>WNGQ01001314.1_pt1 | contig 26258 bp, 16 predicted proteins | sample 5407661 | NCBI WGS metagenome assembly WNGQ01 (sample SAMN13153382, study PRJNA577476) | soil metagenome | isolation source: 60 cm soil or saprolite under Garry oak tree replicate 2 | place: USA:California | collected 2016-06-15 | reverse complement strand
CCTGGGCCGTGGGAATTGTTATAGACAAGTTTGTCGTTGTGATCGACCGCATACATGAACCAGGCGAGTTGAAGTTGCTTCAGGTTATTCAAGCACGAAATTCCCTGGCCCTTGGCCTTGGCCTTGTTCAAAGCCGGCAGCAGCATGGCCGCGAGAATCGCGATGATCGCGATCACCACCAGCAGTTCAATCAGAGTAAACCCGAACCGGGAGCCTTTAACGAAGGTCCGATTCGGTCGCTGCAAAGTCTGTGGTTCCATGACGTACACTTTCTATCTCCTAACGATGGGCAGTCCAGCCAAATCGGTCTGTAATCGGCCAGTACACGAAAAACGACTTGCCGATGACGCTGGACGCCGGGAAGTCGCCCCAGGCCCGCGAATCCAAACTGTTCAACGTGACGCCGGGAAGTCGCCCCAGGCCCGCGAATCCAAACTGTTCAACGTGTTATCACCCATAACCAGGTAGTGGTTTGGCGGAACGAGGACACCATCAGGCTGGCCTTGGAAGAATGGCGCAAGATACCGCTCGTTGACATGACCGGAATAGTGGTTCTCGCGCGCGCCTTGGCTGGGATCGAACGAGTAAACGTTCTCGAAATGAGGCGTGGAGCCGTCAAGTCGGCGGCCATCAATTCGCAGGTGCCGGTCATCACCAATTTGAACGCGCTCACCACCGAGCGCGACCAGGCGTTTGATGTAGAATTGATCACCGGGAATGCCGAAGTGGTCGCGGCGTTCCTCTGGGATACCTTTGGTCGCAAAGACGATGATTTCTCCACGCTTGGGTGGCCTGAAATTGTAGGTCAGCCGGTCAACGAACAGATGGTCCCCCGCATCAACGCGCAGTGTAACGATGTCGTCGCCTGTATGGTAAGATTGGCCGAACAAGCTAGCGCGAGCTTCGAGTGTCCCGGAGGGAGGCGAGCCATAATCGGGCGGGAACCAAATCGTGTAGGGTTTCCCGCTCACCCACAGGGTTTGCTTGATATTAAAAATCAGAAAGCGCAGCGGTTGCTCGACCTTTTCGAGCGTGCCGTCATTGTCGGCCACCACGTGGATATAGGACACACCCTGAAACCACTCGCGGGCCCGCTGCCAGCCCGTTGGAATTTTGAAGTCGGGCACATTGATCAGATTGGTGGAGGTGACGCCAAAGAGGGTTGGCTGCATTGAGCCGGTTGGTATCTTGAACGGCTGCAGAAAGAACGTCCGGATGCCCATGGCCACGGCAAGCGCGACCAGCAGCACCTCGATGTTTTCGCGCCAGGCGGCGTTGGGATAGGGTTTGAGCCATTTGCCGGCGGCGTTTTCCAGCTTTTCCATTTGCTTTTCCAGCGTGGTCCCGTCCACCCGCCTTGCAATGGCTTGCTGCAGATCCCGCATCGCCGCGCCAACGCCCTCGATGGCCTGCGGCGAAAGAATATCGCGCTGGTGATTGAGGATTTTCTGGACGTGTTTGAGCATTGCGCTCGCCTGGCGAACGGTCTTGGAGCGAAACCAGTGCAAAATCACGGAAAGTGACCACGGACCTGGCGCGGCTGGCGGGGGCAAAGCAGTAGCGACAGGCGCGGACGGTCTTCCCCGCTCGGTCTTGGGACTGCGGTTTTCGGTTTTCGCCATGCAAATACTCTGTTTTCCTGAAGTTTTCGGCTAAGCCTTGAGTACTTCGATGAACGCCTCCTGGGGAATGTTCACCGAGCCGAAAGATTTCATGCGCTTCTTGCCTTCTTTCTGCTTCTCCAGAAGCTTGCGTTTGCGGGTGATGTCGCCGCCGTAACACTTGGCGGTCACGTCTTTGCGCAACGCGCCGACCGTCTCGCGAGCGATGATCTTCCCGCCGATGGCCGACTGAATGGCCACAGTGTATTGTTGGCGGGGAATGACCTCCTTCAATTTCGCGGCCAGCGCGCGTCCCCTGCCCTCGGCCTTGTCGCGATGAACGATGCAGGAAAAGGCGTCCACCGATTCGCCGTTCACGAGCATGTCGAGTTTGACCATGTTCGATTCCTGGCAGCCTGCATGTTCGTAATCCATTGAGCCATAGCCGCGAGTGATGCTCTTGATGCGGTCATGAAAATCAATCAAAATTTCGTTGAGCGGCAGCACGCTGGTCAGCATCACCCGGCGCGAATCCAAAGTCTCGGTATGGTCCACCGTGCCTCGCTTCTCGGAAATCAACGCCATCAGGTCGCCGATGTTTTCATTTGGGCAAATGACGAACGCCTTGATGATTGGCTCCTCGATCTTTCCAATGTACGTCGGCTCAGGCAGGTATGCCGGGTTATCAATTTCCTTGACCGTGCCGTCGGTGAGTGTGACTCGATAAATGACGCTCGGATAGGTGGCGATTATGTCCATGCCATATTCGCGCCGCAATCGTTCCTGCACGATCTCCAAGTGTAGCAGGCCCAGGAATCCGCACCGAAATCCGAATCCGAGCGCGACCGATGTCTCTGGCTGATATACGAAGGCTGAGTCATTCAACTGCAGTTTGGCGAGGTTGGCCTTGAGGTGTTCGTAATCGGCCGTGTTGATCGGGTAAATCCCGCTAAAGACCATCGGCTGGATTTCCTGAAAACCTGGCAAGAGCGGCGAGGGGTGGCGGCTGTCAGTGATGGTGTCGCCCATCTTCACCTCCTGCGGGCTTTTGATGTTCGCAGTGATGTAGCCGGTTTCGCCGACCTGCAGCCGTTCACGGACATAAGGCTTGGGATTGAAGCTGCCGACCTCTTTGACTTCGACGTTTTTTCCCGAGTGCAGCAGCTTAACCTGCATTCCCGCTTTCAGTTCGCCGTTGAACACGCGCACGTGAATGACCACGCCTTTGTAAATGTCAAAATAGGAATCGAATCCCAGGGCTTGCACCGAGGGAGCGCCGGTCGGTTTCGGGGGCGGAATCCGTTCCACAATCGCCTCCAGAATTTCGTCAATGCCGACGCCCTCCTTGGCGCTGGCCAGGAGGGCCGAGTCTCCGGGAATGGCCAGGATATCTTCCAACTGTTGCTTGGTTTGCTTGACGTCGGCGTGGGGCAAATCAATTTTGTTGATGACAGGAATGATGGCGAGGTTCTGCTTCATCGCCAGATGGACGTTGGCCACGGTTTGAGCTTCGACCCCCTGGGCGGCATCCACGATGAGCAGCGCCCCTTCACAGGCGCTCAAACTGCGCGACACTTCGTAGGAGAAATCCACGTGTCCAGGCGTGTCGATCAGGTTAAGCTCGTAAGTCTGGCCATCCTTCGCCTGGTAAAGCATCGTCACCGGGTGCGCTTTGATAGTGATGCCGCGCTCCTTCTCCAGATCCATGGAGTCGAGCAACTGGTCCTCCATTTCGCGCGTGGTAATTGTGCCGGTGCGATGCAAGAGCCGGTCTGAGAGGGTGGTCTTCCCATGATCGATATGGGCGATGATGCTGAAATTTCTAATATGCGCTGAGTCCATCTTCCAAACTGCGGTGGCGAGCACGAGTGCCAAGTGGCATGCGCCGGCTTTCGCTTCGCACGCCACCCGCTACCGGACACCCGTCCTTCTGCCGTGCGCGAGAACATACTGAGATTCGGTTCGAAGAAAAGGAAATTTGCCCTGCTCCTTTATCCAAGGGCGCATCTTCTGAGTACCACCAGCCGCCGCGCGATCCCTCTTCTCCCTCTCTCCATCCGATGGAGAGAGGGCCGGGGTGAGAGGCCGCGCGCGACCCTGCTGCCAGCGGGTCTTCCCCCTCTCCCCATCCGATGGGGAGAGGGTCGGGGAGAGGGGCCTTGTTTTCTCCGACCGGTGGTACTGACAAGATGTGCACTTTATCCAACACACCCAAGTTCGGCTCGAGAACCGAGAGTGCCGTTTCCACATCCTCGCTTTGACTCTTTGACCAGAGAAAGCGCCGGGCGACTGGCCCACTCTCCGAAACCTGGCAGCAACGCGTGGCCCCTTGGGCAACGCGCCAGCGCCTTGGACGGCTGCGGCGTGAGGCAGACAATCCTGTCTGCTGCTTTAGGGCCTTGGGCAAGCCGCCACGCGTTTTGGAGTCTTGGACGGCTGCAGCTCCCCTGCCCTGCCCTTCGGATTCGGACGGCGACTACCCTCTGCGTTCTTTGCGTTCTCTTCGGTTAATGCTCCCCTGCCCTGCCCTTTGGATTCGGACGGTAACAACCCCCGTCACTAAAGGCAGACCAGTGGCGTTCCGCGGGGCAAGCGCAGCACAACTGTTCCCGCAATCTTATCATGCCAGCCTTGTTTGTCCCGGTCCCAGGTGATCCACAGAAAACCCAGGAAAAGCACGACCACAGAGAAGGCGGCGGCCAGACCACGGACCAGCGCGACAACGAAAGTGATGCGTTGGCCATCCAGTCGCACCAGCTTCAAGCCGAGCACAATCCCGCCGATGGTTGTGCCTCTCCAGGCCCACATGCCCGCAAAATAAGCCAGCGCCACGAGGAAAGCTTGGGGTGGTCCGCCTACAATAGCCCCGAGAATACTCACCAGCACCACATCCAAAAAAGCTGCGCCCATGCGCTCCCAGAAACCAGCCTTGGGAAACGACAACACTTCCGGCAGAGCCGCCACGGATGAAGTGGCGGGATCGGTCGCCATCGTCGCTTGAGCTTGAGGGCTGGCCGCCGTTGCGCTGAGAGGCGAACTTGACATTTCCGCCGCGGGCGCTGACGTCATTGCCGCTACTCCTGCGGAGGAAGCCGTCGGCGCTGGCGCTGGCTTATCCGGCGTTTCCCGGCGCAGGCCGGCAAAGCCTGCCCTCACCGCGACGCCCGAACTCCAGACACTAATGACGCCGAAGGTCAGCAGTCCCAACACCGGCACGAGGTAGAGCAGGACAATGATAACTGTGCCCAGCATGAGAGCAGCGAGCGGCTTCTGCAATGCTTGGACCCCAAGGTGTCCTCCAATGGTCAAGCCCAGCGATTCGAGGACGGCGATCTTCCCTATGATGAGCCCAAGGGCCAACGCCGCGAGCACGAATGGCACCACCAGCAAGCCGATGCCCGTCGCGGCCAGAATCAGGAGCACCAGCGGCAGCAGCAGAATCGAGAGCAGGCCCAGCAGGAACGTCGTGGCCGGCCGCTGCGTCAGTTCAGCGACACAGGCTTGCACGGGCCGGGGAAAGACCGCTGCAACGAGCAGATAGAAAATGAAGAACACGGCTGCCACAGCCCACACCCAGCCCACTTGCGGCGCCAGTGGCCGCAGCTTCAGCACGCAGTGCAGGAACCATTTCTTGAGCCATTGGAGTTTTAATCCTGCCGCGCCGAAATCCACCTCGTGGGTCTGCCCGTGCACGGTCGCGCCGTCAGCCACGTCCACGCTGCCGCCGACGGCTACGACGTCTTCACCCATCGTGGCCCCCTGCCCTACTCTGACATTGCCCAGCACCGCCACGGCCGCCTGGCCGACCTCTCCTTCAACGTCTATGTCGCCGCCGATCACCACGACTGATTCGCGCACGTCGCCGCGAATCTTCGCCGACCCGCCGATGACGACCACGTCTTCGGCTGAATCGCCTTCTTTTAGTTCCACGTCCCGGCCGATGACGACGACCGCGCTGCGGTTGGCCCCCGCCCTGTGCCTGAATTTTCTCGGAAACTCCGCGTCGTCTGTCGTGGTTGGCGCATTTGAGACTGCCTCGGTAGCTTCGGCGGCGAGCGGGTCGGCTGAGACAGCGCCCGTTTGGGCTTGCGCACTCAGAACTGTGGTTGCCGTGGCGTTATTGGTTTCCTGGGCCGTCATCGAAACCGCTCCCAACAGGCCGCAACCGGCTGTGAGGACAGCCACTGCCCTGCACGCACAATTCTGCGCCAGGCGCGCCCATAGCCGGCGCACGAGCGTCGCCACTATCCGCGTTGGTTTTAGAGTTTTCATATTTGAATTCATTTAACGACGCGCAAAGGCCAGACGCACATAGACAGTGCCCAAACCGACGCACGCGGCATATCCGAAAGCTGCGGCGACCAGGCAAGCGATGATAAACCCGGTCCCCAGGTGCTTCACGACTAACACCACTGCGCCCAGAACCGTGCTCACTGCGTTCCAAGCCACGTTCACGACTGCCAGCCACCCACCGAGCATGTGCGACGCGGCCACGAACCTGTCCGCTTGCGGCAACTTCCAACCGGCGAAACAGAGTCCGCCAAAGAGCGCGACCAAAACGATGATCGCCACAGCCCGTCCTATGACCGGCCAGGTCTGCCAGGATTGCCGATACCACGGGAGCCGCGATTGATTCTCGATGGCGGTGAGCACCCGTGTCATCAGCGTGCGAGGCGCCGGCAAATCCGGCAGTCCTTTCAACTCTCGCATAATCGCTGCTTCCAACTGTTTTTCGTATTCGGCGCTCATGGGATCCATTATCTGTCATTCATGCCGAGCTAAGTTCATCCGCCAGTTGCAACCGCAGGCGCTTGCGCAAGGCCTCGCGCGCGCGAAAAATGTCGGTCTTCACCTTGCCGAGTGAGACGTTGAGTTTGGCGGCGATTTCTTCGTAGCGCAGTCCTTCCAGGTGATAAAGCACCAGTGGCACACGTTGGGCTTGGGGCAATTTCTGCAGTGCCTGTTCCACCAGTTCATGGCGATCGGCTCGGGCTAAATCCTCATCCAGGTTCTGCGGGGAGGCGAATTCGATCTCCGTTTCGTCCTGCTCATTGCCGCCGCTGGACAGCTCCGAAAAGAAACTCCAGCGTGATCGATAACGGGAGAGATAATTCAAACTCATGTTGGTCGCGACTCTTTTCAGCCAGCCCCCCGCGGTGGGGCTGGCGCCCAATTCCGCGAACCGCTCATAGGCCTTCAAGAAAACCTCCTGAGCGATGTCCTGCGCCTCGGCCTGGTTGGCGACCAAACGCATCGCAGTGCTAAAAACCATGTTCTGGTAGTTCTGCATGAACGCCTCGAAGTGTTGTGCATCGCTCATCGGCTGGCCGCGACGGCTCGGCGCTTATGTTATTCTTGAACCGGCGCTGGACGCAAAACTCTTGCATAATCAAAATTTGATGACGGTCCCATTAGCGGATGAAGCAGCCGGCGAGGCGTCCGGATTGGAGATTGAGTTTGCATGGCCATTATCGGATGAGCTGTGCCGCCGCCGCCGTGGACTGTGCCCAATTCTGCACCCAATCCACTAGAAAAGAGAAGCCATGGGTGATGCCGATCACTGCCGCGAGCACCAGCAAACACAACATCAGCTTCTCCACCATGCGTTCAGATTCCGGTGAGAGCCATGGACTACACGCCGCTTTGGCGGAACTGCGGGCGGCACGCCTGACCGACGGCGAAAGCCGGGGCGGCGGCACCGGAAGCCACGAAGCGATCGAACCAGTCGCGCGAGGGTGTGGCAGACAATCATGTCTGCGGGGCGGTGGTTCCGGAAGCCACGAGGCGATCGAACCCCGAATCGGACTTCGTTGCTCGCCAACGAAATTCGTCGCCGCTTCGACCAATCCTTGTGTATTCCCAAACGGTGCCGGCATGAGCCTCTGAACTGAGATTGTTTTCATGTCTGCCTTCTATTACCCGCCGAAAGCCTGGATTGTTTCAAAAAGTTTATGGCGACAGAAGCGGGCCTGCCGGATGCAGACTCCGAAAGCAGGTAATGCCTCAGTGAAGGCGGGTAGGGCGCGTCACTCCGTGCGCGCCGACTGATGGGAGAGCACAATGGCGCGCACGGAGTGACGCGCCCTACCTGCTTTGGCTCGCTGCGTCCGCCGTCGCTGACCCATTACGAACGCAGACATTTCCACCATTGGAATGGAAGAGCGGATATTTTAGCGCGTGCGATTAAAAGTGTCGGGCGGCACCACCCGGTCCCCTTTTGCAAAAGCGGGAGCAAGCTCCACGCACTCCATACGCTCGCGCGAAATCCGGGCGCTCCTGAACCGCGCGAAGCGTATGGAGAGTGCGTCCAGCTTGCTGGCGCTTTTCCGGCCTGCGACTAATTCTGCCCGACACTTTTAATCACACCCTATGTTAGCTTGCGACACGTTAGGCGCACTCCGTTGCCGGGAATGGATCAGCGGATGAGGCTATGCTGCGTCCACGCTGCACGGTTTGCCTCTTTCCCGCCAGTTGACCGGGCCTGCGTGCGTTGTGCGTGTCCTTCAGGCGGCCCGGAAGAAGTCCGCGCTGCGAAAGGTTTACTTTGCCCCTTTGCGCTCCGCGCTTCGGGATTGGATTCCCGCAGCGCGGGCCAGCTCGCGGTGAATTCGGGCTACACGCTCGATCTGGCCCTTGGCCGCAAAGCGTTCGTAGAAGCCTTCGGCGCGAAAGTCTCGCAGCCGTTCTGCCCACGGGGACAATCGTTGCCGCCAGCGTTCCAGGCGGCCCTCTTCGGGTTCTGCATCCTGCGCCGACAAGTCCGCGCAGACGCGAATTATCGCCTTGAGCGTGACCGGCTTCGTGACCATGTAATTGCTGTTGCCCCATCCGCCTTCCAGAGCCTGTGATGCGGCCTTGATAAAATCACGCACCATGCCGTAATGCCGCTCCGCTTCACGGCGGTCGGCGCCGTCCTTTTCGAGCCTCGTCCAGGCCAGTTTGACCCAGCGATGAATCTCGTTGAACAGTTCCGCCTGCAGAATCCATTTCTCCTGCTTGCTGCGCCCACCCAGCCGGTTAATGCGGTAACGCAAAGGGCTGTCGGCCTCACTATAGAGCATCTCGACGATGCGCGCGGCAAACCGCCGATCCGGCTCGGCCCACGACACGCGTTCATATAAATCCACCAGATGGCTCTTGTTGATCCGCGTGGGCGTCGAGTTGATGATCACAAACATTTCTGCGGCGAAATCCTCGCTGCGGCCATCGAAGATTACGCACGGCACGTAGATGGATTTGGCTTCGTCGGGATGGGTGCGCTCGTAAAAATTGAGCGCGGCCAGACGATGCTGGCCGTCAATGACCAGGAATTTCTCCTCCGGTTGCTGCAGGTTCCCGACGGCTTCATTTCCATCGACCGACTGGAAGCGGAGCTTTTGCGCCGTGAAAAGCAGCACCGTTCCGGGAATAGGCGGCTGCGAGATCGCCGTCTCGTAGAAATTTCGGATCGCCTTCACCTTGGAGCGTGAGAGCGAGCGCTGGAAGGCCTTGTCGCTCTGTTCAATTCGCGCAATGAACTGAGCCACGTCATCGTCCTCCGCCATTTCCTCGGGTTTAATATCTTCACCTTCATCGTAGAAGCGGCTGATGAAGCGCACCTTGGCCAACAGGTCTTCCGAGGGATAAGCCACGAAGTAAAAAATCGCGTCTTTTTGCCGAATTTGCGTCGCCATCATCTTTGGACCTTTCGTTAATCTGTTTACCGTCGGCTGAATCCTTCTCAAATAATGTAGATAGATAAACCTTTCGAACAATAAAAACAAATGCCGCCAAATTGGGGGCGCTAACGCACAGCGCCGCCTCCGCCACATCCACGGCTTCCCCGAAAAGGCGCCATGGACTGGCGCAGTCCAAAACTTGGCGATCCCGCGTGGCGCCTTCCTCAAAGCGCCAGCGCCTCGAACCGCGGCAAACTCGGGAAGGAAAGGCCAAGACCCGCCAGCGCCGAATCGTGAAGCTTTCCGAGAACGCTATCGCTTGGCTCACCGATTACGCCGTGAAGCGCCCGGCGCTCACGTTCTCAAACTTCCAGCGCCTCTTCGCCAGGGTGAAGAACCCCGCCGGGTTCAACAGCAAACAAGGCGCGAAAGGCTTGCGCCCCTGGATCCCGGCTACATGTGTAAAAGCCCTCTGTCATCCCGCCGCCTCGCGCTTCCAAGCCCCCTCAGTCTCGAAGTCCCGTAGTCCCGTAGTCCCGAAGTCCTGTAGTCTCGTCTTACCACCGCCACTACAAAGCCCTCGTGAAAGAAACCGACGCCAAAGAGTCTTGGCAGATCACGCCCGCGACTGTGAGAAGCCAAATTGCCAAACTCCCCGACCAAGCCGCCACCGCCTGATCGGCAGCGACCCGGCAGGCAAATCAAACCCTTTGTAACAGAGTGCGCTTTGGTGCAAAATCGGGCCCGTAATGCCGTCACCAGCGAACAACTCTGGAATCCGAGACAACCACCGGCGTGGACTCGTTGCCGATTTCCTGAAAGCAAAGATCAGGAGAGGCTCCCGGCTTTCCGTTGTCTCAGCCTACTTCACCATTTACGCCTACGAAGCCCTCAAACCGCACCTCGACCAAATCGGCCACCTCGATTTCCTCTTTGGCGAACCTCGCTTCATTTCATCCCTCGACCCCGACCAAACCGAGAAAAAGGCCTTCATCCTCGACGGCAACGGCCTGCAACTCGCCAACCACCTGCAACAGAAGCGTGTCGCCCGCGAATGCGCCGATTGGATCCGCCAGAAAGTTGACATCCGGTCCGTCCGCCTTTCCCAGCTCCTCCACGGCAAAATGTATCATCTTGCCAACGACGGCGTGGAGGAAGCCATCATGGGCAGTTCCAATTTCACCGTGCGCGGTCTCGGCCTTGCCGCCGGAATCAACAACATCGGACTCAACCTTGAGGTGGACAGCACCCGCGACCGCCGCGACCTGAAAGCTTGGTTCGACGAGCTTTGGAACGACCCGGAGCTTGTCGCGGACGTGAAGCAGGAAGTCCTGCTCTATCTTGACCAGCTTTACCAGAACCACGCCCCGGAGTTCATCTACTACAAGACGCTTTTCCACGTTTTCGAGAGCTTCCTGGCCGACCAGGAAAAAGGCGGCCTGCTCGACAAGAACATCAAAATCGTGGACACCGGTGTCTGGCAGGCCCTATTTGAGTTTCAGCGAGACGGCGTCAAGGGCGCCATTAACAAGATTCTCAAGCACAACGGCTGCATCCTCGCCGACAGCGTTGGCTTGGGCAAAACCTTCGAAGCCCTCGCAGTCATCAAATACTTTGAACTGAAAAACGAGCGCGTCCTTGTCCTCTGTCCCAAGAAGCTCCGCGAGAACTGGACGGTCTATCGCCACAACGACGCCCTCAATCCATTCATCAGCGACCGCTTCCGTTATGACGTTCTCTCACACACCGACCTGAGCCGCGAAGACGGCAAATCCGGGGACCTTGACCTCGCCACGTTCAACTGGGGCAACTTCGATCTCGTTGTCATTGATGAGTCGCACAACTTTCGCAACAACACTCCCGGCAAGCGCGACGAGGAAGGCAACCTCATCCGCAAGAGCCGCTATCAGCGGCTGATGGACGACATCATAAAAGGCGGGGTCAAGACCAAGGTCCTCCTGCTTTCCGCGACACCCGTCAACAACGACCTCCGCGATCTCCGCAACCAGATTTACGTTCTCACAGAGAGCAAAGACGATGCGTTCAAGGATTCAATCGGCATCCCCAGCCTCAAAGAGGCGCTCGCCACCGCGCAAAAAACCTTTTCGCTCTGGGCCCGAAAGCAGACCGGCGAGCGAAAGACCAAAGACCTCTTGGAAAAGCTCAGTTCCGCCTTTTTCAAACTCCTGGACGAGTTGACCATCGCCCGCTCCCGCAAGCACATCCAGCGCTATTACAAAAGCAGCATCGCTGCGCTTGGCGGGTTCCCGGAGCGCCGCAAACCCGAATCCGTCTTCTCAGACATTGATTTGCAGCGCCGCTTCTTGTCTTACGACCGCCTGAACGACGAGATTGGTGGCTACAAGCTCTCACTGTTCGCGCCGTCACGCTACGTCAAAGAGGAATTCAAGCCGCTTTACCAGACGCACGCCGGCGACCCCTTCAGTCAGGCCGACCGCGAAAAATTCCTGGTCGGCATGATGAAGGTCAATTTCCTCAAACGACTCGAAAGTTCCGTCAAATCGTTCGAGATCACTATGGAGCGGACCGTCGCCAAGATGGAAAGCCTCGAGCAGAAAATCCGCAACTTTCAAGCTGCCCCAGCCCAAAGCCCCGAATCGAGCCAGTTCGAGTTTGAGAACGTCGAACCGCAGGACGAAGAACTTGGGGAGGCCCTCCAGGTCGGCGGCCGGTTCAAATATGAACTGAAGCACCTGAAACTCGACGCCTGGCTCAAGGACCTGCAGCGCGACAAGCAGCAGCTTAGCCTGCTTCACGATAACGCAATGGCAGTGACGGTTGATCGCGACGCCAAACTCAGGGAGCTAAAACAGCGCATCGAGCGAAAGGTCAAAAACCCAACCACCAACAAACTTGGACAGCCTAACAAGAAGGTGCTCGTCTTCACCGCTTTTGCCGACACCGCCGAATATCTCTTCGACGCTGTTTGTTCGTGGGCGCAGAAGGACCTCGGTGTTCACATCGCCCTCATTTCCGGCGGCGGCGACAACCGCGCGACCTTCGGCAAAACCGACTACAACCAAATCCTGACAAACTTCTCCCCGCGCGCGAAGAAACGCGACAAAATGCCCTCCATGCCGCAGACCGGCGAGATTGACTTGCTCATCGCGACCGACTGTATTTCCGAAGGCCAGAACCTCCAGGACTGCGATTTTCTCATTAACTACGATATCCATTGGAATCCTGTCCGCATCATCCAGCGATTCGGCCGCATTGACCGCATCGGCACGGTCAACAACGCCGTCCAGTTGGTAAATTTCTGGCCCACTCAGGACCTTGAGAAATACGTCAACCTGAAAAATCGCGTCGAAGCCCGAATGGCACTCGTGGACATTGCCGCGACTTTCGAGGACAACATTCTAAAGACAGACGAAATCGAAGAACTCATCCACGAGGACCTCCGTTACCGCGACAAACAACTTCTCCGGCTTCGCGAGGAAGTCCTCGACCTCGAAGACTTTAGCGAGAGCGTGGCCTTGAACGAATTCACGCTCGACGACTTCCGCATCGAGCTGAGCAAATACATCGAAGCCAATCGCAAGCTCCTGGAAGATGCACCCCTCGGCCTCTACTCCGTCGTTCCTCCGCCCGGCGGGATCTCCCTCTCCTCCTCAGGAGGAGAGGGCCGGGGAGAGGAGGCCGCGCAACGTATCATTCAGCCCGGTGCCATTTGGTGCTTCCGCCAAAAGACGCGCGCCAGTTCCCTCTCCCATCCGATGGGAGAGGGTCAGGGTGAGGGGTCTTCTTCTTCCACCGTCAACCCCCTTCAACCCTATTATCTCGTTTACGTCCGCGATGACGGCACCGTGCGTTTCACTTTCGCGCAGCCCAAGCAAATCCTCGAAATCTACCGCCTGCTCTGCTCCGGCCAGACCAGTGCCCACGAACAGCTTTGCCGCCTTTTTGACAGAGAAACCAATAACGGCGCGGACATGACCCTGTACAACAAACTCTTGCACGCCGCCGTTGACTCCATCGCCAGGACCTTTCAAAAGCGCGTCGCCAGCGGCCTGCAATCGGATCGCGGCTTCAAAATCCCGGACCAGGACCGGCAGGCCCGCGAAACCGCCGACTTCGAACTCGTCACTTGGCTGGTGATTAAACATCAAAATTGATGTTGCACTGACGTGGAATTTAGCGTAGAGTTCTATGTCGGCGCGGGCGGGCGTTTGCCGGTGCAGGAGTTTCTTGAAGAACTCAAGCGAAGCGACCCCGGCGACCACGCGGCGGTGCTGCGAGGGCTGTTAAAGTTGCGCAATCGCCAGAATCATCGCGAGCCACTCTCCAAGGCGCTGGGGAACGGCCTGTTTGAATTGCGCCACGTCGGAGCTCAACACCCGCGTCCTTTGGTTCTTTGTGAAAGGCCGGCGCATTATTCTTCTTCACGGCATTCGAAACAAAGGCCAAGCCACCCCGGCTCGCGACCTCGAGACGGCACTGGACCGTATGCGTGACTGGCAGGAACGATTTGGAACATGAAAAAGACTAACTTTGACCTTTACCTGGAAGAACAACTGAAAGACCCGGTCTTTGCCGAGCGCTTTGAACGCGCTGGTGAGGCTTGGGACGTGGCCCTGCAGCTTGCGGCCTTGCGCGAAAGGGCCGGCCTTTCCCAAAAAGACCTCGCGCGCAAACTCAATACATCCCAGCAGCAGATCAGCCGCCTCGAATCCCCTGCTTACGAAGGCCATTCCCTAAGTATGCTCCGCCGCGTCGCCAAAGCTCTCGGGGCAAGAGTCCGTCTCGTCCTCGAACCCGAAACGACCACGCGCGGCGCCCATCTCGCGGAATCCCCCCTGCCCTATCGGATTAAACGCGCTCCTGCCGTCAAGCCATGAATCCTGGACCCGGCAACATAGACCGTTTCCCTCACGATTTCGCTTTCCGGTTTACCCCTGGCGCGTGGGCTCTCTTAAGCTCGCAAATTGCGACCCTAAAGACCAGCAGAAGTCCGCTCTCATTAACCCATCGCTTCAGCCAGGTGGTGACCGGCCTTCCCCAGCCCGAACCGCTTCAGCGGTTTTTCGCCTGGGCTCCGTAATGAACGACCTTGCGACAAAGCAGGCTATCGTCAACTCCCTCGCGGCCTTCGCCTCAAAGCCCATGGCCGAAGCCTCCATCTCCCTTTTTGAAACCCTCGGCTACAAGAGCCAGAAAAGGATCGCCCTCACACCGAACTCTGCAAAAACTTTCACCGAAACTTTCGCCAAAGACAAACTTCTCAATCCCCACCACGCTTTGCTCACAGACTGGCAATCGGTGGACTTCCTGTTCCAAATAACCGACGAGGAAGTCCGCGCCGCCGCGCAAGGCAACCAACAATTCCTGTTCGAGAGCAAGGGCAAATGGAACGGCGCAGCCATCGAATCCTACCTGTTCCTCGCCATCACGCTGCAAAAGCCCCATTACACACGAACCGAACTGTCGGGCATCACTCGCGCGGTCAACCGTCTTTTCCCCATGCCCGCCATGCTCCTTTTCCGGCACGGCGAAACCCTCACCCTCGCCGTCATAAACCGCCGCCTGCACAAGCGCGACGAAGCCAGGGACGTACTGGAAAAGATCACGCTCATCAAAGATATTCGCTTTGCCAACCCACACCGCGCTCACGTCGAAATCCTTTCCGACCTCTCCTTTGACGCGCTCCAGGAAAAGCAAGGCTTCACCAATTTTGTCGCGCTTCATGCGGCCTGGCAGGTCACCCTCGACATTTCCGAATTGAACAAACGCTTCTATCAGGAAGTGGCCAACTGGTATTTTTGGGCGCTGGAAAATGTCCACTTCCCCAAAGACGCTCCCAAAGATGCCGAAGGCCGCGACGCCATCAGCCTTATCCGCCTGCTGACCCGGCTCATCTTTTGCTGGTTCATCAAAGAGAAGGGGCTTATCCCCGACGCCGTTTTCAGCGAGCGCACGCTCGCATCACTCCTCAAAGATTTCGCGCCGCGCGGTGAGGCAGACAATCCTGTCTGCCCAAAACCTAAAGGCAGAGCGCAGAAAGAACTCTCTGCATCGCAGAAAGAACTCTCTGCGCCGCAGACAGAATGTTCTGCATCGCAGGAATCCATTTTCTACAAGGCCATCCTGCAAAACCTCTTTTTCGCCACGCTCAATACTGAAATGGATCCCGCAGGCGGACCGTCCATCCGCCGCTTTAGCCGCCAGGTCCGCGACGACCACATGATTCACACCGTCTGGCGGCACGAGCAATCAATCACCGACAAACGCGCCTTCCAGGCGCTTTTCAAAGACATCCCGTTTTTGAACGGCGGCCTCTTCGAATGCCTTGACGACCGCGAAGGCACCCAGGAATTCCGCATTGACGGCTTTTCAGACACTCCCAAAAGCCAGCCGGTAGCGCCCGACTTCCTCTTTTTCGGCCCGGAGCGCGAAACCGATCTCAGCCGCGCGTATGGCGACGCCAAATACAAACGCGCCAGGGTTCGCGGCCTACTTCGCATCTTCGAGGATTACAAGTTCACCATCGAGGAAAATACCCCCATCGAAGAAGACGTGGCGCTCGATCCCGAATTGCTCGGCCACGTCTTTGAAAATCTGCTGGCCGACTACAACCCCGAGACCGGCGCCGTGGCCCGCAAAACTACCGGCTCCTTCTACACCCCCCGTGTTGCCGTTGGGTTCATGGTGGACGAAGCCATGCTGGTCTACCTGTCTGAAAAAGTGAAGCAGACAATCTTGTCTGCTCCTTCCAGTGGCGCAAACAATCCTGTCTGCGCCCCATCCCTTACAGCCCAGCAGACAGGATGCTCTGCCACACCCGCTTTCAAGCCCTACAATCCCGAAACCGAAACCCATCGCACGCACAGGCGCTTGCCGCACTGGACCCAGCAGGGCACCACTTACTTCATCACATTCCGCCTGGCAGACTCACTGCCCCAGGAGAAACTAAAACAATGGCGGGAACAGCGGGACATCTGGCTGAAGTTCCACCCGGAGCCTTGGTCCGAAAAGGATTGGGACGAATACGACCAACAGTTCGGCAATAAACTCGAGGAATGGCTCGACGCCGGCCATGGCGCTTGCCACCTCGCCGAGCCGACAGTCCGCGCCATCGTCGAAAAGTGCCTCAAGCATTTCGACGGCCAGCGCTACGACCTTGGTGACTACGTCATCATGCCCAACCACGTCCACATGCTCTTGCGCCCGCACCAAGGCTTCCCACTGTCCGAAATCCTCAAAGGCATGAAAGGCGTCAGCAGCCACAACGTGAAGCAGACAATCCTGTCTGCCCCTCAAGTTGCGCCGGAAAGCGATCAGACAATCCTGTCTGCCCAGGCTGTCCCAAAAACCGGGCAGGCAGAATTGTCCGCCTCACGCTGGCAGTTCTGGATGGACGAGTCCTTCGACCACATCGTCCGCAGCCAAACGCAGTTCCGGAAATTCCAGCGCTACATCGCGGAGAATCCCGCCAAAGCGGGCCTCAAACCAGGTGCCTTCGCCCTTAACGTGGAGCAGGCGATCCTGCCTGCTGCCCTCAACGTGGAGCAGACAATCTTGTCTGCTCAAACCGATGCTGCCCCAGCCGCACAGCTCCAAGCGGCGCAGACAGGATCACCCTCCCTGCAAGAGCGCCTGCGGCACCTCTTTGCCTGGCAATCCGAATCCCACCAGTTCACCCCCCTCGAAGTCGAAATTCTCATCACTGCCATCCACGACCTCAAGGCGATTGACATCGCTTGCGGCTCCGGGGCTTTCCCTATGGGCCTGCTGCTAAAATTGGTCTGGATTCTCCGCAAGCTCGATCCGGGCAACGAACGATGGAAGGCAGTTCAACTCGCGGCAATTCCCGACCCGAACCTTCGCGACGCAACCGAACGCGTGTTCACCGGCAACCTGCCCGACTATACCCGCAAGCTTTACCTCATCGAAAGCTGCCTCTACGGCGTGGACATCCAGCCCATCGCCGTCCAAATCGCCAAGCTTCGCTTTTTCATCTCCCTCATCGTTGACCAGAAAGTTGACGGTGATGGTGATGCAGGCAATCCTGCCTGCCGTCAGAGCCGCCACACAGAACTGTCTGCCTCACCCTTGCCCAATCGTGGCGTTCTCCCCCTTCCCAACCTCGAAACAAAATTCGTCGCAGCCAACTCGCTGCTGGGTCTCAAACGCGGCCAGCTTTCGCTCGGTGCCTCCGACATCGCCAACCTTGAGACTGAGCTTCGCCAGGTCCGCCACGACCACTTCAACGCCCGTCGCTATGATGACAAGAAAAAGCTCCGCAAGCGAGACCGCGAACTGTGCGACCGCCTGGCGCACACCTTGTCAGAAACCGGGAGCTTTTCCACGGCGGACGCTCGCAAACTCGCCACCTGGGACCCCTACGACCAGAACGCATCAGCCCCTTTTTTCGACCCGGAATGGACGTTCGGCCTTACGGCCGGCTTCGACCTGTCCATCGGAAATCCGCCCTACGTTCGACAGGAACAACTTCGCCGGATCACCGTCAAACACGACGGCAAAAACGTCTCCCTCAAGGACCTTCTTAACGGCCGCTTCGAATGCTACTCCGGCACATCCGACCTGTACGTTTACTTTTTCGAACGAAGCCTGCAGCTTCTAAAGCCGGGCGGCGTTCTCTGTTACATTTCCAGCAACAGTTTCCTGAACTCCGGTTTCGGTGAGTCGTTGCGCGCGTACCTTAACGAAAAAACCCGCTTGCACGTACTGATTGACTTCGCGGAAACGGGCGTCTTCACAGCCATAACCGAGCCTTGCATCATCGTGGTCGCAAAGGAAAGGCCACCGAATGACGCCATGCGCCTGCTCCAGTGGGATGAAGACGAACCCCTCGAAAACCTCCCCATGACATTCGCAGCTAAGGCGTTCAATCTACGGCAAAAGGAGTTTCGGAAAGACGGCTGGCGTCTCCAGTCTGCGGCAGTGCTCCGCTTGCTTGCGAAACTTCGCCGCGCGGGCCAACCGCTAGCAAATGTTGTCAACGGGCGTTTCTACTACGGTATAAAGACCGGCATGAATGAAGCCTTTGTTGTAGATCGCACCACGCGGGACCGTCTGATCGCCGAGCATGAGTCCTCCGCCGAAGTCCTGCGGCCGTATTTGCGCGGCCGAGACGTCAGGCGCTGGCACGTAGTTGACCCTGGACTTTGGCTAGTTTTCACACGTCACGGAACAGACATCAGGCGGTACCCCGCCGTCCATGCCCATTTGAAGCCGTTTAAGAAAGCACTCACGCCTGGGGTGCCTGGCGGCCGAAAACCTGGGAGCTATGAGTGGTACGAAATCCAGGACAACATCGCGTACTGGGAGGAGTTTGAAAGGCCTAAGATAGTTTATCAGGAGATTAATCGCACAACATCCTTCGCTTGGGATGATCACGGATTTTTCTCCAACAACAAGACTTTCATCTTACCGGAGGCCTCACTGTTCCTGCTGGCACTACTCAATGCGAGAGCGGGGAGATACTTTATCCATCGAAGCTCGGGCGTCCCGGAAGGCGGATTCCTTGCTCTCCAAAGCCCACTAATGTCACCTTTCCCAGTTCCGGACCCACCGCCGGCCGAACGGGCCGCGCTGGAATCGCTCGTTGACCGCATCCTGAAATCAAGACAGGCGAACCCGACCGCCGACGTTTCCGCCTTGGAGCGCGAGATCGACGATCGCGTTTATCGGCTCTACGGTCTGAGGCAGGAAGAAATCAAAATTGTGGAGGATGCCAGCGCATGAAGCGCGACATGAATCTCATCCGACTTGTGTTGCTGGAAACCGAAGGCGAAGGACCCAAGCCTAACCTTTCCGCATACACCGAGGAGCAGCGCTTGTATCACTCCGCACTGCTCATCGAAGGCGGTTTGGTTCACGGAGAAATCATCCTCGACGGCAATGGCCAACCCGCCGGAATGGTCACACTCCGATTGACCTGGGCCGGCCATGAATTCCTCGACGCCGCCCGCAACAATAAAATTTGGCATGAGGCTGGCCAACGCATCAAGAAGTCCGGCGTGGAGGTTACGCTGTCGCTGCTGCAAGAACTTCTAAAGCTACTTCTCAAACAATCATTAGGATTGCCATGACGCACAGAGAAATCAAAATCGCGCAAAGGCTGGAGGAAACTGCATTTGAGTTCTGCTGAGGGCTCGGCCATGCTTGAGAATTGGTTATGTACGTAAAATCGCTTCAATTTGAGAACCTCAAGTCGTTCAAGAAGCTGAAATTTGATTTCACGCGCCCCGACGGTTCGCTGCCGGGGTGGAATGTGTTTGTAGGCGGCAATGCGTCGGGGAAATCCACGATCCTAAAAGCCATTGCACTGGTCTTGGCTGGTCCCACCGCCGCGCGGCAACTGATCAGCAGCACGGCAGGGTGGATCACTGCTGGTGAGAAACTGGCCCGCGCCAAGCTGGAGGTCCAATGGGATCATAAGTACGACCGGTTTAGGCCGAGCGGCGCGCTCCCTGCCTCAGGTTTCGAAGCCGGCCTGCGCTGGCAGCGAGAGAATTCAGATGAACAAGCAGTGCTGAAGGAATGGGAATTTCGGAATCTCCAGCGAACGCGTATTCAGAGCGCCACCCGCGGGCCCTGGAACCCGAACGCCGGCGCGTGGTTCCTTTGCGGCTACGGTCCTCTACGCCGCTTGACGGGGAGCTCAAACGAGGCAACGCGCCACGCCTTAGCCGGCGGCAAGGAAGCCAGCCTAGTGACGTTGTTCTACGAGGACGCCGCGCTCAGCGAGAGCGAAGTGTGGTTAAAGGAGTTGCAATTCAAGGAACTCGAGAAAGACGCGAGAGCCAAGACGCTCCTGGCTCAGATCAAGGCCTTTCTTAATGACGGACTGCTCCCCCATGGATTCGCGCTGGAGAAAATCACCTCGGATCATGTCTATGTGAGTAGTGGTGAAAACCTGGAACTGCCCATGCGTGATTTGAGCGACGGTTGCCGGAGCGCCTACGCCGTGATTCTGGACATCATTCACCACATGGCGGAAGCTTACGAGGTCAACGATTTGTTCGAACGGGATTCTAACGGCCACTGGGTGGTCACAAAGCCGGGCGTTATCCTGATCGACGAAGTTGAGTCGCATCTCCATCCCGCTTGGCAGCGTCAAATCTGCGAATGGCTCAAGGAACGCTTCCCACAGATCCAGTTCTTTGTCACTTCTCACAGTCCTTTGATCGTCCAGGCCGCTGACCCCAACGGCATATTTGTGCTCCCGCTCCCGGGGGAGATGCGGGAGGCCCGGCAACTCGACGCCAGCGAGTGCGAAAAAATCCGCCTCGGAAAGGCGGAAAAAGTTCTGTTGGGCGAAGCGTTCGGTCTTCAATCCACCCGCAGCCAGTGGGCATTGCAGCGGATCGCGCACTGGCAGGAGTTGAACGCTAAGAAGCGGGCTGGCGCTCACTTGACGGCACCGGAGAGCAAGGAATACCGAAGCCTGCAAACTCAAATGGTGATGGCCTTCGAAGACAGCCCGGAGCCGCTGGCCGCATGAGAATTCTTCCTCGCCGATCCGGCTTGCGATCTGCAACCCAAAATCGACTTCAGAGGCAGACGGATGCCATCCTTGCTTCTGCTGATCGGAAGGAGGCTGCCGAGAGGAGATATACTAGCGCGCGGAAGACCAAGTGGTTTCGCGAGATCATCTCCAAACTCAAAACCTTGGCAGGCCCGGCGAGCCATGCATGCTGTGTGACGCCAATGAGGCGACCGACGTGGAACACTACCGGCCCAAGAGCGTGTTTCCTGAGCGGGCCTTCGAATGGGAGAACCTGCTGTGGGGTTGCAGCGCCTGCAACCGCTTCAAAGGCAACCGGTTTCCCCCCGTAACAGAACCAGGGGCACAGATTCTTAATCCCGTCGACGATGCGGTCTGGGACTACTTTTTCCTCGACCAGTTCGGCACACTAACCCCGGTCTGGCGCCCCGACTTAAATGGCTTCGACCCGCGCGCGTCCTCAACCCGCGAAGTGTTGCGATTGGATCGCCAAACTCTGCAGGAGCGCCGCCTGCGCCGCTTCAGGGGACTACGCAAGGCCGTCGAAGACACCGTGGCCAGGTACCAGCACGGACACCTTCCCCTGGATGAGGTCAAGGAACGGATCGCCCATTGGAGAGAGGAGCCATTCCAGGCTGACGTGGCCGATTACTTCCTGAATGGGCCAGGAAGGAAGGAGGAGCCGTTTGCAACCTTACTGTCATTGGTTTAATTACCTTCAAGAGGCTCGGAAAAACGGCAGCCAGCTCTTCGCCGCGATCAACCGGTTCCTAAAATGAAAACGACCTTTACCTACACCGTTCTCCGCTACGTCCACGACATCGCCACAGGCGAGTTCGTCAACATGGGAGTCGCGCTCTATGCGCCCGAAGCCAAATACGTCAGCGCCCTCTGCAACCCGCGTTATGGGCGGCTGAGCAAGATGTTTCTCGAAGTAAACGGAGAGAATTTGCGTTCGTTGGTGCGCTACATCCAGGCCCGGTTCGAGGAATTCGCCTTGAATCTCACCCGCGAACTGCCGCTCAACGGCCACCCCAAGAGCGTTATGGAGATCGCTGCCGGCATCCTGCCGCCGGACGATAACTCCCTCCAGTGGTCGGAGCCTAACGGCGGAGTCACGGACGACACGGCGGCGGCGCTCGAACAGCTCTACGTGCGGCTCGTTGAAAAGTACGAACAGCACGCTCAGGTGCCGAGCCGAACAGACGATGACGATGACGTCTGGGAGCACTACCGCAAGGAGTTGGAGGAGAAGCAAGTCCTGGCTCGCTTGCAGTCCAAGCGCATCATCGCGAAAGATTACGACTACCAGTTCGACCACGCCTGGAAAAACGGCGACTGGAACCTCCTTGAGCCGGTCTCGTTGGACCTGCAGGACGCCGATACCATCCTCGACAAGGCCAACCGTTGGTTGGGGCGAGCCACGAACCTCAAGGATTCGCCCGACTCATTCCGCCTGCTGGTACTGCTCGGCGAATCGCGCATCGAGAGGCTCCGCCCCGCCTATGCTAAGGCGTTGAACATCCTCAACAAAATGCCGGTGAAGATGGACTTCGTCTCCGAAGCCGAGGCCCCGAAGTTCACCCGCGAACTGGCCGACGAAATGGCCAAGCACCCCGCGTGAAGCCGCCCGGCCCCAGCCGCCCCCCGGTAAGCCAAGCCCAAAGAATCGCCGTCCGCGTCATCAGCCAGTTCGCGGAAGAAACGACAAAGGTTTTAGAAGCCAAACAGTCACGCACATCAGCGGGCATCCGGGTTGTTGCTAACGCAGAGGATTCCGTTACAATGCCAAAGTTCGGCGGAGTAGGTGCAGCCTCACAAGCTCGCGAGCCTTGCAGGTGATCGTCTGGCCTTGCTCCGCCGAAAAGTTATATAGGCCACGCCTTGAGCGCCAATTCCGCCATGGCTTTTTGCCGCTTGCTTATCATCTCAACGTTCCACTTCTTCAACTTCGCAACCATCGCGGTTAAGGCATAAGGACAGTTCTTATACGTGGTTTTTTTGGTGTCAAAGCCCGCACTTTTTAGATCGGAATTTGTCTTCTTTTGAAGCAACACCATGTTTCCAATTCGCCTGTGGTAAGTCTCAGATTCCTCCTCTGTAAACTCAGGCCAATTGCCCTCGGGCTTTTCCGGCAAAACATGTTCAAGCGTTATCACCTCCTTGTCGTCATTGACTGTGAACCACGGCTCAGGCTGGTTTTTAGCCGCCCTTTCCAAGGCTCGGAGATAATACCGGGCGAAGGGACCCTTTGACACAGTGGCAATCTCAAAACTTTGCCGAAACCGCTCATCGGATGGAATGATACCGCTTATCTCCTTCTTTAGCTCCGGGGTCGTAGTAATTTTATCGGCGAATATCTTATGCGCGGCTATTGACAGGGTTTCCTCGATCGAACCGCTGCGCGTGCTTGACGCGATAATAAGGCGAACCCCCAACGACACAAACATCTGAAAAGCCTTCGGTGCCTCTTTAATGGTGAACTTGGCAGCGATTGCCAGAAGCACGGGCCTGAACGGATGAATATTAAAGAAGTTGACGGTCTGGAGGGCCTGGCGCATCGCGTCCGCGTATGGGCTCCATTTTTCGTGATCGCTGTAAAACGTCGCAACATACACCCCTGACAGGCTTTCAATCTGCCTGAGGAACGTCACGGAAGACTGTGAGCCCTTCGCCTGCTTTTGCACGGCTTCGTAAACATCATCCTCTCTCAGATTCCCTTGAATTACTATCAACGCATGGCGCAAAAACGTTACTGTGAGGTCTTTGTCTCCGCGGACCGTTTCCATGGCCCCCTTGATCATTGACCATGAGTCTTGCACTTCGGAAAGGCGCGCATCGGCCTGGCCGAAAAGATAGTTTTTTACAAGGTCAGCCTGAGTGGTATCAATTCCTCTTCCGTTCAGGGTTTCAAACATTTTATAGGCGTTGCGCCCCGTGGGAACCCGCAGAAGTATAACCTCAGCGCTGTTTTCTATAAAGCCCACCCACTTGTTTAATATGTCGCCGTGCGCCTTCACATCGTACCCGGATACAATGTTCTTGATTTGTGTTTTCGCGTTATCAAAAGCTGCGCAAATCAGCCTGTGCGATATGTGCTTCGCCTCAGCGGAATTCGTGGCGTTGGAAGCAATGCGAGCACTAAAAAACGCATTGTCCACAAGGTTCAATCTCAACTTGGGTACCATGGCCCGCTCCTGGCGGTCCGGGTACATTAAAAAGCCTTCGATGCTCTTGGAGATGAAGGGATCCTTGTCCGCAAGATACCTGCAAATTTCCGACAACAAGATGGTAACCGTGGCGAGGCGCTGCTGGCCATCAATAACCTCCAATACACCATCCGGGTCAGGTATCGTGACGATTGATCCCAAAAAATACTCGGGCTCATGGTCTGCGATCGCCTTAGCCAGGTCTTGGAATAGCCGCGTCACCTCTTCATCCGTCCATGAATAATCTCTTTGGTGAGACGGCACCCTAAGGTTGAACTGTTTCAATATTTCACCGAGCCCCGTCTGCGTGATTTTTATTTCAGGTTTAGTTGCCATTTGCACCTCCAAGTGGGATTTCTTCGACAAACGGAACGGGCCGCCCAGCGCTCTCTAGTTCGTGGATTGCCGCCAGTCGTAGGCGCTCGCGAACCCACGAGGATAACGAGATGCCGGCCAAATCGGCACATTGCTGGAAAGAGTCCTTCTCCGAAGGCCGCACACGAACGGGGAGGGCAACGCTTTGTCTGTTTTCTGCGCTTTTTCTCGGTCGTCCTGTTTTCATCGAAGCGACCTTAATGTATGGCTGAAAACGATACAAGTGGAAACTTATTTATTTTATGTATGGCTATAAGCCATACAATAAGCCCCTTGTGGGGGTGGAAAGCGAGCCTACGATTCTGGAAACAACAATGGGTTCACCCCCTCACCAGCCGCACCGCACCGCTTCCACCCTTCACCAGCGAGCCGAACTTCGCGAGCATCGCCTGGGCAACGTGCGAGATGCCGGGCCGGGCGTCAGGCTTGTTGTAGCGGATGCTGTTGAAGCTCGCCCCCGCCCCGGTCGTTGTGGAGAGAACACCCTCACCCGCAGGCGCAGCCGTCCGGTCAGCAATCATAAGCTCCCGCGCCATCTCGCACGTTGAGGCCAGGAGCGCCTTTGGTACAACGTTGCTGTCAACATAGTTGCTGGTCCGCAGCACCAAAACCAAGAAAGTCCACGCCGAACCATCCGGGTCGGGACACGCGACCCCAGGCCATTGCAACGCCTGCCCCTGATTCGCCCGCCACCCGCTGAACTGGAATTCCGCATCAATCAGCCGACTCGTCGCCCCCGCGCTCCCACCTTTCTGTCTGTCACGCTCGTGGCCCACAGCATCGGGTATAGCTGCCCCTCGAAACACTCATCACCGCCCCCAACCCCCTTTCTCAATTAATTCCACTTGGACAGCGGATGTCCAACCTTCCCAGCTATGCTGGCGCCAAAAACCACAAAATTACCATGAACGCAGACACCAACCTCACCGCCTCCTTGGCAGTCGGCTCCAGTCCCGCATCGAGTATCCAGCACCCGTCCTCCTTAGCCGCCCCCTCCATCCACCACCCGCCCCGCCCAGGCCCCGCCGAGAGCAGCTCCACTAATCCACCCATCCTTGTTCCCGACCCAGAACCCTGGCCCGAACCCGTTGACGGCAACCTCCTCCTCGACGAGTTGGCCCGCACACTCACCCGTTTCGTCGTCCTGCCAGCCTGCGCTCCGCAGGCGCTGGCCTTGTGGGTCTTGCACACCTACGCCTTCCAGTTCCGCGATGTCAGCGCCTACGTCGGCATCCAATCGCCCGAAAAACGTTGCGGCAAAACCACCCTTCTCTCCATCCTCGAACAGTTGGTCCATCGCCCCGTCGCATCTTCCAATATCAGCCCGGCAGCCTTTTTTCGCGTCATCAAGGACCTCTCTCCTACCCTCTTGATTGATGAAGCTGACACCTTCCTCAAGAACAACGACCAGTTGAAGGGCATCTTGAACTCGGGCTACACTCGCCAGACCGCCTACGTCCTCAGGCCCGCATCCTCCAGTCCCTCACCCAGCTCAAGCACTCGGGCCGACGCCGCCTCCCTCCCTTGCGCGGTGGCCAGGTTCTCCTGCTGGTGCCCAAAGGTCATGGCCGCCATTGGCCGCTTGCCCGACACTCTGGCTGACCGTTGCATCCTCATCCACATGCAGCGCAAGACCCAACACGAGCATTGCGAGCGCTCAAGGCTTCTGGACCCAGCTCCTCTCACGCGCAAATGCGCTCGGTTCGTCCAGGATCACGCCCCGCAAATTGCCTCCGCGCTCCCCGAGATTCCCACCGCCCTCAACGATCGCGCCGGCGACATCTGGGAACCCCTGCTCGCCCTCGCAGACCTCGCCGGAGGTAATTGGCCCGCAATGGCCCGCCGCGCCGCCGTCACGTTGGCTGCCGCCTCGCTGGAAAACAGCCTCCTCGGCTCTTTGCTCCTGGATATTTTTATCCTCTTC
>WNGQ01003065.1_pt1 | contig 26267 bp, 31 predicted proteins | sample 5407661 | NCBI WGS metagenome assembly WNGQ01 (sample SAMN13153382, study PRJNA577476) | soil metagenome | isolation source: 60 cm soil or saprolite under Garry oak tree replicate 2 | place: USA:California | collected 2016-06-15 | reverse complement strand
CTCACGGATGGTCAGATCTATTCCTTGAATTGCGGGTTTTTTGGCCCCCGTATAGTTGAAGCCGAGATTTTTGGCGACTATGACTTCACGATCAGCTTGCGTCATGTTCCCACTCCCCCTCGGGCCCTTGTTTCTTGGAAAGGCCGAGGTCGGCCGGCTATTTTAGGTCTGGAAGGGTCCGAGCGACTCTTTGAGCGCATCTACGCAGATCTTCAACACATCTTGGGTCTGACCAGGCACTGACAAGCCCGCGGCAGTTGCGTGTCCGCCTCCGACACCCCCCAGTTTCTTCCCTACCGGAATCGATATGTCTCTAGCAAGGTGCACACCTGTCTTAGTGTAGAAGTCTTCCGTTGCCCTCATGTTCACCCGAATCTTATCTTTGGACTCTCCCGCTACCAAGGCAACGTGGGCACCAACTGCGAGGAGAGCCCTTGCGGCGGATGATTGGTAGGAGCCAAGTTCGGATGTTGCGACGATCCACTGTCCGAAAAGAGCTACCTGAGACCTGCCCGCTGCCTTAAGTCTCGCTATTCGCTCCGATCTGGTTACTGGATTGGATAAGAGCTCCGCGAGCCGGCGAGGGTCTGCGCCCGCCTTTACTAGCCCAGCGGCGATCTCGAATGTCGATTGAGTGGCAAGCAGAAAATGCTTCGTCTCGACAAACATAGCAGCTAGTAACGCTCTCGCCTCTAGGGAACCGAGCTCAGTCTGCGAGCCTTGCCAGAGCCTGTAGACGACTTCGGCTGCCGCCGCCGCTGATTCGTCAACGATGAGCTGCGAGGCGACTTTGACAGTGTCAGGATGTGGATGGTGGTGGTCAACTACTACAATCGGCGTTTCTACTTTGACGAGTTTTTCTCCTACTTCGCCGAGCTGATCTAGAGTGTTCGTGTCTACGAGGATTGCGAGATCGACCTTCGCAGGGAGTCTTCCATCGGGAACAGTGATTCCGAGGTTTTCAAGCAGTTGCTTGGTAGAGGCGCTGACCCCTTCAGGACAGACGATCTTAGTAGTCGTCGCGGGAGCTTGTTTCTGGAGCAAGGTCTGTAGTGAAAATGCTGAGCATGTTGCATCAGGGTCCGCATTCTGGTGGCAGAAGAGCCCGACTCCTTCAGAGTCTTTTACGCGGGAGATTAGGGACCTTAGCTGAGTATTCCAGTCTGGCTGATCTAGTTTGCTGGTCACATGAGATTCTTCTTAGTTGGCCGAGCTTGTTGGTCTGAGTTTTTCCTGAAGCTTTCCTTGAAGTTCCTTCACTCTCTCTTTTGTTCGCTCTTCCTGTCGTCCTAGGACGGTTATCCTCGTTCCTAGAAGCTCTTTTCTCTCTTTGAGTTCTGCCAATAACGCCTGTCGGTCTGATTTTATGAGAAGGCTTCCTACGCTCTTGTATACCGGGGTCTGGTCCGTCACCTTGTCCAGTTCGGCTACGGCCTTGTCTGTTTCAGATGCTTCGATCTCCAGCTGTTGTTTCTGGGTCATTACGGCCTGGAGTGTTTGCTGGAGCTGTTGTAACCTAGCTAGCTGTTCTTGTAGCTGTGGTGGAAGCTCTACCTCTTCGGTCAAACTATTTTCCCAGTCGCTTCGAGATCGGAGTCGCGGTCTCTTGCACTATAAAAGGGTGCGACGATGTTGAGGCTTTTGATTGCTACTGAGACGAATTTTAGGAAGGCATTGGATGCGGCTCGCAAGGCGACGATGTCTTCTGCTTTGATGTTCAGTCGTAGGATGCTGCCCTCCGAGCTTACTGTCGTTCTGGACCTGAATCCGCGAGGCTGTCTTGTTTCCGGGAGTAGAGAAGTGTAGATTGTATCTGCGATCTTGGAGGATGGCAGATCGATCTCTATCGTGATTTCTGCCCGTGATTTTTCCTTCCTAGTTGTTCGCTGGAGTTTCTGCCTCTCCAGACGAGTCCTCCTCGATCTTTTCTTCAACCTTTTCCTGTGTCTCGGCCGGTTTCCTCCGTCTGGCTCTGGGCTTCCTAGCGGGAACAATCATAGCTGGAGCGACTTTTGCGCCAGCTCTCAGGCTGTCAAGCTCTGTGGAGAGTGTTGATGGACTCATCAGTCCTCTTGTTGCGCGGGCGGCTATCTCGCCAAGTTTTGTCGAGGGCGTGTAGGCTCCTCCGGCGAACTTGAAGCCGCATTTACGGCAGTGCCAGACACCTACGCTCCATCGCTTTACAGTCTGAAACTTGCATCTGGGACATTCGTGTTTGGATCTCAGCCCGGTTACGATTTCTACGTACTGGCGCCTGGCTACTGTGCCGTATCGTGCGCCGAATCCTCCAGCGAGTCCGACCTTGCGAGGCATCAGCCCTTCGCCGCTGCCATTATCCTGGCCCGGTTCTCTGCTGCCTTGGAGACGGCGGCCTGTACGGCTCTCCTCACCTCGTCCGGGGTGAAACCGTAGAGCCCGCCCTTTTGCATTGCACAGATATCACCGTTCTTGTCTATTGTAACTGTGAGCCGGGCGTTCATAACCTGCTCCTCCCCTAGGGACGGGTCTACGACAACGGTCTTGTCCACTTTGGCGAATGTGACTGCTATCGGATAGTTGTTGAGCGGCAGTTGGTGATGCCCTCCTTTCATGACTACTTCGTCGCCCTTGACTTCCATCTTCGCAATCTTCGAGTTGACGAGGGCTCCAAGTGCTGCCATTGCGGCCGCGTCAATTAGGTTGCCATCATGGTCGAGGACGTAGATGTCCACATAGACGACCTGGACCTTCTTCCCCTTCTGGATCACGAGAGATTTCATGTCAATAGCCTTCGATTCTCTGATTCCTCGGTCGACTACTCTGGAAATCTCGATCGCTACTTCGCTAGGCGGACCTGCTTCAAACGACGGTGATGCCAACGGGACGAGTTCGGCGTTGACCGTCAGAACGCCTTCCTCCGGAGTGTCGGGGAAGGGTTCGCCTATCTCGATCTTGACTCCTGCGAGAACCTTCGACTTGCCTAGGTATACCTGCGCAGACCCGTTTGCCTTCTCAATGAGACCGAGTTGTACCTGGATCTGTCTGTAGCTGTCGGGGCTTCTCTCATCGATCCTCTTCCCCTTGGTTACGAGATCAACAACGGTCTTCTGTTCTAGCCTGGCTACGGGCGGTAGTTGGGGTGTTGCTGACACTAGGCGACTACCTCCGCCTCTTCTCTCTCCTCAACTACGTCTTTCATCGTTGCATACTTCTTCTTGAGAGCCTCGCGCTGCATCGCGTGTATTGTCTTGCACGCTTCTAACGCCATCGAGAAGCCCTGGTCAAACTCTGAAAGAGTCAGATGACCATCCATCTGTAAGAGCGTGACCAGGCCCGCGTTGGGCACAAGGGCCACCGGTATGTCCGCATCGCCGTACTTGTCCTCGGCGTCCGACAGGTCAAGAGCCAATTTTCCCTGGACCTTGCCTACCGCACATGCGGCCACCAACTCTTTCATCGGTATTCCAGCATCTGCCAAGGCGAGCGAGGCCGCGGTGATCCCTGCACAGCGAGTACCTGCGTCGGCCTGGAGGACCTCAATGAACAGGTCAATTGTGGTTCTGGGGTAGAGATCTGTCAGCACGACAGGCTCAAGGGATTCGCGGATAACCTTCGATAGCTCCATCTCACGCCTCGACGGGGCGGGCGACTTTCGTTCATCCACTGAGAATGGGGCCATGTGGTATCGGCACCTGATTACGGCTCTCTCAGGCATGGCTATGTGCTTCGGGTGGGCTTCTCGCGGTCCGTAGACTCCTACCAGTATCTTGTTTCTTCCCTGCTCGATGTAGGCAGATCCGTCGGCCTTGTCGAGTACTCCAACTTCCAGTTTGATGGGCCGAAGCTCGTCGAGGCGGCGCCCGTCTATTCTAAGCCCTTTCTCGTCTATCAGTTTATCAGGCTGTTTAGGTTCAGGCAACTTGTTCAACCATCCGTGATTTCGAAATCATTTCTCGGATCCTGTCTGTGAGTCCTCTCGTGTGAGCTTCACGCTCGACCATGTATATGGCTTCTACCGCCACTCGCTCAGTCTCCGGCGATTTGCCCCACACCAGAACAACCCCGTTCTGGCCTACGGTAATCTGGCAATCGGTCTCTTTCTTGAGCATGCTAATCATAGACCCTTTCCTTCCGATGAGACGGGGAATCTTTGCCGCGCTAATCTCTACTACCCTGCCAGTAGCCACCTTTCCAAGTCCAGGCCCCTTAACAGTCAGCAGAGGGTCTCTCGTGCGATCAAATGCGAGTACCTCTGCAATCACCATGTCTCCCACATCATAGCTCGTTGAGAGGTCTCGTCTCCTAGGTCCCCTTGGCCCCGGGGTTTCAGATGCAGGGAGCATAGCCTCGTATGGAGCCCGAATGTCAACTGACCAGCCTGAGAGACCGATATCGACTATTCTGCCAGCTACAAGATCCCCGACTCTGGGGATATAGCCTCCCTTCAAGGGCACAACGAATACTCTGTTGCCGTCTACTTCCAATATACCGACACATGCGGAAAATATTTTCGTCCCAATACGGTAGGCGTTATCCCCAAGTAGATGATCGCCCTCAGCGAGCAGCTCCCCCGGGGCCACTACCTGTTTTGGTTCAGCAACTAGGACCATCGTTCTCTCCTTCTAGTTCAAGACCTTTGCCTGTATGGTTCCCTGGGTCAATTTGCCAATCTTCTCGATGAAGGAGCCGTACATTCCAGCAGGCATCTCTATGACAGCCACGAGGGAGCCGTCGGACTGCCATTCCTCACGGCTAACGTTTCCAAAGCTCTTGAAAGCATTGTAGGCTCTCGCCGCATGTTCTGGAAAAACCTTAACCGCAATCCTCATCTGCTCGATCTTCAACGGCAGAATCGGTCTTAGCTCCTCTATCACCAGTTTAGCCTGTTCCTCCGCACTCTTGTATGGATCGATTGAGAGACGTATCTGGCCCATTGCCTGTTCAATTCTGAGAGGTGGATGGGGGGTTCCGGTCCGCGGATCTATCGCATTTCGAGAGATTATCGAAATAATCTGCCGCCTCTTGTCCTCGACGAGCTGACGGCGCTGTTCAGTGGTGAGCTGAAGCTCGCCACTCTTCATAACTTCCTCAGCGACCCTTGCAGGGTCAGTCGTCCCGAAGTATTTCTGAAGCTTCTCCTCCGACGCTCGGGTTCCCTTGCTTGAATCCGAGTATACTTCTTCGATCAGGAGCACTTGCGATATGGGCACCTGTTTTCCCAGCTTGTAATCTAACGCCTGCTGTGGCTTTACGAGTATCTCGAAGTGATCTTGTCCTTTTGCTAACCTGGCTGTTGTGTACTTGTCACTCATTTGCCAGTCGGGGCCTTTTTGCCTGCGTCCATCCTTCTAAGATACTTGTCAACTTCTTCCACGGGAAGCTTCTGGAACTTTCCAGTCTCACGTGGAATGATCGCCACCCTAATCTTCTGAGGTTCCGCCTTGCCTTCTAGGACCTTCGTCATACACTTCATTCCAAGCAGCAGGGCCTCGTCCATCGTCAGATTGTCGCGATATTCAGCCTCCAAGATCTCGTTCGCAGCGTCGCCTCCTGCTCCGATTGCCCAAGCTCTATATGCGAAGAAAGCACCACTGGGGTCGGTCCAGAAGAGTCTGCTCCCCTTCTTGTCAACTCCACCAAACAACATTGAGATGCCGAATGGCCTTACACCGGCGTGTTGCGTGTAGAGCTGTTTGATCTCGCCAATCCTTCGAGTCAGTATCTCGATATCGATGGGCTCATCGTACATGAGCTTGTTGCTTTGGGCATAGATTCGTGCCTGGTCTACTAGAATGTGCGCATCACAGCTCAATCCAGCAACGGCCGTTCCAACGTGTTCGTCGATCTGGAATATCTTCCACATGAATGAGAGATCTTGAAGTTTGGACCCGGCCCTTTCCTCGGCCGCTAGGACAACACCTTCTGGAGATGCGATTCCGAGTACCGTGGCACCGCGCTTCACGGTTTCACTAGCATATTCGACCTGGAATAGTCTCCCGTCTGGAGAGAAAACAGTAATCGCCCGGTCATATGCGCCGGGAACTGCGAACATTGACAACTTCTTAACACCTAGATGGATTTCGGAGAAGCGAGCCCCCGGTGCGTACTAAAACCTTTGCCACGTGTTTCTTTCTAATGATCAGACTTGGGGTCGGCCCGTCGCAGAGAATATCATCCCTTCCGGTCAGGCTGGGACTGGCTTCCTCATCCCCCCGAAAAGATTCGGGCACGCTCTAATATCATCTGCTCTGCCACAAATCTCGAAAAACAGCGCGCGACTTAACAGGAATTCTGATACGATTCCAATAATCGCCTGACTTCCACTATCGGATCAGAAACTCCTCGGAACGAGAATTGTGCCTTTATTGGATCTTGGTCCCGTAGCCGAAGGCCCCCACGGAAACACTCTTGTTTATCCAGGCGAACGTAGAGTCTACCCTCCTCGTCAACCCTGTTGTTCAACTCCCCAAGTAACCGCTCATGTTCAAGCGAGGAAAACCTCCTCCAAAGATTCGACAGTAACGATTCGGCCAAACGACCACGAAGATTCATAGTTAGAATAGTTATCTCGTTTCCGAAATGGCCCTTAAGCACTCGCTTCTCCACAGCTTGCCCTGACAGTTCTTGGCTGAACACCTGCTTGAGAGCTTGGATTACCTTCTCGGCGTCTTCAGTGGCGTGAACTATCGTCGACACACGGACCGAAACGACTTGCACTTCCAGCTCAATCCAACGTCTCCGCTACGTCCGTTAAATACTATGAAGTGTGGCGCAGTCAGTAACATGACCTCTGGGCTCGAATACAAGCAGGCTCTCATCATGAGGTTGGACCTCAAAATTGGACGCGGCAAGATAGCGGTCCAAAGTGCTCACGCAGCAGTCAGCGCGGCTGAAGATGCACGCGCAAAGTTTCCAGACTGGTGGAAACATTGGATGGACGAGGGACAGGCAAAGATAGCCCTCAAGGTTCCCGACCTAGAAGCAATTTTGACACTCGGAAGGGAAGCGAAGAGAAAACGCCTTCCCCATCATATCGTCGAGGACAGAGGTCTAACACAAGTGCCGCCCGGAACAATAACATGTTTGGGGATCGGACCAGCACCGTCGAGTTTGCTCGACAGTTTAACCAGAGACTTGCCCCTTCTTTGACCTGCCACTTTCTACAGAGTCCTCATGTCGATGAGAGAGCACTTCGAACCTTCTTTTCGCGTCCAGGACATAGTCGTTGAAGTCCGTGTCGGGAATCTCTCTAAAGTTTGAATCGGTTTTCTCGAATAGTTTTCTGAGAATGACTCGTTCGATTATTTTGGAAGCACCGCCTAGAGCCCTTTTGAGCCCCGCAGCAAAGTCCGGTACACGTGCTGGGATGTCCTCACGGGGAAGCAAGCAGATTGTTTTCAGGAATTGGTATAGCGCTTCTCTCGGCTCGTTGCCTAGGACCGAGAACCCTTCATCAATGCATTCCAGCAGAATCTGTGAAAATGATTGGGTTCGACCGCTCAAATCTCGACCTTCCCGGGGAGCTGTTGAGCCTCCGCTATCGATTCAACTGATTTCTCTCTTCCATATTGCTCTCCTGCCAATCTCATGGCCTTGAGACCGTCAGAGTTGAAGAAGAGCTGCGATTGAAATAGGCCTCTAATCCCGCTCAGAGCTCTGGACTCTAGAGCATCCGAGTTCACAAGTACTAGAATTGTCGCTAGCTCTGACTCGGCCATCTCTACGATCGAGGAGATTACGCCATATGCTTTCTCGAATCCGAGAGAGAGCACGAGGTAGGTGAATACTTCAAAGACTATTCCGATTCGTCTCCCCTTGTGCGCTTCTAGTAGCTTGTCGACCGCGTCAAGGAGCAGGGAAGTGTCTCTTTCGGGGAGGAGGACCTCCTCATCAGATGTCCGTAGGGGAGTGGATGTTTTCGTACTGAAGCTGAAAAGCCTGATGTTTCGTTGTCTATTGAACTCGCGATAGATAGGGCTTCCTGCGTTTGTAAAGATCGCCACAGGTTCTACGTTTGCCTGAAACTCTCTCACGAACCTTTGAACAACTTCTTCATAATTGCTTGAAGGCTCATACTCAAGCAACAATCTATTTCCAAGAATATGCTGGTGAGTAATGCCTAGAAGATTCGAAAAGATGTCCTGTTGTCGGGCTAGGTCTATCACTCTGGACCTTGGATTTAGCGCAGTCAACACGTCAAGTATTCCCGCTTGGGCGCCGTCTACATTCAGCGCCCATATTCGTCCTGTTCGACTGTTACCAATCCCACCATCCAATTCAGTAATGTATTCGATGATTTCCTTGGAGCGTTCTAGGCCTAGCTCGTCTAAGTCAACTAGCTCCCTCAGTTCTGCTGACGGAAGGGTGGGCCGGACGGCATCGTTGATGCGCGACGGAGCCGCCTCGATGGGCTCTATCGTTACGTCCTGTTTGCCCGTTTTTGCTAGGTCTGAACTTTTGAGGATCGCTCGATAAAACGGCACTTCCGACTTGGTCACTCTACAAACGACATTCTGTCCTGTAGAAAGCCCATCATTCACGAACGTCTCAACAAGTCTCTTCCGGTCCGACTCGGTATTATACAGAACTATTGTATCCACGTCGGAGTGCGAGCTTACGACTTGACTTACTGTTTCACGGGCTGTGATGATCCTTGCCAAGATTGTCGGTTCTCGTAATGCAAAGGAGATGAGTACGAAGAGAAGGCTGTCCACCACGAAGCCAAGACTCTGGGAGGTAGGGAGAAAGAATCCGCCTTCGGCAATCTGCAAGAATAGAGAAACCCCGAACAGTGTCCAGCAAAGGCTAATGATCTTCATGGATTGAGAAGCCGCCCTCTCTTGCACCCTGTTTGACTGGCGGTAGAATGATGCGACTGGCAGCCCGATGAACGAGGCTAGGAGAAGAGCGCTGGCCCCAACGAACCAAGTCTGATACGAATAATAGTAGATGATTCCACTAGCGCTCGTTTGATTCAACGTCCAAGGCTGAAAGATTAGCGCAACAGCGGTCCAGGCTCCGAATGTTGCCAGGTATATGAAGAAGGACAGGGGAGGCTTTGACGCGAATCTCTTGAGTTCAGAAATACCGCCGGGCGTCTTCTCGTCGGCATTCTTCAACAGATACGAAGCCATTCCTATGGAAACTCCCATTATAGAAATGAGCAGCGTGTCGACAAGAGCTGAGACTGGGATGCCAAAGATGTCGGAGAAAGTGGCGTTTGCGAGGTATGCGATGAATCCGATTGTTGCTACTCCTATGAAGAAGCCTGAATCCAAGAAGTATGTTTTCTTTGCACGAATGATAAAGTAGAGTGCGAGACAGGAAGTAGCCAGAGCAAGGAGATCGACGTTATAGTTCAAGGAGGTTCTCCAATGCCCGAGTTAGCCTTTCTTCTCGTTGCTCGACTGGGTTTCTTCCTTCTTTAGCTCGTATACTAGCTTGACCGTGTCTTGATTCTCGTTTAGGCTGAGCTGAAAGTCGGAGGATGAGGCGACTCCTAGTAGACGCGCGATGTCCACTGGAATGAGTAGATAGAGGCTGTCTCGCAGCTTGACTGGACGGACCTTTAGTGGCACGCAGGATTCAACTTTGTATGCGCAAAGTTGACCGCCGGGATGGAATTATTGGAACCAGTGGAAGTGTTCTCTGGTTACAGTTGCAAGTCGCCGAATGACTCGTCATCACTGGACAATCCTGTCCAGCCGAACTTGTCTTTGATCCGTTCGGCTGCCTGTTGGGAGTTTTCTGCCTCGATGGTAGATATCCTGTATAGGGAAGCGAGTTTCTTGGCTTTCTCTGTTAGTCCTGGAATCGCTACAAGGATCGACTGCGAAGGGGTTACGTCGAAGACCTTTGCATACATCGATGCTACTGGGACCTCGTCGATCTCTTTATCGCTAGCGATAACATCGAGCACCACTACCTCGGACGCCCCTTTTGTCGCAACCGCGTCGAATCGGTGCAGACCCCCAGACCTGCCGGCGATCTGACCTGGCATCTCTACTTTGAACTGGAAATCTTCCAGAACAAGGCCGATCGGCTTCATAACAAGATAGCTTCGTTTGAACTCGTCTTCTGCCTCAGAACTCAACCTATACGCATAGACGTTGACGAAACCAGTGTCCCGAATTGTGAAAATGTGACCGCAGTTTCTGCAACGATGTATAGGGCTGGGCATATCGGAGCGCTTCCCGCATTGAGTGCACTGAAACCAGGCGCCGAGCTTTTGATAGTCTACGCCGGCCTGAACGAGCTCCTTGTTGCATTTGGGGCATAGAAGACCTCCTGCCACGAGAAAGTTGTCAACACTGTCAATGTTTCCGCAAGCTGTATGTTCGAGGAGGGTCTTTCGCTCTATATCTATGGAGTTACAGTTAGGACAAACATAGTCGTTGCTTACATTGGGTGATAGACAAGACGGACAGACCAACACCTTCTCATGGAACTTTCTCTTGAAGATCCCTACGTCCCAGAGCTTCTGGACCAGCTGTTTCGCTGCTGAGGCGTCTCCGTCAACAACCTCCTCGACCTCGTGATATCTCACTGTCTGGTCGGGATCAAAGCTGGGAGTTAGTTCGACAATTTCTCCTCTGACAAATTTACTTATCAGTAGCTGGACCGAAGGGTCCTGATACAGAGCCACTCTATCCTTCGATGTCACGCTTCAAGACGCCTAGTAATGTGTTGGCTACACTCTGAGTCGGAGGAGTCGAGTTGCCTCGTCGATATTCGTTCGGTGTATCTTGTTCAACACGGTCAGCGTATCAGAATGAATATGGTATCGACGCTTTGGTGGAACCTTGCGAAGGTTCATGGCCGCAACTCCGGCTGACTCGTCTGGAACTACTAGGACACCTACCGGCATTCCTGGACTTGACAAGCTTCTCAGTGGGGGTCTCCCGAAGAGCAGGATCATTCTCCTATCCGGTGGTCCCGGCACGGGTAAGACCATCATGTCCTCACAGTTCATCATCAATGGGATCTTAGATTATGAGGAGCCCGGGGTCTATGTCAGCCTCGACGAAAATAAGCAACACGTTTTCGAGGAAATGCTGGATTTCGGATGGGATTTTGATGAACTGGAGAGCAACAAGAAACTGATTTTTCTGGAAGCCTCCCCAATACGTTATCTTCCCGCCGAGATCAAGGTTGGAAAACTCACCGTAAGTCGCAAAGAATTCTCGATGGCGACCCTTATCGAGATGATAAAAACCAGCGTCAAAGAAATTGGTGCAAGAAGAATCGTTGTTGACCCCGTAACTACTCTAGTATTCCAATACGATGGGATCGTCGCTCAGAGAAACGCTCTCGTCGAGTTGATGGAAGCACTCGCAGATACTAGTGCGACTTGTCTGATTACAACGGAACTGAGGCGTCCAGGCTTTGAAAGGAACGTCGACTTTGAGGAATACCTCGCTCACGGAGTGATTCTGCTGCAGCAGCTTCAGGTGGGCAAATCACTTCTGAGAGTAATTCAGATCGAGAAGATGCGCAAGACTCCCGTCGACAACCAGCCTCGTCCTTACAGGATAACTGATACTGGAATCGAAGTGTTCCCACGGGAAAGCGTTCTCTAGGGACCTCTAGATAATTCGCGGGCTTGTATCCGGTCTCGCATTCAAGCGTTAGACCCGCTGAGGAGAAATTTCGAGCAGCAGCTAGTCAATTCCAACACATGGGGCTTCGAAATAGCAAATCCAGGTTTTTCCAAAACTAGGCTGACCGCCCCAAACAACGTTTGGTCGGGGCGTCCCGTTACATAACCGCGTTTCGTGAAGGAATTATCAAGCCCAGACTTGGATCCCTGTTGTAGGGGGTCCAAGCAGTCACGTGACGAGCGCCCTTCATCTTCGAGACTCGTATGAACCTTGCAAGACCGTCCTTCGTGTCTTCAGCCTTCATCTCGATCACTCCATCCACTTTGTCTTGTATCGCGGCTATTATTGCGGGGTGGAATGCTTTTCGAGACAAAGAAGTCACGCAGCTAGCCTTGCAGCTCCTGATCTTCGCTACGAGCGTATGAAGGAAGTCAAACGATGGACGGACGCTACTTCTCTGTATGAGAGTCGTCATCGAGTCCATCGCCAGAAGAGTCTTGCTCGGGTCGCTCGTCTCCGAAAGAGCTTTGGAGACAACGATGCTGAGGTCAGAGAGGCGTTGAGGATCCTCGCTGTACTGTTCTCGGCTCTTGACACCTACTAGGAACGAGTAGCAATCGATGAATGTGAGTTTTCTTCGGCCCTCGGTCTCATAACTCGCAGGATCTACACCTATAACCCTCATCGAAGCTCTGACGCTGTCTGGGAAATCGTCTAGAGTTGCGTAGACGATATTCTTCCCACTCCTGAGTGCTTCAGCGACGAGCTGCACCATGAGCGTAGTCTTTCCTGTGGCAGGATCTCCCATGATCAGTACGACTGATGACGAGGGGTACCCTTCCGGTAGAAGCTCATCTATGATTTCGACCCCGGTTTTCTCCTGCAGAGCAGCCTTCTCAGCCTCGTCCGACGGAGACGGGGAGGTTAGCCTTCGCGAGATTTCTCGTTGGAGCTCTTGATCTCTCGCCTTGTTGAACGAGAGAGTCCTGACTTCGTGAAGAATCCCAAGGTCTACGAGGTCCTCTATGTCGCGTTCAATGTCTCTAGCGCTTCGGTGTATCCTCTTCGCGATTCCGTCCAGGGTGTCTGTGGTCTCGGGATTTTCGTGAAAAAACATCAGCAGCTCGGCCTTTGTTTCTGACCCGATCAGCTTGTCTATCAGTTCGGCTTTCGAAGCCTTCTCGAGGCGTTCGCTGTTCCGGGTCTCCATAGAAGGAACCGTGATTGGGGTTGATTCCTATTATCGAATCCTGTCTGGTGGGATCGGGGTTGGAGCCAGGGCGAATCCGTCCCTGGTGATATAGTAGTCGTATCCCTCGAGGCGATTCTCGGTGCCTCTCATCTTGGGTATGTAGATTCGTCGGCGAACTCTCGAGTTGTCAAAACTGGATTCGAGGACTATGAGCCCGTCTCCGAGAAACTCTTCAAAATTGGTTCCGAGCTGTTGCCTTCCCCACGGTACCTCGCTGATCATAAGAGTCGTACAATTGGCGGCTTCCAAGAACTTCAGCATAATGTGGAGGAAGCTTCGCGCCTCTGCCGTACTCTCAAAGGCCGTCATGAGTGCTGAGAGGGAGTCGAAGACAAGCCTCTTCGCATTAATCGTGTGCAGAGCCTCCAGAACGGTCTCGAGTGCAGTGCTCACACCAGCTTTCATCGTTGACTGTAGCGAGACTAGCTGCACTTTGCCCTCTTTCTCTAAGACATCAAGGTCCCAGCCAAAACGAAGAGCGTTACGCTTGAGCTTTTCACCACTCTCAATGACGGAAGCGTAAACACCGTTTTCTCCACACTTGACAGCTCCGTACACCAAGAACTGGAGTCCCAATGTCGTCTTTCCGGTCCCCGGCTGACCAGCTACGATCGAAGTATCTCCCCGGACGAGCCCTCCTTCGATTAGTTTGTCAAGACTCGGGATTCCGGTCTGGACCCTGTCGTCCCCCTTTTGAAGGGCAGGATATGCAGCCCGGCGGGTTTCCATTACCTTGAGTCCTCCAGTGACCAGAGCTTTACCGGCCCTACCTGTCGAAAGTTGACTTTCCTCTTAGCTCTAAGAACATGGAGATATTTCGATGCGGTTGACCTGTTTACTCTGAGATCCTTCGCTATTTCGCCGATAGAACTTCCAGGTCTCTCCCCCAAGGAGTGGACTATCTTGTTCTCGATAAGATCGAGGTGGCCGTCATTGGAATCGAATCTGGCTGTCAATTTTGACTGCTAGTTGAGACGCTCGGCGCTGATTATCATAAGGTGCGTGTTACCCGCATACTCGATTAACAGTCATCCCGAAGCGGCTAAATGGCGATGCAGGTGCGAGTCAGGTCAATGCAAGGCCCGGTTATAGTCAAGCTCGGAGGATCTGCGATTACCGATAAGTCGAGAGTCTGCACCCCGAGGCTAGATCTGATTCACCGCGTTGCCGGCGAGATTGCCACTTACAAGAAGCAATTGATTCTTCTGCACGGAGGGGGATCGTTTGCTCATCCCTTTGTTACGAGGAAGCTCTTGCTCAACGGTTTCAAGGGTAAGTCTCAATTGGAAAGAGTTTCAGAGATTGAGATGAACCTCGATCAACTAACTCGCATCATTGGCGTAGCACTCCTACTACGACATCGTTCATTCGTTCCGATTCGACCAATGAGCTTCATAACACTTCGAAATGGCAATTTGGGCGAATATTTTCTCCATCCACTGATCGCCGCACTGGAGCTCGGAATCATCCCTCTCATTCACGGAGACCTCGCGTCGGACGAATTGAGAGGTTTCGGGGTGGTATCAGCAGATCGGATCGCGTCATTATTGGGAGAAAAAATGAAAATCTCTAGGGTTCTCTTCGGCTGCGACGTAGACGGTGTTTATGCATCCAATTCGAAAGGCGCTGAGAGTTCGACGCCGATCAGAGAGGTAAGCGAGAGGAACTATTCTGGCGTGGTTAGGGGTCTGAGGGTTTCGATGGCGGACGCGACCGGGGGGATGCGAGGCAAGGTCTTGGAGGCGATAAGGCTTGCGAGAGGCGGTGTCGAATCGTACATTTTCAATCTGAGTAAACCTTCGAACTTGACGCGTCTGCTCCACGGCGACTCGTCCGTCGGGACTTGTTTTGTCCCTTGGAAGTAGAGATTCTAGAAAGATCTCGCTACTATCTTATCGGCCAAGTTTGACAATTCACGTCGGTAGACTGATTCCTTCAGAGCCGCGAGATGTTTCTTCGCGTCTTGGAGGTAATTGATGGCTATCTCTTTGCAGTCTGCTTCTGCAGGGGTCTCATCGACGAGTGCCTTTGCTCTGGATACCATCTCGGGAGATACTTTGTCTGATCTCAGGATGGTTTTCATCTCTGACCGCTTTTTCTCTGGTAGGAATCTCAACGCAACGAGGATGGCGGCGTTTCCCAGCTTGTGTTCGACAACATCCTTGGCTTGTTGCTTCCCAGTCTCGCCTCCACAAATGTCGAGGACGTCGTCCATAACTTGGAAGGCGAGACCGGCCTTCCAGCCAAACGAGCCGAGTGCAGAGATGATATGCTGATTTGCTTCGGCGGCGTGTGCTCCTATCTGTCCGGCAGCTCTGAATAATGCAGCGGTCTTCCTGCCTACCATATTCAAGTAGAGATCGAAGCTGGGACGAGAAATTCTGTTTCTGATAAGGTAGGGGTCTTCTCGTCCCGCTTGTTCAAAGAGGAGGTCTAGTCGTTCTCCATCGATTATTTCCTTCATTGCTTCCACTGCAATCCTTCTCACATGGTGAGTTCTGGGGCAGTCTTGAATCATATCGTCGAGGGCTTCTCGATAGAACATCGCCACTAATAGGGCGACGGAGTCACCTAAGGCGGCTCGTACTGTAGGCCTTCCCCTCCTCACTTCTCCACGGTCGATGAGGTCGTCCATGACGAGGGAGTAGTTGTGGATCATCTCGATGACCGCCGCTGGTTTTATTGCTCGCTCGGGACGCCCGCCAGCGGCTCCGCAGGAGAGCAAGGCCATTGCGGCTCTCATCCGTTTGCCGCCAGCTTTGAAGTGATAGTTGAGTGAAGTTCTGAACTCTTTGGCTGATCCATTCGTTAAAGCCGTGAGGATAGCCGGATCCACCCTTCGGCCGAGTTGAATTATCTTCTGCAGATCTTGTGCACTCAATGTTGTTCTCCGGAACTACTCGCGGGAACATGGGATTTGATTAACGGGCCGAATGCAAATGGGATATTCCAGAGGGTAGCTTCGAGTGACAGGCTATTGCAATCCTGGCCGCTGGGGATCGATGAGGATTACCTCATACCAGTGGCTTACACCGTCCGAGAAGAGGCGGTAGGAGTTCTGTATTTTCAGGTTCGGATATCTTCTCGCAACGCGGCCTTCTGCCACTGTTCGCAACGAGAGGGACCTGGTGAATTTTGATGATCCCATTGCCTTCTGCCTTCTTCCGGATACTGGCCTTGGCTTTCGCGCTCCGCCGCGTCTTAGTCTGACTCGAACGACGACAATTCCAGGCTTTGCTTTGTACCCGAGGCGTCGAGCGGTCGGCAGATTCGTTGGTCGGGGGACTCTCTTTATGACGGGTTCGCGTCTCCAGGTGATTGCAGATTTTCGTAGCCAGTCCTTGAACTCTGGCGTCCCGCCCTGCCACCATTCTGCCATGTATGAATATGCCATTGGATGCATTCTCTAGATCGAGCCGAGAAGTGGAACGTCTGATAAGGGTTACTGGTGTCCGAATTTTCAACACTTTAAATCTGCCTCGGTGAGCTGGGGTCTCGCCTGGAAGTGCGAGGGAGTATATGGCACAAGATGCTAAACTTCTGAAGCGAGCCTACGTCCCGGCTCAGCTTGCGATGAAGTATCATCCTTTCTACCATGGAAAGATCGAGATCGCTGCAAAGGTCCCAGTAAATTCCTACGACGACTTCGCGATCTGGTACACTCCCGGGGTCGCGGACCCCTGCAAAGAGATCCAGCGGAATCCCGAACGAGTATTCGATTATACGAACAAGTCGAACAGCGTTGCCATCGTCATTCGTTGGCTCCAGCCCTCTTTTGGAGGAGTCAACCTGGAGGATATCTCGCAGCCTAAGTGCTTCGACATTCTGGATTCGCTCAGAAGCGACCTCGGGATACCTGTCTGGCATGACGACCAACAAGGCACCGGGACTGTCGTCTGCGCGGGATTGATAAACGCGCTAAAGATTGTGGGAAAAGAGAGGCGAGATGCGAGCATCTGCATGCTCGGAGCTGGTGCAGCAAGTATCGCAGTCGCCCGGATAATAATCAAGGCGGGAATAACTCCGGGCAATGTAATCATGGTGGACAGCAAGGGCATTCTTAACCGTCAGCGAGCCGAGTTAGACGGGACGTTCAAGGCCAAATGGGACATTGCTCTGAAGACAAACCATGAGGGTCGGACTGGAGGTTTGGCGGAGGCGGTTAAGGGTGCAGACGCGCTGCTCGCAATGTCTACTCCTGGACCCGGAGTTATTCCACCTCGCCTAATTGAGACGATGAGTGATGATGCGATCGTGTTCGCCTGTGCTAACCCGATCCCTGAGATTTGGCCTTGGGAAGCGAAGGAGGCTGGGGCCCGGATTGTTGCGACGGGTCGCTCGGACTTTCCAAATCAGGTGAACAATTCGATCGGGTTTCCGGCTATCTTCCGGGGCACGCTGGATGTTAGAGCTAAAATGATCAGCGATGAGATGTGTATCGCCGCGGCGGAGGAGATCGCTACTGTGGCTGAAGAGAATGGGCTGGATGAGGACAAGATTATCCCGCCTATGAGTGAGTGGGAGTTGTTTCCAAGAGAGGCTGCAGCGGTCGGCGCAGCAGCAGTCAAACAAGGCCTTGCTAGGGTACGGCTGTCGAAGAAGGACCTCTATGAGAAAGCGACTGACATGATCACGCACGCCCGCAAGACTACAGAACTGCTGATGCGTAGAGGTCTCATCAAGGATTTCCCCACGGGCGGGCGAAGGAGTAGGGAGAAACGGCTAGTCTAAAGATAAGCGTAATCGGCGGAACGGGCGACGAAGGATATGGCCTTGCGCTTCGGTGGGCGAAACATGGCTACGAGGTCATGATCGGCTCTAGAGACCCGGAGAAGGCGAAGACGGCTGCGACCAAGATTCAGAATACTTCAGGAAAGAACTCTAGAGTCTCCGGACTCGTAAACACAGAGGCAGCCTCGAAGGCGGACGTTGTTGTGATAACTGTCCCGTTCGCGGCGCTTAATGACACTCTCAAGTCGATCAAGCCTTCTCTGAAACCTGGACAAATCGTAGTGAACGTTACAGTTCCCTTGGAGACCGCAGTTGGTGGGTCTGCTACTCGTACAGTCCAGGTGTGGGATGGGTCCGCTGGAGAGCTCGCGCTTCGGCTCTTGCCGAAGGAGATCAAACTCGTGTCAGCTTTCAACAATGTTAGCGCTGAAATGCTCAACGATCTTTCTCGAGATGTGGACTGTGATGTTCTGGTATGTGGTGGAGATGCGGATGCTAAGAGGATCGTCATGGATCTTGCGCGAGCTATTCCAGGGGTTCGTGGCTTCGATGCGGGTCCGATAGAGAATTCGCGTACGATAGAGCAATTGACTGCTCTTCTGGTTTCTCTGAACATTCGTCATGGTGTCAAGACTGCGGGATTGAGGATTACCGGTGTGCAGTCGAAGAACTGAACGTTTCCTGTGGTGTTAGGTGCAGGTCGGTATAGTAGGCAAGCCGAACGCTGGTAAGAGCACTTTCTTCAGTGCTGCTACTCTGACGATTGTTCCGATTGCGAATTATCCGTTTACTACGATCAAGCCGAATAGGGGAATCTCGTATCTTCGCACACGATGCGTCTGCAAAGAGCTTGGTGTTGTGGATCGGCCGAGGAATTCTCGGTGTATTGATGGTGAGCGGTTCATTCCGGTGGAGCTGATCGACTGTCCTGGTCTGGTTCCGGGCGCGTCGACTGGTAAGGGTCTTGGCAACCAGTTTCTCGATGATCTGCGGAAGGCGGATGCTCTAATTCATGTTGTTGACGCGTCAGGGGCGACGGATTCTGAGGGAAAGCCTACTCCGGCCGGGGAGCATGATCCCTTGGAAGACGTTGGCTGGCTTGAGAGGGAATTGGAAGCATGGATGTTTCAGATACTGTACAAGGACTGGGAGAAGGTTTCGCGCAAGCCGAACCTTACGATCGATGAGATGGTCCAGACATTGGCTGAGAGGATGAGCGGGCTTGGCTTGAAAAAGTATCAGGTGGAAGAATCTCTCAAGCTTTCGGGTTTGAAGGAGAAGCCAGCGCTATGGTCTCGCGACGATATAGGCCGTCTCATTGGCCATCTGAGAAGATCCGCGAAGCCGATGCTACTGGCGGCTAACAAGATCGACCTTCCGACATCTAAGCATAATTTGAAGAGGCTTGGGCAGGGCGGAAGCCTTACAGTGCCCGTCTCCGCTGAAGCTGAACTCGCATTGAGACGTGCCGCAGAGAAAGGATTGATCAACTACAAACCCGGCGACTCGGATTTTTCTCTCAACGAGACTGCGAGGCTCAGTGTTGAGCAGAAGGCTGCGCTGGAAATGATACGAAAGCAGGTTCTTGCCCCTGAAGGAGCAACTGGGGTCCAAGACTGTATCAACTCGGCATTCTTCAAACTGTTGAACATGATTGTCGTCTATCCTGTTGAAGATCCTGAGCGCTTGACAGACCACTCAGGCAATGTGCTGCCAGATGCGCTACTTGTTCAGAAGGGTTCGACATTGAAGGACCTCGCGCTGAAGATACACACAGATCTAGGCGAGCATTTGCTGTATGGAATTAACGCGCGGAACCATATGCGGCTGGGAGAGTCTTACGTCTTGAACAATGGAGACGTTGTGAGCATAGTCAGCACGTCATAGGCGGCATGGGCCTATTCTGAACTTGTTCATTCTAGCCAGTTTTTTCAAACATTGCTCCCATGTCGCAGACCGCTACAGGCAACCCCCCTTTTTTTGGAGGATCGAGTTCTTGTCTGAAGCCATTCTGAACAATCCTAGCCCGTCCAGGGCTGAACCCGGCGAGTTTCCGGTCTAGACAAAGGTTGCATCGTTGACACTTTCGTTCGAGACAAAAGCGGGATCGTAAAGTTGGAGGCTCGAATCGCTATTCTAGGTTCATTCTGAACGAGTTTCCCGACGAGATGACTGCAAAGAGTCACTCTTGTGTCGTGAGGATGACATTATGCCGATTTTTTGCAGATGGGTCCCGGGTGTCTGGAACTGTTCTGGGCTGGTCTGGCTGATCAGGGCTTGGAATGGGCTGGGTCGAGGTCATCGAAAGCGTTGGTTTAGCGGAAGAAAAGAGTGTGAAAACAGCACACCCCTCCCTGATTAATGATCAGGGCTTGTTCTAAACGATTTCGCGTCCGGGCAAACGTGGAGGGTCAGTAGCCAGATTGCAGGCGATTCGAGGCTGGATTAGGCAATGTGAGGTTTCGTCCTGTTAGCCCGTGGATGTACCAGACCCGGCTGCTTTCTTCGCCCTCCTCCACTGTCTTCGTTTGTAACAGTTTTTCGCCGGAGTGGCTGGCCCAGTAGGTCAGAGCCTCTATCAGTTCCTCCCTCGGCAGATCCGGGAATCCTGCGGTGAAGTCTTCGAAAGTCAGCTCTGCACTTGGATTCAGATACGGATCGTCGAAGCGTTTGGAGAAGAGTTTCACGATTCGCTCTATCGGTACAGCTCTCTCAATGGCAGGCTTGTGATGATGGCTCGTCTTGGAGTGCTTGCCCATTGGCCTTCTAACTCTGAAAACGGGTACACGGACAACTCGAATATGTCGATGCCGATACTAGCCTACCCTCCAGCCGGTTTCTCAGCAGGTCGCAGACACAGTGTCTTGAGAAATTAGCGAGACGGATATCTCATGGTGTGAAAACCGCTCGAAAAGTCAGGCTGGACTGGATACAGATCATGCTCTATACCTTCCGCTGGACGCAACATCCTTCTCCACGATCGCGCCGGGACCGAGCCAGCTCCCAGGTCCAATCTTCACTCCCGGAAGGATCGACACGTTGATTCCTGTTCTTACTTCGTCGCCGAGGATCGCGCCCAGCTTCCTTCTACCGCTGTTCACAAGATCCCCTCGAACTTTGGATTTTACCGCGGCCTCGTCGAATCGGAGGTTCGCTGTGATTGTCCCGGCGCCGAGCGAGCATGCTTCTCCTATGATACTGTCCCCAACGTAGGATAGGTGGGGAATCTTCGACTTTGTCATGATAACGCTATTCTTCACTTCGCAAGCAGCTCCTACTTTCACCTGATCGCCTAGAGAAGTGTACGGTCTGAGGTAGGCGTTTGGACCTATCTCGCAGTCTCTGCCGATGTGCACGGGTCCCTCTATCCTCGACCCTGCTTTGACTACCGCGCCCTCTTCTACGACGACAGGGCCTTCGACGCGGGCGGCGTCTTCGACCTTCCCACGCACGAGTCTCGTCTTCTCAGCCATTACGGCACGCTGGTTCGCTTCAAGCAAATCCCAGGGATAGCTAATCCCCAGCCACTGCCCGTTTTCCAGAATGTGACTGCGCACATTTTCCCCCTTGCCAATCAGAATTTTCAGGGAATCTGTCAGTTCGAATTCTCCTCGTTTCGACCGGGTGGTATTCCCGACCGAAGAAAAAACGGATTTGGTCATAAAGTAGAGTCCTGCATTGACGAGTCCAGGCTCCCTACGCAGAAGTTTTTCCTGTATGCCCGTTACTCTGCCGTTCTTCGATTCAATTACTCCGAACTGAGACGCATCGTCTACTCTTGCCGCGGCTACCGTAATGCCTTCATTCTGCTGTCCGCTCGCGAGAAAATCCTTTACGGCTTTCTTCTCATAATAGTCGTCTCCGTATACGACGAGAAAACGATCCTCTGACTTGAGCTTGTCACCTGTCGCGGCGACAGCGTCCGCGGTTCCCTTGGGTATCTTCTGTCTTACATATTCTATCTCGCACTTGAGCGAAGCCCCGTCGCCGAATCGCTCACGAATAGCTTCGCCTTTGAAACCTATCACCACAAGAATCTGGCGAATTCCCGCATCGACGAGAGCCTCCAACGTGTTCTCTATTATCGGCCGGTTAGCGACCGGAAGCAGGGGCTTAGGCCTATTCTCCGTGAGCGGCCAGAGGCGGTCTCCTTTGCCTGCCGCCAGTACGACGGCTTTCAACTTAGACTCGTCCTTTGAAGACTCGACTTATCAAACCGATGGTATCTTTGACGATCCTACTCGCGACCGAAGATCTCTTCGACTCCGTTGTCACTCTAACCACTGGTTCTGTTCCGCTTTCTCTGACGAGAACCCATGAATCTTCGGAGCTGACTCTGACACCGAATCTCGAATCGATATGAGCGTCTTTCCCGATGATTGTCTCAAGCCCCTCGGACAATACTCTCACATCGACATCTGTCGCAGTCTTCGGAACGGACACGCTCTTTCTAACCATGTAATATTCTGGAATGTCATCAACAGCGGCAGACGCCGTGAGACCTAGTTGTTCCAGCTGTCTTATGTAGAGTAGCCCTGAGAGAAGCCCGTCGGGACAGGGATGGAATTTTCCGTGGATCCACGCCCCTGAGGGTTCACCTGCAAATGACGCGTTCTCCTTCTTCATTTCTGCTAACAGTTTAGCGTCTCCCACCGGACCGCGCACAAGTCTAGCTCCATGTGATGCGACTGCCTCGTCCACAGCCATAGATGCATCGACCGGAACCAGGAAGGGTCCTCTGGAGTCTCTTGCTAGGAAGGAGAGGTAGGAGGCGAGAACTCTGTCTTGGAGGGGGCAAGTACCTTTCTCGTCGACGACGTAAAATCTGTCGCCGTCCCCGTCAAATGCGATGCCGATGTCAGCTTTTGACTCTGAAACCATTCTTGACAGAGTAGTCAAGCTTTCCCTTGTGGGCTCCGGTCCACGCCCCGGGTATCTTCCGTCGGGATGCGAGTTTATCGCGGTCGCCTTTGCTACCACAGTTCGATAGATTTTCGGGGCGAGTCGGCTCGTTGCGCCGTTCCCTGGATCTAGGATCACTCGCCACTCCTTCTTGAGCTTGATTGAAGAAAGCAGCTGCGTATAGTCTCCCGTATTCCCCGCTTGAATCAGGCCCATCTCGCGGGCCCCTTGGCGTTCTGTTTCTTCCGTGCTACGAGAAAGAATGTTTGAGTCTTCCAGGGACTCGCCCTTTGAGTCAAATATCTTGAAACCGTTGTATTCGATTGGATTGTGGCTGGCTGTTATCATGACTCCCCCCTGGATTTGGGTGTGGCCGGTTTGATAGGCCAATGCTGGTGTCGGGACCAGTCCGTAGTCGACGATTTCGGTGCCGGCTTGGAGAGCGGAGGAAAGGAATGCGGCTCTCAAAGTAGGTCCTGAGTATCGAGGGTCCGTTCCTAACGAGAGTTTTGGACCTAGAACCTTACTCAGAATCGCTCCGAGCTCAAAGGCGGTTGAGGGAGTAATAGTTTCTCCGTACCTGCCGCGGATGCCTGAGCTTCCGAATTGAAGCGTCAAGCCTTTGATCTATTCAGAAGCTGTCTCTGGGACCGGCGTCAGCATTTCTGCCTCTGCAGGCTTCTCAGGTTTCTGGGGCTCTCCTAGGGTCAGAGGCATTGACAGCAATTTGGATTTTCGGACTCCTACGTGTCGGAGTGGACAGACCTTCTTGGCTTCATTGTAAACGTCTGACCCCATTTTGCCCAAGACCATTTCGTGGCACATCTGAGAATAGGTGAGCTTGGATGCCTTCTCTGCGACTATCTTTCCCATAACTTGCCTGACAGCGTGCTCCTGGGAGCCCTTGATCCTTCCATGGCTGAAGGCTACAATATAGACTCGGGTCAGGTACTTGTCTACCGTGTTCGCTGTGAAAATTCCGTCCATCCGAGTGCTTCCTCTGCGTACGAGGCTTCGAAGATAGTCTGTGGAGTACTCGTGGCTCTTGAGGATCGTATCTGCGCGGTCTCCCTCGATGGACGTGACGAGAAAGTATAGCTTGGTCGACTGATGGGAAAAATCGTTCGTTATGTCATAGAGCGTTGTCTCGACTACTCTTCCGATTAGCTTCTTCGGATCCTCGCACGGGATGTTTGCTACGCTCTGTTCTCCGAAATAGGAGGGGGTGAAAACTGAATACCACTCTTTGACTCGCCACTTGTCTCGGACCTTCTTCGTCGCTTTTGACATGAGATCTATCTTGCTCTGTTTTTCCTGATTATTCCCAGCGTAGCATTTGCGGCCTGAATGCAGCGAAGCAGGTCGTCCAAGGTGGATATGAAGGTTTCAATTCTGCCCGCGTAGACCACGGACAAAGATGCGCTGTTTCGAGTAGCTCGAGTCGTAATGGTGAGATCCTTCATGTTCGCATTGTCCGGTTTCACGCAATCAACAATCGATCTGGACATGCTCCCACTAGCCGATTGAATTCTGATTCGAGCCTGTATCAACCCAGCAGCCCATCGATCGACCTTTTGAGGTCGGAGAGAAAAGGTTCAAGCTTGTTTTCCGGGACAGTGGCACCTGCAGCGATTGCATGGCCTCCTCCTATTCCCCCATGCTTTGCTGATAATGTCTGCAGGACTTGACCAAGGTTTACTCCCCTTCCGATGAGAAACTCTGTTGCTCTCGTGGAGACTTTTGCCTCATGGGTACTCGTGATTGTCGTAACAATCGTAACCTTGTCCCCGAAAAGGTTTGATGAGGAGACTAGCGAAGAAACCGCTCCTGTCATATTCTCGTCGATGACTCCTTTTCCGTTTATGACTACTACGTGTCTTCCCCTGTCTGTTGCGTTTGGAGAAATGGCAACCCAGTTCATGTACTTGGACAAGGTAGCCTTGTACTGAGTGTAGACTTCGGTCGCGGCGCTGAAGGTTTCTCCGCGATCGCCAACCCCGAGCCCTATTCCGAGCCCAGCTCGGTTCATTCTTCCGCAAGCATTCAGCAGTGTCGCAAATTCTCTCGCGTCGCGAAGAGGTGTGCCGGGATCCTCCCTTAGAAGAGTGTAAACAGAGCCAACCAGGTCCATAACCAATTCTCCTCTGAGGTTCAGCGAGATCATGTGTGCAATTATCTTCTCAACAATTCTCTGTTTTTCTTCTAACGACAGGTCGGATATTGTTCGCCACCTATCGTCTGTCTTGGTAGGAACACCTACTGAGTCGAGGAGGGCTAGACAACGGTCTTCTTCGCCGCTCAGCCCAGGGAGGAATGGATCTGTTGTCGATGCGATGGCTTTGTGAACAGGTCGAGTCTGTCGGCCGAAAAAAATGAGGTCCTGTTTCACCTCGAGAAGCCCAGAATTCACGGCATCCTTTAGAATTTCCAGATTCAAACCCTTGAACCCACGTTTAGGGGCTTTATCCTGCTGGTCGCCCAAGGCGCCGACGATCGCGATCGTGGACAGATCGGTGTTTCTGGAATCCAATGCTTTCGCCAAGAGATACGCGGTACCCGCTCCACTGATTTCTTCGGATCCATCGAATCCCATAGCGTGAGTGTTGAAATGGTGAAGTCCGTTCGGGTCTCCTTGAGGCTGGTGATGGTCGGCTATGACAATATCGCGGTTTCTCAATATCTTCGATATGATGTCGATGTAGCCGCTTCCTATGTCGCTGAAGATAACTAGTTCTGATTGTATCTGTTCGATGCCTTCGAGAATCTTCTCGTCTATCCGGTCGATGACCCTTAGGTGAGTGAGAGCGCCGAGCCGGTTGAGCGCGTTGAGCATAATGCTGCCGGCGCTAAGTCCGTCAGCGTCGAAATGAGTTGCTAGTACAACGATATCGTCGCGAGATTTTTCCCGGATTACAGATGCGACTTGAGTGGCCTTTGCGCGTAGCGCGAGATGTTTGTCCTCCTCGCTAGCGGAGCGAGGCTGCAACAGGCTTGTATTGCCACTCCTTGGGAAGTTTCCCCATTGACCGGTAATAACTAGCCAGCCTGTGAATTTTTGACTCTACCAAAGCCAAGTCGCGCTTGTTGGGATAATCCTTCCTGTTCTTCTCGAGGTGCCGCGCTGCGCTTGTAGCTCTCTTTACGAGATTCTCCAGATCCTCAGGGACCCTAGGGCGAGCATCCTGCGGAAGTAGACTCACAAGTCTCTTTCCGGCCACCTGCGAAACCAATGGAACACCATACCGGTCTCGAAGAATCTGACCCACAATACTAGGCGGATTGCCTTCCTTGGATAGCTTAACAACGAGAGCTTCGATCTCCTCAGGTTCGTACTTGAACCAGGAAGGCGGTCGCCTGCTGACAGGACGCGTGGAACCAGAACTTCCTCTTTTGCCGGAATACAGCCTTGCCATAAAACTTCTACCGTGGTGCGTCGATTGAGCGAGTTGTCCTTTATTTAAGTCGCTAGGGGTGAAAAGCGTCTGCGAGGAGCCCGTATCTTGCTCTTGGCCGAATGGTTGGAATTCGGAGGGCCCGGAGAGCTGTTCTTAATTCCCTGTCCAGGGTAGCGATCGCCGTCGGCGTCTTCTCTGTAAGGGCAAATGCGATCAATGACGCGTCAATATCTGAGGGTCCGGGCTTGTGCTCTGTAACTGGGTAGTTTCGCTCGCGGAGAAAGGCAAGGCTCGTGTTAGCCCACCTTCCGATTGTCGAGGATTTTTTTCTTGCGAGCCGCTCCAGTTCTAGAATAATTAGGTCCAGCGTAACGATTCTAACTTCTCCAGGAATTGCAGCTTTGATCT
>WNGQ01003744.1_pt1 | contig 26276 bp, 22 predicted proteins | sample 5407661 | NCBI WGS metagenome assembly WNGQ01 (sample SAMN13153382, study PRJNA577476) | soil metagenome | isolation source: 60 cm soil or saprolite under Garry oak tree replicate 2 | place: USA:California | collected 2016-06-15 | reverse complement strand
TATCTGATGTTCATGGGACCATATCAGGCTGGCGGCGACTTCAGCGATCGCGGTATTGGCGGGGTCGTGCGCTTCCTCGACCGCGTCTGGTCGCTGGTCACGCAACACGCGGAGAGCGCATCCGCTGAAGCTCCACAGGGAGAAGAGCGGCGCGTCATCCATCGTCTGATCAAACGGGTGACCGAGGATCTGGCGGCCTTGAAATACAACACCGCCGTGGCTGCGTTGATGGGGTACCTCAATTCCCTGGAAATCCGCTCGACCATCACGCAGGAGGAGTTGCGTACCCTGCTGGTGCTCCTGGCACCAATGGCTCCCTACATCACAGAAGAACTCTGGCAGAGACTCGGGCATCCAGGCCAGGATCACTCAATCCATACAGCATCGTGGCCTATCTTCGACGCCGGGGCTATAGGGGCTGAGACAATGATCTTGCCAGTACAGGTCAATGGACGGGTGCGTGGCCGTATCGAGGTTGCCTCTGACACGCCTGAAGCTGAAATCAAGCGCCAGGCGCTCCAGGTTCCTCAGGTGCAGTCGTTTCTCACTGCCCAGAAGGTAACCCGGATGATCTACGTGCCCGAGCGCCTGGTGAACATTGTCACAGCCTGAATCCTGTGGCGTTCAGTCCTGTTGCGGTAGCTATAATTTCGGTATAGGCCTGGCTGGCCGCGGCACGGTCTCCCTGAAGCTGATAGGCATACCCCAGCGTCCAGGTAGTGGCAGTGCGGACAGGCAGGTTATCGGGGTGCAGATACTCTTCCTGCTGAGAGGGTAGCGGTGCCGGAAAAAGTCTCACAAGAGCGCCGTGCTCGTCATCGCCAACGAGTGAGTCTTCATAAGCGGATCTGGAAACGGTATCGAGAAGGATATCACAAAGAGCAGATTGCGAAGTCTCGTCGGAGTCAGTTCGCGCAGTGTCTATCGTGCTCTCGAACAAGAAACGCCTCCACCTCGGCGACGACGATCTCGCTCTTCTTCCATCGTTGATCCTTACCTTTCCTCGTCTTTCTTCGCGATGGAACCAAGGGTGCCATAACGTAGCTAGGTTGTACGAGGAAATTGTCGCGCAGGGATACACGGGTACGCGGCGTACGCTTGAGATGCGGTTGCGCCCCTTTCGTCCCAAAGGAGTGCGCCCCGTCTCGAAACAGACCATCATTTGGGACAAGCCTCCTTCGCCCAGAGGTGTTGCACTCATGATGGTGAGACCCGCACAAAGCCGCACGAGAGAGCAAACGGCCTATCTGGAGCACCTTGTCCAAAGTGACTCGACCATCGCTGTGGTGTTCACGCTTGCACAGGATTTTGGTCGTCTGCTGCGAAAGCACGAGGGGCAGGTGCGCTTGGAGCAATGGAAAGTTGCTGTGCGGGCCAGTGGGATTGCCGAGCTGATCACTTTTGTCGAGCTCGTTGGCTGACGATGCGCAGGCTGTTGCCAATGGATGCAGCATGACCTGGAGCAATGGAATGGTTGAGGGTTTCGTGAATAAAGAGAAGTGGATCAAACGCAGTTCCTATGGACAGGCGGGCTTTCCGCTGCTCCAACGCCGCGTGCTGCTGCATCCGGCTGCTCGGGAACGGGTAAGCAAAGATCAGAGACGACGCTCTTCCCGGAAGTCTGCAGTTCCTCCCTCTCATGAGGCAGGCCATGCCGGGTCTACACCAATGGCCGTTGCAGCAGCGTAGTCGTCTGACCAACGGGTACTCCATTCGTCACCTCTAGCACTGATGCGCTACAATGAAGACATGAAGGAGGAAGGTATGCCGAAAAGGAGTCCATCACAACACGTCCCAAAAGACATGCAGGCGCGTTTCGATGAGATCACCAAGCTCACAGACGCTTTCTGTCAGACCTACTTGAATGACGAGTATGGGCAACTTTGCCGTGAACTCACCGCGACCCTGTGTCGCAAACGCCCTTCGCCGCTGGTGCGAGGCAAAGCCACCGCAGCAAAAATCCAAATGGCCTACCCGAATGCGTATCATCGGCTTCCTCATTGCACTGCTCATCCTCATCACTGGCGCGGCCATCTGGATATGGAATAGCCTGAACTCTGTGCCTGCCCTGCTCACAACCATCTTTGGCGTGCTGGCCACTATCTTCACCTTCTTGCAGCTTATTCCTGTTATCTTTCCTCAAAACCACCTGAGCCTGCTTCCCATCCGCAATCGACTTCCCCAGCGCAGCCTATCCACATTTATAACGTTATCCAACCGTCCCAGGTAGGGCAACCACCTTCCACTCCGACCGCAGCAATTTCCACCCCACCTCCTATCACACCTTCCCTCAATCCACTCACTCTCCGCGCCCTTCCACTGCCCACTGATCCGCGCAGCATACAGCAGCGTGAGGTGGTAGTGAAGGAAATCTATACGCTGCTCGTTGAGCCGCATACGGCTGCTGTGGCTCTCATCGGTATGGGCGGGATTGGGAAGTCAACGCTGGCTTCACTCGTCCTCAACTATGCTGAGCGAGAGCAACGTGCGGGCGGTGGCATCTTTCAAGGTGAACCAGTTCTGCTCAGAATTAATGAAAATACCACCTTCCTCGAACTGGCCGCCAACATCTTTGCCGCAGTAGGGAAACCCGTACCCGACCTATCCAGTCTGCCGCCACAGAATCAGGCTTATGCCACTTTCAATGCGCTCAATACAACAGATACTACGGACACGCCGCGCCTCATCATTCTCGATCAGTTTGAAAACCTGCTCGATCCTCACAGTGGACGTGCTCTTACTCCCCACTCCGGAGTTAGCGAATTTCTGGACGCGCTCAACAGCCAGCCCTGTGCCTGTCACGTCCTGCTCACGAGTCGTCCATATCCGCATGGTAGCCGCAATGATGCTCCTGCCGCTCTGCGCATCTACCGCGTTGATGGCCTGGACACATCCGAGGGCGTGGCACTCCTACACAGCCCAGGCGTGACAGGCACGGAGGTCGAGCTGGGCGAAGCAGTAAAGCTCTGTAATGGTCATGCCCTCTCGCTCACACTCCTGGCCACGCTTCTACAAACATACTCTATGAGCCTCTCTGTACTCCTCCATGAGTCTGAGTATACGCAGCTCTGGGAGGGCCGTATAGCCCAAAATCTGCTTGACCGTATCTTCATCAACCTGCCAGAGCAGTCACGCCAATTGCTGTGCGCATTCTCCGTCTATCGTGAAGCGGTTCCTGTCAATGGGTGGCTTTCATCAAAATCTCACAGAATGACTCGCTATTCATCATCTCCATCTTCATCCTCGTCCACCGCAAGCAGGTACTGCTTCGCCTCGTTCATGGTTTGTGCGCTAATCAGCTTGAGAATCAATTGTTGGAATACCTTTGGATCCTCAATAGCTGCAACTTGTTTCTTTGCGAAGCGCATGAGCTTCGGGAAACGTTCCTTCACGATACTAAGGGTTGTTTCGTGTAAAGCCTCCAGCTTTCCTCGCTGGAGACCTTCTTCGATCCCCTCTTTCCGCCCCTCCTCGATCAGTTCCTGAAATGCTCGCGTTTCGTGTAACATGTCAAACATCGTGCTAAACCTCCTGATCAGCCATTCCTGGTCACCTACATTTGATGCTATACCTATCAAAAGGGGTGAGGCAAGCTCTGCCGAAGCTGCAGCTTCGGCAGAGCTTGCCTCACCCCTTTTGATACTATTTGCTACTGCAACACATCCCGCTTAATAAACAGGTACGTCGAAACTCCACCCAACACCAGGGCCCACACCAACGTCACTATCAACGCCTGCCCAATATTGACCGGCGCACACCCCTTCGTCATCGGATTGCAGGCAATTACGCCGTCTAGCTTATCCAGGCCTTGCGCCAGGGCTTTTGGCAGGGTATCAGCGTAGAAGGCGTTGATGTTTGTGGTGTACAGTAGCATGTTGATCTGGTCGCCCAGTTGCAGGTGAACCGACTTACCGATCACCGGCAAAATCTGAGCGGCAATATCCTCACCGATCAGATAACCAAAGGCGGTGGCAATGCCAAAGGCTGCCGAGCGTGCAATCATACTCAGAGCCGCTCCCAGCAGCAGACACAGGAGGAAGTTCTCAATCGTCCCCAGACAGATACCCAGCAACGCCACCATCGTCGGCCCATTCAAATTGAGCAGCGTCGGCGCAGGCTGGTGAATGAAGATCAGGAAGTTGGTCAGGATCGCGCTCATCAGCAGCGAGGCCAGCACCAGTGCGAGACAGGCAATACCCAGGGCAATGAACTTGGCGATTAGATACGAGGCCCGATTTACTCCACGGCTCAGAACGAGGCGAATCGCTCCGCTACTGAATTCGCCGCCAAAGGCTAGCCCACCCAGTGCCGCTACAATAAACTCACCGCCGCGTCTTCCCAGGGTCATTGGTTGCCCGATGGATTGGCTCAAGGCATCGGGTCCGCCCAGCAGGTGTCCGGCAGTGAAGCCATCGTGTGTCTTTGTGGCATAGAAGACTAGCACCATCCATGCTGCGAACACAAAGAAGAGATCGAGTATCAACATGCCCCACACGAGCGGGCGTTTCCACAGCTTAAACAACTCATTGCGCGTCAATTCCCATACGTTGGCAGTACGCGTCGGCCTTGCTGGTTGGGCAGATGTTGGTGCGACAGGCATCTGTGGTGGCCATGCAGTCTGGCTCATAGTCCGGCCTCCTTATCCGTTAAGCGCAAGAAGATATGCTCTAGATCTTCCTCGCTGCGCTTCACTGTTTCCGGCCAGACGTTGTTCTGTACCAGGAAACGAATTAAGTCGTGTCCATGAATCGTCGGCGCGGAAATCACTATGAGACCGTTCTCTATATCTACCGATTGCAAGATCGGCACGCGTGACAACAGTTGGCATACCTGCTCAGGATTGGCAACCTCAACTTCCCAGCGACTACTGGAACGCAGCAGTTCATCAACCCCGCCCGTGGCAATCAATTGGCCGGAGCGTACAATGCCGATGCGCGTGCAAAACTGGCGAATTTCGGCCAGAATATGGCTCGATACGAAAATCGTCTTATTCATCTGTGCCAGCTTGCGGATCAACTCACGCATCTCCACAATACCTGCCGGATCAAGTCCGTTCCCTGGCTCGTCCAGAATAATCAGCTCTGGATCCATCAACAGAGCGGCACCTACACCCAGACGCTGCTTCATGCCCAGTGAGTAGGTTGCATAGCGATCAACTCCTCTAGTACTCAGACCGACAATATCCAACACTTCATCCACGCGCTTGCGCTCAACTCCACCTGTATAGCCGCCTACCGCAATCAGATTATCACGCCCGCTCAGATACGATTGAAAAGCAGGCTGCTCAATCAACGCACCCACACGCGGCAACAAGCTCCGTGGATTGTGATCCAGTCTCTCTCCAAATAGCCGCACCTCTCCCAATGTCGGCTTGATCAAATTCAGCAGCATACGAATCGTCGTTGTTTTACCCGCGCCATTCGGTCCCAGAAAGCCAAACACCTCTCCACGCAATACCTCCAGATTGAGGCCCTTCACCGCCATGCGTTTACCATATGATTTCGTTAATCCCACTGTCTGCAACACAACATCGCGCTGCACTTGTGGGGGGCCCTGTTGAAACTGCCACCCTCCCTGAGGAGACATAGGCATATTCTGCATACCGGGATGTAGCATTCTCTTTGCCTTCTTTTCCTACGATTAACTAACTATTATCAAATGTATAGGTAGGATTACCTATAATTATTGTTATTGTGACGACTCCCCACGCATGAATGCGGGGGCTTCTCAATCCGAAGTTTGACGGCTCCGTCCGAGCCTCAAAATGTTGAGTGCGGCGTTGTGATCGCGGTCAAGCTCAATCCCACACTCGCAACTATGCCAGCGTTCACTGAGGTCTTTTTTCTTGAGCGTGCCACAGCCGCTACAGACTTGGCTGGTATATTTGGGATTCACAAACAGGACGTGCCTCCCAGCATTTGCAGCTTTGGAGACACAATACTGTTGGAATTGACCCCATCCAGCATCCAAAATGGATTTGTTTAAGCCACCTTTTGCACTCGCCCCATTCGGCAGGTACTTTCCCGTTTCATCCTGTTTTGGCTTGGGGCGTTTGCTCATGTTGACCGGTTGCAACTCCTCAAACACAATCGTTCCATAGGTGTTGACTAACGTGCGAGACGCTTTGTGCAAAAAGTCCTGACGCTGATTGCGGACCTTGCGATGGGCTTTGGTTACCAGCTTGACGGCTTTGTGGCGTCGGTGGGAGCCTCTCTTTTTGCGAGCTAACGCCTGTTGATGCTTCTTTAGCTCTTTCTGGGCTTTGCGATAGTAACGCGGGTTCTCTATCGTCCTGCCATCTGAGAGTGTGGCGAAGTGCAACAAGCCCAGATCAATACCAACAACCTCATCACAGGCTGGTAACGGTGCGACCTCAACTTCACAAGCAAACACGACAAACCAATGGTCGCCCTCCCGTTTAATGGTACACGTCTTTCTCTTACCCTGGATAGGACGGTGTATCTTGACTTTGATGCTGCCAATCTTGGAGAGACACACCCGGCTATCATGAGTCAAAGAGAAGCCCACTTGCGGATAGGTGAAACTCTCAGAGTGACCTCTTCCCTTGTAGCGCGGGTAGCCAGGGGCCTCCCCTCGTTTGCATCGTCCAAAGAAGGCTTTGAACGCCTTATCCGCTTTTCTCAAGACATCTTGCAAGACTTGAGAATAGACGCCCTGGTATTCTTCCCGTATCTGCTTGATGTCCGGGAGTTGGTTGGCTTGATCGGAGTACGTGATGCTTTTGCCTGCCATGCGGTAGGCATCGCGTCTTTCCTGTAAAGCCGCGTTATACAGCTCACGGCAGAGATCGAGCGTTGCCTGTAAGGAGGCTTGCTGCTTCTGAGTGGGGTACAGGCGATACTTAAACGCTTTGAGCATTCTTTTTCTTCCTTTCCAAGTAGTCGCGTACCGCCTGAACAATTTCTCCATTGAGGGAACGAGTTTCTTGTTGAGCAAGAGGGCGCAATTGTTCAATCAAGTCAGCCGGAAACCGTACCGTTATGCGAATTTCACGTTGTTTCTTCACCATAGTGATATTATATCATCAAAGTATCACTATATCAAGCTTCGCGCATCACGCTCCGTTCGGATAAGCACCCCCTACAGATACCCGTCCCGTTTCACCTCAAAGGATGGAGAACCGCAAAATACTGTTCAGCAAAGTTTTATGGAAGTCTGATTGATAGACGGCCATAGCCCTTGCGGTTCTCCAGTATCGTCATCCCAAAAGGACAGATATAAGCACCGGTTTCCCTGGAGGGTCTGCAATGCCTTCGTCTGATGAAGCAGGCTTGGTACCGTTTCGTAATAGAGATACGACTCAATGCCTTTCTGATCCCTATAATGGATAAAGGGACTATCGAGATCTGAAGAATGGTCGTCAATTATCTGACCTCCTGCCCCCTTATGCAAATCCTGGACTAGTTTGCTCGCCTGGGGATATTCGCACGTCTGGTTGGTCCAGCCATTGTTGAACTGCCATATCCGGCAGTACGTAGGCAATTCCCACTCGATAGGAAGCCCTTGTAGTCCAGGCATCTTCGTCAGGTAGCTATAAACCTGCTGTAGCCACTGAGTATCGACAATAGACGCTGGATTGGTGTAAATCGTATCGTGATCTAAGGCCATCATCACAATAAAATCGACGGCTCCATCGGCTAAACTCTGCCAATTTTGCCAGGGTGTGCTCATGTCTTTTGTCTTGGCAATAAGCGTTGTGCCTAGCAGGGAGCCCGCATCCGCGTTGTGTAGCAGCGTGCGAAGATTTTTATTATATGCGCTAAATATTGCCGGGTTGTGGTTATCTCCCGTCTCAATGTCATTAACCAGTCCATCATAGTGATATTGGGTCACCTGCTGGATAATGGGTTGCAAAACTTGAGTATCATTCGCCGCCCGTTGCATATAGGCAATGACATCATTACTTGTCCATGCCCCTGGGTCTAAGTCAACTCCTAAAACTCCATATACTCTGGCCTGGTTTTGATGAGCAACTTGAAGCACTTGCTCTAAACATTGCTCCTTGTCAGATTGTCCATGTTGCGTATAGTCCCATAAGCTTCCATCGGGTGGCTGAATCCAGAAATGCCCATACAGATAAACATCTTTAGGCTTTTCCGCGCCATGCTCATCTTTATAAGTAGGATGCGCCTGATAGACTTTCCAACTGGTCTGGCAATTATGCATCCAGATCGCTCCCCCACTCAGAGATGCTGGAGCCGCAGAAGTGGTAGGCGTACCAGGATCGTAGAGAATGAGGGTCTGACTCTCTCCACCACATGCTGAAAGAAATAACGTAAAAAGGAGGAGCAGACTACTACAGCTCGCTCTCCTACAATTCACAGGCATTTCTCACCCTTTCTTTTACATAGTTCTCGTATCTAATTCCTCGACAAGCTGGCTCTTTCCAGGACTGCGCCTCGGGAAGGCATGTATCCTTTCCTCAAAGCTATACAGTAATTTTATCATCTTCATGATCTATTCAGGAACACTGCATTAGGGTACGTATTTTTGCACTAACCTCTTGCGGACACATGAGTACTCGCGATCAGCACACAGGAGAGATCGAAGCAGACCTGGCCTCGAAGCGGCTGCCGCAAATGTACAAGCCTCTGTTGCTCACCCTCACCTTAAACTCCTGCTCACCTGTGATGGCTCTGTGAGCATAAGGCCCACTTTTGTGCTGTCCTCGTGATGTCCATGCCGTAGACTTTACCCTGGAAAGGTCTGTCACAGATCCTGATGGACACAACTAGGTGCGGATCGAAGACGGAACGTCTTCCCATCAGCGGGAGGGATAGAGATAGTGAAACAGAGCAACGATGAGTACAAAGTGGTCCCTTTTTCGAAGATGCGGCGCTTGGAAGCTGTGACGATTCGTTTCCTGCCGATTTTTCTCTTCAGATTCCTCTACTTGCCGGGGAAGTGGAGCGAGCTGCCACCTGGGCTCGGATGCTTTTCACAAAGGCAGAGGCATCTCATCCTGCCATGCGATGATTAGGAGAAGGAGTAATGTTATGAAAACGTCCAGTATGCAATCCCCATCCGCGAGCCAGAAGTTGCTGGATGAGCCTCGTATCGAAACGACAGAGTTCGCCTGGAAGGCTCTCTACAGAGTTGCCGGAGTGGCTGCCCTGATTATGGTCGTGTTCATTCCTATCCAGAGCATCGTCTTCGTTGCCTGGCCCCCACCGAGCACCGTCATCGGCTGGTTGAGGCCAATCAGAATTGAGGTGGCTTGACATCCACTCACAATAGAAGGAGGTATCCATCATGAGTTGGTTAGTTGCTCTTTTCGCCCGTCTAGCATTGCTAGTCGTCTGGGTATCTACACCATTGGTACACCGTGCATTCCAGGGGGGCTGGCTCCTGCCACTCCTTGGGATCATCTTCTTGCCGATTACCACCCTGGCCTATGTCCTCGTCTATTCTATCTCTGGAAGTGTGACCGGTTGGGGCTGGCTCTGGGTCGTCCTGGCATTCCTTCTCGACCTTGCAGCGCATAGTGCTCCCGCTAGGCAGGCCGTACAAGCAAGAAGCAGAAGAGCCGGCAGCCCTTCCCAACCTGGCAGCGTCTAGTTCCGGCGCATACACTAATCGTCATCGTCTCCCAGGTTATAAGGTTTCTGGGGAACAACGATAGGGATGTTGCCTGATACGGGAACAGATTGTGATGCGAATGAGGTACCAGAGCGGACCAACGTGATACAGGTCTGACATGCGCACTGTATGATCTCAGCGAAGGGAACTGATGAACCATCCTGCAATATGTGTGGGTGGTGCGTTGAAAGGAGACAATCATGTCAGCTTCAATTCTTGTAGCATATAGAACATCACGCTGCTGGGCGACGCTATTCACAGCATGCCCCCGACACGCGGGATTGGCGGCAATACCGCCCTCAGAGATGCCCAACTCCTCCTGTCAATCTCTTCACTTCGCGGAAGAAGAGCGCATAGGCAGTGAGAGAAGAACACAACTTCCGGGGCTCAGGTTTCTCATGCTTGATGACAGACTGTTTTCGGCATGAAACCCTGCCGCTCATTCTGGGCCACGTAGCGCTGGGCCTTCTTGGTGTGCTCTCTGTCATCGTGACTGCCGGGATCTGTCAACCATCCGTGGCGAGGTTTGCCTGCTTGTATCCATCATGAGGCTGGCTCTGCCTGTTCCTTTTTCGCTCTAGCTGCATCGGGCGTTGGCGTCGTGTCCAGCGAGGCAAAATACTCCAACAACAAGCGGTGGACGAAGATATAGCCGCCTCCCACCTTGCGAAGCAGGAGCCGTTCGGCTGCCTCATCAAGAAGGGCAACCAGGTTCCAGGGAAGAGAGCCTGTACGCCAGAGCCAAAAGCGCAAGGCGAAGTGCTGAAAAAAGGTGCCTAGTCCGAAGACCAGCATGACGACCAGCCCGACGGGCAGCCCTAAGACTTGCCCGAAGAACAGCCCGCCGCCCGGCTCGGTGACCAGCACAGCGACAAGAGCGGCCAGATATACGGACAGTCCGACGACTAGCCCATTGCGGGCAGAACGCCAGATTCCTTGATTGGGATGACTGCGCAGACGATCATCAAGCTGGCTCGTTGAGAACCCAGCGACCAGCATGGCGACTAGCCCAGTGACCAGCCCGACTTTCAGTCCGTCGATCAGCCCGTCGATCAGCCGGCCGACCGGCTCGTAGACCAGCCCGCCGATCAGACCACCCAGCCCGCCGATCAGCCCGTAGACCAGCCCGACGACTAGCCACACGCGCAGCCCCATGACAATACTCCGCTTCGTCCTCATCCAAGTCAGTGTGAGTATCTCTCTGGGTTGTATCTGATCCAACCCAGAGACCAGCCCGCCGATCAGACCGGCACCCAGCCCGCCGATCAGCCCGTTGATCAGCCCGCCGACCGGCTCTCCGACCAGCCCAACGACCAGCCCGACGACCAGCCCTGCAAACAGCCCGACAGTCAGCCGATACAGAAGGCGTCTGCGCCGCTCCCCCAGCCAGTCGGGTTGCAGATGCTCGAGGTAGTGGGTCGTCTGCTCATGCGTGTAGCGCATTACAGCACCCCGCTGCCTGAGCATGCGCTCAACGTAGTACTCAAAAACCTGTTGCCGAGTTGGAGCAATGCCTCCCCGTAAAAGCTCTTCGATGGGCATATCATGATACGTCAACGTGAGGATACTGAGCATCAACGGCGTTTCAGTCAACTCGCGCAGGGCAGAATCCTGGTGCAGGGCTACCCGCAACGCCCATAGCGGCTCTCCTCCACTCGCCAGGTAGTCATCGACCTGCTGCTGGGAGAGCGGCTGCACCGCCACCGCACTGCCCAGCCGTATCCGGGCGCTCTGCGCCAGATAGTCCGCACTGCGACTACAGATCACCAGCGGTAGCAGCCCATGTTCCTGTCGATAGGTATTGATGGTCTCGATACAGGCTGTGCGAGCCTTAAGAGCTACCTCGTCGAGACCGTCGAGCAAGGGGAGGATCTGGTCGGTCTCGACGAGGGTTTGTCCAAGCTGACGCGGCACCTGGTACGTGCGATTGAGTTCCTCCACAAGCCAGTCGGCCAGAGGCTGCTGCTTCATAGCCCACGATGAGAGGTTAAATACCACAGGCAGAGGGTGATGCTCATCGTGCTCGGCCCGATCTAGCAGCTCACGGGTCAACTCCAGCAAGAGGGTCGTTTTGCCTGAGCCGGGTGCACCCAGGATCAGCAGTTCCCCCTGGGCCGCATCGTAGACCTGGGTAATGTGCGTGCCTGCGGGCAGGGCCTGGGGCGTACCCGCCGGATGGTGGAGCACCAACTGCCACGGGTGGGCGAGAGCATCTGGCTGCTCTTGCAGTCCTAGGGCAATGAGGGAGGCCCCGTGCAGGGAATGCTCCAGCACCCCTGCAATCCAGAAGGCACGCACCTTGCGTAGCAGCCGCTCGCGGTTGGTCTGCGCAACAGACGGTCTGGCTTGGAAGAGACCTGGCTTGGAACAACCGGGAGTGTTGTCCCCTGCCGTCCTGGTTCCTGCTCGTCTGCTGTTCGCAGCGAAGGCAGAAGCCGCGGTTGCGTTGTCTCATCAGAGAGGTCCACTTCTCCTGCTCTCGGAGCTATCACCGATGCAGGGATCGTGGTAAAGGAAGCATGCTGATCCACTGTCGCCTGCTCAGGAAGCACATGCGAGACGAATGGCTGGGTCGCATCGCATGCTTGCTCTAAAGCCGAGGCGAAGTCCGTGACAGAGGCAAAGCGGTGCGCAGGGTCTTTGGCAAGGGCTTTGAACACCGCCTCTTCCACGGCGACTGGCAGGCCGGGCAGACGCTCGCGCAAGCTGGGCGGCGGCTGGTAGAGATGCTGGCTGAAGACTTCAAAGAGCCCACCGCGAAAAGGCGCTTCCCCCGCCAGCCATTCATACACCATGATGCCCAGTGCATATTGATCACTGGCCGCACACGGTTTGCGCTGGATCTGTTCCGGGGCCATGTAGAGGGGGGTTCCCGCGGGATTGTGCGTGGAGAGGGAGTCCAGGGTACGTTGCACCACCGCCAGGCCAAAATCGCTGAGGACGATCTCATCTCTGGCGTTGAGTAAGAGATTGTCCGGTTTGATATCCCGATGGATCACGTGCTGCTGATGGGCATAATCCAGAGCCGAAGCGATCTGTTTCACAGAGGTCACGATCTGTTCCAAGGGCAGGCGCGTCCCCTTTGGATGTCGTGACCGCAAGGTGCCACCTGGCGTATATTCCATCACGAGATAGGGGGTCTGGTCGTCAAGGCCAAACTCAAGCACCTGTAAAATATGGGGATGCTGCAAATGGGCAATGGTGCGCGCCTCGCGGCGAAACTGCTCTTGGGTCTTTGGCTCCATCTGCACATGCAGGACTTTGATAGCAGCCAGTCGCTCTAGGTACTGGTGTTCTCCCAGATACACCTCAGCAAAAGCTCCCTGCCCGATTTTGCGCAGCAGGCAGTAGTTACCGAGCTGTTGTCCGACACGATCAGCCATCCTCAAGGTCTCTTTCCACGCTGCAAAGACGCGAGTGCTCGAGAGAAATGCATTTAGGGACACACGACGCGTTCGTCCGATCATGGGCTTCATCACACATGCATCGTCTTGTCTGTGAAAGAAACGCGGGCTGAAGGAGATTTTCGCAGATACATTATATATGAAGCTTTTGGTTGCCCTGTCTGTCTACTACAGATTTTGGCCTGCTTCCGCTGTTATGCTGAAACTCCATGAAGGCAGTACCTTATTCGTGGCACACCAAAATCCCACATTGTCGTTATTCGGATCGTTGCTCTGTGTGACCCACCCCGTTACCTGCCTGCCCTGGCTCAAGCTCACCTCGATGGTGGGAGCGTTCGTTTTCCAGGTATTCGTTCCACCTTGCAAACCGAAGTCTCGAGCGATTATCGGGGGCTGAATGATCCAACCGCTCGATGGGAAGCTGTAGGTCTGGGTTCCAATGAAAGCCGCTTGTGAATCCCATTGGGTCGATGAGATGTGCATTGAGGAGAGCATCACCGGTTTGAAGGCTTCTCCTGGGCGATTGTCTAACTTGACCGTCCCTGTGACCGTCGTTGAAACTTGAGCAGCAAAGACGTTGTTCGCAGGAGGGGTGAGTGTGAGAGTGGAGGCAACCTGCAGTGTGGCGATCGTTCCCTGAATGGAGAGAGTCAGATTGGAACCCACCTTTTGCCAAGTAGCAGTGACCGGGGCACCCTGGCAATAATCCGTCGGACATGAGGCTTTACTCCATAATGTAGGCAGCAAAATCACAGATGTTCCCCACTGCGAAGTAGTGCTGTACACCATACGAAAGTAACTACTGCTGAGGTCGAGGGCTGCATACTGAGGAAAGTTTGTACCGCTACCATAGGCGATCTGGAGAATCCTGGCGTTTTGACTGACCCTCCATGTGTTTGTAGTGGTATTTCCCCGGGATTGTGATACTGCATTTGCTGAGGTCGGGGTAGTAGAGCAGCCGACCAGTATAAGTAGCGGCAGCAGTACAAGCACAATGCGTAATTGAGAGATGCGTGCGGAGCGGATCTGGTTCATCGAAGCTTTTCCTTCTCGCTGGATATCTGTTCAGCGAACTGCTTTGGTCAAATAACAAAGAAGTCGGTATTAGGATTGTGACGTACCTTCACATACAGCTCAGTGACCGACGCAAGAATTTGAACCGTTTGCCTCACTTTTGTTACCATTTGGACAGATAGTATTGCTCCAGATGACGTGCGTGAAGTCGGCATTGGTCACGGTGGCCCCGGTGAGATCAGCGTTGGTCAGCTTCGCCTGGATGAAGTTAGCTCCGGTCAGATCAGCGTTGACCAGCTTAGCTCCGGTCAAATCGACTGTCTGTTGTGGGCTATAGAGTTGAGCGAAACGGAGATTGGCTCTAGTCAGATCAGCTCCAGCCAGATAGGCGGAGCTCAGGTCGGCTCTGGTCAGATTCGTCTTGTGAAAATGAACGAAGGGCAGGTTAGCTCCACCTAGGACGAAACCACTTAAGTCTACTCCACTGAAATCGGCCCCATTCAGGTTAACAACAGGATCCTTGATATTTGGATCATTTGGTCTTTTAATCAAGCCCGCATCGTGCAGGAACTTCAAAACGGTTGCTTTGCGTGATACAGACAAATCTGGCAATATGGTTAATGTTCTGGCCGTTGCCATAGATCTGAGATCGTCTCCTAACGGAGAACTCTCATGTACATGCGGATTAGTAATCAAGTCTGTCATGCGATCCAGGTAAGTCTGAAAAGTGGATTCCAGAGCGAGCTGTTGGTCGTTCGCATAGCGAGTCGCGGCAAGGTTGAGATCGTTCGCATAGCGAGTTGCGGCAATGGATTTGTCGTTCACATATTGGGTCGCTGCGATGTGGAATTGATTTTGAGTCAAGTTATAGTTATCCTGATTTTGTCGCATGCCGAAGTAAATCACTCCACCTGTCAGTATGAGAGGAAGCAGGAGCAGTGTCAACGCGTCCCAGAGGGTTTTTCCCCGCTGGAATTCGGTCTGTTTAGGGTGAGAAGGGCTGATGTAATCGCCAAGTCCTGTCCACTTAGGAGTTGTCAGAGAATAAACTTGTCAAATTGGATGATCAAACCGACGTCCGAGTGCCGTTTTCCTCATTTATACTTGGTAAGTTTATTCTCTGACGACTCCTTAGGCAATAGCCGACTCTTCAGCGTCACTGTGACTTTCAGATCAATGAAGTTGCCATCAGAGCTGTTAAAGCGAACCAATAGCATATTGGGTCCTCTGTTCAGCCTCAAGGAGCCAGTGTTCAACGTCACCTTGATCGGCTGTGGTTGGTTACTATCCAATGTGCCTTTACTCGGCTTCACCTCCAGTCCACCGCCGCCTGTCGACCAATGCAACTGTTGACTCCCACAATTGCAGACCGATGTCTGCAGGGTCTTACTAGTGTTTGGAGCCATCGTCCCAAAGTCCAAGTCTACAGGGTCTAAGTAAATCTTTGGTGGCTGGGGTGGAGGGTTAGGAATCAGGTGGGTAGAGTGTCCGGGTGGAGAGCTTGGTGACATGAAACACCTCACATTGTAGATCGTTTTTCGTTCCCTGCACATAGATCAGTGTCGTATCAAGCGAATTATGTCCCATAAGTTGAGCAAGCCGATGTAAAGGGACAGATGACGGGCAGCGCAGGTCGTTTTGCTCGTTTCGCGACGGTCTCCATGAGCAGCATCTTAGCAGATGCAAGAAACAGCAGTTTTTGGTGACCTTAGCAGAGATATGTCCTAGTTTCTTGCGGGGTTTGGTACTGCTAAGGTATCTTAGGGACAGCATAGCATGTGTATGAAGTTCAATAAAGGAAAAGTGAATGGAAAAGAGAAAAGTACTATGACCTCTCTGGACTGTACCATCTATCGTCAGCTTTGCGCTTCATTTGATGTATGTTGGGCGACCACGAGGATCGCCCTGCTTTTTGTCTTGTATAGTCCTCTTTAGCCTCCCGCCGGACCACCCTCTAACCCAGGCTTCGTCATATTTTCTGGATTCAGCACGCGATCCAACTCTTCATCCGAAAGCTGCGTTCTCTCGCGTGCCACCTCGCGTATCGTCTTACCTGTCTTATACGCCTCTTTAGAGATATTGGCCGCCGCGTCATAGCCAATGATCGGGGCAAGGGAGGTACAAATAGCCAGGCCACGCTCCACCATCTCCGGTCCCTTGGTCGTCGCCTGCAAACCCTTAATGCACTGCTCGGTAAAGTTGCGGGCGGCAGCGGCCAGCAAACTGATCGATTGCAGGATATTGTAGGCCGTCACCGGCATCATCACATTAATCTCAAAATTGCCTGACTGACCCGCCACGGTAATTGTCGTATGATTGCCAATCACCTGGGCACACACCATACACACCGACTCCGCGATCACGGGATTGACCTTCCCCGGCATAATCGAACTTCCCGGCTGTACCGCAGGAAGATCGATCTCACCAATACCAGCTCTCGGCCCAGAACCCAACCAGCGAATATCATTGGCAATCTTCATCAGGCTCACAGCCAGCGTATTCAGTGAACCGCTTGTCTCCACCACATTATCCAGCGTACTCTGTGCCTGGAAGTGGGTGCTCGTCTCCCGTACCATCACCCCATTCATCTCCGACAAACGCCGGCACACCCGTGTCGCAAACTCTGGATGCGTATTCACCCCCGTTCCCACTGCCGTGCCGCCTAACGCCACCTCCGATAGTTCACCCTCTGCATGGCGCATACGGGCAATGCCACGCTCAATCTGCCCCACATATCCCAGAAACTCCTGTCCCAGACGAATCGGTGTAGCATCCTGCAAATGCGTGCGTCCCGTCTTCACTATCGGCATGAACTCATCCGCCTTCTGCTGCAACGCCTGCTGCAAGCCTTGTAGAGCCGGAATCAGCTCCTGTTCAATGCTCAGCAGTGCCGACAGGTGGATCGCCGTCGGTATCACATCGTTGGACGACTGCCCAAAATTCACATGATCGTTCGTATGCACCTTCCGTGAACCTCGCGAACCGCCCAACAACTCGCTAGCCCGATTCGCAATCACCTCATTGGCATTCATATTGGTCGAAGTGCCGGAACCGGTCTGAAATATATCCAGCACAAAATGCTCGTCCAGCTTCCCATCAATGACTTCCTGGGCCGCACGGACTATAGCTTCAGCTATTTGCGGATCAACGGTTCCCAACGCCTCATTCACCTGAGCCGCCGCCTGCTTAATCTGCCCCAGAGCACGAATAAACTGTCGTGGAAAGCGCAAATCACTGATCGGAAAATTCAATACCGCCCGCTGCGTACTGGCACCGTAGTAGGCATTAGCGGGAACTTGCATTTCACCCATCGAGTCGCGTTCAATGCGAGTTTCTTCTGTACTTTGCATACAATATGCTCCTCCTGTTTTTGGCCTTATTATATCACTCGTCCCATTGATGGAATCATTATACAGAGACAAGAACGTCAGGAATGTGTCTTGAACCTGTTGTAATCTGAGGCATGGGGGATATCGCGTAGGGGCGGGGGTGGAGCGGAGGTGGAGTGGGGGCCCTTGTGGCCGCCCGCCGTGCCTTGTGGATGTGCGATCATCGGTACTCCTCATGCGCAGTAGATGGGACATAGCCACCCTGACTATCTATCCGTTTTTACTCCGCTATAACACCTGTATAGCTTCAAATCATGACTTTAGGTCTCATCTGTCACTAACACCTGGACCAACAGCGACACCATCACCAACACCTTGGCCAACAGCGACACCGACACCTCGTCCAACCCCAACACCTCGTCCAACTTCGACTCCCAAGTCTCACCCAACTCCCGCTCCGAGGCCTAGCCCCACTACATGTTGAGTAAAGGGAGAAGATACTAGAAATTGGCCGATGAAAGGAACGATGAAACCACACCGCAACCAAGTAACATATCCAAGCGAACCTCCTATTCTAGAAAATAGGAAACTTTCCCATCCAGATACCCAAACCTCTGCTAATATGCTATGCTCTCTAATAAAGAGCCATCCTGGCTCATAAAGGGGGTAATGCTTATGCAAGATATCTTTCCTCAAACGGCGGCGCGTCTGGCCGAGTGGCGCGAGCAACCAGACGTACTCGGTATCCTCCTCGTCGGCTCCAAAAGTCGCGAACACAACGACGCACTCTCCGACGACGACTTAGAAATCCTACTTACTGACGAAGCCTTTGTTTCACGCACACCAAGCGAATGTGCTGAATACACCTTCGAGGGCGAAGAAGACACAAGGAAGCTCATCTACGACGCCCAATACACCACGCTCACCGACCTCCAACACAAGCTCACCTCTCCCCTCGATCTTGATCACTGGCCCTATGAACGCGCACATATCCTTTTTGACCGTGATGGCAATGTTGCTCCCATCGTCGAAGCCCTCGGCCACATGAATGCCACCTTTCGCCATACACGCCTGCTCTACTCCACCATCAACACCTCCATCGCCCTCAACCGTGCCAGCAAAACCCTCAAACGCGGCTACGCGGGAGCAGGCCACCTCATCGTCGCCCGTGGCGCACGAGCACTTACACGCCTGCTCTTCGCCCTCGAATGGCGTTGGGTGCCCCTCGATCACTGGCTCGAACCCGAACTGCAAACCCTCGATGACCCCACAGAAGCTGGTCCCCTGCTCATCGAAGCTCTCAAAACCGGCAACCCCGAACCCTTGCGTACCGCCCTCAACAACCTCGAAGAATGGCTCGTCGCCGAAGACATCCCGCGCCCCGCCGACCGTTCCAAGCTCTTTTCAGAGCAAGTACATCCCACCCACGACGCCGAACGCGCTATTCATGGTCTTTACTAGTTTCAACCCTCAGCAATTCGGAGGGAATTGCTGCAAAGCCTGTCCCGTAGCGGACAGGCTTCTGCCAGAATACAACAGAGAGGACCATTTCGCAACCCCTTGTTCCTTTTTCCGAAAAGGTTGCGTGAGTATGCACTAGAGGCACTTTATCCGAAGTGTTTGGGTAAAACAGCCTGACCCCCACAAGGGCCAATCCATTTCAAAGACAAGACCATCTCGCTTTGTCATCCTGAGCGCGAGCGAAGGATCTCTCTGCGGCCAGAGATCCTTCGCTCGCGCTCAGGATGACACTCGTGAAGCAGCGTGGTTTGACTCGCAACACGTCTTCTTTGAAATGGATTGGCCCTTGTGGCTGCCCGCCGTGCCTGCTGGGTGGACGGCCAGGGGTGCGCCTCATCCGCAGCGGGAACCCTGTCTGGGAGACAGGTAGAGCCACAAGGGCCCCTACGCGAGGTGGCGTCTCCGCTGTCCAACAAACCTACCCGTGAGAGCTTGTAAGGGTCAGGCTTATAAAGGAAGGCTCGCCTGGAGATCGTCCTGTACGCCGGTCCCAGCAGCCCTTGCAGCGCATGTTTCCGCTTTCTGCAGCCACTGCTCAAAGTGTTGCACCGGTAACGGGCGCGAAAAGTAATATCCCTGTGCGAGGTCGCAGTGGAAGGCAGTGAGCATATCCAGCACGGTGCGGTCTTCGATCCCTTCTGCCACCACGCGCAGGCCAAAACTATGCGCCAGCTCCACCATGGTGCGTACGATGGTTGCATCGGCTACACTTGTGGACAACTGCTGTACAAACGAACGATCAATCTTCAATTCGTTGACTGGCAGGCGCTTGAGGTAGGCGAGCGACGAATAGCCCGTGCCGAAATCATCGATAGAGATACTGACGCCCAGAGCGAACAGTTGGGCCAGGATATCCAGGGAACGGCGCATGTCCGTCATCACTGAGCTCTCCGTCAGTTCAATACTGAGCAGACGTGCGGGTACAGCATGACATTCGAGCAGTGCCGCAACGCGCTCAGGAAGCTTGACGTCGCGCAAATCCCAAGCACTCAAATTTACTGCCACACCCAGTTCGCGTCCCGCCCGCAGCCATGTTCCACACTGTCCTACTGCTTCTTCCAGCACCCAGCGGGTGAGTGCTTTGATCAACCCAGTCTGCTCAGCCAGGGGAATAAACTCATCAGGTGGGATCAGACCTTGCGCTGGGTGTTGCCAGCGCACGAGTGCCTCGACGCACGAGACTGACCCGGTACCCAAGTTGACTTTCGGCTGGTAGTACAACGTTAACTCGTCTGTAGTAATAGCACGACGTAAATCCGCAATAAGGCCCAGGCGGCGGGGGGTATGCTGCTCGAAAGCTTCTTCGAAAAGGGCGTACCCTTCATGCGCTTGTTTGGCCACATACATCGCCATATCTGCCCGGCGCAGCAGCGTCAGTCCATCTTTGGCATGGGTGGGATAGAGTACACCACCGATACTAGCGTCAATTTGCACAGGGTAGCCATCAATACGACAAGGTTCCTCAAGGGTACGCTGGATCGTCACGGCTACTGCTTGTACCTTCTCTTCATCTGCCCCTTGCAGCAGGACGGCGAACTCATCGCCGCTGAGACGAGAGGCAACGCTGGACTCAGGTATGATCTGTTGCAGACGCATTCCTACCTCTTGCAGAAGCAGATCGCCCCCGTCATGGCCGAACGTGTCGTTCACATCCTTGAAACGATCCACGTCCAGTACCAGAACAGCCAGGGTGTGCTGCTGACCTGCAGCAACCTGGACAGCCTGATCCAGTAGGTCGATGAACTTGGTGCTGTTCGACAGACCGGTCAGGCCATCATAGTGTGCCTGATAGCGAAGCTCTTGCTCCATCGCAACCCGTTCCGTAATATCGCGTGCCGTAATCACCACGCCGTTGACCGCCGGATTTTCTAGACAGTTGTGGACAACCCCATCCATCGTCAGCCAGGAGCCATCGGCATGACGCAAACGGTACTCTGCTCGCACAAGTGAACCGTTCACCTCGAGACAATCTGCGAAGGTCTCGTGCATCCGTAGCACATCGTCAGAGTGAAACAGAGAAAAAGCATACATGCCAAGCAGGTCCTCGGGCGCGTATCCCAGAATCTGGCGATGGGATGGACTAATATACTTGAATCGGCCCGTAGCATCGATAATCTGCGTGAGGTCGTTGGATTGCTCGGTCAGCACGCTGAAGAGTTGTTCGCGTTCGTGCAGTGTCGTCTCCGTTTGAACACGCTCAGTGACATCCTGGAAGGTGACGATGACCTCTCTGATCGCTCTATCCTCGCCGTACACAGGCACAGCATCGAGTTGTAACCAGCATTTCGCACCATCAGGGCGTGTGAAGTCCTCAAGGACACCATACTGAGCTTCTCCTGAAGCGAGCAACCTTGATATGAGCAGTTCCACCGGTGCAAGTGATATCCCATCGGAACATGCGAGACCAACAGCACCTTCGGATAGAACTTGTTGCATCTCGGCGAGTTTCCCTCCCAGGATCTGCTGCGCCGCTTTGTTCACCTCCACGCTCCGCTCTGCTGTATTCCACACGATCAGGCCACAGGCAACCGAATCGAAAATCGAACGCCAGGGCTCTTGCGGTGTGTCCATCTTCTGCGCTGGAGCCCGCCCACCGAGCATAGGCAGCGGACTTGGAGAGAGAGCAGGATAGCGAGAAATTTCCTCGTCCATCATGCAAGAAAAGTGATCAATATGTTGCGCCATTGTTCCGAAAACCTCCGCACTACTAGGGCATTGCCGATTCACAATTAAGAGTGTCATCTCTCCTTATCGGCCAAAATGCCACAAGTATGCAGTGAAGGCAGGAACCGCGTCAGAGCATTGTGATTGCTGGCAGGGCGACCACCAGAGTCGCCCAATACGCATCAACCTAACGAAACGGTGGGGTCTCGCGTAGGGGCGGGGGCGGCGTGGATGTGGGGGGAGGGCCCTTGTGGCCGCCCGCTGTTGCCCTTGCATGCTCTCCTCCCCCGACGGGCAGCCACAAGGGCCCCAACCCCGCTCCACAGCCGCCCCCGCCCCTACGCGAGACCCCTCGTCATGGCACAAAACCTACCCCTGAGAGCCTTGTGAGGCTCAGGCTCACCCACCTGCGCTCTGTGCAAAAACAGGAAACGCACCCAGAAAAAGATCTCTATTGCCATAAGCTCGTGCCAGAATCTATACTGTATAAACTGCTCTTATCGTGAAAAGTCTATGCGCATTCACCTCTGGTAACAACGCAACATCTCATAGAGAACATTTATGACATCACAACCCATCTGCAAAGGCTGCGGACAACCTATCTATGGAAAATACCTCACCGCTCTGGGAGCTACATGGCATCCAGAGCATTTTGTCTGTGCTGCCTGTAAACAACCCGTCACCGATGCAAGTTTCAACACGCATAATGGTCTCCCCTATCACGCGCAGTGTTATCTCAATGCGGTTGCCCCGCGCTGTGCCTACTGTGGGAAGCCGCTCACCGGTCAATACTACGAGCATGAGGGCAACCGCTATCATGTTGAATGCTATCGTGATCATATCGTGCCGCGTTGTGCCTATTGCAATCAGCCCATTATGAGCCAGTATTACGAACACGAAGGCAACCGCTATCATGTTGAATGTTATCGTGATCATATAGCTCCGCGCTGCGCCTATTGTGGGAAACCTCTCACGGGCCAATATCGTATGGATTACTGGGGAACGCACTATTGTAACGAGCACGAGAGCGAATATCCCCACTGTGCTTATTGTGGACGTTTAGTTTCCCCGGCCCAACAAGAGCCTGGCATACGACGCGGTGAGGCTGTGCGCTGTCCCGTCTGCCGCAGCAGCGCCATCGAGACTACCAGTCAGGCTCAGCCCATTTTTCAACGTCTAATGCAGTGGACAAATAGACAAGGCTCGCAGTACAACAATTATCAGATCAACCTTACACTGGTTGACCGTGCCACACTCACCTCCCTTCTAAAAGACCGCTCCACCAAGGATTCGCTCGGTGTTACCTCACACTCAGTGCATACCATCAATGGCCGAGTTACACGTATTGAAGTGGACGGCGTCTCTGTATTGCGCGGTCTACCATCAATCCTGTTCCAGGGTGTCACTGTCCACGAACTAGGCCATGCCTGGCTGGCAGTACAGGGAGTGCAGGGTCTCCCATCATGGGCCGAAGAAGGTTTCTGCGAACTGCTCGCCTACCGCTTCTATAAAGAACTGAATACGCAAGAGAGTCGCTATCATGTCGAGAGCATTGAGCGCAACAAAGACCAAATCTACGGTGAGGGCTTCAGGCGCGTCCGTACCATCTCCGATGCGAAAGGCTTTCAATGGCTGGTAGAGACATTGAGGACAACGAAACGCATGCCAGTAATGTGATACATACTCTCTTTCCTGATGGGTGATATAAGTAGATGCGGAAATATATATTGGACAACCTGTTCTTCTTCGTCTACACTGGGAAAGAGACAGAGGAGCGGGTGAGCGCCGGTCTTGCTCACACACGCTTGGAGCAAAGAAAGGAGTGGAGAAACCAATCGCTATCTCACCTTTCCTCTCATTGAGACTGGGCAAACGCTGGAGACATTACAGCCGTTTCTCATCTCCGCCAATGCCTACCTGGGTACGCAAGGTATCGTCCAAGCCCTACAAAATGGGGCCGACGTGGTGATGACTGGGCGTGTCGCTGATCCATCGCTGGTTCTGGGTCCGCTGCTCTTTGAGTTTGGCTGGGACGCGGAAAATTATGACCTCCTGGGTAAAGGAACGCTCGCCGGTCATCTGCTGGAATGTGGAGCGCAGGTCACGGGAGGCTATTATGCTGATCCAGGCTATAAGGATGTACCCGATCTCGCCAATCTGGGCTTCCCGATCGCGGAAGTCGCTGAAAACGGGGATGTGCTCCTGACCAAACTCGCGGAAGCTGGTGGGATGGTCACGCCTGGGACGGTGAAAGAACAAATCGTCTACGAAATTCATGATCCGTGCAACTACCTCACGCCTGATGTGATTGCCGATTTTTCCCAGGTCACGGTCAAAGAGGTAGCTCCCAACAGGGTTCAGGTGAGCGGGACTGGTGGAAAAGCCAGGAGTGGCTCCTATAAAGCCAGCATTGGCTACCGGGATGGCTTTCTCGTCGAGGGGGAAATCAGCTATGGTGGGTCTGGGGCTTACCAGCGAGCACATCTCGCGAGAGAAATTGTTGAGCAACGCCTTGCCATGCTGGGTGTGCCGGTACAAGAACTACGCTTCGATTATATTGGAGTCAATGCGCTGTACCACGATACGCTTTCCCAGGCGATTACCGAACATTGGCGAGATGTCCCAGAAGTTCGCCTCCGCGTCGCAGCACGAACAGCCACACGTGCAGATGCGGAACACCTGAGCAACGAGGTGGAAACACTCTATACCAATGGTCCTGCTGGAGGGGGTGGAGAGAGCCCATTGGCCCCTTGCGCTTTCGTCCCCCGCAGCCAGTTGCACCGTGGACCGGCGTGCGAGAAGCCGTCTCCTTCCCCCCCGCTCCCATTCAACGTCCCTTGCCGTTCCCAGGATTGCCAACGCTAGAGACAAGCGAAGATTGTCTCTATCTCAATGTCTGGACTCCTGAGCTCTCCGCGCGGCGTCCCGTCATGGTATGGATCTATGGGGGCGGCTTCGAGACCGGGTCGGGATCACCCCCTCTGACAGATGGCGAGCGGCTCATGCAGAGAGATATCGTGCTGGTGAGTTTGAATTACCGCGTTGGTGCCCTGGGTTTCTTACACCTGGCAGATCTCGATGAACCGGGCTGGGAAGCGGCAACGAACTGCGGGCTGCTTGATCAGGTCGCGGCGCTGAAGTGGGTGCGGGAGCATATCGCGGCATTTGGAGGTGATCCCACGAATGTGACGGTATTTGGTGAGTCAGCGGGTGGCTTCTCAATTGGAGCATTGCTCGCGATGCCTGCCGCAGCGGGATTGTTCGACAAAGCCATTCTGCAAAGTGGCGCGACCTCGCGCACCTTTCCTCGTGAGAGCGCGACGCAGATGGCGCGTGACTTTTTGGAGAAGCTTGGCCTGACGCATCCCGATGAACTGCTCACCGTGCCGGTAGAGCGCATCCTCGATGTGCAACTGGAGGTGGTTGACACCGACATTGGCGCTCGCAACACCCCAGGTGGGCGTTCCTATGGGGCGGTCGTCGATGGACACGTGTTGCCTCACCTCCCCCTGGATGTGGTCGCTGGCGGCGGTGCCAGGAACATCCCCCTGATCGTGGGAGCCTGTCGAGACGAGGTGCAACTGTGGGAGGTAATGCAAGGAGCACAATTCGCACCTGCGGATGAGTCGACGTTGCTCGCAGAAATGACCAGATGTGTGGGAGCGGAGATAGCCTCTGCGTTATTGCATGCCTACCGCATCCGAGAACCTGAGGCGAGTCTGGCTCGTTTACGCACGCGCTTCCTGAGTGACTGGATCTACCGCATTCCAGCGGTGCAGTGTGCGGAAGCGCAGATCGCAAGTGGAGGACAGGCATGGAGCTATCTCTTCGCGCACGCTTCTTCTCCTTTCCTGGGTGCGCATCATGGTGCTGACGTGCCTTTTGTCCTGGACATGCTTGGTCAGCCATCGCCACTGGCACCTGCTGATACCGTGGAAAACCAGCAGGTACGCAACAGCATGGTCGAAGCCTGGATCGCATTCGCACGCACCGGTCATCCTGGTTGGCCAATATATCGACCAGAGGAACCGACGGTCCGCTGCATTGGCGGGACATCTGAACTGGTCGTTGAGCCACCAGTCGAGGTCGATCACCTCTGGCGACGGTTCTGGTCGCAAGATGAATCAGGATTTTCTCGGCGAATTCCCTGCTGAAGAGAGAAAGCTGCTGCGGAACCGGCTCTTGATCCTCGCTGGATGGAAGCAGGCTCCGCGCACAACTGACGCGAACTCGCGCTTTGAGAGAGAAGCCGAGCAGCAGGAGGCAACGTCATGAGAGCAGTGGACTCTTGGACGTTCTCGCAGAAAATGGGAAAGTGAGGACTATTTTTATGCTCTTTGAGACAAAAATCGCGTTGGTCATTCGAGACGATCTGGTCTCATGGCAAAAAATGAATGTGGCAGCCTTCTTAGCAACCGGGATTGCTGCATCCTACCCGGAAAGTATTGGAGAACCATACGAAGACGCATCCGGGAATAGGTATCTGCGGCTCATTGGTCAACCCATGTTGATTTATGGAGCTGATCGTGTCGCGCTTCTCCGGGTGCTTGATCGCGCGCTCGCACGAGGAGTCCAACCTGCTCTCTATACGGAAGAGATGTTTTCGACCACCCATGATGCTGCCAATCGTGATGCCGTACGCAGTGTCGAACGAGAGAATCTGAATCTGGTGGGTCTCGCCATCAGAGCAGAGAGAAAAGTGGTTGACAAAATTGTCGACAAGCTGAAGTTTCATCAGTAACTT
>WNGQ01001270.1_pt1 | contig 26276 bp, 23 predicted proteins | sample 5407661 | NCBI WGS metagenome assembly WNGQ01 (sample SAMN13153382, study PRJNA577476) | soil metagenome | isolation source: 60 cm soil or saprolite under Garry oak tree replicate 2 | place: USA:California | collected 2016-06-15 | reverse complement strand
GCACCGGACCTGAGGCAGGGAAAATGACCTCGACCAGCACCTCTCCCTCGAGTCCGAGTTTGCGCGCCTCATCTGAATACCGAGGGTTTGGCTTCGCCAAAATGACCACCGGCTGCACTGCGGGAGGGACGTCGGCTTGTTTGGGTCTCGGCGCCTCGGTACCAGCCGCCGCTGTTTCGAAGCCGCCCGGCTTTATCATGCCCCGTGTGCCTTCACCGCTGGAACCGGAGAAAATTGCCACACCGTCACCAAAGCCAATGCTTGCAACCGTGCCGCGAACTCCATTCACACCACCGGTGCCGTTACCGTACCCGGGACCCGGCAGGAGAGCGGGGGAACCGGAGCGGGCAATATTCGCAGGCTTATTGGGATTGCTATCTCCGGGCAGGCCGTTGGAATCACCAAATCCGCCAGTTTGAACCTGCTCGAGAGGTTTGTTTACCGTCGCCAGCGCTGCACTGCCAGTCGCGAGGGTGCCGGTCTTGACCGGCTCGCGCGGGCGGGCCGGCTCGGAGGGAGGCGCTTCAAACTTCGCTTCGGTGGAGACTTCGTTCAACATCGGGACATCAACGGTCTTGACCAGTGCGGGCTTAGGTTTGGCCGGAACCAACGGCCTTGACGCAATCAGCTTCGCGACGCGCTGCGGCTGGAGCAGTTCCTCAACTGGAGGAGGTGTCCGGACAATCTTGGCACGAACTACCGGCTGTTTCGGCGGCAGCGCCACTTCCGTCTGCGGCGCCATGATGGAAACCGCTTCGTAAGCATTCTTGTTGACCAGTTTGTCCGGAAAGAGCGAGGGAACTACGACGAGAAAAGCTGTCAAGACGACTTGAAAGATACTACTGGTCAAGAAAGCGCTCCAGCGCGGCTTGGCTTCAGGCAGTGTGTCCAAACGCGTACAGACGGGCTTATTGCCCATCATCTTCTTCCAGGCCTCGGGATCGGACCTCGCTCCGGGTGGCCTAAAGGCGAGGCACAGACTCCCCCGCGTGAGTTGTGTCACTACACTGGCCATTTTCGCTATCGCCTACTCTTCAAGGTTGTTCTTGAGAGACGCATCTTTCGCTGAATTTGCCAATGCGACCTTGATTTCGTGGATTCTGTTCCCATCTGGTACAGAGCGATTTTTGCCGGGCCGGCTGAAGCGCTGTCCGAACGAATCACCTCCGCTTAATGGATTTGCGGCGCCATAGTTGATCGGAAGGCGTAGGAAAGCCACCGGCTTTGCTTCGGGAAAATCGATTCCACGGCTAACACACGTACGCTGCCGTCAAGGGAAACTGCGACGTCCCATCGCTGCAACTGTGGATGCATTCCAAAACTCAATATGAGTCTTTCCAGGATGATTCGCCGAACTCCGCCTTCGACCACGACCGTTGGTGTCAAGTGGGCTGCGGTTTTTTCATAACCTTGCCACCATTGCGTAGACGCTTCCAAGGCCCTCCAGACATCCCCGTATATCCGGATGTAGTAGCGCTCCACCGAATGGCGCAGGCCGTTTTCGTCGGTTACGGTTTCGCCGGGCGCCCGCCGAACGCAGCAGCCAAGAAAGAATCGGGCGATGTTAGTAGCCTTTTCGTCGCGAATGGGCAGCGCTAGATGAGACAGCAGCCGATTGAACTTTTGCGATGATTGCTCGACGCCGTCTGAACTCTCAAAGCTGTACAGCTCATCGGATCCCAGGGGTGAATCACCCGAAACGACCACCCACAATGAGCTGTCGTCCGAAGATGAATCGATGTCGTAGAAGGAATAGAAGGAGACGGGCCGCGCGGTTTTCTCGGCGATCTGCGAGAGTTCCTCGTCCAGATCATTCCTGTCCGACATGCTTAGCTCGTCGGCGTCGGCGTCAGGATGCGCTAGCGCAACCGCTTGTTTAACGGCCTCTCGCACTCGATTATCGCTGCTCTGGTTCGCTCCTGCCGCTTCCACGGGAAGCAATTGGGAGAACCAAAGGCAAGCGCAGAATAATGGACAGAGCCATCGGCGGTATTGCCGGCCAAATATATCGTTTCCCATACTCGAATAGTCTTACGGTGTTAGCGTGATGCCCGGCGCTTCGTGGTCACCGCTCTCGCGGCGCTGGCGATATGGCTCCCGCGCTTTGGCTCCGGATCGACCTGTTTTCTCCCTGCCGCGTAAGATAAGGGAGAAACGGGGTGACTTCGAACGGCATCTTTTCGTGTTCCGCCACCGGGCCCACTGGCTCGGTCCTGATCATTTGCAACTCATCGCTCCAGGGATCGAGTTTGATCCGCCCGCCGAGCGGTAAAGCGACGATAGCCGTGCGCTGTGCGTTCGCGTCGGTGGTCTGAACCGGAGCCGTGCTGGACGATACCGTCCAGTCCGTCAGCACGCGATCGCCCAAGTGCGGGCTGATGAGGTTGGGAATCTCTTCAGACCGGCGCTGAAGTGCCCGTATGAACAGCTGCGCCGTCGCCAGTTGGTCCTTGTAGGGCGAATTCTTCAGGAGATCGATCGCCTTTTGGTGTGCCGCCTGCTCCTGTTCCGGCGTGCGCGCGAACCCGAAGTGGCGGAAAGTTTCCTTGTCGTCGAACAACAGCCGATCAAAGAAGGCGTACTGCGCGTCGATGCGGTGACCGAGTATGACGTGTTCGAGCTCGGTCGCGAGAATGGCTGCCAAACTGGCTTCGTCCGGGAGCACGTCCAACAGGCCGCGGCTCAGAACGATCGTGTGGCCTATAGTGAACGATTCGAGCGTCGAGGTCATTAGCACCCGGCAGCGGATCTCTGGCTGGATGTCCAGGTCGTTGGTGACTTCGAGGTTGTTGACCACCGTCTCCAGCACCTTGTCAACTTCGCCCGGGGGGGCCAGCAATCCAAGCCGCTCCATGCGCTCGGTCACGTTCTCTTCAGCATGGCGGTCCCAGCTGCGCTGTACCTGGACTGGCGAAAGGTCATGCGAACCGGTGGTCCGATCGTCTACCAGCGCGGACGACTCCACGAAAACTTTACTGAACTCCTGCTCTTTATGGGCCTGGCCGAGGTTATAGCCCCACAGGCGCGTTTGTGCCTTGAACGTGAGCTTCTCGGTGATGGCATTGTGCAAGTCGCCTTGCTCGCTATAGATGAAGGCTGGCAGCCACTCATTCTTCCCGGCGTTGACGCGCCAGCTGTCAAAATGGAAGTAATGGTTCGCCTTTGCCGAGCCCATAAAAGCGCCGTTGAATCGCACAATGTGATAATCGTGGTCCTCCGCCCAGAGGCGGCCCACAAAACGTCCTTTGCCGGCCTTTTCCTGAGGGGTCACGTCGAAAACCAGGCAGCGCACTTCACCCAGGAATTCGCGCCGCACGTAATCGAATTTATAGTGCTGGCGGTCGAATCCGTTCGTGTCGATATAGATCATTTGCAAGAATTCCCGCAGGCCGCCGGACGAAACATCGAGGAAAGGTTCCAGTTTCACGGCTTTCCCCAACTCGGCGTGGCCTAGAAAATATTTGTCCCCGCCGGGCACTGTACCGAGGTCCTTATCGGGACGCAGATATTGGATGTATGCTTCTACAAGGGGTGAGTACTGCCGCAGGGACTCCATTTCCGCCTGCTCTTGTAATAGGATCTTGTCGACAACTTGGTTCAGGGTCATTGTCGGGGGCTGCTGCGCCGCTAGCCGCAGCGCTCCCAAGGCCAACACCACGAAAAGTGCTTTTGCGGTACGCATGATGCCTCCAAAAGTCTGCGCCGCCCGATGTTGGGGAACGACTCCGGCCGGAGCTTCAACGACAGCACGGTTTAATTCGAGCGAGCTGACGTAGAAATCCTCTGTGCGTGCACACGCTTATACACCTGACACCCTTACGGGTGAACCAAATTCTTTTTCGTCCCTCGGTCTCCCGGCGCCAATCGCGTGGATAGATCCCGAGAAGCGGGATTATCTACGACAAAAGGCTGCTGCTAAGCAGAATTCAGGGGCTACTGCGGCTTGCTCTTGTCGACGTTGACCTCACCAACGCCACCGGAGATCGGGCAGTAAGGCTTGCGAGCAAGTGCCTACTGCGCCATGGGTGGCGTATAATCTGCGCGGCGCTCTACACACAGCGGCTGGTAGCGTCGTGGTGAAAGCTGCTATTCAAGCTGCCATTCAAGTTTCTGTTGGGGGGCGTCGGACCGATCCTCATCGCGTGGCCACTTCGGGCGGAGATTGGGAGGCATACCGTGAAAACCAGGTCTGCGGTTATTTTTCTTTTCGCTTTTGGTTTCTGGAGCATTTCACTTCCGCTGTTTGCACACCACGGAAACGCGGCGTATGACTATGAGAAAACAGTCACGATAAAGGGGGAAGTGACGGCATGGGTTTTTGCCAACCCGCATAGCTTGATGAAGCTCGATGTGACGGACGACAAGGGGAACGTACAGCATTGGGTACTAGAAGGGAACTCGGCATCCCTCTCCGACGCAGGTTGGCACAAGACTACAATGAAGCCCGGAGACGTGGTCATCGTTGACGTGATGCCCCCCAAAAACGGCGCCCTAATCGGCCGAGTCCGGCGGATTCTGAGGCCTGACGGCACAGTGTTAGCTGACGCGCACTTGCCTTCTACCTTGAACGATGTAGCACCGCCCCCCAAGAAAGCAGAGAAGCCGCCGGCCGATTCGAACTCGGATGGATCTCGATAAACGCGTGTAGATTGGGAGGGCGCCGGAAGCTGGAATTTTCAACGCGGAGCCGAGGGATTCCAAAAATGCGAAATCGGTTGGCGGTTTTTACGATTGCGGTAATTGCGGCATTGATGTCCTCGTCCATTCTATGTGCAGCACAGACAGCTACGCCTGGTCAAGCGGCGGGTGAGACGGACGCCGATAAATGGAAGAGTGAAAAATGGAACACACCATCGCCGCCCGCGGGTTACTTCGACAAATTGAAGTCAGCACCCGCTCCAAAGCGTGACCTGTCCGGGATTTGGGATGCAGGAGGCGTACAGATAGGAGTCCAGCCAAACGGCGCGTTCGAGTACCCCGATGATCCAGAGCATCTTGGGCATGACGTGCCTTACACAGCCCTGGGGAAGGAAGCGCGCCTGAAGAATAAGCCGGGAACGGGAGTGTCCGGGCAATTCCCTGTAGCGGAGGTGAATGATCCGGTGGACTATTGTGACCCGGCGGGAATGCCGCGGAACGATCTTTTCGAACTCAGGGTGATCGAAATTCTTCAGAAGGCCGGCCAAGTAGTCATCCTGAACCAACATAATGCTACGTGGCGCATTATCTGGACGGACGGGCGGGACCTGCCCAAGGATCCCGCAGCAAGGTGGTTTGGATATGCGGTTGGCAGGTGGGTGGATGATTACACGTTCGTAGCCAACTACATAGGAATGGATCCGAGAACGTGGCTGGATAATGTGGGCCGTCCGCACAGCGACGCTCTGCGGATGGAAGAGCGATGGCACCGGGTGAACTCTGACACCCTGGAACTAACGGTGACGATTAACGACCCGAAGTTTTATACGCAACCCTGGAAGGGCTTGGACAGATTCGTTCTCCACCGGCTGCCCGACGGTTACGATATCAGTGAGTTTATCTGCTCGGCGACGGAAACGGCGGAATATAACAGGCTCGTCGGCAAACCCGTCGCCCCCGCAGCCGACAGCACAAACAAATAACGAGCGACAATTGGAAATGGCGCGGGCTGCGAGCACGACGGCTAAGGACGGAAGCCGGGAATCTTTACGCGAATTCGCCACAAATTTTTGGCGCTGACGATGTAAAGGGTCTTGCTGTCCGGGTCGCCGAATGCGAGGTTGGCAAAGCGGATTCCTTCCGGAGCCGGAATCTTGCCCAGTTGTTTGCCATCCGGCGACACGATCCATACGCCGCCAGTCGCCGCCGTGTAGACGTTGCCCTTGCGGTCCACTCTCACCCCATCGGGCCCGCCGAGTCCTTTTTCTCCGGTCAAATCGACTAATACACGAGGGCTGTTTTTGACCGTGTCATCTGCTTGAACTTCGTAGGCAAAAATTTGCCTTTTGCTCGGGGCGTTCGTCACATAGAGCGTTTTTTGATCCGGCGAAAGGGCGATTCCGTTGGGCGGAGCTCCTCCAGGGTCCCTGTCGAGGAGTTGCACTTTGCCGTCTTTCACGAAGTAGAAGCCGTGGAAGGATAATTCTTTCAGTGGACTATTTTCGCCGCCCTCCAGACATCCCGCCGGGCCATCGGTAAAGTAAACTGCCCCGTCGGATTTGGCGACAATGTCATTGACGCAGCCCAGGTGCTTTCCCTCGTAACGATCGGCTAAAATCGTCCGCGAGCCGTCCTTCTCCAGCCGTTCGACGGCGCGGTCGCCAGTGGCATCGATCAATACGCGATGCTGCCGGTCCAAGGTGAGTCCGTTCGATCCATTGAGGCGTTTCCCGTTCGCATCCGTCTTGCCGATGCGCGACGCATCCTTGTAACCGGAGTGTTCCTGAAATACCGAAAGCGTTCCAGCCGGCGGGCAGGGAGCGCCATAGCACGTGGGCATCCATTTGTAGATGCGGTTTCCGGGGACATCGCTGAACAGGAGATATCCGCCCTTTTCCTCCGAGAAAAAGACCGGGCCTTCGCCGCCTTCGAAGCCCTCCGCCTTGAGCATTTCAAGTTTGGCATCGGGAGCGAGGATGGCGTCGAGTGCCGGATCGAATTTGAAGAACTTGGTTCCCGCCGGCGCTTGGGGGTTGGCCGTATTCGCGGCTGCGTTGGGGGCCTGTGCCCGCGACAAGTTCCCTGTCATCGCGAGCGTCAGGACGAATGCCAGGCACAGCCTGGAAAACGGGCGTTTGCTCATGCTTATCTCCGGCCGGATGTACAAACGGGGATGTCCGTCTCGAATTAAATTCGGGCTATTGGCGGCTCGCTCTGGTCGTTGTTGACTTCGCCGGTACCGAAGGCACCGGCTTTCCCGCTTGCCAGACGGCGGATACTTTTTCGGTATTGCGAATATCGTCCAGCGGATTTGCGTCCAGGACGATAAACTCTGCCGCCCGGCCCCCTTGCAGAGTTCCAAACTGCTTTGCGCCGCCGAGGATCTCTGCGTTCGTGCCCGTCGCGGCAACGATTGCCTGCATCGGCGTGAGGCCCGCCTCGACCATCAGTTGCAGTTCCCGATGCTCGAGGTAACCCGGAAACCGAGTGGGTATTCCGGAATCGGTGCCGAAAGCGATTTTTACGCCGGCATCGGAAAGCGCCTTTAGATTTTTCTTGGCCATTTCGAGTCCGGCCCGGTACTTGGCGATATCCGGATCCTGGCGAATCTTATCCACGGTTTGCGGACTTCGGATGATCGCCAAAGCTCCGGGCTCGAGTCCGGCTTGAAAGAAGGGATCGTCAACCCACTTCAAGTTATCGGCATAAGCAAAGAGCACTTCATCGCGCACCAGCGTGGGAATCAGGAAAACGCCGCGCGCTTTCATCGCTGTAATGAGCTGGGCGTCGACGGCCTGGTCCCGAATGCTGTGGGCGAATCCGTCCAGCCCAGCAGCGAGCAAGGATTTTGCGTCCGCCAGGTAAAATTCGTGGGCAAACGCGCGGATGTGCTGTTTGTGCGCCTCGTCGATGATGGCCTGATAAATCTCGGGCTTCATTTTGGTGCCACGGCCGAGACCGTCATCTACCCACATCTTCAAATAATCCGGGTGATGCGTCGCGAGTTCGCGGACATCGGCGTGGGCTTCCTCAGGGGTTTGCGGGCGGTAGCGGTGGTCCGCGGGATTCGCTTTGCCGGGTTCGACGAATCCCCGGCCGGCTGTAAAGAAGCGTGCGCCGCCAATCTTGCCAGCGTGCTGATCGGCTCGTATCGAGAAGATCAAATCGTCGTCCTGCCCAAACGACGCCATCGTCGCCACGCCGTAAGAAAGATATTTGTTGAGCTGCTTGGCGACGTTTTCTTCGGTGTAGTGTCCCGCCGCGGAATCGGCGCCGTTGTTCGATAATCCCAGGTGGCCATGGAGATTGATGATCGCGGGCATGATGGTCTTGCCGCTGACGTCCTCTACTACCGCGTCCTTGGGAATGGAGACCGCTCCCGCCTTTCCCGCGGCGACAATTTGCTTGCCTTCGATGACGAGCACGGAGTTCTCGATTGCCGGCCGGCCCGTTCCATCAATCAGCCGAGCGCCTTTGAGCACGACCTGCCGGGCTTTAGTCTGAGTGGGCGCCTGCGCGCCGGCACGGGGGCAAACCATAAGGATCAGCAAGAAGACACCGAGGAACGCAAAAATGTAACGGGACTTGGCGGTTTTCATTTCTCGTCTCCTTCTTTACCGTGGCTCTTGACCGTGGATAGTAGTGCAGGTTGGCGTCAGCGTCAAACCCGTATGCGACAGAACTAACAGCAGGGATCGGCAGTTAGCCCGACACTAGGCCGGACCCGGCATCGTCAAAAGCACTCCTTTTTTGGCGAAGATCATGGCGAGAAGTCTTGCGGGTTGGCTTTGGCTTGCATTGCGTGACACTTCGTGTGTGCTTCCAGGCGGCTCAAAAAACATCTCTCCACTTTGGTAGGTCCGCTCTTCTTGCCCTGAAATTTTGGTGACAACCGTTCCCTCCAATACATAGGCCAGGACGAAGCCTGCATGGTGATGCGGCTGACCGACTCTCCCTGGCGCGTAATCCACGTAGCTGACCGTCACTTCCCAATCATCCATGGTGATGTTTGGCAGGTCGTGTTTGAAAACGGGCGCCGTTGGCGCCGGGGATTGCCCGGCCGGCGTTCGCGTCTGCGCATTCGCCGCGGCGAGTTCAGAGAGCAAAGCAACGGCACCCAGGAAGGTGTCTCGACGTGTAATCATGGGTGTGATTATAGCTCCTAACGTGCGACGCCCGGCCCCACTTATAGTCTTATACTAGGGCTAATGGCGCGAGAATGGCGGTGAACCGTGAGCAATATCATTCCCATCAGGCCGAGTCCAAGGGCAGATGTCGACGAGGCTGCGTCTTGGTAGAGAACGGAATTCGTCCCCAGTGGATTCTTTCTTTTTCCGCGGAGCCCTTTTATAATTCCCGAGTCCGCGTGCGGCTGTGGCGGAACTGGCAGACGCACCAGCTTGAGGGGCTGGCGCTAGCAATAGCGTGGTGGTTCGAATCCACTCAGCCGCACCAGCAATTGCCTCCTCGGACTAGCCTGCCTTGCCACTGATGTGAGAAGTACCGGCAAGGTCTCTGGTTCGATCCTGGCTGATACTTTCTCGTAACAACTTGAAGTGGAGAGCGCAGCGCTACTTTGCCGGCCCAGGAGCAGGCGGCACAGGAGGAGGCGCGGCCGGTTGAGCGGGAGGCTGCTGAGCCGGCGGCTGCTGAGCCGGAGTTATGGGCGCCGGGGCCGCTGATTTTGGCGCCGGCTTCGAGAACTGTTCGAGAATCGATCGGCCGGTTCCGCCGCTGCTTGTCCTCACGTGCACAGCCAAGGCCATCGAGGTGAACATAAACATCACGGCGCACCACGTTGTGGCTCGCGACAGAAATGTCGCGGCGCCGCGCGGCCCAAACGCCGTCTGGCTGCCAGAGCCGCCGAATGCGCCGGCAATATCAGCCGCCTGCCCGCTCTGCAGCAGGATCACTCCCATCAGCACCAGGCACACCAAAATGTGCAGAATCACCAGGACGATATAGAATCTCCAGCCAAACCAGAGCAGTCCCGCTCCGACCAAAAATGAAATTGCCCACTTTACTTCTCTTGGCATCCACTACTCCATTATCGAAAGCTTCTAGTAATTCACGACGGCGGCAAACCGCCGCGCGTTCAGTAATTCACAATCGCGGCAAAATGCCCCGCGTCTAAGCTCGCGCCGCCCACCAGTGCCCCGTCGATTTCCGCCTGCGCCATCAACCCTTTTATGTTTTCGGGTTTGACACTGCCGCCATAGAGGATTCGCAGGGAGGCGGCATATTCCGCAGTAAAAGAATTCTCCGCCAAGCCGCGCAAGAATTTGTGCGCTTCTGCCGCGACCTCAGGCGTGGCCGTGCGGCCGGTACCGATCGCCCAAACCGGCTCGTAAGCCATGATAATACGTGAGAACTCGGCAGGGGTCAACGCAGCCAGCGAGCCGCGAAATTGCTTCTCGAGCACTTTTTGCGTATTGCCCGCCTCGCGTTCAGCCACAGTTTCGCCCACGCAGAGGATCGGCGTCAGTCCCGCAGCAAGCGCCGCCTTCACCTTGCGGTTGGCGCTTTCGTCGGTTTCGCCAAAGAATTGCCGGCGCTCCGAATGCGCGATGATTACGGCGCGGCAGCCCGCCTCGACGAGCATTCTCGGCGACACTTCCCCGGTGAATGCTCCCTCATTGGCCCAATACACGTCCTGCGCCGCAATTCCGATCGTTGAAGCTTTCGCCGCCTCTACACATGCCGCAATCGCCGTGAACGGCGGCGCCACGACGATGTCGCAATGGTTGGCTGCCGCGACCAGCGGTTTGAACGCGGCAAAAAAGTCGCGCGCCTCGTGCTGCGTCTTATACATCTTCCAGTTTCCGGCAATTACCGGCTTGCGAAGTGACGCGTCGGCGGCCACTAGGAAACCTTATCCGTCAGCGCTTCCACGCCCGGGAGTTTCTTGCCGGCGAGAAATTCGAGTGAGGCGCCGCCGCCCGTCGAGATATGCGAGATTTTATCGGCAAGGCCCGCCTGCTTCACCGCGGCTACGGAATCGCCGCCGCCAACGATCGACGTCGCTCCCCGCGCAGTGGCGGCCGCGATGGCTTTGGCGATTTCCAACGTGCCGTGAGCAAACGCCGGCATCTCAAATACGCCCATCGGCCCATTCCAAACGATGGTCTTCGCGCCCGTGATTTCGGCCGAAAAACGCTGCACCGTCTGCGGCCCGATATCGAGGCCCATCCAGCCTTCCGGCATCTCGCCGACGGGAACAGTACGCTTCTGCGTGTCGGCACGGAATTCGGCGCCCACAACATGATCAACTGGCAGGAGCAGCCGAAAATTTCGCCCGCGCGCATCGGAAAGCACGCGCGACGCGAGCTCGATTTTATCCGGCTCCACGATGGATTTGCCCACCGCGATTCCTCTGGCCTTGAAAAATGTGTAGGCCATTCCGCCACCGATGAGCATAGCGTCGGCGATCTTCATCAAGTTCTCGACCACTTCGATCTTGTCCGAAACTTTCGCGCCGCCCAGCACCGCAACAAACGGGCGTTCCGGCGCGGAGAGCGTCTTCCCCAGATAGGCCAATTCGCGCTCCATCAGCAATCCCGCGGCGGATTGGCGAACGAATCGCGTGATCCCTACAACGGAAGCGTGCGCGCGGTGCGCGGACCCGAAGGCGTCGCAAACAAACAAACCGTCACACAGCGCCGCCAGTTGCCGCGAAAATGCCTCGTCGTTTGCTTCCTCCTCACGATAATAGCGAACGTTTTCGAGAAGCAGAACCGAACCGTTGCCCAGCGCCCGGCTCTTGGACTCGGGCTCGGCGCCCACGCAGTCGGTTGCAAATTCCACCGGAACGCTCAGCAAATCGGCCAGGCGCCCCGCCACCGGGCGCAGGCTGTATTTCGGGTCCGGCTTGCCCTTCGGCCGCCCGAGATGCGAAGCCAGCACGAGGCGGGCTCCGCGTTCGCGCGCGAGTTTCAGGGTAGGCAAAGTTTCGCGGATTCTGGTGTCATCGCCGACACGCCCATGCTCGAGCGGCACATTAAAATCCACGCGCACAAAGACGCGTTTTCCCGCGAGCTCGAGATCGCGAATCGAAAGCTTGTTCATCGAGCGATCTGTTTTCCGGGAAATTCGGGGCGCCTACAGCTTGGCGGCCATGAACTTGATCAGATCGCGGCAGCGGCAGGAGTAGCCCCACTCGTTGTCGTACCAGGCGAGAACCTTCGCGCAGTACCCAGCCACCACGCGCGTGTACTCCGCATCCACAATCGAGGAGTGGGAATTGCCGCGAAAATCGACGGAGACGAGCTCCTCCTCCTCGTATTGAAGAATGGATTTCATGGGGCCGTCCGCGGCGCGGCGCATGGCTGCATTGATGGACTCCACGGTGACGGGCTTCTCCGTGGTCACGGTTAAATCCACCACGCTCACGTTCGGCGTGGGCACGCGCATGGCATAGCCGTCGAGTTTCCCTTTCAGTTCAGGAATCACCAAGTGCAAGGCTTTGGCCGCTCCGGTGGATGTGGGAATCATGGAAATCGCGGCGGCCCGCGCGCGGCGCAGGTCCTTGTGCGGCAGGTCCAGCAATTTCTGATCGTTCGTGTAGGAATGAATCGTGGTCATCGTGCCGTGCACAATCCCAAACGTATCCTGCATAACCTTTGCAACCGGAGCCAGGCAATTCGTCGTACAGGAGGCATTGGAGACAACGTTGTGTTTGGCGGGGTCATAGGTCTTCTCATTGACGCCAAGCACCAGCGTATGGTCGGGATCGGTGGCCGGCGCGGAGATGATCACCTTCTTGACCGGTCCTTTGATGTGCTTGCGCGCCTCCGGCCCGGAAGTAAACAGTCCCGTGGACTCCACCACGATCTGCGCGCCCACCGATGCCCAGTCGAGCTGCGCCGGGTCCTTGACCTTGAATACGCGGAAGCTCTTTCCGTCCACCGAGATGCTGTCGTCGGTGTGCTTCACGCAATTCGGCAGATTGCCGAGGATCGAATCGTACTTCAGCAGGTGAGCCAAAGTCCTCGGATCGGTGATGTCGTTGACCGCCACGATCTGGATCTCAGGATCGCCGAGCGCCGCGCGCATGATGTTGCGGCCGATGCGCCCGAAGCCGTTAATTCCCACCTCGATGGGCATGCTCCCTCCGGAAACCGAACTGCCAAACCTATCGCTGCCAGCAATCTCAGAGCCATCCGCCAACGCAGTCCCTTAGATTGCTCTCAATCGCTATTCTTCTAGCGAAGCGAACCAGAAATGCTACGGTGCATGCGCGCGGATGTCAAACGCGAGCGGGAAGGGTTTGCCGACAATTACGGATATTCGGTGACTCTGACGACTTTATCGCCCTCAAAGCGCACGAATGTCGTCTTGGCGGGCGGTTTCCCGTAAATCCAATCCTCAATATCATTGCCATCCGCATCTCGCTCGCGGACTTTCCGTTCCGGGCGGCCCAGAGCCGCAGTCACCGCGTCGTGGTCCATGCCTACTTCGGCGCGTTTCGCCGCAACGGCCTCACGAAATTTCGGAGGAAGCGAATCGGTATATTGCACCGCCGCCGATCTCTTGGAAAAATCCAGAACTCGCGCAAGGTACGCCTTGAGCTGCTCCCCGGTCATATCCGGAACAGAGCGGTCGAAATCGAGAAATATGGTTGCACCGGTCTTTTGCGGAACTACCGGAGCATTGTCGGGCGTGGTCTTCGTGCCGGTGGAAACGGGCAGTCCCAAGCCCCCCTCCACGTGGATGCGCTCGCGCCACGAGGTCTTCCCCTTTGGCCCGTTGTTGATGTCTATCTGGACGTCCCTGTCGTGGAACTCGACCCGTGTAATCTGAACGGAATCGCCCGCGTTCAGCGCGGCGCCACCGGATAGGAGCGCTCTTCGCAGCGAATCCTGGTCCACCGGGGCGCCCGCTTTGAAGTGGTAGCCACTCTTGCCTCCCGGCAGCGGCGTCAGCACCTTCGCGAATTCACCGTCGACGTAGCGCAGGAGCTGTAGTTTGGATTGTTCGCTAAGAGGCGGAGCGTTCTCCGGCGGCGGGGCCACCGGCTGGCTGATCGCGGTTTGCGCCGCCGAATCGGGCTGAACTGCTGCCCCCGCCGGTTTCGCTGCGCCGTCGGGCGAGGCGGTGTCTTTGTCCGTTTGGGAACCGGGCTTGTTGTACCGCAAAGTGGGAGGGCCGCCCTGGTCGTCGCCCTGCTTATCGGAAGACTGCGTCTGGGCCGCGGCAGGCTGCTGGCCATTCTGCGACGCTTGAGGCAATCCCGCATACACTCCGGGAGCCAGGAGGAGCACGCTAGCGAAGACGATGGGGCCGAAACGCAACATGACTATGAACCAATCCGTGTTTCCCATTCTACGCCCAATTAGATGCTAAGGAAACTGCGGGGACACCGGGCAGAGGGATAGTTTCTACCGCCGGCCGTCCGATCACTTTTCGCGAAGCGCATTTCTCCGGATTTTAGCTTCCTCGACTTTGCAACTTTAGGTGCGTTCCCGTGTTTAGCAAGGATTGAGCCGAATCTTGCGCTTTCCTTTACTTCGCGTGCCGCGTCTTTCCGAATGTAGACGGACTCAGTTCTCCGAAGGGCTTTCCGTCTACCTCCACTTTGTGAGTGGGGCACACGAGCCTGATGATGACACCCTGCACCCACGATGCACGATACTTCGCAGGGCTCGAGCACTGCAGAACTTCACAAATACCTTCGCTGACTGGGTCGAAATAGGGTTCCGGGTTCTTGGTTGCCATCGAAGATTCTCCTCTTCATTTTGCAGCTATGAGACCGGGCGGCTTCAAACAATCGGGGCGTTTGTCTGAAGGCTCAGGAACCGTCGCCCACGCGGGCACGGCTTAAGGCGTGTGACTAGACCTATAAAGTATACACCCGTGCACGGCACATGCGCCTCGCTCAAAACAGGTCTGTGTTGATACTTTTTATGGCTGAGCGAACCGCTTCTTCGCTCCTACTCTGATGCGAACTCCTTCGCGATCAATGCCGTGCGGCAGAAGCTCCCCCCCAGCCGCCGAGACTGCGGCTTCCACCCGCGCCCGCGCCTGGGGATCGATCAGCAGAGCCACACAGCCTCCGCCGCCCGCGCCGCAAACTTTGCCGGCCAGGGCGCCTTGGCGTCGCGAAGCGGAAAGAATGCGGTCAATCACCGGCGTGGAAATCGTGGGCAAATTCCGCCGGCGAAACTCCCATTCCTCACGGATGAGCCTGCCGGTTTCGTTCCAGTCGTTTCGATTGAGCGCAGTAAAGAGCCGACGCGCCACGTCCGTGATGCGCGCCAGATTGCTAAAGATTCGCTTATCGCCTTGAATGTGCCGCGCGAAAACTTCCCAGTTGTTTATGCCGTGCTGCCTGGGCTTCCCCGTGTAGCACAGCACCAGCCTGCGTTCGAGTTCATCCAAGTCGCATCCGATTTCCTCGCGACGCTCGCCTCCGGGTTCCAGATGAATCGCGCTGGCGCCGCCAAAGGCGGGCGGATAATGGTCCTGCGTTCCGGTGGGCACGCGAATGACGACGGCTTCTGCGTCGCGGCTGATGTGAATCCAGTCTTCCAGGCGAAGGGCCGCGCCTGTGAGCCGATCCAGCGCCGCACAGATGGCCACGGCCATGGCGCTCGAACCGCCAATCCCGGCGCCGGCGGGCGCCTGCGAATCAGTCGTCAACCTCAGACCCATGCGCGGGCGAAAAAAACGCACCAGGTGAGCAAGTAAGGGCAGACGATAGCGCCTTGCGCGTTCCAACGCCGCCAGCGAAGGAAAGGCTTCCTGGCGCTTCGTATCTCGCGAGAGGAGATGAATTCCACGCCCCATGGATTGCGTTTCGATCACGCAGGAGGCGTAGCGCGTGATCGCGCAATTCACCGTCAGCGCGCCCGGATGGAAAAGGTAAAGCGGCCAGATGTCCAGCGTGCCACCGGCCAAGTCGATTCGCGTAGGAGCGCGTGCTTCAATTCGCAAGTTTACGTGCTTCCCTTCTGTCAGTCAGGTTTGCGAATCGGGCATGATAGCATCCGCGCGAACACGCGAAAGAGGACATTGCCGGTAAAGGACGCAAAGTCGCAAGAGGTGCTCGAGCGATTTCTGCTCGGTTTTCCCGGCCACGAGCTTTCCGCCGAACTCGCCGGCTTGCAGGGTCGGTCGTCAGGCGGGGATTTCTAGCGCCTTCGGTAAATGTCAGCGTTGAAAAAAGGAGCAAACGCGCTGATCACGGCGATACGGAACGACTCCTGCCGGTTGATCAGATTCTTTGTCAATACGCCCCAGGCGCCTTGCGAATCGCGGATGCCGTGCGTTCCCGTATAAGCCTCAATCGCCCGGGAGAGCTCCATGCCGCGGTCTAAAACCTCGGCGGCGAGCGCCTCAGGCAATAGGATCGCCCCCGACTGGCCGTAAAAGCCTTTCCCGTTCGCATCGGAAACGAAAGCCCAGCTTTCGAGAAAAACGAGGCGCCGCCCGTTCTCGCGCCCATTTTCATAAACGACGTCCAACCCTCCCTCTAACCCAACGAAATAAGAGGCACCCAGGCGAGAGGTCCCGCGAGTTCGTACGGGATTCCGGGAATGCGGAACACCAACAGGATGCCGTCGCGCCGTCAAAAAAGTCTCGTTCTCGAGACGCATCAGGGCTTCGCAGCGGCCCCGTGCTCCGGCCATCAACTCCGTGCGGCTTCGAGGAGTACCGCTGACGCCCGTCGCAACCTCAAATCCCCTCACCTCGAAACTCGATTTCGGGTGCAGCAGAGGCCCCAAAGCTTTGAGAGCCTCGCGCACGGCCTTGAGCTTCGGCGCGCGCTTGCTGCCAACGGCGATGCGGATCGTATCCATGCAATGTGACGAAGATAACCGAAACGCGATAAGTTGGCGAAAGCGGAAGGAAAACTGGAGCGGCCGAGGGGACTCGAACCCCCGCCTGCAGCTTGGCAAGCTGCCGTACTACCCCTATACTACGGCCGCATTTCGGTGGAAAATTTATAACACGCTGCCCCAAATGCCACAAGGCAGCGCGTGCGCAGTTCAGCGGCTGGCCTCTTATTCCGAAGGAATTAGCTTACCTGCACCACGCGCGTGGACTTCACCACGGGAGATCTCTTTTGCCGCCGGGCGAAGCTTGCCGCCTTGGCGCGATCGGTATAAACGCGCGCGAATTTCTGCCCGTCCGCATAGTAGACGGTTACCTGCCAGTGACGATGCCTTCGACGCCTGTCTTTGCCCAGCGCAGTGCGCTTTTTGGTTTTCTTCAAGGTTTCTTCCAGTTGTGGCCAGAGAAATATCTCAAGTTCTATTCGCCGCCGCAAGTGTTAGTTCAAGTAACCCACCAGCCCTGGATTTGGCGCATTTCCGGCGTTTTGCGCACTTTTTGCGTCCTTTGACTGAACGGCTTAACTGATTAGGCAATAAGCTGCGATCTCCAGCGTAAACTTCTTCCCTGCTGATACGTTTCATGTTGTAGAAGACTAAACTCAATGGAAGACTTCATGCGTCTCGAATTGGGACTAACAGACTTGCAAATACAAGATCCGCGAGGACATTCGCCGGAAACCATGCGGCGGCTGCATCAAGCAATCACATCGGAGGCCCCGGCCGTTCCGGACGAGCGCCGGCCTGGGTTCTTTGAAATCCAAGCCGGCGACCAGGTTTTCTATATCCATATCTCGCCCGTCACTCAAACAATTACCCTGCTTGCCACCTGGGCTCGCGAGGCCGAACTGGAGATCGCCCACTCCGTCTGAATGTCTCGCCCAACCCCCGCGTACCTTTGACGCCACAGCCTCCGTTCGATCCAAGGCGAAGCAACTAGTGCCGTTCCAACTATCTTGACCAAATGGCTGGAGGTGCGATGATCTACGCCTACGTTTTGTTAGCAACAAGTTGGAACGGCACTAGGCGAACATCCACAAAACCTCTACCATGGCTCTGTGAGCCAGCCGAGCTTCCATCGCCGTGTCGTGGCCTCCACGGCCATCGTCATGGCCGGCATTTTACTCAGCCGCATCCTGGGATTCGTGCGCGAATGGGTGGTCGCGCACCAGGTTGGTTCCAATGCCATTACCGATGCCTATTACGCCGCTTTCACGCTTCCCGACTTCCTCAATTATCTGGTCGCCGGCGCATCCCTTAGCGTCACGTTCATTCCGGTGTTCACCAAATACGCCGCGGAAGGCCGCGAGGATGAGGGCTGGCATGTCTTCTCCACGGTAATGACCTTCATGGGGCTGCTGCTCGTCGCCTTCGTGCTCGCCGGCGAAGTCTTTGCGCCGCAATTGGCACGGCTGATCGCTCCGGGATTTTCGGCCGGGGAAAAAACGCGCGTCATTTTCCTGACGCGCCTGATGCTTCCCGCGCAATTCTGTTTCTACGAAGGCAGCATTCTCAGCGCGATTCAGTATGCCAAAGGACGCTTCGTCGTGCCTTCTCTCGCCCCGGTGGTTTACAACGTCATGATCATCCTGGGCGGCTGGCTCCTGGCGTCGCGCATCGGGATGACGGGTTTTGCCGTCGGCGTTTTGGTCGGAGCGCTCGCCGGCAATTTTCTGCTGCAAGTGTACGGCGCGGTCACCGTCGGCGCCCGTTTCAATCCCAATCTCAACCTGCTCCATCCGGGATTTCGTCTGTTCGTTCGCCTGTCGGTGCCGATCATGCTCGCGCTGTCTCTGGCCTTCACCGACGACTGGATCATCCGCTGGTTCGGCTCCTACCTCCAGCCGGCCTCGATCACCTGGCTGAGTTACGCCAAGACGCTCATGCGCGTGCCCCTGGGCGTGGTCGGCCAGGGCGTCGGCGTTGCTTCCTTCCCTTTTCTGGCCCAGCTTTATTCGGAGGGAAAATTTGACGAGCTGAATCGCCTGCTGAACTCCACTCTCAAAGGCCTGATTGCCACGCTTGTGCCCATCTCCGCGCTGATCATCGCGCAAAGCGCGCCCGTGGTTTATCTGGTCTTTTCCCACACGCGCCTGCGCCCGCTGGATCTCGACGCCACCGCCGCAACGCTTGTCTTCTTTACGCTGGGCTTATTCGGCTGGGGCGCGCAGTACATCCTGGCCCGCGGATTCTACGCCACGCGTAACACCTTGATTCCCGCCATCGTCGGTACTGCGCTGACCTTCGCCAACTTGCCGGTTTATTGGCTCCTGGTGCGCCGCGCCCAGCATCTTGGATTGGCCATCGCCAGCTCCATTGGAATCACAGTGTACACGGTGGTGATCTTCCTGCTGCTCGCCCGGCGCACACATAACCGCGAAGAAGGCGCCTTGGTCGCCTTTTTTTTCAAGATCTGCGCCGCTTCGGCCCTTGTGGCCGCAGTCTGTTACAAGCTGCGCCAGCTGCTCGAACCGCATTTGGCCTGGCACACCTTGCCCGGCGCCCTGTCCTTGCTGGTCGTGGTTACCACCGCGGGAATTCTGCTGATGGTGATCATCGGCAAGCTCCTGGGTATCCGCGAACTCGATGAACAGTTGGCGCGCCTGTGGCTCCTCGCGCCCTGGCGCCGCTCCAAAACCCCCGCTTAGTTGAATCGATTCCCGCGAGGTAGGGTGCAGAGCTTTAGCTCTGACATTCACAGAGGACCGGTTTCCAGGGCTCTGCCGCTGAAGGTGGTTGTGCTTACGCCGGCTGCGCCCGCTCCGGCCGCCGCTGCCGAAACGCCTGCCGCATCCGCGCCTGCACTTCCGCCGCGAATTGCGCGCCGCCGACGGTCCGCGAGCCGCGCTCGGCGATGTCCGTTGTGCGCAACCCGTCGGCAAGCACCGCATCCACGCTGCGCTCGATCGCGTCCGCAGCCTCGGGCAGATGAAATTGCTCTCGCAGCAGTAAACTCACGCAGAGAATCGCGCCGGAGGGATTGGCCATGTCCATGCCCACGAGCTGCGGCGCCGTGCCATGGATGGGTTCGAGGAGCGGCGGGCCATCGCCCGCGCTCCACGAGGGAATCATGCCGATGGAGCCAGCCAGCGCCGCGGCTTCATCGCTGAGGATATCGCCGAAGAGATTCGACGTCAGCAAGACGTCGAATTGCTCCGGGCGCAAAACGATCTGCATGGACGCATTGTCCACGTAAAGGTGCTCGACCGTGAGATCGGTCGCCGCCGCCGCGAGCCGAGTAACGGTTCGCCGCCACAGCCCGGACGTGGCCAGCACGTTGGCCTTATCGACCGACGTCACCCGCCGCGCCCGAATCCGCGCACGCGCGAAAGCAAATCGCGTGATGCGCTCGATTTCCGGCACGCTATAGCTGGCCAAGTCCGATGCGCGTTCTTTCTGGCCCTCACCCTCGGTTATATGCTCGCCAAAATAGATATCGCCGACCAGTTCGCGGATGATCTCGAAATCGATCTTCGTATCGGGATTCAGCCGCAACGGGCAGAGCGCCCGCAGCGGCTTGCGAAGCTGGATCGGGCGCACGTTGGCATACACGCCCAACGCCTGCCGCAACACGAGCAGCCCGGCCTCCGGCCTGCGGTCCAGCGGCTGCGAATCCCACTTCGGGCCGCCGACGGCTCCCAGCAACACCGCATCGGCCTTCAGGCAGCCGTCCAGTGTCTCCTGGGGCAGGGGTTTCCCGCATTTGTCGATGGCCATGCCGCCGAAGGGAAATTCAATTAGATTTACGCGGAAGCCGAATTCGCGGGCGCAATCCTGCAGGACGGAAGTTGCTGCGCGGATAACTTCCGGGCCGATACCATCGCCGGGAAGCACGGCGACGGTCCACTGCCCTGGGCTCATACCGCCACGTCCGAAACATTTGCGTCGCCATCGTCAGCGGCTTCTTCCGCTGACTGGCGTCCCGCCAAACGCTTGATGTCCTCGTCCGTGATCTCTTTCTTGGCGTCCGCCAGCGCCATTACCTGCCGATAGCATTCGCGAAGCTCGACTTCGGATATGATCACACCCAGTTCAGCCAGCCGCGCGCGCAGCGCGTTCCGGCCGGAATGCTTGCCCAGGACGAGCCGATGCGCCGGAACGCCCACGGCTTCCGGCGAGATCACCTGATAGGTCAGCGGATTCTTCAGGATTCCATCCTGATGAATCCCGGCCTCGTGCGCGAAGGCATTCGCGCCCACCACCGCCTTGTTTGGCGGCACGGAGACGCCGGTAATTTCCGAGAGCAGCCGGCTGGTGCCATACAGCTCGTTCAGCCGCAGCCGCGTGCCGGTCTTATAGCGGTCGGGGCGCACGGCCAGAGCCACCGCGATTTCTTCCATGGCCGCGTTTCCGGCGCGTTCGCCAATTCCGTTAATGGTGCACTCCACTTGGCGCGCGCCCGCTTCCACCGCCGCCAGCGAATTGGCCACGGCCAGCCCTAAATCGTTATGGCAATGTGCGCTCCAGATGACTCCCGGCCGGTCGCTCACCTTCGCCCGCAAGGCGCGAAACATCCCGCCATATTCTTCCGGCGTGGCGTAACCCACCGTATCCGGAGCGTTCAGGATCGTCGCACCCGAATCGACGGCAATTGAAAACGCCTGCCCGAGAAATTCGACGTCGCTGCGGCTGGCATCCTCCGCCGAGAATTCCACTTCCGGGCAGCGCGTCTTTGCGTACTCCACCATCTTGCCGATGGACTCGAGCGCCTCAGTCCGCGAAATGCGCAGCTTATGCTTCAGGTGCAGGTCGGAAGTCGCCAGGAAGACATGCACCCGCGGCAGCGCCGCGCGTTCCAGAGCGCCCAAAGTGGCGTCAATATCCTCGCGCTTCGCCCGCGCCAGCCCCGCCACCGTGCTGTGCTTGATCTCGCGCGCCACTTCCCGCACCGCTTCGAAATCTCCTTGTGAGGCGATGGGAAAGCCGGCCTCGATCACGTCCACGCCAAGGGCTTCCAGCCGCCGCGCCAGCCGCAGCTTCTCCGCCGTATTCATGGAAAAGCCGGGGGCTTGCTCGCCATCCCTCAGCGTGGTATCGAAGATTCGCACCATCTCCATCGCCATCCTCCAACTTCTTTGACGTCGCGGCCGCTTGATATCCAAGCGCCGCTCCTGGGAGCCACTGCTATACGGAGTCTGCCGCCCCAGTGCGGTAAAGTCCAATTTATACTTCTTGCCTCAATTATAAGAGGTGCTTATAGTGCATTTTAGCAGGAATTCATGGATTTATCTGAACTTAACGTGTTTCTCACCGTCGCCCGCGAGCGCAGCTTCTCCCGCGCCGCTCAGAAGCTCTTCCGCACCCAGCCCGCCGTCAGCATCACCATTCGCAAACTCGAAGACGAGGTCGGCGAACCCCTGTTCGCCCGCGGTGCACGTTCCGGCCAGCTTACCGACGCCGGCCAGCTCCTGGTCGGCTATGCCGAACGCATCCTCAATCTCCGCGACGAAATCCGCCGCGCCGTGGACGACCTCCGCGCCGGCGGCCGCGGCGAGCTCTCGCTCGGCGTGAACGAAAGCTCCATTCATGCGCTTTTGCCGGTGCTGGCCCGCTACCGCAAACTCTTTCCCGACGTGCATCTGGCCGTGCGCCGCACGTTTTCCCGCGATATTCCCACCGAGTTGCTGAACTATCGCCTCGACCTCGGCGTCGCCTCGTTTGTGCCCCACGAGCCCCAACTCGCCTCAGTAAAAATCTGTCGCGATGAACTCGCCCTGGTCGTTTCGCCCAAGCATCGCCTGGCCAAACGCGGGCGAGCCGATCTTTCGGAGTTAGGTCCGGAAAGCTTCATCGCCCACATCGTCGAATCGCCTTTTCGCCAGCGGGTCATTCAACTATTCGCCAAGCACCACGTCCCGCTGGACATGAGCATCCAGCTGCCCACCATCGAAAGCATCAAACGCTTCGTGCAGATGGATATCGGCGTGGCCATCGTGCCGCGCATGTGCGTGCGATGGGAAATCGAGCAAGGACTGCTGGTCGAGGTCAAAGTCCGTCAGCTCCGCATGCCCCGCGACCTGTATTTGCTCTACCGCCGCCGCGAGCCCTTGTCGCACTCCGCCCAAGCCATGTTCGACCTCCTCAAGCCCCGCTCCACCCCCGCCTCCGAGCCGCACGCCTCCTAGCCACGCGCCCGCCTTTTAGCGCTGTCATCCTGAGCAGAGCGAAGGATCTCTCCTGCCGCCATCCCGAGGTCCGAGGCCGAGGGATCTCCCTCATGTTGCAATAGGGCTCGCTCGCCCGCACTCTGTCATTCTGAGGGCCGTCCTACCGGCCCGAAGAAGCTCTCTTGCTCCTGCCCTCAGAGGGATTCTTCGCTTCGCTCAGAATGACAACTTGTAAACATTGGTCCTCTGCCGCTGGGTCTCTAGCCCCATTCGGCGCCTAAATCCTTCCAGCGTGGGTTGCTCGACTCGATTAGGGCAATCTTCTTTGCTCGCAACCAGCCTTTCAGCTGTTTCTCCCTTGCGATAGCGGCGCGGACGTTGCCAAAGGGCTCTACATGGACGAGTTCGCGTGTATTGTAGTTTGTGGCGAAGCCGGGCACGCTTTTTTGTCGATGCTCTTCTACCCGGCGCTTGATATTGTTCGTGACGCCAATGTACAGAACACGCGAAGCGCTAGCCATGATGTAAACGTAATAGGTCCTCACGACGTGATGACCTTTGTCATTCTGACTGCAATGTCATTCATAACCTAGCGAACATTCTCGCCGCTGTCATTCTGAGCGGAGCGTCCCGCCGCCTTCCTCCCGGAAATCGCGTCCTTACGATTTCCGGGTCGGGACGCTCTCGCGGCGAAAGTCACCAACAGGATGAGCTTTCGCCGCGCAACAAAGTCGAAGAATCCCTCTGCTACTTTTCTCCTGCGGTCTGCCGCCGCCCCGAGCCGCTGTCGCACTCCGCCAAAGCTATGTTCGACCTCCTCAAGCCCCGCGGCCCCTCCGCAAACTCCGCCGCGTCCACCGATTCTCCCGAGATTTAATCGTGCCCCACTCGCTGCATCTTTCGCGCCGCATTCGCGCCGTTTCACCAACCAACCTTCGCTTATGTTTCGGTCTTCCCGATACGTGATAGACTCAAGTAACTGGTCGCATTCTTGCCAGCAGCCTCGGAGGGAGACAGGGGACGTGGCCGAAGCAGCTAAACTCGCCGAAGATGTGCAGCCTGCAAAAGGAGTGGCGGGTGCCCGCGTCGACTCTTTGTCCACTGTGCTTCGCAGGGCAACAGCCCAAATGCTGGCAGATTCTCGCCTAGGTTCCAGCGCTTACGCGCTACTCAATGCATTTCTCAAACGCTACATCGCTTGGCCCTATCGCGCAACTCCGGGCCGAGCATTCGATTCCATGGGCGTTGAATCGTCTGAATTTGGCTCGCTAGTCTACGCCTCGTCCGAGGACCTGACCCGCGTTCCGGCGGACGTACTCGCGTGCGCAATTGATGTTCACCAAACATTGGGGTTAGAGGAATTGCGCACATCTTATGCGAGAATTGCAGAGGTCAAAAAGCTTGCAAAGAGCCCGCCTCCGAGAACGTCACCCAACATTCCGGTCGCCGATGCCACGATGGGTGTCATTTTTGCAATGGATTCGAACGTTCCCCTTGAAACGCTTGCAGAAGAACTGCAGCAACTAAACAGGCAGCATTCACACCGGCATTGGGTAGATATGGTAGTGGTTGTTGCTCGGGGGACGATCCACTATGTGTGCCAGTTTCCCCACCAGCCGCTAGGAACCTTCCTTCCCCCGGCGCGTGAGGCCTTCGTAAGTGCCGCGATGTATGTGCATATCTTCGCAAGGCCGCACGCTGAGTTCTCTTTGAACCGAATGTGTGCCGTCCTTTTCCCATATCTGCATTTTTTTTCGCCGGGCACCTCGCTTCCGCCATACCCGGAAGCTTTGGAGGGCGTCCCAAAAACGGGACTGACCATTGCTCCCTACCAAGCCAATCTAAAGGGCGATTTGGTACCTGTACCAACGGAACTGAGATTCAATCAATTTTTCCTGTTTCCCCTTGGTTTCAGCGTCGAAGACCGCAAAGGTGAGTTATTGGCGAAGGTCCAATACCTGCCTTGGCAGGACGGCGGCGTCGTCCGGGTCATCGGAAAGTTACCAATCGAGGGCCTCCTGATCTTCGCTGGTGCGGACGCCTTGAAGCAGCCAGTAATACGCATAGGTGGTGAGCAAATTTCCGGCGTCATCCCTCTCTCTCGGGAGCACTTCATTGAGATGGCCGAACGTACAGCCAGGCAGTCGAACCTAGTCATCAAGCCAGATGAACGGCCTAAGTGGGTTGTTGAAAAACGAGACGAAGGAACCACTTCGCCTTTCATCGCGCGGCTCTATATGGGAATCCTTCGGTTGCGCGATCTGGCCCTTTCGGACGCCACCGAAAGAGAGCAATTTGACAACGCGTTCCAAGGCGTCATTGCTGGATTGGAGAATATTAGAGCAGCAGCCAAAACGGCCGTCGAACTCTACTCCTCCCACAGCAAACGAGTAGCGCGGGGCGAAATCGCCAGAGTGGTTGGTGGCATCGTTTTCCTCGACGAGAACGTTGACCATGAGTTGCGCAAGCAGACCGAAATCGTTATCAGCACGGCGGGCAGAGTCGTGAAAGACAGAATGCAGGAAGTGTTCCGCACCCTCAATCTTGACATCGGATTCCTCTACAAGAAGCCAAGCACGTTCGCGACCGGTATCGCCAAATTGCAACAGCAAGACATCAGTCTGGCCAATTATCTGGAGCAAACGCGTGCGAAGTGGTCAGAACAGCTGAAGAAGCGCCGAGATGGCCTTGAGCACGGGAGCTGGGTGCTCCCGAAGATCGTGCATGAGCCAGACTCTGGCTCCGTACGTAGCATTGAGCCGCTGGTCGACGGCCAACCGGTTACCCAATTTGTTAGCCACATCGTTGACCGCACGTGCTGCTTCATTGAAGAACTGTGCGCCTATGCCCTACAGAGACGAATGCCCGAGGGCATCTCCTTCGCCGAGATACCGCCCAACGAGCGCAAGCCAGAAATAGTAGAGCGCTTTCGACCGGCCCTTGCAGGCGGTGGGATGCCGATCTGGGCCCTCACCTACCACGACTCGAAGTTTGAAGACACCTAATATCGCAAATGCTCCACGGGAACAAATTCGAACGATGTTTCACGTGAAACATCATTCGAAAGCAGTCCACATGAAGTGTCCGACCCGGACGTTCGAACGTCGCCCTTCATTAGAATACTAAGCAGGTAACGCTAATTTATCTTGCTAACCAAATAATAATATGCTATCCTGCCTTATGTTCCTCGGCAGACGCCCGCATTCGCCGACAGATTCTTCGCGCTGGGTCCAGTCTTCTCACCGTTCACTTTCTACCTGGCGAGCCTTAGGCCACCTCGTACTGCCACCCAAAACAACGCGAAAGTCGCGCTTTTGGAGTAACCACTGTAAAATGAGCACTTGCAAAATCTTCGTGCCCAACTCCAGTAAAATGAACACTTGCGATTTAAAGGACTTAAAGTACGTTTAAAATGAACAGTTGCAGAAAATGCCGGGGAGTGGGGCCGCCCCGATGCATTCCGATTTCAAAGCGGCCGTGATGCGAGCATCTGATAGGAGCATCCAATAGCATTCGTCTATGTCTACTGTAAATAGCGCCGTTACCAATTTCGAGACAGCCGGGCTCGGCGGCGAAGCCTTTGCCATCGAGACCTTCGGGCTAACGCGCCGCTTCGGCGATCTGATCGCCGCCGATCGCGTCACGCTGCACGTGCCCTACGGCGCGATCTTTGGCCTCTTGGGACCGAATGGCGCCGGCA
>WNGQ01001268.1_pt1 | contig 26286 bp, 23 predicted proteins | sample 5407661 | NCBI WGS metagenome assembly WNGQ01 (sample SAMN13153382, study PRJNA577476) | soil metagenome | isolation source: 60 cm soil or saprolite under Garry oak tree replicate 2 | place: USA:California | collected 2016-06-15 | reverse complement strand
TTGCGCCGTGCTGGCGGTCGTCCAGGTCACCTCTTTCATCTCGGACACGGCGTTCCCGCCTCCACTGAGACGGACTTGCTGCGCCGGCTGGTAGATGCGGTACACCAGGCCACGAGCAGATAAGGAGGGAAAAGGATGGCAAAGAAGCATGTGGGTGTGATGCTGATGACTTACGGGTCGCCGACCACACTCGACGATATTCCAGTCTATCTCAAACACGTCTATGGTGGGAGCACTGCTAGTCCAGAAGTGATCGCCGAATTCCGGCGACGCTATGGACTTATTGGCGGTTCACCCCTGCTGCACATGACTCGCCAACAAGCTGCAGCGCTACAGCAGGAGTTGAATACCTCTAGCGAGGATGGCACAACCTATTCTGTTGGTGCCGGTATGCGCTTCGCACCGCCATTTATTGCTGATGTCACACCGGAGATCGCCGCCGACGCTCAGCACATCGTCGGCATCATCATGTCACCACAGTACTCCCCACTCATCATGAAGGGCTACGTGCGTACGCTGGAGGATGCCGTCGCCGAACTGCATTGTGATGACCTGAAGCTGTCGATCTCGCGGGATTGGCATATGCAGCCCTCCTTTCTGCAAGCCCTGGCTGAGCGCGTTCAGCAAGCTCTGGATCGCTTCCCCCCGGATGTACGCGAGCGCGTTGCCGTGCTGCTCACAGCACATAGCATGCCTAAGCGCGTCGTGGAGCAGGAGCCTGACTACATCAATAACCTTCAAGAGACAGCTGCCGCTGTTGCTCGGCTCCTAGGGCTTGCAGACGAGCAGTGGATGTTCTGCTATCAAAGCGCAGGTCACACGCCCGAAGAGTGGCTCAAACCCGACTTCGCTGATATCATGCCAGAACTACAAAAGGCTGGACAGACCCACGTCTTAATCGCGCCTGTGCAATTCCTGGCCGACCATCTCGAAATCCTCTATGATATTGAGATCGGCGCCCGCCAGCAGGCTGAGCAGCACGACATCCACTTCGCCCGCATCGAATCACTCAACACCTCGCCATTGTTCATCAAAGCTCTGGCTGCCGTAGTCAAAGAAACAATGGAGTCGTGATACATTCTTCCTGCTCTCTTGCTGCCTGCTCATCTTCGTGACGCCTCACCAGGTGTCATCGCCTTCATTTCCTTCTCACGGCTGCCGCCAGAGCGCAAGCTCTGGCGCTCTTCTCGTGTATTTCCACAGGAGTGAAGTAAGTGGAAGTGAGATGCCATCTGATGGACAGTGATTTCTCCAGGAGATCCTTCTATACTTGGAGAGGAAAAAGAAAGGGAGTCTTTTATGCGAGCACCGCTCTCTATGACAGATGACCTCTGTTTTTCAGGGGGGTTCCGGGAAGCTTGCTTTTAGAAAGATAGTAATCAGGAGGATACAGATGAGGCACTGCATAGTATGTAGTCCAGATGAGAGCGTCGATGATACATACGCAGTTTCTCCCGAGATGGCCTCTATCAGGGACTCTCTGTATGCGACGACGCCGATGCCTGCTTTTCGTCCGGTCTTTCAGCAACCGGATGAGGAGGAGTTGTATACGTCGTTTGAAGAGGCGATGAGCGATCGGGTGCTTGCGGTTAATAGGCAGTTGAGTCAGCTTAGCAGGGCGCAGAGGAGTGTGCGGCAGAGCGTTTCTCAGGTGGAATGTGGGAGGAGCAGCCGAGAACGTGGTGGAGCTTTCGCGTGGGTGGGAAATGCGTGGCAGAGTGGGGTTCGGCTTCTGAGTATGGCTTTGATGTTGGTTCTGCTGGGTTTTGATTTGATGGGGCTGTTGGTGCTGCATATGCATTAGGGACACGGATTGAGTTCAGGAGCGTAGCCTCACAAGCGTTCCAGGTGGAGATGTTTACCTGCCCCACGCTTGAGAAAGTCCTTGATGGCTTGAGCGCGGTGGATCAGGGCGCCATCCCAGATCACCAACAGCTTGCCAGAAATCTTGCGATCGAGGTCAGACGATATGGCACTCCTCCTCACACAGATTTCTCTAGAGATTATCTTCTCATAGAGGTGGGCCAATGAGAACATCCTAAAGGAAACAAGGGAACAAGGAAAACTTAGCGGCACAGGTGGAACCCGGTTGGACAAGCCCCTCTCCCCCCCGTCTCTGGCTGAAGGCATAGTCTCGCTCACGGTATGAGAACTGCTTCATGGAACGCGCTCCCTTCGGCGTGGACCTACAGTAGCGACCGCATGGGAAGTGACACGCCATCTGATGGCTACTGACTTCCTTCGCTCATCCCGCTATACACCTAGCTGTTGGCTGTGGCCCAAGCGGGTCCACGCGTGTGTGGGGTGAGAGGGGCACGACACGAGACCTCCTCTCACCCTGCCACCCTTCTCCCTCTATGAGAGCAGATTTTCTAACGGATGGCGAGGATCTTCGTGCTCTGAGAAGCGGGGGCAGAATGGCTGGACATCCCTTCTCGCCTGCTCACCTTCCTGACGGCTCACCAGTCGTCATCACGCTCCTTTCCTGCTCCGCTTCCGCCAACAAGCCGCTGCTGCTGCTCTGGTGGTGTGAGCCACAGGGGCAAAGCCATGGGAAGTGATGGGAAGTCAGATGCTATCTGCTGGCGGGTGACTTCTCCAGCAAATCTTTCTAGACTCTTGGAGAGAGAAGAGGAGGACTCATTGAGGCAATGGGTGCGGCAACTTCTTCTCACTAGGAAAGGAAACCTTTTCATTTCTATGTTGGAACATAACAAGTAGTCAAGAAATCGCAAGGAGAACAGAATCATGACAAAGAGTATTGCAGGGATTGCTATTCCCGATAGCAAACTGACCAATGAAGCAGCGGATTTACTTCGCGAATACGGCAGCCAGCTGCTGTGGAACCATTCGCACCGCGTTTTCCTCTTTGGATCACTGCTTGGCGGTGAGGAGAACCTGAAGTACGATCCGGAGTTGCTTTACATTAGCGCCTTGTTTCACGATCTTGGACTCACCAAGCATTACAGTAGTCCGGACAAACGATTTGAGGTAGATGGAGCCAATGCGGCCCGTAGCTTGCTTGAACAGCATGGGATCTCCAAAGAGTCCACGCAGCTTGTCTGGGACGCGATCGCGCTCCATCAAACCATTGGAGTGGCCCAATACAAGGAACCGGTGGTGGCTCTGCTCTATCACGGAGTTGGCTTCGACGTCATGGGTGATCGCTTTGAGGAACTCTCCGAGCAGACACGCCATCAGGTCGTCTCTGCCTTCCCCCGCGACGGTTTCAAGAACCAGATTCTGCATGCCTTTCTCGAGGGCTTCAGACACAAACCAGAGACGACGGGTGGCCTGAAGCGCATCGACGTGATCTACCGGCGCATCGACGACGACTACCTTGACCCGCTCGCCTTCCAGCGCGGCTCGAGCTTGGGCGTAGCCGGCCTCTTGAATGCCTATCGCTCCGGTAACGTCGCCCTGGCCAACGCCATCGGCACGGGCGTCGCCGACGACAAGGCCATCTACACCTACGTTCCCGCCATCATCCGTTACTACCTCGGCGAAGAGGCAATCCTGCCAAACGTAGAAACCCACCTGCTCAGCGACGAAACGCAGCGCAAATACGCCCTCGAACACCTTGATGAACTCGTTATCAAAGCGGTCGGAGAATCCGGCGGCTACGGCATGTTGATCGGCCCGTACAGCACAGCCGTTCAGCGCGCCGAGTTTCGCCGGCAGGTCATTGCCAACCCGCGCAACTACATCGCGCAGCCAACGCTGGCCCTTTCGCGCGCTCCCTGCATTATCGACAACCAGATTGAACCGCGCCATGTCGATCTCCGCCCCTTCGTACTCTTTGGCGAGTACGTCACCATTGTTCCCGGCGGCCTGACCCGCGTGGCCCTCAAGGGCGGCTCGCTGGTGGTGAACTCCTCGCAAGGCGGCGGCAGTAAAGACACCTGGGTGCTCGTAGGCTCGACAGCCACGACCATGTAAGGACACGATTATGGTTTTTCAAAAATTATTGGGGCATCATTCTGTAGGGGATACTTGCGTTGGCCACCGTTGGTTCGCCACTATCACCCTGGCAACACGACAAAATTTATCTCCCTTTTATTTAAGGTTCATGAGCGCGTCCGCTAAGTGAGGTAGAATCATGCTCTCTCGCGTCGCCGAAAGTCTCTACTGGATGAGCCGCTACCTGGAACGGGCGGAACACACGTCTCGTCTAATCGACGTACACCTCAACTCGATGCTCGACCAGGCGGGCGGCGATGAAAGCCTGCGCTGGCAGCGCCTCCTGCGCAGCCTACGCACCCTGCCTCCGGCAGGAGAGATCGATGCCTACAGCGTCACGCGCCTGCTCACCTTTGAAGAAACCAACGACTCGTCCATCGTCTCCTGTATCGCGGCGGCGCGCGAAAATGCGCGTCAGGTGCGCGAGCGCATCAGTTCCGAGATGTGGGAGCAGCTCAACCGCCTCTTCCTGCGAGTTAAGCAGACCAGCATGGAGCAGATCTGGCACGCTGAGCCGCATAAATTCCTCAACAGCGTCAAAGAGGGCATTTATCTCTTTCAGGGCATTACCGATGCCACCATGAGTCACAGCGAAGGTTGGCACTTCATCCGCGTCGGGCGCTTCCTCGAACGCACTACCGCCACCGCCTCCCTGCTGGACACCCACTTCTCAATATTCCTGACCGGGCAAAGCGAGTACGAGAGCGAACCGCTCGACTACCTGAGCTGGGTTGAACTGCTGCGCTCGTGCGCTTCGTTCGAAGTCTATTGCAAAGTCTACACAGCGGCCATCCGTCCCGCCCACATAGCCGAGTTCCTGCTCTTAAACCCGGAAGCGCCGCGTTCGACCCGCTTTGCCTGCGCCATGGTGCAAGGCGCGCTCCAGGCCATCTCGAAAGCCACCGGCACGCGCAACACGGGCCGCGCCGAGCGCCTCGCCGGTCGCCTGCGCGCCGCCCTCGACTACGACCAGGTCGAGGAAATCCTGAGCGGCAACATACACGAGTACCTCGAAAACATCCAGCGCCAGTGCGCGCTCATCCATAGCAGCATCTACCAGGCCTATATTGCCTACCCAATCGAAGTCGCCCTCACATCCCGCGGCGCATCGCAGGCTTAATTGGAGACCAACAAATGTACTACACCATTCGTCACATAACACGCTTTCGCTACAGCGCACCCATCAGCCAAAGCATCATGGAAGTACGCATCCAGCCGCGCAGCGAGGGCAACCAGCACTGCCTGGATTTTCGCCTGCGCACCAGCCCCCGCGCCCACATCATGACCTACCGGGAAGAATACGGCAACCGCGTGCATCACTTCGATATTCCCAACTCCCACAACTCGCTCACCATCACAGCCGAAGCGCTGGTCGATCTGACCGCGCCCCCACTACTGCCCGAAACTCTAAGCCCGCGAGCCTGGGATGAACTCGACGCTCTCACGGCCAATGACGAATACTGGGATAGCCTCATGCCCAGCCACTTTGCCACTCCGACCCCGCTGCTCGAAGAACTGGGGCGAGAACTTGACGTGCAGCGGCGCGACGACCCGCTGACCGTCATGCGCGATTTGAACAGCGCCATCAACAGCGCCTTTGAATACACACCCAACACGACGCGCGTCGATTCACCCATCGACGAAGCTCTGCGCATGCGCAAAGGAGTGTGCCAGGACTACGCGCATATCACTATAATCCTAGCGCGCCAACTCGGGATACCCTGTCGCTACGTCAGCGGCTACCTGTACCAGCCGGGCCGCAGTCAGGATCGTTCCACCGGCGAGGCCACCCATGCCTGGGTTGAAGCCTACCTGTCCGGCCTCGGCTGGATCGGCTTCGACCCCACCAACAATACCACAACCGATGAGCGTCACATTCGCGTCGCCATCGGTCGCGACTACGCCGATGTGCCTCCCACGCGCGGCGTCTACCGGGGTAAGGCCGAAAGCGAACTGGCCGTCACCGTCCGCATCACCCCCTCGCAAACAGCGATCACCGACGAACTGCCGGTGGAGCCTCCCCCCTGGATAGCCGCTGCGCAGCAGATGGACGAACGTGACCGCGATCAGGCGCAGTTGCACATAATGCCACAGCAGCAGCAACAATAGCTACATATTCAGGGTGGGGCAAGCTGGCTGTGTTGCAAAAAGTCTCGGAGGAACATGATGGGGGTGAAGTTTCCCTGCATGACACTATGAAGCGATATGAAGTGACACGTCAACTGATAGACGGTGACTTCCCCAGGTACCACCAGTATACTGATGGCTATCGGGTGCGCGCCCATTCGGGTCGATGTTTGTCCGGGGTTGGTTGGGGGCAATGCCAGGCGTCCCCGGACAACCTCTGCGATGCGCTCTCTCTGAGAGCAGATTTTCTGGCGGACGATGAGCATCTTCCTCAAGATCTCCTGGCGTCTGCCCCCAGAAGTGAAGCAAGGTGAAGCAACATGCTATCTCATGCACGCTGACTTCTTCAGAGCATCCTACTATACTTTTGCAAGAGAACCTCCTGGAGAAAGAGGACAAACTATGGGTTTATTACGTCTGACCGTACTCGGCACTCCTGAAGTGTTTCATAATGAAAGCCGCCTCACCTTTGCCTTGCGCAAGGCGCAAGCTTTGCTGCTCTACCTGGCGGTCGAAGGAGGCCTGCATTCCCGCAGCAAGCTGGCGGCCTTTCTGTGGCCCGACAGTGAGCCCCACGCTGCTCGCACGGCCTTGCGCAATGCCCTGACGCTGCTGCGCCGCCTGCTCGCCGATCTCGATCCTTCTGCTCCTGCGCATAGCCATCTGCTCCGTGAACATGAGCTGCTTGGCCTGGATCCGCAGGCGCCGCTGGCGCTGGACCTGGAGGTGGTGCAGCAGGCCTATCACCAGGCCCAGCGGCACTCCACGCTCCCCTCCCAGGAGCAGCGCGCTGCCCTGGTCAGCCAGGTGCAGCGCGCTCTTACCCTGGTGCGCGGTCCCTTCCTCGACGGCTTCTGGCTGCGCGAGGAAAGCGGCTTTGACCACTGGGTGCAGCAGCAGCAGTGGCAGGTGCGCCTGCATCACCTCTTTGAGCGGCTCTCCTCCTGGCAGGAGAGCGGCGGGGAGCTGGAGCCGGCCCGCGCCACGCTCATGCGCTGGCTGACCCTCGATGCGCTCTCGGAGGAGGCCTCCCGCCGCCCGATGCGGGTGGACCTGGCGCTGGGCGATGCGAGCGCCGCCTGGCAGGTCTACGCCACTCTCCGGGCGCGCCTGGCCGAGGAGTTGCGCGTCCAGCCTCGGTGGAGACCGTGGCCCTGGCGGACCAGATGCGCGCCAGCGCGGCGGCCAGCCGAGGGAGCAGCCCTGCCCGTCGCGAGGCCATGGAGAGCAGGCCACCCAGCGAGCTGACCGCGCCGCTGGTGGGCCGTGCCGCCGCCTTCAGCCAGCTCGTCGCGGGCTTTCAGCAGGCGCGGGGTGGGCAGCCGCAGGCCGTGCTGCTGGTGGGGGAGGCCGGCCTGGGCAAAACTCGGCTGGCCCGCGAGTTTGTGGCCTGGGCCCTGGCCCAGGGAGCTGAGGTGCTCAGCGGGCAAGCCTTCGAGATGGGGGGACGGCTGCCCTATCAACCGCTGGTGGAGGCCCTGCGGCCGCGCCTGGAGGAGGAAAACGCCCCGGAGGATCTGCTGGACGACGCGTGGCTGACCGAACTGGCGCGCCTGCTGCCGGAGTTGCGGGGACGCTACCCCGATCTGCCCGCCCCCACCGAGGATGAGCTGACCGCCAAGATGCGGCTGTTTGAAGCAGTGGCGCGGCTCTTCGACGCCCTGGCCAGGCCTGCGCCGCTGGTACTGCTGCTCGATGACATGCACTGGGTGGATGGGGCCTCCCTCGACCTGTTGCGCTACCTGGGCCGGCACTGGAGCCGGCATGGCAGCCGGGTGCTGTGGCTTTGCACGCTGCGCCGGGAAGGACTGGAGCCCAGGTCGCTGCTGGCCGCCCAGCTGGCCGATCTGGGACGGGACTTGCCGGTTACGCAGGTGCCGTTGCAGACACTCAGCCAGCCGCAGACCCTCCAGCTGCTTGAGGCCTTCATCGGGCAGGAGGAGTCGAGCACAAGGAGGGGAGCCGCGTGAGCCCGGCCCTGTTCGCCCCACCAGCGCCGGGCCAGGGGCACCCCCTTGGCCTGACCAGGAGAGGGCGCTGCTCAGGCTGGGCGAGGTCCTGTTTGCGCAGACGGGGGGGCAGCCGTTGTACCTGCTGGAGACGCTCAAGCTGTGGCGGGAACGGCAGTGGCTGGTGCCTCAGCTGGGTGCCGATGGCACGTGGAAGCTGGAGCCGACCCAGGACCTGGCCGCAGCCCTCACCCAGGACCAGCCCCGGCGCGAGTTGGCCCCGCCCTCGGTGCGCGCGCTGATCCAGGGCCGCCTGGCCAAGCTCACCCAGCCAGCGCGCCAGTTGGTGATGGCCAGCGCCGTGCTGGGCACCCAGGCGAGCGCGAAGCTGCTGTGGCAGGTGGCCGAGGTCGGGGTGCAGGCTGGCGTCGAGGCCCTAGAGGAGGCCGAAGGCCTCGGCATCTTGTGCGAGGAGAGGGCCGTGGGAGGACTAGGGGTGGGCCAAGCGGGCACGTATCGCTTTGCCCATGACCTGATGCGCGATGTGGTCTACACCGAGCTGGGCGCGGCACGACGACAGGTCTTGCACCAGCGCGCCCTGGCGAGGCTGGAGAGCGAGGGAGTGCGCGCCTCGGAGCTGGCCTATCATGCCAGGGTCTGCGGAGAGGCCCAGGCCGCCTATGGCTATAGCGTGCAGGCCGGGGATGAGGCGATGGCCGTCTTTGCCGTCGCAGACGCCATCAGGCACTACCAACAGGGGCACGCCTTGCTCCAGCAGTCCCAGCCGATGCAGAGCGGGCTGCCAGCCTCGGAGGTCGACCACCTCTACGCCTCCCTGGGGCGGGCCTATACCTTGCAGAACGCCTGGCAGCAGGCCCAGCTGGCCTATGAAGAGCTGTTAGCCTATGGGAAGCAGCACCAGCTGGCCGCGCTGGTCAGCATGACCCTCAACCGTCTGGCGATCCTGGCGGTGCAACAGTCGAAGGACAGGCCACAGGTGCAAGCGCTGCTGGAGCAAGCCTGGCACATGGCCCAGACCAGTTCCGATCAGCGAGCGCTGGCGGAAACGGCGTGGAACCTGGCGCAGATCACAGCCATCGCGTGGGATGACCCAAAGCGTGCCCTGGTGCATGGAGAGCGTGCGCTCTCCCTGGCACGAGGCCTACAGGACAGGGAACTGGAAGCCAGAAGTCTCTCCTCCCTTAGAGCGATCCATATTCTCAGAGGAGCCTTTGAGCAAGCCGTCCACTGTGAGGAAGCGGCCCTGGCGCTGTATGTGCGACTACACACCGAGCCTGTCGCCTCGCCAGAGCTGTCACTTCCACACTTTCTGCTTGGCGCTCCGCCCACCCAACCCTTGACGCATCGCGCGACAGAAGCCTTGTGCTGGGTGCTGCTGGCTTTCGCACAAGTCAATGGCGGGCAGGTGCAGCACAGCCTGCGCAGTAGCCGCAGGGCGCTGGCGCTCTCCCAAGAGATCAAGAACCTCTGGGCTCAAATCCTGAGTATGCTCAGCCTCACGCAAGGATTACTGGAGGCGGGGGCCTATGAAGAGGCGCTCGCGCTCATCCAACACGCCGTGGCGCTGGCGCGGACCCTTCCTCCGACGATCAACTTCCAGCGCCTTCTCCCTGTTTTAGGGAGTGTCTATCAAGCCGTGCAGCAGTGGCAAGAGGCGCAGGGGGCCCTCGCAGAGGCAGAAGCCACGGCCGAGACGTTAGACCTCAGAACCTTGCGCGCGCCCGCCCTTTCGCGGCTCTGCATGCACTCTGCCGAGGCCGGAGAGTGGGACCAGGCCTCCCGCTATGCCTTGGAGGCCATCACCGCGCGCAGGAGCTCTGATGGGGCAGTGATCCCGCAGGATTTCTCCTCCCATTATGAAACGGAGGCCTTACTGCGAGGGGGGGATGAGCGCCAGGCGAGAGCAGAGGTGCAGCGACTGGGGGAACGTGTGGGAGCCAATCGGCGCTACCGCATTCCCTACCTGCGGTCGAGGGCGAGGCTTTCAGCGTGGGATGGGGAGAGCGAGCAAGCCATCGGCCACTTGCGCCAGGCAGCAGGGCTGGCCGCAGACCTTGGCTTGCCGGGCGAACGCTGGCAGATCCAGGCGGCGTTGGGCAGGGTGTCTGAGGCAGCCGGCGATCCGGTGCAAGCGCGCACGGCCTTTGGTCAGGCAGCGACCATCATCGGGGGGTTGGCAGAGGGCATCAAGGATGAGACCCTGCGTGCGCGCTTTCTGGCTGGGCCACCGATCCAGCAGGTCTTGCAGCAAGCCCACCGTCTCGCCAACCAGGTCCGGCAAGACCAGGCGGGAATCGGCAGCATATCCTTGGCTAAGGGTTGAGAGCAAGAAAGTCAAAGTAGAGGGAATGAGAAGTCTCCCACCACGTCTGCTTCGACCAGAGAGCATTTTCTCGAACAAGGGTACGCCGTGATCGATTTTTGCACGGATCCTCGTCCTACCTCAAGAACTGAAGCTTCTGCTCGGGAACCCGGCACCGGTTCCTGGCGCCGCCCCTGCTGGTCTGGATCGCGCGAATGGCGTCTCGTCTGCAGGTGCATCCCCTGACATGCATCAGAGCACACACGGTCAGACACGAATTGAGCGTGCGGCAAGCCGCGACCCGTAGGAGACCAGGTGCAGACCGCTAACACACTCAAATGCTCGTTTTCTGGGGTGATCTCAATCGAGTCAAAGCGTTTTCTGGACAGTGGCATCGCACTGGTTGAATGCCCCGAGTGTGCAAGGATGCGTTCGCTCTCCCCGCACAAAGGAGTCCTCCGGTTTCCGTCTCATGACAAACGCAAAACCCGTACCCCCAATACCGATCGCCGATGGGCAATGGGGAAAACGGCCTGGGAAGTGGTTGGAGGATAGAGAAAGCAAAGTCTTTGGCTCGTAAATGATGCGCCTTGAGAAGCCTCTTTACAGATGAACGTAGGATGTCCATTGTGGAATGAAACGGGTGGAGTGTTGCTCATGCTCTGAGTGGCCTGCTCTTTTGCGAGGCGGCAGCCAACCGCAGCATGGGTCTGGTGCGCGCCCATGGAATGCCAAAATAGAGAGCGAGCGGCTGATGGTCCGCTCGAAAATCTGCTATCATAGAGGTGGAGAATCGATGGGCGGGATGGGTTCGCTTGGCAGTGCCCCCATCCCACCCCGGACAGGTGTTGACCCGCTTGGAGACACACCCGACAGACACCAGTATAGCGGTGTTGCCTGGGAAAGTCACTGTTCATGAGCTGACGTGTCTCTTCACATCGCTTCACAGTGTTCCGGTGGGTCACGCGGAAGGAGACCGCTGTGAAGAGAACCTTGTATCGAGAACGAGACTATGCCTTCGGTCAGCTGATGCTGACCCTGCGCACGAGCATCGGCTTGACGCAAGCGGGCCTGGCCGACCTGCTGCACATCTCCCGGCACGCGGTGGCGGAGTGGGAGGCAGGCAGCAGCTACCCCAGAGCTGAACGCCTCAAAGAGTTCCTGACGTTGTGCGTGCAGCAGCAGGCCTTTCCCGCCGGGCGCGAGGAAGAGGAGATCCGCGCACTCTGGCGTGCGGCCCACCAGAAGGTGCTTTTCGATGAACCCTGGCTCGCGGCGCTACTCGACCGACCGCGTCCTGCGCTGCCCCTCCTGCCAGCTGTGCCGCTGGATGCACCCTCACCAGGCGAGTTGCTAGCGCCTCAGCCGACGCCGGGGCCACGGCTGGATTGGGGTGAGGCGCTGGATGTGCCGAGCATTTATGGGCGCGAGCAGGAACTGGCGACCCTCGCACGCTGGATGGTGCAGGAGCGCTGTCGGATGGTGAGCGTGCTGGGGATGGGCGGCATGGGCAAGTCGGCACTGGTCGTGCGCGCCATGCAGCAGATGGCGGGGCACTTCGACGTCGTGCTCTTTCGCTCGTTGCGCGATGCCCCCGACTGCTCCGCCCTGCTGGATAACTGCCTGCAGGTGCTCGCGCCTGAGTCGTTGGCGAGGCTTTCCCAGGGCCTGGAGCGGCGCCTGAGCCTCTTGCTCGAGGAGCTGCGTACCTCGCGGGTGCTACTGGTGCTCGATAACCTGGAAGTGCTGCTGGAAGAAGGCGAGGTGCTGGGACGGCTGCGTCCCGGCTTTGAAGCGTATGGACACCTGCTGCGGCGGGTAGGCGAAACGACGCACCAGAGTTGCCTGCTGCTCACTTCGCGAGAGAAACCCGCCGCCCTGCGCGCCCTGGAGGGCAGGCACACGCTGGTGCGCTCCTTGCGCCTCGGAGGGCTGGATGCGGCTGCCGGTGAGCAGCTGCTGGCCGAGCACGAGGTCAGAGGCTCTTCCCAGGAGCGCGCTCACCTGGTGGAGGCGTATTCGGGCAACCCCCTGGCTTTAAACATTGTGGCCGAGACCATCGCCGACCTCTTTGGCGGAGAGATCGACCCGTTCCTGGCTGGGGGGACGGTGATTTTTGGTGACATCACCGAGCTGCTGGAGGAGCAATGGGCGCGGCTCTCCCCCCTGGAACAAACGGTGCTGTGCTGGCTGGCCATCCTGCGGGAGCCGGTGACCCTCGATGACCTGCTCGCGGTGCTGGTATCCCGGCTGTCGCGCGTGCAGGTGCTGGAAGCCGTGGATGGCCTGCGGCGGCACAGTCTCATCGAGCGGGGGCAGCGAGCCGGTAGCTTCACCTTACAGTCGGTGGTGCTGGAGTACGTGACCACGAAGCTGGTCACCACGGCCAGCCAGGAGATCCAGCAAGGGCGGCTGGAACGGCTCCTGCAGCATAGCCTCGCTCAGGCGCAGGCCAAGGAGTACGTGCGGCAGACCCAGGAGCGGTTGCTGCTGGCACCCGTGCTTGCGCGCCTACAGAGCGTGCATCAGGAGCGAGCCGAGTTGGAGGGGCGGCTGCGCAAAGAGCTCGAGACGTTGCGCGAACGGGCCCAGGAGGCCCAGGGGTATGGCCCGGCCAACCTGGTGGCGCTGCTGCGGCTGCTGCGCGGGGACCTGCGTGGTCTGGATCTGTCGCAGCTGTTATTGCGCGGCGTGTCGCTGCAAGGCGTCGAGATGCAAGATGCGCGGCTTTCGGGAGCGACTTTGCAGGACAGCGTCTTCACCCAGCCCTTCGATTCCATCACAGCTGTCGCTATGAGCAGGAACGGGCAGTACTGGGCCGCTGCCACCTGGCGGGGGGAAGTGTGGGTGTGGGCAGAGGCCGGCAAGACCCTCCACCAGGTCTTGCCGGCACACATCACCGGTGTGTCTGCGCTTGCTTTCAGCCCGGATGGACGCACGCTGGCTAGTGGGGGCTGGGATAATATGGTCAAACTGTGGGACGTCGCTAGTGGCATCCTACTCTGGACGGGCGGGCACAACGGAATCGTCAACTGTGTGGCCTTTGCTCCTGATGGGCACCTTCTCGCCACCGGCGGGGGTGATGCCCTCGTCCAGTTCTGGGACCCCCAGAGCGGCACGAACGTGCAGCAGCTTTCGGGTCAGGGCGGCACGGTGTACTCGCTGGCCTGGAGCCCAGATGGGAGATTGCTCTACAGCGGCTGCTCCGATGGAAACATTTGGGTGTGGGAGCCCAAGGTGCCAGTGCCTGGCACCCACGTACAGCGGATTTCGGGACATACCCATTGGGTGGTAGGGCTGGCCCTCGCACCCGATGGCGCACAGCTCGCGAGTGCGAGTTGGGACCAGACCATCAAGCTGTGGGACACGGAAAGCCTGGACTGTCTCCAGACGTTCTCGGGGCATACGGACCGGGTGATGAGGGTGGCTTGGAGCTCAGATGGGCGCACACTGGCCAGTTGCGGCTTTGACAAAACGATCTGGCTCTGGGACGTCGAAGAGAGCAAATCTCGGGCTGCACTTCACGGGCATACCGCTCTCGTCTACGAAATTGCTTTCACACCCGACAGCCGCACCCTGCTCAGTGGCAGCAACGACGGCACCGTACGGGTGTGGGATGTGGAAAGTGGACAGGGTCTTCGCATCATTGGGGGCTACGTGGCCTGCCTCTTCGATATCGACTGGAGTCCGGATGGGCGATTCCTGGCCAGCGCTGGCGCGGATGCACTGGTGACGCTCTGGGATAGAGCCAGCACAACGTCACCTAGCGTGTTACGTGGACATCGTTGGATCGTGCAAGGGGTGGCGTGGAGTCCGGATGGGAGGCTCCTGGCCAGTGGAGGGTATGACAATCGCATCAGGCTGTGGGACACGACCACGGGCGCGTGTCTGCAGGTGCTGCAGGACCCTAACGTGGCCGATACCATCTTCTTTGGCGTAGCTTGGAGTCCCGACGGGCGTCTCCTGGCTTGTGGGAGCTATCCGCAGGGAGTACAGGTGTGGGATATGACGACAGGCACCCGTTGCTGGGTTGGACACACGCAACTGACCAGAATCCCTCGTGTGGCCTGGAGTCCGGATGGGACGCGGTTGATCGGCGGGAGCGATGATGGCTACGTGTATATGTGGGACGCCAGGGATGGCAGGCAACAGCGGCTGGCGGGACATCAAGGCCCAGTGAACTACGTGGCTTGGAGCCCCGATGGGATGTGGCTGGCCTCTGGTGGTGGCGGCAGAGTGGGTGGGGAGCTCTTCGTGTGGGAGGCGCACAGCGGGGAGCGTGTGCGAGCCCTGGCGGAGCATCCGGGGTTGGCCTCTGCGGTGGCCTGGAGCCCGAGTGGAGAGATGCTGATCAGTGGAGGTAGTGACGGCATGTTGCGCTGGTGGGAGGTTCAGGGCGGGCAATGCGTACGAGTGCAAGAGGCCCATCAGGGGACGGTGCAGTCGCTCAAGGTGAGCCCCGATGGGAGCATGCTGGCCAGTTGCGGGGATGACGGGGCCATCATGCTCTGGGACCTGCATGGTGGCGAGCATCTGCGCACGCTACGACGCGACCGGCCTTACGAGCGCCTCAATATCACTGGGATCAAAGGACTAACCGAGGCGCAGAAGGCCACCTTGCGTGCGTTGGGAGCAATTGAGGATGCTGCCGTGGACAGCCCCTAGCAGAGGTACGTCACACTGGGGAGCAAGAGGAAGATTTCACATGAGGCAAGCAGGAGGTTGTCTATCGCCTCAGTAAATAGATCGCACGATGCACGCTTCCAGAGGAGGATCGAGTAGAAAGGTCGTTGACGTATCAAGCCAGACGCGCATTGCTCCAGCAGATGGCACCGCAGTACCAGCAGGCATCACCGTCACAGAAACGGACGCTACTTGATGCCTTTGTCGCACCCACCGGCTATGTGCGCAAATACGCGAGGTGGCTCCTCAACCATGCACAGGAGGTGCAGCAGATGCTTCATCGTCCACGCCCCCAGTATGGATCGCAAGTCCAACAGGCGCTGCGTTTTGCCTTTTCTCGAAGTGAGGGGTATAATGCCGATGAGTGCGAATCCTCGTGAACACTTGCCTTCGTTGCAAAGTGAAAACTTTTGCCAGGATATGCGAAAAATGCATGTAAAAACTTTTGTCAAGCGTGCGTAAAAACGGGTATTGTATCCCTTGCTAACGGTTGAGATCCCAGAGATCAAAATAGAGAGCGTGGGAGGTTTCCCACCACGACTTATCTGTCCAGTGGGCATTGAGGCGTTTGTGAAAGAGGCAGCGTTGGTCGAGCACCATCGAGCCATAGACGAAGGCGAGAGCTTCTCCTAAGCCCCCACTGCCATCGCGCACGACCATCTGCAACCCCCGCTCTGGTTTCACTCCTCGCTCGCCATCCGCCGATTGAGCAGCTTTTCCCACTCTGTATGCTCTTCGCTCTTGGCAATCTCCCAATCGAGGATCTCGCGTCGATCACTGCCATCATTCCAGAATCCCAAAGCGACTAGTACCACGACCCGCTTGCCTTTACGCTCTTTGCGACGACGAAGGCTCGATCGGGCTTCTCCTTTTCGGTCTGGCCCTGGATGGTGAGCCAGATGCCATCCAGTTGCACCACCGTCGGCACATCGCTGATTGGTTCACGATGAGCTTGCACTGCTAACGGTTCGAGCCGATTGATGCGTTCATTGAGCGTGCGCAGTCCCACGCTCCCTTCCACTGCTGGTCACCTCGGCTTCCAAAAATTCCCTCAGCACCGGCCTGATCCCCTCTAAAGCGGCGGCTTTGGCTTGCTGTTGCACGGTTTGAAGGATGGTTTTGCGTTCGTCTGCTTGGAGTTTGCCTTGGGAAAACGTTCTACTCATGATGCTGTCGACTCCTCGTGGTGTAGATTTTGCGAATACTCTCCTGTACCACTTGAAGGCTCTTCAGCTTTCTTTTTTCCCTTTCTTCCTCCTCTCTTTCCCAACCCTTAGCGAGGGATACAATACCTAAAGTTTGTGCTCCAATCGGGCCGACGAGGAAGCGGCTACACTGACGGAGATGGCAGTAGCCTGGCAAAGTGGTCCACGCTGAGCAGCGGTGCAAAACCTCCTGACTGTGGTCAGTGAAACCGCTAGCAACGTGGCATGACGCGTACGTGTAAACGCTGTCATGCGCCGGTTCGTGCTATTCTTACGTGGTAAGACCAGAAAAGATGATGGAAGGGAGAGCAAGGGAGTGGCAGGTGATAAAGTTTTTTTGTTCTAGAGAATGAGTTTCATTCATTTTTGGAGAAAAGAGGGTGCGCATGAAATATAGTATCGTTCTACCAAATGGCTGGACGATGAGTCTGGTAGGGATTAAAGATCCTGTTGAAGCTTATGAGGCGATGACAAACGTGGCTAAGGCCGCCGATGAGACAGGTTTTGAGACAATCTGGCTGGTTGATCACTTTCATACGGTTCCCTACCCCTCTCAGGAGGTGACCTTTGAGTGCTGGACGTCGTTGGCGGCTCTGGCACGCGATACGAAACGCGTCCGTGTGGGGCAGATTGTAACCTGCAATAGCTATCGCAATCCGGCCTTGCTGGCGAAGATGGCCAGCACCCTGGATGTGTTGAGCCATGGTCGCTTGAACTTTGGCATCGGCGCGGGCTGGTATGAGCATGAGTATCGAGCGTATGGCTATCCTTTTCCAGATGGGCCCGAGCGCCTGCGCCAGTTGCGCGAAGCGCTCCAGGTGATTCACGCCATGTGGGAGCAGGAAGAGGCGACCTTTGAGGGGCAGTATTACCAGGTGCGCGGTGCGATTAATCAGCCAAAAGGGGTGCAGAAACCGCACATTCCAATCCTGATCGGTGGTGGCGGTGAGAAGGTGACGTTGAAGCTGGTAGCGCAGTATGGCGATGCCTGTAATGTGAGCGGCGACCTGAAGACGCTGGAGCACAAGTTCGCGGTGCTCAAGCAGCACTGCGAGTCAGTGGGACGCGACTACGAGAGCATCTACCGCACCACTGGTTCGTTCTGCTCCATCGCCGAGAGCGACGAAGCAGCACGGGCTCTGGTTCCAGATTTCTTCAAACCAAGGCTGGGAGATAGCTCCCTGGTTGGCAGTCCGGCGACGATTCGCCAACGCATCGCCGCTCTTGAAGCCCTGGGCGTACAAGAGATTAATATGGACTTGCCCAGCGCGACCGATCTGACTCCGCTGTACCGCTTTGCGCAAGAATTCATTGCGTAGGTACCGCAGAATACCTTCTACTGCTCCGTTCCTCAAAGAGGGTAACAAAAGAGACGATGCAAATGGCGTCGTGTTTTGGGAGGGCGTCCCCAGACCCACGGCTTGGCTCGATGGTTGAGTTGAGCGGTGGCTACCCGTGTGGCCTGCTCAATCTCGTCGGTATTGTCAACTTATTCGTAGGAACGAAAGCTATTGCTGTGTTAAAAAGAGGATAGAAGCTGAAGAGCTATGAAGAAGTTGAGGAGATGGTGTGAAAGGAAAAACTCCTGTTGAACTCGTGACACCCGGTCATCAGCAATGAAGCCGGGGTGGCAAATCGCTTTCCCCAGGGAAGATATCCAGCAGGGTCCGCGCAAACTGCACCAGCCGGTACACGTCTGCGAAGTTCGTGACAAGACCGAGCGAGACGCGCACGGCGCCACCGCTCTGCATCCCCAAATCGGCGAGAAACTGATCCCAGCTCATCCCTCCTTCCCCTTTGAAGAGCTGCGGAAGCGTGTCCTTGGACTCCTCATGGAAGACTTTGCGCAGCGTCTCTTTCGACAGATGGAAGGCAGCTTCGCCAGCGCCAGGGTTACAAAAGCAGCCGGTGCGCAAGGAGAGACGCTTCTCGCTGGCTCTGAGGTCAACCACCCGTTCATCAATCATCGACCCATGCGGGTCGAAGAAATTGAGCGCGACCGTTCCTCCGCGCCTATCAGTGGTGTGCGGGCCGTAGACCTCCACCAGCGGCCTCCCATTGCTATGGCGCAGGGAGAGGAGTGTGTCAAGTAGCCAACCCGTCAAACACCGCACTCGTTGGTGGATCGTTTCCATCCCGATGGCCGCGAGGTGTTTCAGACCAATTTCGACCGCAGGCAGATTGAGATAGTTGAGCGTCCCGTCTTCAAACCCCTCTCCTCCTGAAAGCAGGACGTATCCATCGCCTTGCACCGAGATGCCCCAGACGGTCCCGCCTGCGAACCAGGGGCGGTGTAATGTGGTCAGGGCCGCTTTGCGTGCCAGCAGGCAGCCTACACCCGTCGGATACCCGAACATCTTGTAGAACGAGAGCGGGACAAAATCGGGATGCCACCTGGACAGATCCAGGCGATTGGTGGGCACAAAGGCTGCACCGTCCAGAAGTACATGCCATCCTCTGGCCTGAGCTGCTTCGATCCACTCCAGAGGATGCTGCACCCCGGTGAAATTGGACTGCGCTGGATAGGCAAATAAGCGATGAGCACCATTCGCCCCCTGCTCCAGGAACGAGCGGAGAAGAGCTTCCTCCACACGCAGGTCAGGAGCCATGACAGGCAGGTAGGTAAACGAAGCCCCTCTGGCACGCGCAAATTCGCGGATGCCATTGACGGAGTTGTGGTTGTCGAAGAGCAGCAGGAACTGCCCGCCGGGCTGGAAGGAATAAGCCTCACCGACCAGCTTTAAGGCGTGGCTGGCATTAGAGGTGAAGATGACGGCATATTCGTCAGGGGAAGCCTGAAAAAATTCCAGCACACTGGTGCGCGCTCGTTCGACCAGTTCCGTCATGGCGCGCGAGGTGGGATTGAGCGAGTGAGGATTGCCAAAGACGTGGCGGCGCAGCAGGTCAAAGTGCTCACTCAGCTGGCTCTCGGCATAGAGTCCACCCCCGGTATAATCAAGATAGATCTGTCCCAGATCGTCCAGCCGTGCGTACTCTCTTGCCCGCAATGCATCCAGTGAGGATGTGCTCTCAAATGCCGGGTAGGCGTGCCGGAAGGCTCGCTCCGCCTCACGCATTTCCACTGAATTGAAGTGAAAGGGACTCCTTGTGCCACCTGTTGCTCCACTCATCGTCGCTGGCTCCTTTCCTGAGAGGTCATACTCATCTGCTTCAGTGTAGCATATTTGGCCTAAGTGCACAGAGACCACGATACCTATCGGGCTGGTATTGGCACTCTCGTTTGAGGCACCTCCAAGATGGTAGGACCATTAAACTTTCTCAAGCGGAGGAGGTCCGATGTAGCGGGCACGAGGACGAATCACTTGATTTGCTTGATATTGCTCAATGCCATGGCCGATCCAGCCAATGGTTCGTCCCAACGCAAAGAGAGCGATTGCACCTCCAGGCGGCAAATTCAGCGCACGAGCGAGCGTAACAAGGCCGAAAAAGATCGTTGGGCGTTCGCCGAGCAGGTCGTTTGTTTCCTCAGTGATACGCTGCGCGAGAAGCACGGCGGGGGAGTGCGGGTAGACTTGAGCGGTCAGCTCAAGCAGGAGTTTTCCCCGTGGGTCGCCCACGGGGTAGAAAACAGCGCCAAATCCGGGAACCACTTCTCCAAATCCGGGAATGGGTTCGCCTCGTTTGAGCAAGCTCGTCATGGACGAACGGACGTTGGCAGGAGCATCAGTTTCCCGGAGAAATGCTTCAATCCGTTCTGTCTGTCCAGCATGCTTGATCCCCTGGAGGGCCGATAATCCGGAACAGACAACGGCATAGGGAGTTGAACCGGCGGAGGCGACGCAGCGAGCGGTAAAAGTCGTGACATTGAGCTCCTGATCGGCGCACAGAATAAGGGCAGCCGCGAGTAATGCTGTGGCTGGTTCGTCGTGAGGCACCCATCCCTGCTGCACTGTTTGTGCGATCCCGTGCGTTATGTGCTGTCCACCTGCGGCAACTATGGCTAACAGTTGCAAGATACGAGCCCCCGTTTGAGCGACGGCTTCAGGACGCAAATCATAGGCGGCGATATCATCGAGAGCCACCAATGGCAAGCAGACTTGAAACGCCTCCAGTGGGGTCAGCCCGGCGAGATAAGGACATATCTTGTGATACCGAGCAAGCATGCTTTCCGGTGACGTACGCGAAAACAGGGATTGTTCTGCTGAGAAATCTCCTGTCCAGATTAAAGCAGCGACTTGCTCGACCGAGTGAGTGGTGGCCAGTGTCAGTGCATCGTGCCCCCGATAGTAGAAGCGATCATCGGTGATCATCGTGATGGCGGATTCCATCACCGCGGTGCCTGCCTGCATCGCGCCGGCGGCCACTTTGTCTGGATGGCGATATTCTCCCTTGTGCTTCTTGAGCCGTTGCACATCTTCCAGGGGGTACCATCGACTACGCTTCTGCCCATCGCTTGCTTCTGAGCGAATCAATCCCCGGCTCACATAGGCATAGAGCGTATCCAGGCTGATGCCTAGCTCAGTAGCTGCCTCCTGAGCTGTCAAGTAGCGATTCTTTCCCATGAAAATTGCTCTCCTTGAAATGAGAGAATGCCTTTTCCCCTTGTTCCTCCCTATTTTCATCCAGCATACAACATATTGATTGTCAAATCAAGCTAATATACATGTAATTCGCCATCTCTCTCCCCCTATTAACAAGTCTATTACTTTTAAAATACATTGATTTACTGGATCAAGATTGACAGCAACGTTGTTTTCATGTTACAACTTTGATAACGAATCCATGAAAGGTAAACTCGTTCGCTCGAATTATCACCTATTTACCTGTCGTCTCTCTTGCAGCAAAGTCCTCTTCCGCATGTGGAAGAAGATGGAGATGAATCAATGATGAGTCAAAAAGGAGATGCATATGCAAGTGGTTGAGACACCGGTGGCCGGAGAAGTACGCCACTACCAGATGCTCATTGGAGGCGCATGGGTGAACGCCCAATCGGGCCGCACCTTTGAGAGTATCAATCCGTACACGGGGAAGGTCTGGGCAGTGATGCCCGAGGCTGCTGAAGCTGACGTGGATGCGGCTGTCCGCGCGGCTCGCTCGGCCTTCGATGAAGGTCCGTGGGGCCGCATGACCGGTACCGAGCGCGCCAGATTGATGCGCCGCCTGGCCACGCTGCTCGACGAGAACGCCGAGCGCTTAGCCATCGTAGAAAGCACGGACAACGGCAAGCTCATCCGAGAGATGGGGGGCCAGCTCAAGTCGCTGTCCGAATGGTACTACTATTTCGCCGGCGCGGCGGACAAGCTGGAAGGCGAGACGATCCCCAGCGACAAGCCCAACTTTTTCGTCTACACGCGCCGCGAACCCATCGGCGTGGTCGGCGCCATCACCCCCTGGAATTCGCCGCTTTTACTGCTGTCCTTCAAGCTGGCTCCGGCGCTGGCTGCCGGCTGCACCTTTGTCGTCAAACCCTCCGAGCACACGCCAGCATCCACGCTTGAGTTCGCCCGGCTCTTCGCCGAAGCGGGCTTCTCTCCCGGCGTCTTCAACGTCGTGACCGGCTATGGTCCCGGCACCGGCGGGCCGCTGGTGCGCCATCCAGGGGTAGACAAGGTAGCCTTCACCGGATCGACCGCGACCGGCATCCGGGTCATGAAGGACGCCGCCGATCACCTGGCCCGTGTGAGCCTCGAACTGGGTGGCAAGTCGCCCAACATCGTTTTCGACGACGCGGATGAAGGGGTGGTCAACGGTGTCGTTGCGGGCATCTTCGCCGCCGGTGGCCAAACCTGTATCGCCGGCTCGCGGCTCTTTGTGCAGGCTCGCGTCCATGATGAGATCGTCAGCCGGCTGGCCGAGCGCGCGCACGCCATCAAGCTGGGCGATCCGCTGAAGATGGAGACCGAGATGGGTCCGGCTGCCTTCAAAGGCCAGCAAGAAAAGATCAAGAGCTACATCGATATTGCCCAGCAGGAAGGCGCGCACCTGGTCTATGGGGGGAAGATCCCCACCGATCCAGAGTTGGTGAATGGATTTTTCGTTGAGCCAACCATCTTCACGCAGGTCAACAACCGGATGCGCGTGGCCCAGGAAGAGATTTTCGGCCCGGTGCTCTCGGTAATCCCGTTCCAGACAGAGGAAGAGGCCATCCGGCAGGCGAACGACACGCGCTACGGCCTGGCTGCGGGCATCTGGACGCGCGATATCCGGAGGGCGCATCGCGTGGCGCACGCTCTGCGCGCGGGGACGGTCTGGATCAACTCGTACCGCACGCTCTCCTTCAATACGCCCTTTGGCGGCTACAAGATGAGCGGCATGGGTAGTGAAAACGGCCTGGAAAGCGTGCGCGAGTACACGCATACGAAAGCTGTTTGGGTCGAACTCTCCGGCCAGACGCGCGACCCCTTCAAGCTTGGATGATCGGAGGAGACACATGGAAACGCAGAGGGGGCCCCTCAGCGGTTTTCGGGTATTAGAACTCGGCAATCTGATCGCAGCTCCTTATGCAGGTCGGCTTTTTGCCGAGTTCGGCGCCGACGTTCTTAAGGTTGAGCGCCCGCGGACAGGCGATGAACTCCGCCAGTGGCGTCTGTTCCGCGGCAAAACCTCCCTTTTCTGGTCCTTGCAGGCACGCAATAAAAAGTCGATCACATTGGACCTGCGCACGCCAGAAGGGCAGGATATTGTCCTCAAATTGCTGCCACACGTGGATGTCGTGCTCGAAAACTTCCGCCCGGGGACATTGGAGAAGTGGAATCTTGGGTTTGAAGCGATGAAAGCGGTCAATCCCGATGTCATTTTCGTGCGCATTTCCGGCTATGGGCAAACCGGCCCCTACTGGGACCGCCCTGGATTCGGTGGTATAGCCGAGGCGATGGGGGGGCTGCGCAACCTGACAGGCTACCCCGACCGCCCTCCAACACGGCTTGGAGTCAGTCTGGGAGATTCACTGGCAGGCATGTTTGGAGCCATCGGCGCGTTAATGGCCTTGCTTCACCGCGAGCATCAACGGGGGCAAGGGGGCAAGGACGCTTCTGCTCCTTATTCCGACGAGCAGCGTCGCTCTCGCAACTACGCTGCTCGTCAACCTGTCGAATCAGAAGGCTCGCAGGGGTACGGACAGGTGATCGATGTCGCGTTATATGAAGCCGTGTTTGCTATCACCGAGTCGCTCCTGCCTGAATACGATGGATATGGCATCATCCGGGAGCGAACAGGCAACATCCTGCCGGGACTGACCCCTTCAAACATTTACGCCTGCCAGGAAGACAAGTGGGTGGTCATCGGCGGGAACGCTGATGGTGTGTTCAAACGGCTGATGCAGGCGATTGGCCGAGCGGACCTGGCGGAAGACCCGCGTTTTGCAGACAATCCGAGCAGGACACGCTTCCAGGAGTTTCTTGATGGCATCATCGCTGACTGGACATCTCGACATACGCTTGACCGAGTAATGGAAGCCATGATCGAGGCCGGTGTGCCGGCGGGGCCTATTTATGACGCGGCAGACATCATGAACGATCCCCATTTCAGCGCGCGTGCCATGCTTGAAGATCACGAGGTCAGTATCGAACCGGGAGAGCGCGCCAGCGTTCGTTTTCCTGGGATTGTACCAAAGCTCAGTGAGACACCGGGGGAGACGCACTGGCTGGGTCCGACCTTGGGCGCGCACAACGAAGAGGTCTATGGTCAGCTGCTTGGTTTCACGCCGGAGCGACTGGAGCAATTGAAGCAGGGCGGCGTGATCTAGATGAACACAGGTACGACTACCATGCAGATTCCCAAACAGGTGCTGGTGACAGACGTTGTCGCCCGCGATGGCTTTCAGAACGAAGAGCGCATCGCCATTGCTGGCTCCCGACCTCTCTGGTCTGCCTCCCGCGCTGATCATGACGGCGGAGTATGATCCGCTGCGCGATGACGGCGAACTTTACGGGAAACGGTTGCAGGCAGCTGGAGTACCGGTGAGGATATCGCGCTACGATGGGATGCTTCACGATTTCCCGGACATGTTCGAGGAGCCAGGTAATCGTGCTCTGGACGAAATCGCTTCTGCCCTGCGAGCGGCTTTCGGCTAAGCCGCGCATTGCAGTGGAGGTGCTGCTCCCAACCTGAATGGACCTCTTGTATCAGCTTGATTTGCGCTGGATCAACGAAGGAGTTAGCATATGGTCTGGTTTCCCGGAAAAGTAGCGCTTGTTACCGGGGCTGGCTCGGGTATTGGTCGGGCCTCTGCTCTGAAATTCGCTCATGAAGGGGCCAAAGTAATCGTTTCTGATATTGTTGTCGAAGGTGGCTACGAGACGGTGCTGTGCTGGCAATTTGGGACATCCGTTCAGAAAAATCGGAGACGTGTGCCAACATCTTGTGTGGTAAACTTACGAAGAGATTTCAGCGGCATGGGTGAAAACGTCCTATTCGTGATGGCAGGAGAAGGAAATGAGCGATTACCTACACGAACAAGAGTCACACCCTCTTTCGCTTTCAGAGCATGTGCGTAAGAATCGGGCGTTGTGGGAGGCAACCAGTGACAGCTATGAACAACGCCACGCGGCAAGCCTAGGGGGAAAGCATGGTATGGCCTGGGGATTGTGGCGCATTCTGGAGGCGGAACTCCACATCCTCGCAGAGGTGGCAGGGAAAGATGTGCTGGAACTGGGCTGCGGCGCTGCTCGCTGGTCGATAGCGCTGGCGAAACTGGGCGCACGACCCGTTGGCCTTGACCTCTCATCACAGCAATTGCAGCACGCCCGCCGCCTCATGCAGGAAGCAGGGGTAGAGTTCCCGCTGATCGAGGCTAGCGCCGAAGAGGTGCCGCTGCCAGACACCAGCTTTGATATCGTCTTCTGTGATTGGGGAGCAATGACCTTTTGCGATCCTTATCGAACCGTTCCCGAGGCATCGCGCCTGCTGCGACTAGGAGGACTCTTCGCCTTCTCAGGCAGTACCCCGTTTCAGTTCGTCTGCCAGGATGTGAAGACGGATGTGCTGACTGAGCGCTTGGTCAACGATTACTTCGGCATGCACCGCATGGAGTGGGAGGACGAGGTGAATTTTCAACTGACCTATGGCGGATGGATCCAGCTCTTCAGGCGAGAGGGCTTTGTAGTGGAAGAGCTGATCGAGACACGGCCGCCGGAGGGTACGACCAGTTCGTACCGCAAGGAGGTCGAGATGGAGTGGGCGAGACGCTGGCCGATGGAGCAGATCTGGAAGCTGCGCAAAGCGGCCTTTCCGTAGCAGATGGACAGAGTGATTGAGTAAATCGCTGACAAAGAGCACATCATTCGTACTTGGATTTCGCTGAGGGCCAGTGTCCCAGCCCGTATGGTGATCTGGTCCTACTACACCTTGAGGATAGGCAACGATAACATCGTATGTATCGGCAAGGATGGAGAAACCTGTACGGTATTGCTGTTGTAAGGCCGAACTGCCATGTCCATGAAAATTGAGTACGAGTGGCTGACCAACCGTATCATGATATCCCCAAGGAACGCAAGTAAACAATAAACCCCGGGCATAGCAGTCAGATGTTTTGGGGAGCAGGTGATGCTGATATTGATCGCAACCGGATAGTCACAGTAGTGCCTTTGCCTGGAGTGCTGCTGATAGAAATTGATCCTCCTTGAGCCTCGATTAACTCCTTCGCAATAGCGAGACCCAATCCATTGCCACTCACACTCTGTGGTAGACGGCTTCGCGCTGGGTCCGCCCGATAGAAGCGGTCAAAGACATGTGGCAAGACCTCAGGTGGGATACCTTTGCCATTATCATGTACCTCGATGATAGCAGCTGTTTGTCCTTCCTTATAAGCCAGCAGATCCACGCGACCATCGGTGGGAGTAAACTTCAACGCGTTATCCATAACGTTAAGCAGCACCTGCTGCAGCCTGTCGCTATCCGCGCGTACAGGTGGAGTATCCGGGACTATCTCTTTGCGAATCTCCTGGCCATGAGCGAGCTGTTGCGCTTGATCGTACACCTTGTCAATAACTGTACGTACGTTGATAGTATCTTCACGCAGTACCATCTTTCCCTCGTCAAGTCGCGTTAAAGCAAGGAGGTCTTCAACGAGTCGATGCAT
>WNGQ01001292.1_pt1 | contig 26328 bp, 20 predicted proteins | sample 5407661 | NCBI WGS metagenome assembly WNGQ01 (sample SAMN13153382, study PRJNA577476) | soil metagenome | isolation source: 60 cm soil or saprolite under Garry oak tree replicate 2 | place: USA:California | collected 2016-06-15 | reverse complement strand
AGGGGGCACTGGATGCGGAGCGTGCCACCGGGCAGCCCGCCGGTGAGCTGGTGGCGCCAGGCCCCGGAGCCGGGGGATGACCCGCCATCGCGGGCACGACCCAGACGAGCTAGACGGGGACGCGCCCTGGCGTGCCCGGGAGTATGACCGGCCGGGCGAGGCCACGACTCCGCCGTGGGAGCGCACCTCGCCGCCGTGGGAACTGCCCGGCTGGAATGAGGCCGTCCCGGCGCAGCGCCGCCCCCGCGATGACAGCGCCCACCCGTCCGGGCCCCTGCCGCAGGTGAATTCCGGGCCGATGCCGCGGCTGCCCGCCGAGGCCGGGCCGCCCCCGATCTCCGGGCCGCTGCCCCCGGTGCCGCGAGAGCCCTGGACCGCGGACCGCGGCAGTTACCCGGCCGCCCGCCATGCGGGCGGGCACCCCGGCGAGGACGACACCCGCTACCTGCGCACCGGTTCCGGGCACAGCGGCGCGGGCTACGACAGCGGTGAGCACCCGGCGCACGGCGGCACGGGCGGCGGCTACGACGAGCCCGGTTACGGCGACAGCTTCCCGGCGCGCGGCCCCGCTGGCGGCCGCCGCGGCGGCGGCTACCCGCCCGCCGACGATCCGCTCGGCGGCGACTACACCGCCGGGACCGGCTACGACGACGATTACCGCACCGGGCCCGGCTACCCCGGGGAGCAGGACTACCCGGCGGAGCAGGGCTATTCCGGCGGCCCCGGCTATCCGGGCAGCGATTACCCGGCGGACCCCGGCTACCCCGGGCAGGGCTATGCCGGCGACGACGACTACGCGGGCCAGGGCGGCTACGCCGATGAGCCCGGTTACCCGGGCCAGGGCGGCTACCCGGCCGGGCCGGACGACGGCTATCCCGGCGGCGACACCGGCTATCAGCCCGCCGATGACTACCGTGACCAGCCACAACCACAGCGCGACCGGTACGGCCAGGCGCTTCGTGAAGACCCCGATGATCATGGGTATGGTGACCGCGGGGGCTGGTACGGCGACGTGGACGAGGACCAGGCCTGGGGGGATGACCAGTACGGCGACGGCGTCCTGCCCGGGTTCAGCGAGGACACGGACTTCCGGCGTGCCCGCGGGCGCGGGCCCGCGGGGGACCGCGCGCCCCGCGAACGCGGCGGCCGCAAGCCTCCGCCCAGCCGGCCGCGCGGCAGGCCGCCCAAGCGCAAGAGCGCCATGCGCCGGGCCGCGCCGTGGATCGCGCTTACCGTCCTGGCGATCGTGATCGGCGTCGCCGGCGGCGGCTTCTTCTACGTCTGGCACAACTACCTGCACCCGCCGGACTACACCGGCGCGGGCACCGGCAACGTCACGGTCCATATCAAGTCCGGCGAAACCGCCACCATGGTCGGCCAGCAACTGGTGAACCAGGGCGTGGTCGCCAGCGTGCGGGCCTTTTCCAACGCGGCGAAGTCCAGCGGCCACGGCAGCGCCCTCGAGCCGGGCTACTACCGGCTGCACAAGCACATGTCCGCCGCGCTGGCGTTCGCGCTGCTGCTGAAGCCCTCCTCCCGGATCGTGCTCAAGGCGGTGATCCCTGAAGGGCAGCGGCTGTCCGAGGTCACCGCGACCCTCGGGAAGGTCACCGGGAACCTGAAGGGCTACCAGCAGGCGATCAAGGACGTCTCGGCCCTGGGCCTGCCCTCCTACGCCAAGGGCAACCCGGAGGGCTATCTGTTCCCGGCCACCTACACCATCCAGCCCGGCACCCAGCCGATCCAGGTGCTGCGGGCCATGGTGCTGCGGTTCAACCAGGAGGCGCAGAGCGTCAAGCTCCCCGCGGTGGCGGCCCACGACCAGATCACCGAGGGTGACGCGATCATCGTCGCCAGCCTGATCCAGGCCGAGGGCAAGCGCCCGCAGGACCTGGCGAAGATCGCCCGGGTGATCTACAACCGGCTGAACGCCAAGATGAACCTCCAGCTCGACACCACGGTGCTGTACGCCAGGCACTCCAGGGCCGCGGACGTCACGGTCGCGCAGACCCAGAACACCAAGTCGCCGTACAACACCTACCTGCACCTGGGCCTGCCCCCCGGGCCGATCGACAGCCCCGGCGACGCCGCCATCCAAGCCGCGCTGCACCCGGCACCGACAAGCGACGACTGGCTGTACTTCCTCACCGTCAACCCGAAGACCGGGCTGACCAAGTTCACCAACAGCTTCACGGTGTTCCAGACCTTCCAGCAGGAGCTGGCCCACTACAACGCGACCCATCACTAGGCATGCCCCAGAGCGTGTCTCGTAGGTCTATGCCGTCGCGAGCGGCTGTCCGGCGGGATGGATCGCAAGGCGGAGGAGGAGCCCATAGCGGTTTCTATGGGCGACGACGACAACGCAGCGAGCCGCCCGTCCGGCAGTCGCGCAGCAGGCTGAATGACCTACGGGACATGCTCTAAGCTCCTCCGGGTGAGAGCCGCGGTTCTTGGCGCGCCCATCGCGCATTCGCTGTCACCGGTGCTGCACCGGGCCGCCTACCAGGCGCTCGGCCTGGCCGGCTGGTCCTACGAGGCGATCGAGTGCGACGAAACGCGGCTGCCCGCCGTGCTGGACGCCTGCGGGCCGGGCTGGGCCGGGCTGTCGCTGACCATGCCGCTCAAGCGCGCCGTGCTGCCGCTGCTCGATGAGACCGAGCCGTTGGCGCGCGAGGTGGGCGCCGCGAACACCGTGGTGTTCCGCGGCGGCCGCCGTCACGGGCACAACACCGATGTGCCCGGCATGATCGCCGCGCTCGCCGAGGCCGGCGTCACCGGCCCGCCGGACCCGGCCCCCGGGCGGCCGGCGGTGCTGATCCTCGGCGCCGGCGCCACCGCCTGCTCCGCGCTGGCCGCCGCGCGCGGCCTGGGCGCGCCGCGGGTGACCGTGGCGGCCCGCGACCCGGACCGCGCCCGGGACCTGCTGGCCGCCGCCGCGCGGCTCGGCGTCACGGTCACCCTCACCGGCTTCGGCGATCCCGCGGTCACCGCTCCCGGCGTCGTCATCTCGACCGTCCCCGCCGGTGCCGCGGATATTTATGCAGGACGAATTGCCCGTGGCCACCTGGTCCCGCGCCATCTCCTCGACGTGGTCTACCACCCCTGGCCGACCGCCCTGGCCGAGGCCGCCCGCAAGGCTGACATCCCCGTGGCAGGCGGCCTCGCCCTGCTCCTGCACCAGGCCGCCGGCCAGGTCACCCTGATGACCGGCAAACCGGCCCCGCTGCCCGCCATGCGCCAAGCCGGCGAATCCGCCCTAAGCCGCTAACCCTCTCTCGCTTCTCGCCACTCTCTCTGGCTGGGGACCTGGCTGGACATGGCGTGTGGTTGACGCGGTGCCAGGGTTTCTTGCCAGCGCACGTGGTGGCTGATGTCTACTGAGGCAAAGGTTCCTCCCACCCCGCAATGGCCAGCCCCGGGGGAAGGAGTGCATGGCGACCGCGGAATACCTGGTTACGCCGGATTGCTGTTAACCTTGCCTGACGACCAGCCGGGTAACACCGTGCAGGCGCGTAAGCGGAGGACCACCTCCCACCTGGCCGGCCACCGGGTCGGCGGGTACGCCCGCCAGGGTCCTGGCGGGCAGGCCGGATGCGGCGGATCCGGTGTCGTGCGACAGCGCGGTGCCAGGGGCCGTGGCGTTCCGGGTCTGTGTGCGCGTGCCGCCCCTCGGGTCGGCCACGGACACGGGAAGGGTGGGCTCCGCGTGCGCGGCATGCGGGGCCTTTTGCGTATGGCGGCAAGCCTGCGGGGGAGGTATCACCGGCGGGTCGGCCGTCTCTGCCGGCGCGGGGGCGGGACAACAGGAGAGCCAAGGAGGTCACATCAGCGTCGAACCACGCATTAACGAGCGCATCAGGGTTCCCGAAGTCAGGCTTGTCGGCCCGGCCGGCGAGCAGGTGGGAATCGTAAGCATCAACGATGCGCTCCGGCTGGCCCAGGAAGCCGACCTCGACCTGGTCGAGGTGGCACCCACAGCCCGGCCGCCGGTCTGCAAGCTCATGGACTACGGAAAGTTCAAGTACGAGTCCGCGCTCAAGGCCAGGGAATCGCGCAAGAACCAGGCACAAACGATCATCAAGGAGATCAAGCTCCGGCCGAAGATCGATCCGCACGACTACGGGACGAAGAAGAGCCACGTCGAGCGGTTCCTGCGGCAGGGAGACAAGGTCAAGGTGACGATCATGTTCCGCGGGCGTGAGCAGTCCCGGCCGGAACTCGGCTTCCGGCTGCTCCAGCGCCTCGCCGGCGACGTCGAGGAACTGGGTTTCGTGGAATCGCAGCCCCGGCAGGACGGCCGCAACATGATCATGGTGATCGGGCCGCACCGGAGGAAGAGCGAGGCCCGTAGCGAGGCCCGCGCCGAGCGGGCGGTCCGCGACGCTCAGCACCCTGAGCGTGCGGTTTCGCGGTCACGCGCGGCCGACGCGGCCAGCGCGGCCAGCGCGGCCAGCGCGGCCGTGCGGGACGCGGACGCGGGCGAGCAACCTGCCGGGGCAAGCGAGCCGGCCGAGGCCGCGAGCGCCACGGAGGCCGCGAGCGCCACCGAGGCCGCGAGCGCCACCGAGGCCGCGAGCGCCACCGAGGCCGCGAGCGCCACCGAGGCCCGGAAGACGACTGGGGATGCACAGCCCCGGCCGGCCTCGGCGGCCCGGGCGGGCGCCGCACGGGTGGCGGCCGCGCCGAAGGCCAGCGCCAGGGGCTGAGCTGCCCTGGCCCACCAGGCAGTGCGCCCGAGCAGGCCACTGCCAGGTAGGTCACTGTCGGCAGGCCGCTACTGCCAGCGATGGCTGGGCCAGCAGCCCGGCCGGCCGCATGAGTAGCGGCCGGTGCGGCGGGCAGCCGGGCCGCGATGAGGACAGCAGGTCCGCGGTAACGCGGATGGACGATGGGAAGGCAACGCAGGCGAACGGCGGGAACCCCGCCGAGCGCGACACGCACGGTGAAGCCGCGCCGCAGGCGCGCAGGAGACGAAAGACGACGGCGAGCATGCCAAAGATGAAGACGCACAGCGGGGCGAACAAGCGCTTCCGGCTGACCGGTACCGGAAAGGTGCTGCGCCGTCGCGCGAACCGCAAGCACCTGTTCGAGCACAAGTCGAGCAGGGTCACCCGGCGGCTGGCTGGCGAAGTGACGCTCGCCCCCGCGGACGCCAAGAAGATCAAGAAGTTGCTGGCTAAGTAGCCCAGCCCGCCTCCAGGGAGTAAAAGTGGCACGCGTGAAGCGGGCGGTCAACGCCCACAAGAAGCGCAGGGTGGTGCTTGAGCGGGCCAGCGGGTACCGCGGCCAGCGGTCTCGGATGTACCGCAAGGCCAAGGAGCAGATGCTCCACTCGATGACCTACGCCTATACGGGCCGCAAGGACCGCAAGGGCGCGTTCCGCCGGCTGTGGATCCAGCGCATCAACGCTGCCGCGCGGGCGGACGGAATCACCTACAACCGGTTCATCCAGGGCCTGAAGGCCGCCGGTGTCGACGTGGACCGGCGGATGCTCGCCGAACTCGCCGTGTCGGACCCGGCCGCGTTCTCCGGGCTGGTCAAGGTGGCGAAGGACGCGCTGCCGGAACCGATCGCCGACGCCGCTGCCTGAGGGCAGCACCGCCGTGGGTGAGCCGGATGGCTGAGCTCTCCGGTCCGGAGCTGACCAGCATCCGCTCACCCAGGGTGAAGGCTGCCCGGCAGCTCGGCAAGCGGGCACTGCGGCTGCGGGCCAGGTCGTTCCTGGCCGAGGGCCCCCAGGCGGTGGGCGAGGCGCTCGCCCGCGACGGTGTGGTGACCGAGTTGTTCCTCACCGCCGCGGCCCGGTCCCGGCACGGCGGGCTGGCCGCGCGGGCCGGCCGCCAGGGTGCCCCGGTGCACGTGGTGAGCGGCGAGGTCATGGCCGAGCTCGCGCAGACCGTCACGCCTCAGGGCATCCTCGCCGTCTGCCGGTTCGTGGACGTGCCACTGCCCGCGCTGGCCAGCGCCGCGCCGCGGCTGGTGGTCATCCTCGCCAGCGTCAGGGACCCGGGCAACGCGGGCACGGTGCTGCGCACCGCGGACGCGGCCGGGGCGGGCGGTGTCGTCTTCTCCGACGCCTCGGTCGATCCGTACAACAGCAAGTGCGTGCGCGCGTCCGCGGGCAGCATCTTCCACCTGGACGTGGTGCTCGGCGGCCCGGTGGCGGACACGGTCGGCCGGCTCCGCGCGGCGGGCCTGCGGGTGCTCGCGGCGGACGGGCGGACCGGCCAGCCGCTGGACCAGGTGGAACCACGGGGAGTGCTCGGCGAGCCGACGGCCTGGCTGTTCGGCAACGAGGCATGGGGCCTGCCGGACGACATCCTGGCGCTGGCCGACGAAACTGTCGCCGTGCCGATATATGGGCGGGCAGAGAGCCTTAACCTGGCCGCCGCCGCCGCGGTGTGCCTGTACGCCTCGGCCCGGGCACAGCGCAGTAACGCGGGAGGGGGCTGCCATGCGGCACCCGCAACGCGCTAGAGTCTGATCACATTGCGTCATGAAGAGCGCCTGGTGAGGGTGCGCCGCGACCGCGGCGGTGCCCGCGCCGGACGCTCCGAGCCAGGTGGCCGGCGGGGGTGGGCCACGTGAAGCCAGCGGCCGGGTTGGGGGACCGGGCCACGACAGGCGGCACATGCCGGACGGAGGCAGGGACGCGCGTGAACGGGCATGCGGTGCCCGGGGACAGGCCGCTGGATCAGAGTCCGGCAGCCTTGCTGTCGGCTGCCCTGAGCCTGGGAAGGGCGGCGGCGGACCACCCCGTCCCGGCGCCGGGCCCGGTCCTGATCAGCTCGATGGTGTGTGCCGACGAACTTCCCGACGGCCTGGTCATCGCCGATCACGCCGGCCGGGTCACGGTGTTCAACCGCGCCGCCGCCCGGCTGACCGGGCAGCCGGTCCGGGCCGCGATCGGCGCGGACGTGCGGCAGATCCTGCCGCTGCGTGACGCCGACGGGCGATGCTGGTGGGCCTGTGCCGACCCGTACGGCGGGCTGTCCATCCGCAGCCGGCACCCCGAGATGCCGCTATTCCTCGCCGACGGGACCGAACTGATGGTCACCGTGTCCTACGTGCGGGCGCCGCGCTGGGCCACACTGCAACAGCGCCACCCCGGCCATCCGGCGCCCGCCGCGGGCGAGGTGCAGCGGCTGGTGATCATGCTGCGCGGGGCCCAGCAGCGGGCCCGCCTGGAGCGCAGCCGCGCCGACCTGGTGTCCACCGTGGCCCACGAACTGCGCTCCCCGCTGACCAGCGTGAAGGGCTTCACCGCCACGCTGCTGGCGAAATGGGGCCGGTTCACCGACGACCAGAAGAAAGTGATGCTGGAGACCGTCACGCCGACGCGGACCGGGTCACCAGGCTCATCACCGAACTGCTTGACGTGTCGCGGATCGAGTCGGGCCGGATGGAGGTCCACCGGCAGCTCGTCAGCGTCCCGGAGCGGGTGGAGAAGCTCGTCGCAGGCCGGGTGGCGGCCGGCGACCCGGCCGACCGGTACCGGGTGGTGTTCTCCGACCGGCTTCCCGAGACCTGGCTCGACGCGGACAAGGTCGACCAGATCCTCGGGAACCTTATTGAGAATGCCGTCCGGCACGGTGCTGGTACCGTAACTGTCGTGGTGGAGCCGCTGGAAGCCGCTGGAGCCCGCGCCGTCGTCGGCGCGGGCGGGGGCATCGCGGTCTCGGTGCGGGACGAGGGTGACGGCGTCGCGCCGGAACTCGTGCCGCGGGTCTTCCGTCAGTTCTGGCGGGCCAAGCGCCGCGGCGGCGCCGGACTCGGCCTCTACATCGTCAAGGGGCTGGTCGAGGCGCACGGCGGCGCGATCACCGTGCAGCGGGCCCCGGAGGGCGGCGCCGAGTTCCGATTTACCATGCCCGCCAGCCAGCCCGAGTACGGATAAGCCTCACTAGCGGGGCTCCCCGGGACAAGGGCAGGCAGGCGGGCTACAGTCGCACGCGCCTGCGTATGGCACAAATTCCGCTTTGCCATGCGACCTACCGATACCTGACAAGCAGAGCCCGTGAGGGATGGCGAACCGCATGTCCGCACCGAACAAGCAATACGACCCGGTGGAGGTGACCGCGCTGTCTCCGGAAGAGGTCGCCGCCGCGCTGAAGGAGGCGCTCGCCGGCATCGCCGGGGCGCGCACACTCGATGAGCTGAAGGCCGCCCGGCTGGCGCACGCCGGGGACCGGTCGCCGCTCGCCCTCGCCAACGCCGAGATCGGGGCGCTGCCGCCGCGGGCCAGGGCGAAGGCCGGCCAGCGGGTCGGCGCCGCCCGCCGCGAGGTCCGGCAGGCGCTCGACGCCCGGCAGGCCGAACTCGAGGCCGAGCGCGACCAGCGGGTGCTGGTCGAGGAGACCGTCGATGTGACCCTGCCCTGGGACCGGCGCCCGGCCGGGGCCAGGCACCCGGTGACCACCGTGGGCGAACGGCTCGCCGACGTGTTCGTGGGCATGGGGTACGAGATCGCCGAGGGGCCCGAGGTCGAGGCCGAGTGGTACAACTTCGACGCGCTGAACTTCCCGCCCGACCACCCGGCCCGGGAGATGCAGGACACGATCTTCGTGGCCGGGCCGGACGGCGGCCACTCCGGCACCGTGCTGCGCACGCACACCTCACCGGTGCAGATCCGCGCGCTGCTGACCCGCCCGCTGCCGGTGTACGTGGTCAGCCCGGGCAAGTGCTTCCGCACCGATCCGCTCGACGCCACGCACAGCCCGGTGTTCCACCAGATCGAGTGCCTGGCCGTGGATGAGGGGCTCACCATGGCCGACCTGCGCGGCGCTATCCGGTCGTTCGTGGACGCCATGTTCGGCGAGGGGCTGCGGACCAGGATCCGGCCGGACTTCTTCCCGTTCGTCGAGCCCGGCATGGACGTGTCCATGGAGTGCCACATCTGCCGCGGCGCCTCTGCCCGGGGCGGCGACCCGTGCCGGGTGTGCCGGTCGCAGGGCTGGATCGAGCTGGCCGGCGCCGGGATGGTCAACCCCAAGGTGCTCATCGCCTGCGGCATCGACCCGGACCGGTACAGCGGTTTCGCGTTCGGGCTCGGCATCGAGCGCACGCTCATGGTCCGGCACGGGGTCACCGACATCAGGGACACCCTGGAGGGCGACGTGCGGTTCAGCCGGGCACTGGGGGTGGCGGACTGATGCGCGTCCCACTGTCCTGGCTGCGCGAGTACGCGCCCGTTGACGAGTCGGTTCCGGCCGCGGAGGTGGCCAGGCGGCTGACCGCCGCGGGCCTCGAGGTGGAGTCCGTCGAGTCCGTCGGCCGCGACATCGCCGGGGTCGTGGTGGCGGAGGTCACCGCCATCGAGGAGCTGACCGGGTTCCGCAAGCCGATCAGGTACTGCCACGTGACCACCGGCGCGTCCGAGCGCGACGTGATCTGCGGCGCGGCCAACTTCGCGGTCGGCGACCGGGTGCCGTTCGCGCCGCCGGGCGCGGTGCTGCCCGGCGGCTTCGAGATCGGCGCGAAGAAGGCGTACGGCCGGATGTCGGAGGGCATGATCTGCTCGGCCGCCGAGCTCGCCATCGGCGACGACCACTCCGGGATCATGGTGCTGGCGCCCGGCGCCCCGCTGGGCGAGGACTTCGCCGGCTACGCCGGGCTGGCCGATGACGTGCTCGACATCGGGGTGACCCCGAACCTGGGGTACGCGCTGTCGGTGCGCGGCCTGGCCCGGGAACTGGCCACCGCGTTCGAGGCCGGCTACACCGACCCGGCGGACCAGGGCCTGCCCGCCGACGTCGGGATGGTCTCGCCGGAGGTGTACCCGGCGAGCATCGGCGACCCGGCCGCCTGCGACCGGTTCGTGCTGCGGGAGGTGCGCGGCCTCGACCCGTCCGCGCCGACCCCGCTGTGGATCCGGGTGCGGCTGGCCCGGGCCGGCATGCGCGCGGTGTCGCTGGCGGTCGACGTCACCAACTACCTGATGATCGAGCTCGGGCAGCCGCTGCACGCCTTCGACCGCGACCGGCTGATCGGCCCGATCGTGGTGCGGCGGGCACGGCCGGGCGAGCGGCTGGAGACCCTGGACCACGTCGTCCGCGAGCTTGACCCCGACGACATCCTGATCACCGACGAATCAGGGCCGATCTCGATGGCCGGCACCATGGGCGGCCTGGCCACCGAGATCTCCGAGTCCTCGGTGAACCTGGTGATCGAGGCGGCGCACTTCTCCGCCCGGGGAACGGCCAGGATGAGCCGGCGGCACCGGCTGTTCAGCGAGGCGTCCTACCGCTTCGAGCGGGAGGTGGACCGGGAGCTTCCGCTGCGCGCCTCGGCGAAGGCGGCGGCGCTGCTGGCCGAGCTGGGCGCGGCGGCCCTGGTGCCCGGCTGCACCCACGCGCAGGCCGAGGTGCCCCCGGTGACGATCCGGCTGCCGGTGGACTATCCCGGCCGGGTGGCCGGGCTGTCGTACCAGAAGGCCACCGTGATCAAGCGGCTGCGCGACGTCGGCTGCGCGGTGACCGGGCCGGCCGGGGACGCCGGCGACCCGGCGGACGGCGCCCCGGCCGGCGAGCCGGGCGCCGGGGCCGGTCGGGGCGCCGGGGCCCGGAGCGCGAGCCTGAACCGGCATACCCGGCGAGACCACGGCAAGCACGAGAGCGGCCCGGAGGTCCTCACCGTGGTCCCGCCGTCCTGGCGCCAGGACCTGCGGTACCCCAGCGACCTGGCGGAGGAGGTGATCCGGCTCGAGGGGTACGAGAACGTGCCGGTCCGGATGCCCCGCGCCGCCGCCGGGAAGGGGCTGACCGGCGCCCAGCGGCTGCGCCGCTCGGCAGGCCGCGCGCTCGCCGGGGCGGGCTACGTCGAGGTGCTCGGCCAGCCGTTCGGCTCGGCCGCCGACTACGAGCGGCTGCAGCTTCCCGCCGGGGATCCGCGCCGCCGGGCGCCGCGGATCGCCAACCCGCTGAGCGAGGACGAGCCGTTCCTGCGGACCACCCTGCTGCCCGGCCTGCTGCGGGTGCTGGCCTTCAACGCCGGGCGCGGCTTCGGCGACCTGGCCCTGTACGAGCTGGGCCTGGTGTTCCGGCTCGGCACCGGCGGCCAGGGCGTCGCCCCCATCCCGCGGGTGGACCGCGGGCCGACCGTGGCCGAGGTCACCGAGATGCAGTCCGCCCTGCCCGCCCAGCCGCTGCACGCGGGCGCGGTGCTGGCCGGGAACCGGGAGGCACCGGGCTGGTGGGGGACGGGCCGGCAGGCCGGCTGGCCGGACGCCGTCGAGGCCGCCCGCGAGGTGCTCCGGGTGAGCGGGGTGGCCTGCCGCATCGAGCAGGATCAGCACGCGCCCTGGCACCCGGGCCGGTGCGCGGCGGTCCACATCACCGGCGCGGACGGGGAGGACCAGCTCATCGGCCACGCCGGGGAACTGCACCCGCGGGTGATCCAGGCCTTCCGGCTGCCGGACCGCACCTGTGCGATGGAACTGGACCTGTCGGTCATCGAGTCAGCGGCCGCGGCGCTGCCACCGGCCCAGGCGCCGGCGATCTCCGCCTACCCGGTCGCGACGCAGGACGTCGCGCTGGTGGTGCGGGATGCGGTACCCGCCGCGCAGGTGCAGGCCGCGCTGGCCGCCGGAGCTTCGTCGGCTGCCGGGGATGGCGGAAAGTTGCTGGAGGACGTCCGGCTCTTCGACATCTACACCGGCGAGCAGGTGGGGGAGGGGAACAAGTCCCTCGCCTACCGGCTGCGCTTCCGCGCGCCGGACCGCACCCTCACCGACGAGGAGACCAGCGCCGCCAGGGACGCCGCGGTGGCCGAGGCGGCCCGCCGCGTCGGTGCCGTGCTCCGCGACGGGAGCTGACCCGGCGCTACCGGTTCCGCCGCCTGCGGAACCGGTACCCGCCGGCGGCGCGGATCCGCGGAGCTAGCGCTGGCCCGCCCGGCCGGGCCTTGTTGCCGCCGGCCGGGTCCGGCAGACAATGAGAACGGCTCCGCCCGATAGCCGATTTCCTGCGAGAACCGCGGCAACCGCCGGTCAGTTGTGATGATCGGAAACCGGCTTGCATCGCGGAGTGCCGTGATCAGGTATGACATAACAATCAGGTAACACGCGCCGGGCGCGGGTCGCCCGGCCCTTCGGCCGCAGGGGGTGTGCTGGCGCGTTCCTGCTTGTAGCGGGCACGGGCAACGGTCCGCGCTGGGCCGGCGCAGGGTCACTGTCTAGTGCTTGACAGCAACCGATGCGACGGGCTGCGATGGCGATAGCGCTTTATGCAGTCTTGTCCGGCACGCCGGCCCGTTCCCGCAATCCTGGCCCAGCACCAGTCCCGCACACGGAGGAATCGCCATCAGCCCGGAAGCCAGCGCGCAGGAGCGGTCCACGCTAGGCGCGCCAGGATCGGACGCGGCACCCATCAAGGCAACGTTCGGTGCGGTCTTCGCGATAGGCGAGTTCCGCGCGCTGTGGCTGGCGCAGGTCCTGTCCGTCGCGGGTGACCAGCTTGCCCGGGTCGCGCTGACCTTGCTCGTCTTCGACCGCACCCACTCGGCCCTGCTCGCCGCCGTGACCTTCGCGGCGAGCGTGGTGCCGGCGTTCTTCGGCGGGATCACGCTCGCTGGCCTGGCCGACCGGTTCCCCCGGCGGCGTGTCATGATCGCTTGCGACCTGATCCGGGTCGCGCTGGTAGCCGTCATGGCGGTGTCCGGGATACCGATCGCCGTGCTTGTCGTGCTGCTGTTCCTGGTGACCATGGTCGGGGCGCCGTTCCTGTCGGCCCGCGCCGCCCTGTACCCGGACATCCTGACCGGGGACCTGTATGTGCTCGGGACCGCGGTCACCCTCACCACGTTGCAGTTCGCCCAGGTACTGGGATTCGCCGCCGGGGGCGCCGTCGTCGGGCTCTTCGGCGTCCGGGCCTCGCTGCTCATCGACGCCGCGACGTTCGCGCTCTCTGCCCTGATCATCCGCATCTGGGTGCGGCACTGGCCCGCGGCCCGGGCGGTCGCGGAGCGCGGATCCGGCACGGGCGGCGGCCTGCTCGCGGGCCTCCGGCTGGTGTTCGCCAGCCCTGCGCTGCGGATCCCGATGCTCCTTGGCTGGCTGGCCGCCTTCTACAACGTTCCTGAGGGAGTCTCCGCGCCGCTCGCGGCGACCCTGGGCGGCGGAGCGGTGGCCGTCGGGTTCATCCTGGCCGCGCCGGCGCTAGGAGCGTCGGTGGGGGCGATCGCCTTCAGCCGGCTCGTCGCCCCGGCGAGGCGGGTGCGGTGGATGAGCCCGCTGGCCATGGCGGCCTGCGGCGTCCTTGTCCTGTTTGCTTTCCATCCGCCGCTTCCCATCGCGCTGGTGCTGCTGGCGCTCGGCGGCACGTTCGACTGCTTCCAGCTTGCCGCGAATGCTTCGTTTGTCGCCGCGGCCCCGGCGCGGCAGCGCAGTCAGGCGTTTGGCATCGCCCAAGGCGGCATGAGTCTCGGCCAAGGTGTGGCCATAGTCATCGCGGGGGCAGCGACTGAGCACTATGCCCCGAGTCTCGTGATAGCGGTCAGTGGCGCGGTCGGCGCGGTCGCTGCCATCGCTATCGCCTTCAGCCGGCTACGGGCGCGCTGATCGGTTCAGCCGCGCCGACCGGTGCATACCGGGTCAGCCCCAGCTGGTTCCGCGCATCGCGGGTTCTCCTTCTGCTAGTGGCGGATGATTCGGGTGGTGAGCCCGGGTCTAGCCCCAGCTGGTTCCGCGCATCGCGGGTGCTCCTTCTGCTAGTGGCGGATGATTCGGATGGTGAGCCCGGGTCTAGCCCCAGCTGGTTCCGCGCATCGCGGGTTCTCCTTCTGCTAGTGGCGGATGGTTCGGATGGTGAGCCCGGGTCTAGCCCCAGCTGGTTCCGCGCATCGCGGGTGCTCCTTCCTGGGCAGGTGGTCGCGGGTGTGGTGAGCCTGGGTCTAGCCCCAGCTGGTTCCGCGCATCGCGGGTGCTCCTTCCTTGCAGGTGACATGATCTCGTCGGTCGGGTATGTGTATACACGGCATATGTCACAAGGTCACTGTGATGCCCGGCTTATACCGAGTTAGTCACTGAGGAGCGGGGACGGGGGAGCCCGATCTTGGTTGCGTTCGGTAACCTTGGTATCAAGATTTCGTGAGCATCCCTAATTCTCGGTATCAGTGAGTAATGAGGGCTTGACATCGGGCACATGCTCTCTGTGACAATACGGGTCATCGCTGTCTCGTAAGCCGTGCGGGGCGGGCGGCCCGTGCCCGAACGTCGGCCAAGGAGGAATGGATGGGCGCCGAGCGCTGCAAACGTGTGCGAGAGCACCGGCATGCAGTGTCGGGGTGGCCAGTCTGGCGGCTCCGCCCTTGGCTGGTGGCCTTCATCGGCCTCGTCACCGCGGTCTATGTGATCGCGATCGCCGTGGCTGTCGTCGCCGAGCCGTGGCCGCAGCCCTCGCGCAACTTGTGGCTGTGCGGCGCCCTCCTGCTCTGTACGGCGCTGACCGTGGAGCTGACGAAGCGGACCGGGGAAAATGCCGGGATGATCAAGGACGTCTACGGCGTCTGGGAGCTGCCGCTGGCGATCCTGCTGCCCCCCGTCTACGCGCTGGTGGCGCCGATCTTCCGCTTCACCCTCACCCAGCTGCGCATCCGGCGCATTCCCCTGCACCGGCGGGTGTTCAGCGCGGCGGTCATGGGCCTGTCGAACGCCAGCGCCTCCCTGGTGTTCCACGCGATCACCGGCCAGCGGATCGGGATGGCCCCGGGCATCGGCTCCCCGGCCACCCTGTGGCTCGCGGCCGTCGCGGTGGCCGCGGTGACGCTGTGGACCGTCAACACCAGCCTGGTGTTCCCGGCGATCAAGGGCGCCGATCCGACGGTGACCCTGCGCGAGCTTTACCTTGCGCGCGAGAGCGTCCAGAACGACGTCGCCGAGCTGTGCGTGGCCGTCCTGGTCACCCTGGGCGTCGCGGTCACCCCCCTGACGATCCTGTTCGCCTTCCCGTTCGTGACGCTGCTGCAGCGCTCGTTCCGCCACGTTCAACTCGTCAACGCCTCCCGTGTCGACACCAAGACCGGCCTGCTCAACGCGGGCACCTGGGAGCGTGAGGCGGCCACGGAGGTTGCCCGCGCGGTTCGTACTCACACCTCCCTGGCCGTCGCTCTCATTGACATCGATCACTTCAAGGCGGTCAACGACTCCTTTGGGCACCTGGCCGGGGACCGTGCGCTCCGAACCGTCGCTCGTGCCTTGCCGATCTTTCTCCGGGAGTACGACCTGGTAGGGCGGTTTGGCGGCGAGGAGTTCGCGCTGTTGCTGCCCCAGGCGAAGGCACTGGACGCCTACCGCATCGCGGAACGCATCCGAGCCCACATCGGGAGTATGCCCATTACTGTCAGCGACGACGCCGAGTCCGAGCCGGTTAGGCTCAGCATCTCGATCGGAGTCGCTGCGCTCGGTGCCCGGTGGGACAGCAGCAGCGGAGCCCAGCTTACCGAGCTTCTGGCCGCCGCGGACGGAGCTTTGTACCAGGCCAAACGCAACGGGCGGAATCAGGTCTGCGTGGTCACCGAGAACGCGAGGTTCGGCGCGGGCGCGCACGAGGCGGCGGGTGCGCCCGCTGATGGTGCCGCCGAGCAGCCCGGCCCGGTCACCCGGGTCATCCAGGCCTCCTAGCGCGCCGCCCTCCGCGCACCCCGGTCGGCCAGGAAGAGCCGCCGTCAGGAGGACGGCGAGGGGCTGGGCGAGGGCAGCACCGCGAGTATCTGCAGCCCGTGCTTCCGGCAGGCGGAGGCGCGGCCCGTCGCCAGCACCTGCGGGGTGTCGTAGCCCTGGCAGACCCAGCCATGGATGGTGACCGGCGCGCCGCCGCCGTTGCCGGGGACCTTGCCCGATGCAAGCGCGCGGGTGTAGTCGCGCTCCACCGTCATGGCCTCCTGGCACGTGGCCTGGCCGGTGACCTCCACGTCGACCGGGACTCCCGCCGCCGTGCGTACCATCCCGCACCGGGTGGCGGGCACGGCGGAACCGGAGCCGCCCCCGGCCGCGGTGGTGGCCTGCTTCCCCGGCGGGCCCCCGCAGCCCGTCACCACGCTGGCGGCAAGCACCGCCAGGACGCCCGCGGCGACGGCGCGCGCGTGACGGCGCATGAGGGCCTCCTTCCCGCGCCAACATCATGCCCTGTACCAGGGCGCTCTGGCATCCCGACGCCCCGGCCGCGACGCAAGCCGGCCAGGCACTCCGGGCATCCGCGTTGCATATTTAGCGAACCTAATGCATAATCTCTCACAGAGGCAGGGGCCGTGCCCGGATAGCGATCAGATCGGGAGAACTCATGGGTGTCCGGGTGGCGGTGGCGGGCGCCAGCGGCTACGCGGGCGGGGAACTGCTGCGCATCATCGCCGGGCACCCGGATCTGGAACCCGGGCCGCTCGCCGCCGCGACGAGCGCGGGAACACCGGTCACCGACAGCCACCCGCACCTGGCGCAGTTCGCGGACCATGCCTTCGAGCCCCTCGACCCGGCCCGGCTGTCCTCGGCGGACCTGGTGTTCCTCGCGCTCCCGCACGAGGAGTCGGCTGCGGTCAGCGCCGCCATGCCCGACGGCGTCCCCGTGGTGGACCTCAGCGCCAGCTTCCGCCTCGCCGACCCGCGGGCGTGGTCGGCGTACTACCGGACCCCGCACGCCGGCCAGTGGTGTTACGGACTGCCCGAACTGCCCGGGGCGCGGGAGCGGATCGCCGGCGCGCGGCGGGTGGCCTCGCCCGGCTGTTACGCGACGGCGGCCATCCTGGCCCTCGCGCCGCTGCTCGCCGCGGGCCTGGCCGATCCGGGCGACATCGTGATCGTGGCCGCCTCCGGCACCTCCGGGGCCGGCCGCTCCCCGTCGGCGGCGCTGCTGGCCACCGAGGTCATCGGCGCGATGGCGGCCTACCAGGCCGGCGGCACGCACCGGCACACGCCGGAGATCGAGCAGGCGCTGCGCGCGGTGCTGGCCAGGGGGGGCGACCCCCCTGGAACCCCCCGGGGCGCCGATGGCGCCTGGCCGGCAAGCCGGCAGGCCACATCGCGCGTGCTGGCCTGGGGGGGCGACCCCCCTGGAACCCCCCGGGGCGCCGATGGCGCCTGGCCGGCAAGCCGGCCGGCCCCATCGCGCGTGCTGGCCTGGGGGCACGCCCCCGGACCCCACGGCCCGGAACCTCGCGGTGGCGGCGAGCCGGTCGTGTCGTTCACCCCGATGCTGGCCCCGATGCCCCGGGGCATCCTCGCGACCTGCACCGCGCGGCTGGGCGACCCGGGCACGGCCACCGGGGCGCTGCGGGAGGCGCTGGCGGCCGCCTACGACGGCGAACCGTTCGTCCGGCTGCTCCCCGAGGGCCGCTGGCCGGCCACCGCGGCGACGAACGGTTCCAACATGGCGCACCTGCAGGCCGCCGCCGACCCGCACGCCGGGCGGGCGGTGGTCGTCGCCGCCCTCGACAACCTCGGCAAGGGCGCGGCCGGCCAGGCGGTCCAAGCGGCCAACCTCATGCTCGGCCTGCCCGAGACCGCGGGCCTGTCCTTCCAGGGAGTTGCCCCGTGAGCGTTACCGCACCGCTAGGGTTCCGGGCCGCAGGCGTGGCCGCCGGGCTGAAGGCCTCCGGTGCCCGCGACGTCGCGGTGGTCATCAACGACGGGCCCTCCCGCGCCGCCGCGGCGGTGTTCACCGCCAACCGGGTGAAGGCCGCGCCGGTGCTGTGGACGCAGCAGGTCGTCAAGGGCGGCCGGGTGCGGGCGGTGCTGCTCAACTCCGGCGGCGCGAACGCGTGTACCGGACCGCTCGGCTTCGCCGACACGCATTTGTCAGCAGAACGATTGGCCGTGGGCCTGTCTGACTCCGCGGGCGAGATCGCCGTCTGCTCAACCGGCCTGATCGGCGAACGGCTGCCCATGGACCCGCTGCTCGGCGGCGTGGATGTGGCCCTCGCCGAGGCGTCGCGGGCCGGTGGCCTCGCGGCCGCGGACGCGATCAGGACCACCGACACCGTGGCCAAGATCGCCTTTCACCGTTCCGGCGGGTACACGATCGGCGGCATGGCCAAGGGGGCGGGGATGCTCGCGCCGGCGCTGGCCACCATGCTGTGCGTGCTCACCACGGACGCCGACCTGGATCCCGCTGACCTGGACGCCGCGCTCCGGGCGGCGACCCGGGTCACCTTCGACCGGCTGGACACCGACGGCTGCATGTCCACCAACGACACGGTCCTGCTGCTGGCCAGCGGCGCCTCGGGAGAGCGCCCGGACACCGGCGGGTTCACCCGGGCGCTCACCGGTGTCTGTGCCGACCTGGCCCGGCAGTTGCAGGCCGACGCCGAGGGGGCGGGCAAGCTGATCGCGATCGAGGTGGTCGGCGCCGCCGGCGAGGACGACGCGGTCACGGCAGGCCGCGCCGTGGCCCGGTCGGCCCTGCTCAAGTGCGCCATCGCCGGTGCGGATCCGAACTGGGGCCGGGTGCTGTCCGCGGTGGGCACCACGGACGCCGTGTTCGACCCGGACCGGATCAACGTGGCGATCAACGGTGTCTGGGTGTGCCGCAACGGCTGCGCCGCCGACGACAGGTCCAAGGTTGACCTGGGCCCGCGGGACGTGACGATCACCGTGGACCTGTCCGCCGGGCCGGCCGCCGCCACCATCCGCACCACCGACCTGACCACCGAGTACGTGCACGAGAACTCGGCCTACTCGACATGACCGCGACCGTAAGCCCACCGCCCGCCGGGGAGTCCCTCACCCGAGCCAGCAGGGCCAAGGCCAGCGGGGGTTCCAGGCCATCGGGGGTCCGGGGGTGTCCCCCGGGCGATGCTGTGCCCCCCTGGGACGGCACCTCCAAGGCCGCGGTCCTGATCGAGGCGCTGCCGTGGCTGGACCGTTTCCACGGCAAGACCGTGGTGATCAAGTACGGCGGCCACGCGATGACCGACGACGCGCTGCGTGCCGGGTTCGCCCAGGACGTGGTGTTCCTCCGGTACGCCGGGCTCAGCCCGGTGGTGGTGCACGGCGGCGGCCCGCAGATCTCCGCCCACCTGGACCGGCTGGGCGTGCCGAGCACGTTCACCGCGGGGCTGCGGGTCACCACGCCGGAAACCATGGACGTGGTCCGCATGGTGCTCACCGGCCAGGTGAACAGGGACGTGGTGGGCCTGATCAACCGGCATGGGCCGTTCGCCGTGGGCATGTCCGGTGAGGACGCGAACATGTTCACCGCGCGCAGGCGGCACGCGGTGGTGGACGGCACCCCGGTGGACATCGGGCTGGTCGGCGAGATCGAGACCGTGGACCCCGCCGCGGTGCGCGCGCTGATCGCCGACGGCCGGATCCCCGTGGTGTCCAGCGTCGCCAGGGGCACCGGCGGCGAGGTGTACAACGTCAACGCCGACACCGCCGCGGCGGCGCTCGCCGTGGCCCTGGGCGCGGCCAAGCTGGTGGTCCTCACCGACGTGGCGGGCCTGTACGCCGACTGGCCGGGGGACGGGGACCAGCCGGGGCAGCCCGGGGACGTGATCAGCCTGCTGACCGCGACCAGCCTGGAACGGCTGCTGCCCGGCCTGGGCAGCGGCATGATCCCCAAGATGGAGGCGTGCCTGCGGGCGGTGCGCGGCGGCGTGCCCCAGGCGCACGTGCTCGATGGCAGGCAGCCGCACGCGGTGCTGCTGGAGATCTTCACCGACTCCGGCATCGGCACCATGGTCGTCCCGGACGGAGCAAGCTCATGAGTCGCACGGAGGAACTTCAGCGGCGGTTCGAGGCCGCGTTCATGCCGAACTACGGCGTCCCTCCGGTCGCGCTGGTGCGCGGCGAGGGCTGCCAGGTCTGGGACGCCGACGGCAACTCCTACACCGACCTCATCGCCGGCATCGCGGTCAGCGCGTTGGGCCACGCCCACCCCGCGATCACCGAGGCGGTGACCCGCCAGGTGCGCGCGATCGCGCACACCTCCAACCTGTTCCTGCACGAGACCGAGGTCGTCCTGGCCGAACGGCTGCTCCGGCTGCTCGGCCACGACGGCAGGGTGTTCTTCGCCAACTCCGGCACCGAGGCCAACGAGGCAGCGCTCAAGCTGGCCCGCCGCCACCAGGGCCCATCCCGTCCGGTCATCGTCTCCGCCGAGAACAGCTTCCATGGACGGTCCATGGGATCCCTAGCGGTGACGGGCAAGGCCGCGCTGCGCCAGCCGTTTGGCCCCTTCGGGTTTGACGTGAGGTTCGTGCCCTACGGCGACCTGGCGGCGCTCACCTCAGCCGTCACCGGCGAGTGTGCCGCCGTCATCCTCGAGCCGTGCCAGGGGGAGGCCGGGGTGGTGCCGCCGCCCGCCGGGTACCTGCGGGGCGCGCGGGAGGCCTGCGACGCGGCCGGCGCGCTGCTGGTGCTCGACGAGATCCAGAGCGGCATCGGCCGCACCGGCGCCTGGTTCGCCTGCCAGGCCGCGGGCGTCGCGCCGGACGTGCTGACCCTGGCGAAGGGGCTCGGCGGCGGTCTGCCCATCGGGGCGTGCATCGGGCTCGGCGCGGCGGGCACCGCGCTGCGCAAGGGGGATCACGGCAGCACGTTCGGCGGGAACCCGGTCGCGTGCGCGGCGGCGCTCGCCGTGCTGGACACGATCGAGGCCGACGGCCTGCTGGCGCGCGCCGCGGCGGTCGGCCGGCTGCTGGCGGACGGCATCGCCGGGACCGCTCATCCGCTGCTCGGCGGGGTCAGGGGCGAGGGCCTGTGGCTGGCCGCGGTGCTGACCGGGCCTGCCGCCGGCGCGGTCGAGGCGGCCTGCCGCGACGCGGGTTTCCTGGTGAACGCGGTGCAGCCGGATGCCATCCGGCTCGCCCCGCCGCTCATCCTCAGCGACGCCGAGGCCGCCGCGTTCCTCGCGGCGTTCCCTGGCATCCTGGACCGGGCGGCGACCGCGGCGCGGGCCCCGGCGCAGGCCCCGGGCCAGGCCACGGCGCCGGCTCCCGCCGGGCCGGTCACGGAGCCGGTCCGGTGACGGCGGTGAGCCCGGCGACCAAGGCCGCCCGCCAGGAGCAGATCGCCGGGATCCTGGCCCAGGCGCAGGTCCGCTCGCAGGAGGAACTCGCCGCGATGCTGGCCGACCGCGGCGTCCGGGTGGCACAGGCCACCCTGTCCCGCGACCTGGAGGAAATGGGCGCGGTGCGGCTGCGCGTGCCCGGCGGAGCGCTGATCTACGCGCTGCCGGGCGGCGCGGGCGGCCCCGGCTCACGGCCGGGCGGCGTCGGCGCCGCGGAGGCCGAGGCGGTCTTCACCGGGACGCTGCCGCGGGTCGCCGCCGAGCTTCTGGTCAGCGCCGAGGCCAGCGCGAACCTGGTCGTGCTGCGCACCCCGGCCGGTGGCGCGCAACTGCTCGCCTCCACCCTCGACCATGCCGGATGGCCCGCCATCCTCGGCACGGTCGCGGGGGACGACACCGTCCTGGTGATCACCCGGGACCCGGGCGGCGGCGCCGAGGTGGCCGCGGCGCTGCTGCGGCAGGCGGAACGGAAGGCGGAGGAGCGACGAGCCTAGGCCGGGCGGGGGCCCGGCCGGCCGAGGGGACCGCGGCCCACAGGGACCGGCCAACGGCCAAGGCCGCGTGACGAAGGAAGGCGGCCTTGGCGCCAGCGGGGTCCGGGGGCGCCCCCCGGGCTAGCACAGGCACCGACACCGATACGACACCGACAAGGGATATGACATGACCAAGCGCGTGGTACTTGCCTATTCGGGCGGCCTGGACACCTCCGTCGCCATCGGCTGGATCGCCGAGGAAACCGGGGCCGAGGTCATCGCGGTCGCGATGGACGTCGGCCAGGGCGGCGAGAACATGGCCACCATCCGGGAGCGGGCGCTGGCCTGCGGCGCCGCCGACGCCGAGGTGGTGGACGCGCGGGCGGAGTTCGCGGCCGGCTACTGCCTGCCCGCGATCAAGGCGAACGCCCTCTACATGAACCGCTATCCGCTGGTCTCCGCGCTGTCCCGGCCGCTGATCGTCAGGCATCTGGCCCGGGTGGCCCGCGAGCGGGGCGCCGACATGGTCGCCCACGGCTGCACCGGCAAGGGCAACGACCAGGTCAGGTTCGAGGTGGGCCTGGCCAGCCTGGCCCCCGAGGTCAAGGTGCTCGCACCGGTCCGGGACTCCGGCATGACCAGGGACAAGGCGATCGCGTTCGCGGAGGAGAAGGGGCTGCCGATCGACGTGACGCACCGGTCCCCCTACTCGGTCGACCAGAACCTGTGGGGGCGGAGCTGCGAGACCGGCCACCTGGAGGACATCTGGGAGGCGCCGCACGACGACGTGTGGTGCTACACCCAGGACCCCAGCGTGCCGCGGGACCCCGACGAGCTCGTGCTCAGCTTCACCGACGGGGTGCCGGTCGCGATCGACGGCCGGGAGCTGTCGCCGCTGGCCCTGATCACCGAGCTGAACGAGCGCGCCGGCGCGCAGGGCGTGGGCCGGGTGGACATGGTCGAGGACCGGCTGGTCGGGATCAAGAGCCGGGAGATCTACGAGGCGCCCGGGGCCATCGCGCTCATCGCCGCGCACTCCGAGCTGGAGAGCGTGTGCATGGAGCTGGACCTGGCCAGGTTCAAGCGGTCGGCGGAGCAGCGGTGGACCGAGCTGGTCTACGACGGGCTGTGGTACTCGCCGCTCAAGCCGGCGCTCGACGCGTTCCTGAACCAGGCGTCCCGGTACGTGACCGGCGACGTGCGGCTGCGGCTGCACGCCGGCCAGGCCGTGGTGACCGGCCGGCGCAGCCCGGTCTCGCTGTATGACTTCGGGCTGGCCACCTACGACACCGGCGACACCTTTGACCAGGGGCTGGCCAGGGGGTTCGTGGAGCTGTGGGGCCTGCCAAGCAAGACCGCGGCGCTCCGGGAGCAGCGCGCGGCCGGCTGAGCCGTCACGCGGCCGGGCTGAGCCGGGTCCCGCCACGGGCCGCGCCCGAGCGGCCCGGCGGGCGCCGGCCCGCCGCCCCGGGACCGGGGTGTGGGCAGGCGCGAGCGTGGAGCATCATGGAACGTCCCCTGCCGGTCGGCGGCCCGGTGCGGGACCGCACTTCTCCGAACGGGCGTGGAGGGGAACCAGGTGTCAGATCAGGAGCGCATGCGGACGCGGCTGTGGGGCGGGCGGTTCGAGTCCGGGCCCGCGGAAGCGCTGGCGAGGCTGTCGGTCAGCGTCCAGTTCGACTGGCGGCTGGCGCCCTACGACCTGCTCGCGTCCCGGGCGCACGCGCGGGTGCTGCACCGCGCCGGGCTGCTGTCCGACGGCGAACTGGACCGCCTGATCGCCGCGCTGGACGGGCTGGCCAAAGCCTGCCGGGACGGCAGCTTCCGGCCGTCGGCCGCCGACGAGGACGTGCACACCGCCCTGGAACGCGGGCTGCTCGAGCGGGTCGGCGCGCTCGGCGGCAAGCTGCGGGCCGGCCGCAGCCGCAACGACCAGGTCGCCACCGACCTGCGCCTCTACCTGCGCGATCACGCCAGGCTGCTGGTGCTGCGGGTGGTGGAACTGGAAACGGCGCTGCTCGCCCAGGCCGAGCAACATCGGGCGGCGCCCGCGCCCGGGATGACCCACCTGCAGCATGCCCAGCCGGTGGTGCTCGGCCACCAGTTGCTGGCACATGCCCACGCGCTGGCCCGTGACGTCTCGCGGCTGCAGGACTGGGACGCCCGCGCGGCGGTGTGCCCGCTCGGCTCTGGCGCGCTGGCCGGGTCCTCGCTGCCGCTGGACCCGCAGGCGGTCGCCGGGGAACTCGGTTTCGCCCGCGCGGCGGAGAACTCCATGGACGCGGTCAGCGACCGGGACTTCGCGGCGGAATTCTGCTTCGTGGCCGCCCTGCTGGGGGTGCACCTGTCCCGGCTGGGCGAGGAGATCGTGCTGTGGGCCTCGCAGGAGTTCGGCTGGGCGGAGATCGACGACGCGTACGCCACCGGGTCCTCGATCATGCCGCAGAAGAAGAACCCCGACGTGGCCGAGCTCGCCCGCGGCAAGGCGGGCCGTCTGATCGGCGGGCTGACCGGCCTGCTGACCACGCTCAAGGGCCTGCCGCTCACCTACAACCGCGACCTGCAGGAGGACAAGGAGCCGGTCTTCGACGCGGTCGACACGCTGCTGCTGGTGCTGCCGGCGATGGCCGGCCTGGTCAGCACCCTGAGATTTCATGTTGAACGCCTCGCGGGGGGCGCGAGTACCGGCTTCGCGCTAGCCACCGACCTGGCTGAATTGCTCGTCCGCCGCGGGGTGCCGTTCCGCGAGGCACACGAGGTGGTCGGTCACCTGGTGGTGTGGTGCCAGGTGAACGACTGCGACCTGCCGGACGTGAGTGACGAGGACCTGGCGAAGATCTCGCCGCACCTGACGCCGGACGTACGGGAGGTGCTGTCGGTGACCGGCGCGCTGGCGGCGCGCAACGCGCACGGCGGGACCGCGCCGGAGCGGGTCGCCGAGCAGCTCGCCGCGCTGCGGACCGTCGTGGACGAGCACGCCGCGTGGGCAGGGTCCTGACGCCGGCTCAGGACGTGAACTGACCCCGGCACCGCCACGTGCCGGGGTCAGTGTGGCTGGGCCGTCAGGTACGCAGCGTTGCCGCGTAGAGGACCTGGTGGAACGCGGCCGCCGGGTTCGGCGGCTTGGAGGCGAGCGTCCAGGCTCCGGCCACCCTGGCCGGGGTGGCCGACAGGCCGGAGTAGTCACCGGGGAACTTGCCCCCGGCGACCGCCGCATACCGCAGGTTCGACGGCGGGCCAAGGACTATCGGCGTGGCGAACGTGGCGCCGCCATTGTCTGACCAGGTCAGCTCCTGCTGGATGACGTTGGGGTTGGCCAGGTCGCGCCGGCCGTAGCTGACGAAGACCCGGCCGGCGGCCGTCGCGACCGCCGCGTTGATGTACTGGATGCCCGGGCTGTGCCCGGGGGTCACCTGGACCGGGCCGGACCAGTGCTGCCCGCCGTCGGTCGAGCTGGATATCTCGACCGCGTCGAGCACGCCGGGCCCGTTGGCGTTCCACACCTGGAACATCCGCCCGGTCGCGTGGTCACCCTCCATGAGCGGCAGGCAGCAGCGGATACCGGCCGGGCCGCCGCCGATGTTCCTGGCCACCACCGTCGGCTTGGTCCAGGTGGCGCCCCCGTCGAAGGAGGTTTGCGCCACGACCGAGGTCCCGCTGCCGGCGTTGGTGCCGTTCCTCAGGATGAAGCCCTGCCGGATGCCGTCGCCGAACGCGCTGCCGGCGAACAGGTAGGTGTCGGTGACCGCACCGTCCGGCTGGACGAACGGCTGCGAGTTCTGGGCGAAGTCCTTCCGGTCAATCACGTGCGTGCTGCTCCAGGTCTTTCCCTGGTTGTCGGACCAGCGGACGACCTGGGGCGAGGTGCCGTTGGCCAGGAACTCGGTCCAGAACTGGTAGATCCGCCCGAAGAACGGGCTGTTCGGCTGGGTGTCGGCGACCAGCCAGTTCTTGTCGTCCGAGACGGCGCAGGTGTTGCTGTGCTGGGCCAGGACCGGCAAGCCGAAAGTGGCGCCGCCGTCGGTGGACCGGGACACCGCCACGGCGGTCGGGCAGGTGACGTCGAAGACCAGCGAGGAGATGTACACGCTGCCGTCGGCGCCGAATGCCACCACCGGGTCCGAGGCGCGGTCGTAGGTGCCGCCGACCGCCCTGGTCAGCCCGGGCAGGCGGGACTGGTGCCAGTGCGCGCCGCCGTCATTCGTCCAGGCGTAGAAGATGTCCACCGACCCGCCGCTGGCGAACCGGCAGTCGTGCGCGACCGCCACCTCGATCTTGGTGTTGAACGGGGATACCGCGATGTCCGGCTCCACCAGCGTGTCCGGTTCACAGTTACCGTGGGCCGCCACGGTCTGCCGGCCGATCTGGCCCACGTGCAAGACCGCTGGCGGCCCGGACGGGGCCGCCAGCGCGGGCGCGGTTATGGAGTGCGCGGAGCGGGTGCTGCACGGTGCCTCCCGGTTGTCCGAGGTCCGGCCGGACCGGGGGCCAGGCCGGACGAACGACATGGTTCAGCCCTTTAGTTGTGCAGAGAGGGGCAAAGGCCACTGGGGACGCTAGACGGACACCCGGAGCGGGTCAACGGTGCGGCGCGGAGTGTGCGTGGTTTCGTTGCCAAGCCCAGACCGCTTCGTGTCCTATAGTGCGAGGCCGGTGCCGATCATGAGGGGAGCCTGCCCGTGCTGCTGCCGCGGGAGACGTTCGCTGGCAGTGCAGCTTTGGTGGCGCCCGCGCTGCTGGGCTGCGTGCTCGAGCACGACACCCCGGAAGGCCTGGTCGCCGTGACGCTGACCGAGGTGGAGGCCTACCACGGGCAGGCCGACCCGGCCTCGCACGCCTACCGTGGCCAGACCCCGCGC
>WNGQ01001933.1_pt1 | contig 26341 bp, 25 predicted proteins | sample 5407661 | NCBI WGS metagenome assembly WNGQ01 (sample SAMN13153382, study PRJNA577476) | soil metagenome | isolation source: 60 cm soil or saprolite under Garry oak tree replicate 2 | place: USA:California | collected 2016-06-15 | reverse complement strand
GTTCCAAAAACATCTCAGCTATATCGCGGAGACTCAGGATGCCTCGCAGCCGCCAGAGGAGGACGATATCCGTAGGATATTCGAGATAATTGAAGGGAGTGCCGGTGCGTTCATGAAAGAAGTGTTTACAAACGGTGCAGCGGAATGTTCGATAGCCGAGAATGGTTTTCTGCCGCTGTTCTTTCGTAGAAGGAGATGCACAACGTGGGCAATTCATGAATCAATCATTCCTCATCAGATGGTTATTTCTCACAAGAATACCTCATGGGTGCTCTTCATGCCAAGCCATCTTCTGAGTTCTGACAGAACCGTTCCGCCCCAGTAAAGAGCTACTCGCTTACGCCCCACAACAACTATTGCCCAGGCTGGCGAAGCAAGCAAACTCACTTTTTGGAGATGAGTTCCAATCAATATCCTGGAAAAATACATTTGCCCATATATGGAAGATATACTTTCTCTACTTATTCGTTTATATAGTAATGCGATAGTTCTGTGCTTTGAGATCTATACTCGTATCTTTTCATTGCAAACCGTTGATTATTTAGTAAATTTTGACATAAAGGAGCGAAAGTATATGGTGACAGACTAGAACATTTCCATAGACATCAAGAAGAGTAGAACTATCAACTAACAGTAGATAACCACAACTCACGCAAATACATTCAAGTTATTTCAGAGATCTGATGGCCTGATTATTTTGCCATTGCCCTTTGCTTTATGTAACCATACTTGAATGCCAATTATATGGTGAGCAAGGCCCTCTCTACATAAATATAAGCGAGGGCAGAAAAGGACGTATTTTTATGAAGTACAGTATGAATAGGATCATAGCTTTTCATATGATATTGGCAGCAATCGCTGTCAATGCTCTGTTCTTAGTATGCACCACTATTCCTACGAAAGCACAGTCAGCGCTTGCATCCACTATCAACAGCATTACTGAGTCTCCGGTGCCGGGTGGCGATCCCTGGGGGACCGCGTTTGACAGCAGTGGAAATGTCTGGGTAGCTTTGCCTGGCTGTGACCTGGCACCGAGTTGTTCCAGTTCGACTCCACCTGGTAAGCTTGCTTTATTTGATCCCACCGGGCAGAATTGGAAAACTACTGTCCAACTTCCTTCTGGCTATGGTCAGCCTGTCTTTGTCGCTGTCGATTCTAGCAGTAATGTCTGGTTCACTATGCCGGTTACGAATAGCATCGGTATGTATAACCCTACTAATGCGACCGTTACACAGTGGGCCGTCCCAACCTCCAGCGCTGGCCCCTGGGATCTTGCGATTGACTCAACCGGTAAAATCTGGTTTACCGAGCATTATGTGAATCAAATTGGCTCTTTTGATCCCAACACGCAAACGTTTCATGAAATGGCGACCCCTACAGCGAGCAGTCAACCCTATGGTATCACTATAGACTCGTCAAATAACATCTGGTTTACCGAGAATCCAGATACTGCTGCCCAAATAGGGGAATATACCAGTCAAGGAGTTATGCAGGAGTATAAGATACGCAATACTTCAACAGGCGGGACAGGTCTAACTCCTCACTTGATAATAGTGGGTCCTGACGGCAACCTCTGGTGGTCAGAGGGCTGGGTTCATTCTATTGGTACGCTGAAGCTCTCTGCTGCTCAGCCTGGAACAAATAATGGCGTCACCGAATATTCGTACACCCCTTCTTGCAGTAGCTGTGGTTCGCATACCTCTGGTATCAGCGCCGATAAGCTAGGCCAGATCTGGTTGGATGATTCACTACAGAATGCATTTGCTTCTTTCCCGGTCGCAGGAGGCTCATTCACATTCTACAGCACCAATGGGCATCCTCATGATGGCCTCAACGTTGATACGCAGAACAGGATTTGGTACGACGAGGAGTTCGCAAACAAGTTAGCTGTCGCCGTTCAATCTAGCTCCAGTGCGACACCAACACCAACAAGTACAACAACACCAACGCCGACTGCCACTGCAACCTCAACGCCAACCTCGGGCACCACGCTAGGTCAGGATACCTTCCAGCGCGCTAATCAATCGCACTGGGGGACCGCATCAGACGGCCAAACCTGGGGCGGAGATGCCAATACCAGCACGGCATTCTCGGTTTCAGGCAATGCAGGACTCGTGACTAATGCCGGTGGCGTCTCTTATAGCGCGGTGTTAGGTCCTACCACTGCTAACGCTGAGGTCTATGCCACCAGTTCCTTGAGCTCCTTTACCTTCAGCAATGTTGGCGAAGTACTGCGCTGGACCGATGGCAACAACTGGTATAAAGCCTATATCGATGGCACCAATTTGTCTATTCAGAAGAAGGTCAATGGCACGACGGCCAATCTGGCCAGCGTGGCCTTCACCGCTACGGCCGGGACTTCCTATACCCTGCACTTCCGCGTGGTGGGGACGACCCTGACCGCCAATGTCTGGGCCTCTTCCGGCACAGAGCCGAGCGGCTGGATGGTCACAGCCAGCGATAGTACCCTGAGCTCTGGCTATTGCGGTCTGCGCCTCCTCACCCAGACTGGGACCGTGACCGTCACTTCCTTCCGGGCAATGTCGCTCTAAAAGAGAGGTTGTATGGGTATGAGTTGAATAACCTAGGGTAACACAGCTCATACCCACACAAATAAATCCAGGTTTACTGAAACGCCTAGTAAATGATAGCGCGAGAGGAAATAAGCAGAATGTTTCATAAAGATGGCAGGATCAAGGTACTTGGTTGCATGCTCTTGCTACTGTTCTTATTGGCCGCCTGTAATTCCACAGACAATACAAGTAATGCGAACAGCAATTCTACGAACAAAATCGTAACAGTTACTACCTATCAAGGGACACCTTCTAATAAGACCTCGCCAGTTGCGGTAAAGCCTAAACCAGTACGAGGGGTCTCGCAAGGACCATCGGGGAGTGGTCCCATCGTCATAACATCGCCAACGCACATATCTGGCGGCAATGCAAATAGTGAGCAGGTAGTGCTGAAGGATCGTACACTAGTGATCAGTAGCGTAAGTAAACAAAACGGTGCGAATGCTGCTTCAAGCCTGATTACACTGGTATTGACTGTGAAGAATACCAGTAATAAGCCGATTATGAACAAATCAACCTTTTTCCAATTAATGGGGACAGAGGGTGATACCTTCTCTTACCAGTCTAACAGCTCTGACAACTTCTATGGCACTGTACCTGCAAGCAGTTCCCACAGTGGTACAGTTGTGTTTCAGTTGCCAAGTGCAGCAGCGCATAACCTGCGCCTGCTTTATCGTCCTGAGGTAGCGGTAGAAACGGCCCTGGTGATGCTCAATGTCTAAATAACTCAATGTTATCAGGCTCGCAAGCGTTTCAATGTGTCTGTTGGATAGATAGTCTTGATATACAGAGCGCCAACGGACACATTGAACTGCTGGCGAGTTGCACAACCAAGCGCATGCAGCAAAATTAGCTGTACAGCAAAAAATCTGAGAGAATATTAAGAAGCCAACGTTCCAGGCATGGAGTCATCGACAATTAGATCAGGCCCTCGCGGATGGCTATCGCGACCGCGTGCGCCCGATCAGTGACGTGTAACTTTCGGTAAATTTCCTGCAACTTGCGTTTGACTTGCACCTCGCTCCAGGAGAATTGCTTTCCAATTTCTCTATTTATATATCCTTTTGAGGCAAGGCTTATTAGCTCGATATCCGTCGTGCTGAGTCCCCACTTCAGGCGGTTCTGCTCCCTGGTCAGTCGATGAAGCTCGACCACTACCTGCGTCACTGCCTGAGATTTAACCAGAACGCGCTCACCATTTTGCACAGCACGCATGGCACTTCGTAAATCATCCATAGACAATGTTCTATGCAGATAGCCGTGTACGCCCATTCCTAAGGCCTGAAAAAGTTGTTGTTCATCACTGGACCCTGCAATTAAAACAACACGTGTATCAGGAAAGTTTCGCAGCAATTGCTGAGCGATATCTAATCCACTGATTGCTTCCAGCGTGATATCGACTAAGATGATATCAGGCTTTAGCTCCCTGGTGAGAGCCAGAGCAGTTTGCTCGTCTTCGGCCTCCCCTACTATCTTAAAGTCATCTTCCTCATTCAGCATCATGTGTATTCCCTGACGCAGAATCATGTGATCAGCGACTACTAGTATGCGGATCGCAGCATTTTCGGATATCAATGCCTGTGTCTCCATAGTAATCATCAGTTTCACCCCCCCTTAGTGTTTGACCTCTCGTTCCACCACAATTCTCATAAAGTAAGAAGCAGTGGAGAACTCGTCACTCTTTTTATATCCAGGTGTAGAAATCTGCGAACTGGCAGTTGAGCACCTTCATTTTGTAGAGCTTCAACAGCCTACACTCCTGTTTATTGATCCCATCCATATACCTTCCACCGTTTTCTTTCCAATGAGTGCGTTGTTGACAAAACAGCTCAGCAGAAACCGCAGGGTTATACCAGTATCGGCAATGAGTTCTTTCCTCTGCACTGAGGCTACGCTGCGAAGACGAATTCGAGGCTACTAGGCTTTGCTAAGATCCAGCAATGGTTTGGTAGAGGATCAGCTTCTTCGCTGAGAAACAATGCACAAATATGTTTAGACATACATATAATTTATAGCACAAAAATCTACCAGCATCTATATGCTCTTTTCCCCCTCGATTTGCCCCCGCATCACCCCAGACATAGTCAATCCGAGAGAACTCAAGCAGGCCAGTCCAGTTATAGACATGAGCAGAGCCAACCAAAGATGTGAGAAAACGAACATGGCGACCACTTTGTCTGCGGGTAGATGGAGCAATCCGGCAAATATGAGCAATCCAACAGCTTCGTTGCTACCGACCTGGGCAGGAGGGTTTGGTAGAATGTAGAACATATTGTAAACAGTGTACCCGAAGAGAGAAGTTCCGAAAGGGATAGGGAAACCGATAACCCAGAAAGCCAACATGGCAAAAAGGCCGTCAAGGATGACAGCGATACCCGTAAGCAGTACGGTTGCAATAAAAATTTTGGGGCGACTGACGCCGAGAAGCAGCGCGTCTATAAAGCCAATAGCAAAGCTCTCGATCTTGCTGCCAATCGATTTAGGAAAGATGCCCTTCAATTTGTGGAGCAGTGCAATAGCAACATTGCGTTTCCAGGCGACTAGAGCCACGAAGAAGATCAGACTCATGAGTAGTCCACCCACCAGACCTAGCACTAACCAGAGCTTGATATCCATGTGCAAGCCAAGAAACGGCACAATAGCCATGATGAAAAGCGCGGGTACTAAATCCAAAGCTTTGTCCATAGCCACAGTCGACACTGATTGGCTGATGGGAACATGTGCAAGACGTTTGAGCATGAGGGGCTTTGCGACTTCACCTGCACGTATCGGAAACAAGAAGTTCAGAAAGATACCAACCAGAGAGAGTTTCACCACTTTGAAGGTATCGACCTTTGCGATAGGATTCAAGAAGAGTTTCCAGCGCATACCACGAACGGAAAAGGCCAGAAGAAAGGCAACACCTGACAGGAAAACGAGCACGAGTGCTTGAGGGGTTGCTAAGCGCTGTTGAAGCAGATGAATAGTGACGGGAATGTCTACGAAACGTGAGACAAGGAATAGCAGGGCAATGCCGATCAGTAGACCAATGATAATTTTTAACACAGGGGAGTTGAGGAAAACTTTCCATAAGGGCTGCGGGTTCTCCAGAGAGAACCCTGACGTACCAGCAAGCTGTAGTCCATCCTGAACCAGGGAAGGGTATTCATTGAGAGTTACGGCAGGAAGCGACTCAGCCTGTAGTATACTGTAGGGCCTGGGTCCCTCTTTATTTGTCAGATCGCCACCACCGAGTCCGTCGTGATACATTTCAGATGGGGTTTGTTGTGGTCTATGCACTATCGATCTCCCGTCATTAAGTCATATGAGAAGCGTCAAACCTTCCCATTAAACAATTTTCAAGTTCTTTATCTATTATTTGCCCATTAATAGTTAAAGAGGTTGAGTTAGTTGCTGGTTCAGCAAAACTTCTGCTCCAATAGTCCTAGTCACTTTTTACGCCATATCCAGTAATAACCCGTACCATATGAATTACTAAGGGGGACTTTAGCTACGAGCGCGTATTTCTTGCTTGCTGACAACTCATGATAAACAAAACCCGCAACGTCTGCACGATAGCCGAAATTCAACTCAATGAGATCGAAATATCCATCCTGGATTGCCGCGTGATAGGCAGCATTGCCCACAAGATAATGTCCCTGTTTGTCGGTGTAGGCAAAGAAATCTAGACTACTCCATTGCCACAGAGCGGTGGTATTCTGCAAGTAATAGCGACTTACATCGAAATCTTCAGCCAGGTAACGGCCAACGCCGGATCGCACCTGGGTCTTCAGCGCATACGTGAGATTGGTGCTTGGAGGCCAGTCGCTATACAGACTCTGGGCCTGCTGGACGCCTAAGGAGAAGATGAAGAGATAGATTGCCAGGCCCGCTAACCAATACCGGCCGAGGGCACGGTTCGGCCTAAAGTCTGATATACGTGCAACTGCATACCCTACCAGCGGCATCACAAAAAACATACTGAACGCGATATGCTTATGCAACGATATCAACTCGCCTTTGTAGATATGATAGGCAGGAGCCAGCAGTGCAGCACCAAAAAGAACTAACGCGATAGGAAAACGTCGTCTACTGACGAGCAGTAATCCTAGCAAGCCTAATGCAAGGCCCACGCCACCTAGCGTCACGACATGCTGGGCCAGTACGAGTGCCGAGGTTTTCACGACGATAATGCCATCCCGATTCGTGGTCGTATTGATAAGCCCATGCAACGCCTCTTTGTCAAAATTGAGGTAGGTAACTACACTTGTGACAATGAGTGAAAAGAGGGCCAGGCCTATGCGGACAAGCATTCTTTTCCAGCCTTGCCTCTCTATGCTGTAGCAGAAGAGAAGGGCAAGGGGTATTGGCGCGAACAATAGAGCGGCATATTTTGCAAGGAAGGCAAGGGTGAGCAAGGGGCCAATACCTAATATAGCCCAGGGCCTGCGAGCTATACTAACACGTATAGCAAGGACTGTAGCTAACCCCAAGAACAGTAAACACAGTGCATCATATGTTGCAAGTTGGCCCAGAAACAAGACTGTTCCCTGTGAGGCAAAAAGTGCTGCGGCCAGAATTGCACTGATCTGATCAAAAAGCTGCTTTGTCACATAGTACACGGATAGCGTGAGGCCGATCATGCACAGCAGACTAAACATGCGGGCCAACGCCACGCCCCCAAGCATATCCAGCACGCCTCCTATAACCGGATAGACATAGGGATAACCAGAGAAGTAGTATCCCCACGGGACTGAAACATGAGGGAGACCGACCCACCCATTAAAAATTTGCCGTCCGGCCAGGAGATAGAGTGCTTCATCCTGAAACGCGGTATTGTGCAAGGTCAAGAGCGAGATAAGCCCCTGGAAGAGTACAATCAACGCTAAGGATAAGCGAGAGGTTGGTATCCTGACCATCGAGCGTCCTCTTGTGATTTTTTTCACTTCGACTTGAGGTGCTTGAGGTACAGGGGTTTCAATCAAACTTTCATTCTTGTCTTTCACATGAGTTTGCATACGTTCAGAATCTCCTCAGTGCTTTCTTCTCTTATGTTCCCTGGAACCCCGGCTTTGTGAGATTGAATTGCGAGAGTTAAGTGCCAACTAAGCTGTTCTAGCTTTTTTGTGCAGTTGGGCCACAACATGCCTCATGGCTGCCAGTGAAGCAGGATCAGAGGTAAGAGACCAGCTAGCAATTTGTGCTTTGGTCAGATTCAAGGCAGGGCCACCCTCGTGATAGAGTAAGGCATAAATGTGCGGAATATCATTGATGGCCAGCCCAAGTTTTGTCAGCCACGCGGCTTTTTGGGCGGCAGGCCCATTAGCACTGACCTCCACAAAGATCGGCTTAGCGGGGTAGCGATGCTGCAGATCTCGCAATACCGTTTCAGGGTCAGCCCATTGCGTGCCAGGATAATCGATAAAACTTTGGAGGACGGCATCTATCGTCGATGCGGGGGGGGCATATCTCTCGTCATGAACGGGGTCAGCCGGAGACCAGATCCAGGCAACATTGCTAGCACCAACTTCTTTTAAGACTGACTGGACGTGCATCCAGGCCTTCGGAGCATCCTGAGGTATACCGCCATTGGCAACGGCAGATGAAAGAGACCAGTTCTTATCAACGTGAAGCAGAATGGTCAGATAAACAGGTTTCCCATAGTCGCGTATATCTTGTGCCCAGCGTCTAAGCTCCTGGTCATGGAGTCCATTAGTTATCGCAGGCAAATTAGCATCGATTGGCGGTTTTCGATTAGCGCCAAACACCCCGAATTGCAGCGTAATCCAGGGGCGAGCATGCTGTGCCGCCAACTGGTCAGCCCACGTTTTATCAAACATATCGTGGATGTCTTGCGTGCGTCCTATGATACTAAACTGATTGTCGAGAGCCCGCTCCAACATTGGTGGCTGGTTGTTTAACAACTGAATGGGAAGTGAGACACCAAAGTAGGGTGTAGCTATCTTCTCATGGCTGATCACAAAGGGGGTATGCGGGCTACCAGCGAAAGTCGTGGTGGCGCTCAAGAAGTTGCTGGCAAGGATGGGAGCCGCTACCAAAGCAGCCAGGCCCAGGTTCCATACGGGCTGTAGTCCTCGTGGGCGTTTCTCCAACTTTACCGGATATGGCTGGTCGGCAATAGTATCAACGCTCGCTCCCGATTGCTGCACCGCCGATTGAAAGCGTAGATCCTTCACATTCAACCACAGAAAACTACCCAGAATAAGCATTGAGTAGACTATCCATAGCACGCTGATGAAGAGAGTGGTTACTTGCTGACCTTTGACCTGGGTTATCCACAGCAGAGCAACAACACAAAGCACCATGAAAAAGACGTACACCCCCATGTAGTTAAGCGAGCGCTTTCCTCCAAGCTGCTTCGAGGTTACTGCAAAACTGACTTTGCGCTGCAAGATGACGGAGAGCAAACTGCCAATCAAGACGGGAAAACAGCCAAAGCCAATGATGATGCCACGTAAGCCGGTAATGCCACGTGCCGCATACCATAGTGCGGTAGCACTGAGCAGCGAGTATGGAAGAAAATGCCAGAGATAATCACTCAAATACGCACTACGTACAGCCGGAATACCGGTAAATATGAAGAGAATGGGACTGACCAAATAGATCAGATCGCGCAGACCACATAGGTAATGCGTACAGGCCAGGAAGTACTGCGCCCGCTGCGCTATGCCTAAGCCGTGTTTCTTGGGGAGTAAAATGTCCCGCCAATGAGTACGAAATACCCCCAACGTGCCGAGAGCCCAGCGACTTTGCTGCTTGAGGTAAGAGGGTACATCCAGCGGTCCCAAGCCGGTAGCAAGTACATCGGTCAGATAGACACTGCGCCAGGATGGATGGAGTGTAATGGAGGCAGCAAAGTCTTCAGTAACCGAATCTTGCGGCAATCCCCCGATCTCATCAAGGGCGGCTGCTCGCAGCACCACATTGGTTCCACAGATAAAGGCCGCATTGAGAGCCGCCTTTCCTGGACACAGCAGGTTATAAAACATGGATTGCTGGTCGTCCGCCCAATGAGATACCGGGTTGTTCAGGTTGGCATAATACTGACCGGTCTGCACCCAACCCATCTTTGGATCACGAAAAGGCACGATGGTTTTGAGCAGGAAGTCCAGTTTGGCGACCTGATCAGCGTCAAAGATGACGATGAAGGCGTCACCCGTCGCATTCAGTTGCTGACGTGCATGTTCAATGTTGCCAGCCTTTGCTCCACCCTTCACGGTGCGGGTCACACAACATACTCCCAGCTCCTGCGCCAGATGCTCGGTCTCTTCCCAGTTAGCGGCTTTTGCTACACGACCATCGTTACATACAACAATAGTCACCTGCCCATGTGGATACTGTGCCAGGTACTTATCACGAGCTGCGATGATGCCTTCCAATGTTGGCCTGAGAATTGTGATCCCCTCGTTAACAGTGGGGATAAAAACGAAAATGGGATGCTGGGTCGGATCTTCGCTCTGCTCAACTTCTGGTGGCGACCAGGGCCATATGGTAAATTGAAAACCAAGTACATGCAGTCCCCCTAGTGTCTCCGCGAAGAGCAAGGGCACCGCGACCCACCAACCATGCCAGTTAGTAACCACAAAACGCCAACTCAAGTAGTCAATAGTAGAAATGCCAACAGCAATAGAGAGCACCATCTTAATCGCCTGATCATGCTTGACATTTCGTGTGAACACAAGCAAAAAACCAATAAACAAGACCGCCAGGACTAGCAACGCCCCAGGAAGTGTGTAGATAATCCAGCCGACCACCAAAATTACCACTGCCACCGCCACGACAGAAAGAAACTTGTCGGTGGATTGTTTCCGTATCACTTGCAATTTTCGTAGTAGCTCGAATACAGAAGCCACAACTGGCAATGTGGCTACTACCGACAAAAACTTCTTTGACAAGTTTTTTGGGGCTAGTTGGGTTGGTTGAAATTTTCGTTCCGGCTCCAACGCCGACTGTTCCAATGACCGGATTAGCGCTGTTTCTCTCTCTTCAAAAGGCACTACAGAGACGGTGGAAGGTGCAGTGTCGCTTGCCCCAATTGGTGAAGGAAGGATAAAACGATTGAAAAAGACAAGATCCAAACATGCCATCGCAGCAAAGATAACATTGCTGAGATTGGACCACATATTTGGGAAAAACCTGTTTGCATTGAACAACATCAATGCAATCGCTACATTAAAAAAAAGCAGAAGACTGATCTTCCAGATGCGTCCTGCGGCTGGTACTTCACACCATAAGCGGTGCATATGCTGCAAGACCGTAATGCCCTGCTGCATATTCGCCTTGCTCTGCCCATGAGCCCGCGCCTGGAAATGGTACGGAACTTCGATTACGCGCAGCCATGAACAGCGAAGCAGAAGCTCCAGCAGAATTTTGTAGCCAACTGGGCGCAGTGTTACATCATTCATGAGCGAGCGGCGCAAAAGAAAAAATCCCCCCAGGGGATCAGAGATACGCAGCAGTTGTTCAGGAAAAAGAAGCTTGGCTGTCCACTTGAGGCCAACAGATATACAGCGCCGCCCTACACCGTCCAAGCCCTGATAGCTACCCCCTTTAATATAGCGACTGGCGATTACTATATCTGCATCTTGCGCGACAGCCTGGCCATGTAACACAGGCAACTGGTCTACAGGATGCTGAAGATCTGCATCGATAACCGCAACATATTCCGCCTGTGCTCGGTTCATGCCATACATAACGGCAGTGGCCAACCCCCCAGCACGTGCATCGCCAGCTACGCGATGTTCCAGTTCAAGGTGAAACAAAGACGAACCGACGGTCTTTGCCGCATCCGTGATGATCTCAGGCGTATCATCATCGCTATCGTCAACAAAGATGACCTCCACATGCAATCCCTGCAACGCTTGATGTAGTGCTTCTACAAGCGGCCAAATGTTATCATGTTCATTTCTAGTTGGAACAACTACACTTAGATCATAAGGGGTAGAAAGAATGGTTTGTGCGCTAGCCTGATTGCTATCCCGTTGCCTCTGAATATATTTTTCTCGGACTCCACCCTCAAGTTTCATCGTCTGTGAACTGTCAAATATATATTGGCTACTGTTAATCGTCATATTCAATCCCATCCCTGCGAATATCCGCGATTCGTAAAGTAGAAGATTTGTCAGGGGGAGAAGGCCGTTCAACCTCTGTTCTGCAAACAGGCAACAAAACCATCCTCTGGACAAATCATAGAGGCTTGCAGTCTTAGAGATAGGTATAACAGATGCTCTCCCAAATATTTTATGTCTTTGCGTTTACGTTGCTCTTATTGAAGTCTCAACTACAAATTCTTCCGATAGATCTCCTCTTTTGCTTCAATTGAAGCAATTAATTTTAGATTAACTTCTACACTATCGCAGATTTTCATAATTACTGAATTTCCACGATTATCAGTGTATATAGTGAGGCACCATAAGACAAGTTACTAATGTATCAGGATAATATACTTTGGTATCTCTACTTTTTAGCAGATTAAAGCAGCATTAAAGCAGATTTTGTCAACAAACTAGAATCTGTTCTTGACAATATAACTATTATAGAGGATTATTATTTAGATACTGCAATTTTATCAGATAGCGCTGAGAAGTTCATTCAATTGCGATATTTGTCTTTAAGCTTGTATAACCCATACCTTCGACGTAGTTTTGACTAAACAGGGGAGTCTATCCTTTTGATCCAGATCTCACCAATAACGACGCAAAAAAGCATTGGTAGCCACTCTAGTTTCAAGAGTAGGTTATTGCGATTGCTGATGCCATTAATTCTGCTATTACAAGCCATCACCTCCCTTCTCGCTTTGCGTAACACCGCCTTCCAGGATGAAGCTCTCTACCTGCTCGCCGGACGAGAGATTTTGCTGAGTTGGGTAGGTAAGGTACCATATTTGGAGCCCTATGGCCTCTACTTTTCTGGTTATCCGTTCTTTTACCCGGTCATTGGAGGCATATTGGACTTCCTGGGGGGACTAGAAGCCGCCCGCCTATTTAGCTTGCTATGCATGCTGATCGTAACAGCCAGTGTCTATTTCATAACGATGCAGTTATTTGATCGCAAGAGCGCATTGATTGCAGCCTTCCTCTTTGCTTGCGAAGGGTCAGTATTGTTTCTTGGACGCCTCGCTACCTACGATGCCTTCTGTTTGTGTTTGCTGGCATTGGTGATGCTGCTCTCTTTACGGGCTAGTAAGGCAGCTTCAGCCCAATCGTGCCTGGCGGTGGGTCCTCTGCTGGTGCTAATGATCACTGCCAAGTATGCAGGACTGCTGTTCGTGCCGACCGTGCTGGCACTTCTTGCATGGTGGACGTGGAAACATAAGGGATTACAGGAAATGTTCGTTCGCCTGGGGATCGTCCTCTTTTCTTTGATGGTGTCAGGTACCATCGCCTTTCTCGGCTTAGATAAGCAGGTACTCACTGGTCTGAGTTATACCACCGTCAATCGTGTCAGTTTTATTCAGGCCGCGCCAATGCAGGTCATACAACATATTGCGATGATGGAAGGTATCTTCTTTGCACTCGGTTTCCTGGGCCTACTTCTCTGTGGCAGGCAGCGGCTTCCCACCGGGTTGCTGCTTTTCGGCTCAGCTCTACTGGTTCCGCTCTATCACACCTACAAGGGCGAGTTGGTCTCGTTGGACAAACATCTGGCCTTCAGTATGTTCTTTCTTGCCCCCCTCGCAGGTATTGCCGTTGCCTCCCTCGTTAGCTGGTTACAGAAGCACTCCGTTCGTCTCTCCTGGTTCCCTGCGCTGGCCCTCTGCCTGCTGACCTTCCCACTGGGTGTTCAGCAAGCGCGAACACTCTACGATGGCTGGCCCTCTAGTAGCCAGCTTACGACGTTTTTGCGCCCACGAGTACAACCAGGTATTGGTCACTACCTGGCAGAAGATAGCGATGTTCTGCGCTATGACTTGAAGAATGAGACGAATATCTGGGAATGGAATAGTCTGGACTATTTCGTCTATACGGATAAGGAGAAGCATAATCTTTCAGGAGAAGCGGCCTACAACGCCGCGATTAGCGAAGGCTACTTCGATTTGATTGAATTGAGTTATGGCTATCACGCTCCTCTCGCGAGACAAATGACGCAAAATCTGATCGAGAGCAAACACTACGACCTTATCGCTAAAATCCCTATTCACAGTTCTAATGGCTCTAGCTACTATTGGGTATGGAGGAAGCACGCCATCAGTTCTACATAAAACAGCACTTTATGTACCCCGCAATCTGCACCGGGCAAAATCAGTCCGGCAGGGCTCGCCTCTGGCCCTTCTCATATAGGCCAGAAGCGACGCAAGGTGGCTTTCCCTGAAGTGAAGAAATCGAGACAGGTATTGCTGACATTGACTTCTCTTACTCACTACATCCGCGTCTTATGCGGTGAATGAAGGGTGCGGTCTCCTCATCGGTCATGTACGTGTAGCTATAAACGAGGTAATGTGTACTGTTGTACCAGCTTGTACCAGGATACGTAGACCGCAGTTGCCTGATTGGAGACTGCTATCGGTAGCTGTTGCCATCCAGATATCTGGTTCAGCATTACCGGTTTGCCAGACTTTGGCAGCCAACGTCGAGCCAACGCCTCTAAAACGTAAAGTATAGGATGTGCCAGTTTGCTGCGCAAACGGTGTCTCGTTGAGGATAGTGGTTGAGCCATTGACCCTTTTTTGTATGACAAGATTGGCACCGTCGATATAGGCCTTGTACCAATTGTTGCCATCAATCCAGCGTAGTACTGCCCCCATATTCGTGTTATTAAAACTGCTCAATGAGCCGTTGAACAAGACCTGAGCATCGGCGGTAGAAGGCCCAAGCACAGCATTATAGGTTGTATAGCCATTGGCTAGCTGGCCGGTATTACCAGCAATGGAAAAGATTGGAGAGCGGTTAGCATCGCCTCTCCATAGCTGTCCATCTGAAGCAGTTCCCCAATAGGTTTGGTTCGCACGTTGGAAGGTGTCCTGTGCCAGCGTCGGTGTTATTAGTGGCCTCAGTGTAGGCGTCAACGGTGAAGAAGGCGATGATGTTGGTAGGGTTTGTGATGATGTATGCAGAACAAAGGTGGTGACAGAAAAAGGGGGAAGCTGATAGGTAAAAGCTCCGTTTTCTAACGATAGTGTTGCTGTTTTGATCGGAGGATTTGGAAACAGAACAGACTCATCTTTTCTCCATACTTCGATTGTGCCAGTGGTTACGCCATTCAGGCTAACGATGGCAGTCTGGGCAAGCGAGGGATCTTTATTGATCATGACAATATTTTTGGGGTTATCTGAAGCGTATACTTCGACATTGGGCAGTGTGCTACTTGCGTGTACTACAGTATCTCCAAAGCCTCGAAAGAGCCCTTCGCCTGTGAACATGCCAATTCCATGATAGGCAGGGTTGGTATCATCGACTTTGATTTTGACTACGTGTCCATGTGCATCGGCGATGGTATGCTCCTGCGTATAAATGGCATTGCTTTTATCAGCATAGAATAGCGACAATGCGCCGGAACTTAAAATATGCCCCAGAGCTGAAGCAGTCCATACAGCATGAAAATTTGTATCGTTTTGTACAGTTCCCCCCCAATTTAGTTCCCATTCCCCAACTTCAATTCCTATGTGAGAAGCTCGCGCAGGTACAGTTTGCTGGATGAGCGCACGAAGCTCACGAATACTATTGCCATATCCTGTAGCATGCTGGAAAAGTTTCGTATAATCTCCCGGCACAATACCCTCCTGAGCATAGCCATGAAAATCAACAAAATCAACTCTGTTGCCGGATTGCTCTAAAAATGTCTGTAGAAATGGGGCATCATACCAGGCAGTTGCTCCACCACCGATTTTAATCGTTGGATCGATGGCTTTCATGGCATCATAGTTCTGATTAAAAATCGTACTATAGGCGGCTGCATCCATGCCTGCCTGCGCGGGTTCATTGCCCACAATCCAGTATTGGACATAATTATTAGTGTCTTTATTAAAATGCTTAACCATATTTGCTGCATCTATAGTACTATAGGGGACCAGGATAAGCGGCTGTGCTCCTGTGGCTTTAATTGCCTGGACCCATTGATCGCCTGTCCAGCGTGCATCACCGCCATTTGCACCACAAATGATCTTGCTTGTTGGGTCTCCCGAAGTAGTATATTTTAAGTCGATGCGCATATATTTAACACTTAACATCTTCAACTTATGTTGCTCTAGCTGATCGTTGGCAAAAACATTTGGAAAGCCATATCCACTGATATCCATCCCGATTGCAAGAGGATCAAGCTTCAATGTTGGTAAAGTATAATCAATCGCAATATTTCCTAAGCCCATAGCATGAGGTCTTTGAGAGATAAAAACAGTAAGAAAGATACTGGCAAGAAGAACAAAAATACCTAGAAAAAGAAGCAATTTAAGTGTTATTTTCGGTAATGGATGCTGCAATCATGATCTCCTTCATATCGAACTCTTCGGTACCCTCAAGAATACAACGAAGGACGATGCCACTTCGGGAGCTACCAATGTGCCGCATTTTACATGATACCATAGCGATTCCGAATAATCCTCAAGCTTCACCCATATATTTGACTGTGGCCTCTCCCGCCAGCACCAGGATGCCCTGCTGATTCATGCAATCTGTACGCCGCGTGACCAGCCGTTTTTCCTCGCGAATCCCAATCACCTCGACGCTGACCGTCACTGTATTGCCGATGTGGACCGGGGCAAGAAACTTCAGCGTCTGCCCCAAATAGATGCTACCAGGTCCGGGCTGTTCCATTCCGATGAGCGCGGAGATCATCGAAGCCGTAAGGACTACTCTTCGCCTTTTTTGAGTCATGAAGACAATGAGGTCTTCAGCAGTTTGCCAGGAGCAGGAAAGCGCCTGGCACCTCGGCTGCTCGCTGAAATCGGTGATGATCCCAGTCGCTATGAAAGCGCAAGCAGTCTGCAAGCGCTTGAAGGCCTTCCCCATTCTCCTCGCTTCATAACTTTTCTCTCAATTTCTCCTTTGGGCTCTGGTGTCTTTTCTCTTTGACACCTTGTTGGAAAAACATCATCGTGTATTATACACATACCGAAGGAAGAGACTACAGTCAATACACAAGCTAAACGAAGCTGTCGTATAGAAGACAGAGCAAGGAGTTCTGTTGTTAAAAGACGGTAAACTCTTGAGAAATTCAACAAAGGTGGGAAAACTGGCGATAAAGGATGACTGGCTTTCGCTCAGCTACCGTGACCTAGCCGGTTGGCTGCAACGCACTCGCGATCCCTATGCGCCCATTCGTGCCGCCTATGCGCGAACAACCGATCCGATGTCTTCTGGTCGAGGCTTAGCTTCGCTCTACAGCAGCCATCGTTTCCACATTGACCTTGGCCCGTTTTCGTAGAGCCTTTACCAGTTGGAGCTGAGAAGGTGGAAGACGTTTTTACGTAAACGTAACACTTTGTGTGTCTATTATAATATAATAAATGTTAAACGTCAAACGTTTCTTTTACCCCCTTTTCTCTCCAAGCTGTTCATAGATGAATGGACTCACATATCCCAGCGTTGAGTGGCGCCTCTGACGATTGTAGTACACTTCCAAATATTCAAAGAGGGAGAGCCTGGCTTGCTCATGAGATGAATAGAGAGTGTTGCCCACACACTCTTCTTTTAGCGAACCGAAGAACGATTCCATCACCGCATTATCCCAACAATTGCCTTTGCGTGACATGCTCACCACTATCCCTGCTTGCTCTAGCCTTTGACGATAGGCACGGCTAGACTACTCTCAGCCTCGATCGCTGTGATGCAGAAGTCCTGCTCTTGGGCGACGACGAACGAGTGCCATCTGGAACGCCTTGGCGACCAGCTCTTCATCACAGCAATCCGACATCGACCATCCCACGACTGCCCGTGAATACAAGTCCAGGATGACCGCAAGATACAACCAGCCTTGGACCATAGGAATATACGTAATATCGGTCGCCCATTTTTTGTTCGGCTCGGTTGCGGTAAACTCTCGACTTAAGACATTGGGGGCTACTGGATGAGAGGTGTCTCGGCTACGTGGTGATGACACAACGCCGTTTCCTTTTGGCACATAACTCCGCTTCACGCATCAATCGAGCCACGCGTTTGCGGGAAATACGTCGCCCCTGATCTCTTAACTCCGCGTGCAGGCGTGGACTTCCATATCTGCCATGATGAGTGGTAAATACCTCTCGAATCTGAGTACTCAGGTGAGCATCACGCGCGTTGGCGCTGGCAGATAGGGCGCTTGCGCCATGCATACAAGCCACTCTCTGAAACGTTGAGAACGTGACACATGGCCACTACGGGGAATTCATGCTTGTGTTGTTCGATAAACCGATATTTCATCTGGATTCCTACGAAAATCCCCTCCCTCCTAAGAGACTAAGCAACCTCCTTTGGTGTCAGAGTAACGGTATAGCCCAATTGCTCTAAGCGACGGACATGTTGCCGCTCAATCCGCGCGGTGTCGAGTTTGTCGAAATAATCAGCTCCCAGATCCGTATAGGGCGTCTTGGACTGCAAGATATGATAGATGATGACAAGAACGCTATGAGAAACGGCGACCACGGCTTTCTTCTTGCCTAAGCGACGAGCGAGACGATGATACTGCGCCGAGAGATAATTGTTTTTCGTGTGGGAGATTGCCCAGACCACTTCGGCAAGAAGCGCGCGCAGGTAGGGATTGCCTTTTGTTGTGGCCCCTCCCAGACGTTTTCCTCCACTCTGTCGATTGCCTGGGCACAGACCAGCCCAGGAAGCTAAGTGCTTGGCGGAGGGAAAGCGAGACATGTCGATCCCGATTTCTGCAAGAATAGCTGCTGCTGCCAGCTCCTGGATGCCAGGGATACTCATGAGCAGTTCCATCGCTTCCTCAAAGGGGCGCGGATGTTCCTCCAGTTCCTGTTGTAACTGAGCCAGCGTTTGCTCCAAAAAGTCAATGTGCGAGAGGATGAGCCGCAGCAAGAGGCGATGGTGCCTCTCTACACGCCCATCCAATGCCTCTTGCAACTGAGGAAGCTTGTTGCGCAATCTCCCCCTCGCCAACTCGGCAAGGATCTCGGCATCAGTTGTCCCAGCAATGATAGCATCCAGCATGTCTCGTCCGCTTTTGCCCATCACATCAGTTGCCACTGCCGCCAGCTTGATATTCGCCGTTTCGAGCACCTTCTGAACCCGATTTACCTCTTGCGCTCGTTCTTGGATGAGAGTCTTGCGATAGCGGGTCAATTCACGTAACTGTCGGATAGGTTGGGGAGGAATAAAAGAAGCTTTGAGCAATCCGTGGCGCAGCAAGTCGGCCAGCCATTCACTATCCTTCACATCCGTCTTGTGGGAAGGCGACAGCCTTCATATGCTGAGCATTGACGAGGAGAATGGTATGTCCCTCTTCCAGCAACTGATAAACTGGTCTCCAGTAAATGCCGGTTGATTCCATCGCCAGATGACTCACCGCATAGGAATCCACCCAGTCACACAGGGCAAGTAAACCAGTCGTCATGGTGGAGAACGTTCGAGTCTTCTTCTCTGTTGTCCCATCGGGGGAAGTGATCAAGACCGTAGCAACAGCCGTTTTTTTGTGGACATCGAGCCCGCAGCAGCGCTGATGGATCACTTGCATGAGAAACTCCTTCGCCTTCGTTCATCTTCTCGTTGGCCTTAGATCAGCGTGAGGTGCGGAAAAACTGACAAGTTTCCTACGCGCGCTCGCTGCTTGTAGCAGTGGCAACATTCATCTCTGCTGGACACACCATCGATCAACTTCCCGTTCGGGCTCATGGCACCATTACCAAATCTGATCTCACACGCTTCTCCGCCCTTATTCTATCCCATTTTCATGCCCCTCTCTGGCGTGCGGCGCCATCTCACTTCCCGTGAAAAGATGCTCACTACTTTTTTTAGTATATCTCGCTCCTGTTGTACCCTCTCCAACTCTCGTTTGAGTCGGCGGTTTTCCTCCTCTAATGAAGTTTGATGACCACTCCCTGGAAACGCTTCTTTGCCATGTTGAGCCAGTTCCTTGCGCCACTGATGAATTGAGGTGTCAGATATTCCCAACTCACGAGCTACTTGCGCGATCGGCTTCCCACTGGTCTGCACCGGCTGCACTGCCTGCTCTTTGAATTCTTTCGTGTAGACTTTTTGTACCTTTGCCATGCTGATCCCTTTCCCGATTTGCTCAAGTATATCTCAGCTTTCGGGACTCTACCAAACCGGATCTTCCGCAACTTTCGTGCTCAACTGTAGCATATAAAGGATGAGTTTTTCTCCAATCAACACTAGGGGCGACTTCTCCACCAAGAGATGTGTTCGATATTTCTCGATAGCACGAAAGTTGATACCGCTGGCGAACCTTGGAGGGAGGGAGCATACTGAAAGAAAGAAATCAGAAAAGGAAGCAACAAAGGGTGAGGGATTGCCAGGAGGAAAACACCGATGTCACTGAAAGCACAAGCGATCTGTCCAGTGCCTGGGGAAACTGCTCGGGTAGCACGGGCGGCGTATCCGAAAGGCAACCTCTATATGCAGATGCGCGACGTCTTGGGAAGCATCTACACCGATGAAGATTTTACGGCTCTGTTTCCTAAGGAAGGGCAACCAACCGAAGCTCCGTGGAGACTCGCCCTGGTTACCGTGATGCAATTTGTGGAGAACCTCTCCGATCGGCAAGCGGCCGATGCAGTACGAGGAAGGATCGATTGGAAATACCTCCTCGGGCTGGAACTCACCGATACGGGCTTCGACGCTTCGGTGCTCTCCGAATTTCGGGCTCGCCTGATCAATCAACATGCCGAGGAGCTCTTGCTGGAGAAAATGCTCACGCTGTTTCAGAAGAAAGGCTGGTTGAAGGCGCGTGGTCGGCAGCGCACCGATTCCACTCACGTGCTCGCCAAGATCCGCGCTCTCAACCGCGTGCTGTGTGTCTGGGAAACCATGCGTGCCGCCCTGGATAGTCTTGCGGTGGTTGCTCCCGACTGGCTGCGTGCTCACAGTCAAGTCGAGTGGGTGGAGCGCTATGGTCCTCGCAGTGAAGATTCGCGCTCCCCTTTGGGGGAAGAAGCACGTGTCGCCTTTGCCGAAGAAATCGGAGAGCAAGGAAGAGAACTGCTCGATGCTCTCTTTGATCCAACTGCACCTGAGTGGTTCCACCTTGTTCCGGCGGTAGAAATCTTGCGAAAGGTCTGGGTCCAAAATTATCAGCGGGTTGATGATGGAGTTCGTTGGCGTTCTTCTGAGGATATTCCTCCTGCCTCTCGCTACATTGGCTCTCCCTACGACGAAGAGGCTCATTACAGCAAGAAGCGAAGCACGACGTGGGTCGGCTACAAAGTGCATTTGACTGAGAGCTGTGAAGCGCATCTGCCTTTGCTCATTACCCATGTGGAAACCACATCCGCTCCCGTTTCAGATGATGCGAGGACGGCAGCTATCCACGCTGGACTTGACCGCAAGGGACTCCTGCCAGCCGAGCATATCGTAGATACTGGCTATGTGGATTGATCTAGTGGGTCCTACCCGAAAGAACTACCGATGGCAAGCCACGCAGCAAACCGGCTTCGATGCTAGTCACTTTCCCATCGATTGGAACCAGCAACAGGCAACCTGTCCCGAGGGGCACACCAGCATCAGTTGGACTCCGGCCATTGACAATCGGAAAAACGAAGTGATCAAAATCAAGTTCTCGACGACAGATTGCCAGGTATGCCCGTCTCGATCGCAATGCACCCAATCGATTCGCCATACGCGTCGCACCGTCACAATTCGTCCACAGGAGCAATACCAAGCCTTGAAAGAGAGGCGGGAGCAAGAAAAGACCAGGGAATTTACCCAGGTCTACGCTAAGCGAGCCGGTATTGAGGGAACCATTTCCCAAGGAGTTCGTACAATGGGGATGCGTCGGTCTCGCTATATTGGGCAAGAGAAAACGCATCTGCAACATATTGCCACGGGCGCTGCTCTCAACATGGTTCGCTGTATGGCATGGTTCAGTGGCCTTCCTCGCGCTCAGACTCGCCGTTCTGCGTTTACTCGCCTTTATGATGCTATTTAGGAGGATTCGCCAGCGGTATCGAGGCTGCGTAAGAACCAATGTTTTGCCGAATCGTGCCATAAAGTTTGCCGCTTCATCATGACTCAAACCCAAGTTCTCGCAGGACAGCATGCCATGTTTCACGTGCTTCCAGTTGCATCATCACGCCAGCGGAGAGAAAAGACTGGACTTTGTGAAGAGATGGATAAATTCCCTGCGCATGCAGAGAAAAGACGGCTTGTCGTACTTGCTCACGTGTTTTTGCAACACGCTGTCTATCTTGCTGTTTCGGTACTCTCGTGCCTGCTGAACAAGTAGTGCGCATTCTTCAGGAAACCGATCCATTAAGGCACGATGTCCATAGCCCAAACGCTTCGCTTGCAAAGTTGTCTCATACCAAGCGGTTTCTCTCGGCCATCAAGCACTGCATGGATCAATTCAAGGCTACGTGCTGGGTCTACTTTTGGGTTTGCACGACGAGGTACAGTAGGTCTTAATGAGATCCCATTTTGGAAAAATTCAATGAGGGAGGTAATCTCTCCGTTCATGATTTGAACAGGAGCGACTTCACACACATAACACAGTTGGAGAATGGTTTCGAGCGAAGGAATCTTCTTTTGTTGAAGCCACTGATTGAAGATATCTCGTTTTACGCCAGTCAGGCGCTCTATCTGTTTCCAGGTGACGAGATTGGCCGCAGAGAGAATCTGGGATTCCCGGACATTTTCGGAAGCTAGAAACTTGAAAGTTAGCTCATCTGTTGTTCGTAGATCACTGGACTCATGTAGTTGAGTGTGGAGTGCCTGCGAACACGATTGTAAAAACACTCAATGTATTCAAAAATGGTTTCTCGAGCTTCTTGCCGTGTCTGAAAGGAGGAACGCTCGACGCATTCGCCCTTGAGTGTGCTGAAGAAACTTTCCATCGCTGCGTTATCATAACAGTCGCCAGAGCGTGACTGGCTTCCCCCATTCCCAGTCGCTCAAGCCTGGGAAGTATGCCTGTAGCCGTGTAGGGGCGGCCTTGATCGGAGTGGAGCAGCAGCTCTGGTGGAGGGGCGCGACGGACCAGCGCCATCTCCAAGGCACGCCTGACCAGATCCTCATCATTGGTTGCCCCCATCGCCCAGCCTACCACCAGGCGGGAAAACACATCCAGAATAATCGCCACAGAGAGCCAGCCCTCGGTTGTCCACACGTAGGTGGTATCGCTCACCCATTTGACATTGGGCGCGGTGGCGCGGAAATCGCGATTGAGCAGATTGGGGGCAACAGATGCACCACGCCTGCGTTTGGTCCCTCGGGGGTTCTTGCGCACCACTTTGGCTACCAGCTCCATCTCACGCATGAGGCGGGCCACTCGTTCTTTTGAGCAGACCATGCCCTGATCTCGCAACTCGATCTGGATGCGAGGGCTGCCATAGACCCCTCGATTGGCATAAAAGATGCGATGAATCTGCTTGGCCAGTTCGCCATCTTCTCACTCATGTGTGCTTGGTTCCCGCCTGTGCCAATCGTAATAGCCGCTGACGGAAACCCCCAGGCTTCGACACATTGTGCTCACCGAATAGAGGTGTGCATGCTCAGCAATAAAGGGATAACTCAGCCCTGGCTGCGCAAAAAGATGGCTAGTGCTTTTTTTAGTATGTCACGCTCCTGTCGTGTGACCTCCAGTTCCCGCTGTAAACGACGGACTTCTTCCTCTTGAGCTGTCTGATGCCCGCTCCCCGGGAAGGCTTGAGCACCAGATTCGGCAAATTCCTTGCACCAATGGTGCAGGGTGCTGTCTTGCTACTCCACCAATGCGACAAGAGAGGTTTTAGTTTCTACAGGAATGCCAACCGGACAGTGGCCATAGATTCTTCTTGTTGAGAGCATAATGTGCAGCCTGCACCTCGTGGTAGCGCTGGCAAAATCCATCATTGGCTATGGAAGCAGGTAAAAAAAAGATCTCTCCGGCTGTGAAGGTAATTGAGTAATGTCCCGGGGGAAGAGCTACCAATCCACCTTGATTCGTCCCAATGTGCCATTGCCCGTTGTTCATGTCACCTGAATTAGCATCAAGAATTCCGACACATCCTTTTTGCACAACAATATTCACTTGAGTGTATGGAGGAGAACTTATAGACTTTCCGCACTCTAGTACAGAGGGGGAAGTTGCTGATGGCAGAGTTGTATTGGCGGGCGTCACAGTACCTGGAGATGGAGAAAGCGATAGCGGATGTGTGAGCAAATAGAGATTCATTGTAGCGCGCGTCGCTCTCGCGCCAGCAGCCCTGCGGCGATCGCCTGCTGGGTGAGCGCGTGGCGGAAGGCAAACTGCTCGACTGACTCCTCGATGACCAGCTGAACAGCGATCGCCTCCTTCATCAGCTCCACCAGGTATGTTTCGTCGTAGAACACCTCTTCCAAGAAAAAGGGATTGCCCTCGGTCAGGTCATAGAGGGCATCCAGCATTCCCGCGGGGAGAGTACGACTCCCCCCGCAAGATGGTCTGCAGGAATGTCTCGGTGTTGGCCCGACTCAGCGGTTCCAGGGCCACCTCCTGCCGCTGCCGCTCACGGTCGAACTGCGAAAGCCAAGAGCGCAGCGGCTGATGAATCTCATCGTTGCGATAGGTCAGCACCACCAGGAGCCGGTGCCCTGCTGTCTTGCGCGCGAAGAAGTGGAGAAACTCCAGGGTGTTCTCATCGCTCCAATGGAGATCTTCGATCACCAGCAGGAGCGGTTGGGAGGCCGTGGCTCGCAGGAAGACGTCCGAAAGCTGGGCGAAGAGGCGGCGTTGCTCCTGTTCAGGGTCCAGGGGGGACAGAGGAGAGAGGCTTGCGAGTTCGGGCAGATGCTGGACCGGCTCAGGAAGCAAGGGAGCGAGCACGCGTGCGGAGGATCCCAAAGCCGTGGCAATCTGGGAAGGTGAAAGAGGGCCTCGAGCGCGGTCAGTTGGTGGCTTATTCTTTAAAACCGTGAAATGCGAGGAGGTCTACGTCCATCACTATCAAACATTCGCACGAGGCGCAAGCGCACTTGCAGACGTTTCTGAGGGATGTCTACAATGCCAAACGCCTCCACTCGTCGTTAGCATATGTCTCCCCCGATGAGTTTGAAGCGGAATACCTCATGTGTTAGTGTAGAAGGTGGTATGCATTTCTTGGGGGCATTCCAGGAGATTGCTGTCAACAGTGCTGGCAACTGGTCTTGCAAGCGATCCTTAACTAGCTCTAGATGCGGATTGACACAATGTATGATATACTGTATACCATAATGTACAAGACGTATTCTATAATAGCGCTGCGTTGAGACGAGAAGACAGCTTCGCGTTAAGTAGTAGTATTAGGAGGCCAGCAACTACATGGAAACGATTGAAAATATAGCGGAAACGAAGCAGCCACTAACAGCTTCATGTCCTTTTGACGAGCAAGCATGGTCCTGGCAGAAGACGGCTCCTCCCAGTACAGCAAAGCACATAGAGGCTATAGAGCGTGACGAAGCGGGCGTATGGCATATTCATAGCTACGACGCTGCACGAGCATTGCTACGGAATGCGAATACAAAGCAGGCAGGCTTCAATGCGAACCTGATCGCCCGGACGCAGATGAGCAATATACCAGTTTTGTATCAAGAGGGCAAAGAACACCTGTTACAACGCAAACAAACAGCTCGTTTTTTCACCCCCAAAGCTGTAAGCGACAATTATCGTCTGCTGATGGAGAAGATCTCAGACCAGATGATCAAGAAACTCAAACGCAATAAGCAGGCTGAATTGAGTGATCTCAGTCTGAACCTTGCTGTAGGTGTCGTGTCAAAGGTCGTCGGTCTTACCAATAGCTACCCAGGAATGGCTGCGAGGCTCAATGCCTTCTTTGAAAATAACCATCAAGTTTCGCACTTCAAGTGGCATCCCCGCAACATACTCCATACCATCCATAATCAGGGACGCATGCTGTCATTTTTCTATCTGGACGTTCTCCCGGCTATTCGCGCCAGAAAGCGTAAAGCTCAGGACGACGTGATCTCACACCTGATTGAGAAGAACTACAACGATCTCGAAATATTGATCGAGTGCATAACCTATGCAGCAGCCGGGATGATTACCACACGAGAGTTTATTTGTGCTGCATCCTGGCACATGCTAGAGCAGCCCGCATTGCGTGCGCGTTACCGGGTGGCGCCCGAAGAGGAACGCTATGAGATGCTGCATGAAATATTGCGCGTAGAGCCGGTAATCTTAAATATTTATCGTCACGCAACGGCCGATATCGAATTGGAGAGCAACGGTACGCACGTGACCATTCCTGTAGGAAGCAAGATAAATATTCATATGCACAGCACAAATGGTGACGAGAAGATTGTAGGTGAGCAGCCTTTAACAGTCTGTCCCGGACGCGAGATAAAGGGAAATAATATACCCAGCATGCTGATGAGCTTTGGAGACGGCACACATCGCTGTCCAGGAGCCTATATGGCCATTCAGGAGACCGATATTTTCTTACAGCGGTTGCTAGCCATCGACACAGTACATATGGTCAGGAAACCGAGCGTCGGTTGGGATGAGATGATCGCCGCCTATGAACTGCGCCACTTGACCGTGGCCATCTAACATAGGTGGGCAAGCGATGTTTACCAGGCCGAATGGGTGTCAAGGTAAAAGGCAGCCTCGCGCGGGGCAGAGACGTGCCCGAGGAACGGAATCGTGCAGGGCGAGAAGCCTCCTAAAGATCGGCCCTACGAACACTTCAGGGGTGTTCGTAGGGTCGA
>WNGQ01005331.1_pt1 | contig 26407 bp, 27 predicted proteins | sample 5407661 | NCBI WGS metagenome assembly WNGQ01 (sample SAMN13153382, study PRJNA577476) | soil metagenome | isolation source: 60 cm soil or saprolite under Garry oak tree replicate 2 | place: USA:California | collected 2016-06-15 | reverse complement strand
TCGTCCTACGTGGTGGTGCCGCTCGACGGCGAGCCGACGCTGGTCTTCTCCATGGGCGGCACCCATGCGGAGGCCTGCCGGCGCGAATGCGCCAACGCCCTGTCCGACGTCCGCCACAGCCGCGGCGGCAGATATGCCGAAGTCATGGTCGAGCGGCTCAAGGAACTCAAGCTCGAGCGCGGCCGCATCGGCCTCGTCGAGATCGACGCGCGGCACAGCGATTATCTCCCGGTCAACCAGTACAATGTGCTGCGGCAGTCGCTGCCCGAGGCGGAACTCGTCTTCACCAAGGGATTCATGCACGAGCTGATCGTGGTCCACAGCGAGGAGGAGCTGCGCTGCGTACGCAAGGCCGGCGTGCTGTGCGAGCGCGCCATGCAGGCGATGGTCGCGCGCGCCAAGCCCGGCGTGCCGGAATACGAGCTGCGCGCGGCGGCCGGCGCCGCCATCCTCGACGGCGGCGGCGACATCGACTTTCTCATCATCGGATCAACGCCGATGGCCGACCCGGCGATGGTGTTCGGAAATCCACGCCCCTCGCACCGCATGCTCAAAAAGGGCGACATCATCAATATGGAGCTCGCCGCCGGCTACAACGGCCTCTCCGCACAGATCGGCTCGCCGATCACGCTGGGACCGCCCACCGAGATGGTGCGCAAGTTCTGGGACGAGATCACGCTGCCCGGCTATCGCAAGATCATCGCCGAGATCAAACCGGGCAATGCGACCGACAACATGCGGCTCGCCAGCCGCTTCTTCCGCGAGCGGGGGGTGCAGTCGCGCCCGACGCAGGTGCACGGCATCGATATCGTCACCGACAAGCCGCACGTATTCGCCGAGCGCACCGAGGCCGACGAGGTCGACAAGGTGCTCAAGGCAGGCATGGTCATCATGGCCGAGCCCAACCCGATCACGCCGGACGGAATGTTCGGCATCTTTCTCGGGCATACCTTCATCGTGACCGAAGCCGGCCACGAATGCGTCGACAATTTCCCGCTCGGGATTGCGGTCGCCGAGTGTTGAGAGCGCACGTGCTGACCAAACCCGAAGCGCAAGCCATCCGCCGCGTTCCCGCCGCCACCTTGCGAGCGTTTCTCATCGATGCCCTGCGCGCCTGCGGGCTCAACGACGCCGACGCCGCCACCGTCGCGAGCGCGATGCTGGAAGCCGATCTCACCGGCTCGGATGCGCACGGCGTCTTTCGCCTCGCGGGCTATGTGCGGGCGCTCAAGCGCGGCGCGATGAACCCGCGCGCGAGCATCCGCGTGCTGGAGCGCGGACCGGCGACTACGCTGATCGACGGCGACCAGGGCATGGGCCATGTGGTGATGACCTACGCCGCCAAGCTCGCCGTCGAACTCGCGCGCGCGTCCGGCATCGGCTGGGTGGGCGCACGCCGCTCCAATCACGCCGGCGCCGGCGCGATCTATGCCGCCATCCCGCTCCGACACGGTATGGTCGGAATCTACGGCGCGGCCTCGAGCGTAAACCACATGGCGCCGTGGGGCGGCACCGAGCCCTTGCTCGGCACCAATCCGATCGCGGTGGCGATCCCGAGCGGGGAGGAGGCGCCGGTGATTTTGGATATCGCCACCTCGCTCGCGTCGAACGGCGCCATCAGAAGCTACGAGCTTGACGGCAAGCCGATGCCGCAGGGCTGGGTGCAGGATCGCAAGGATGGCTCGCCCATCACGGATCCGCGCCGCATCAACGAGGGCACCTATCTCCCCATGGGTGGCTACAAGGGCAGCGGGCTCTCGATCATCATCGGGCTGTTGGCGGGACCGCTCAACGGCGCGGCGTTCGCCCGCGACATCCGGGATTTCGCCGCGCCGGCCGGCGGCGAGGGCAATGTCGGGCAATTCGTGATCGCGCTCGACGTCGCGCGCTTCGTGCCGCCCGAGGTGTTCAAGGCCGAAGTCGACCGCCACATCCGCGACCTTGCCTCGTCACGGCGGCTGCCGGGCAGCGACGAAATTCGCGTACCGGGGATGGGACGGGCGGCGCGCCGGACGGAGCGGGAAAAGAACGGGGTGCCGCTTCCTGCGACCCTCCTGGCGCAGGTCGACGAGCTCGCGAAATCGCTCAACATCACACTGCTCAGTGCGCGCGCATGAGTGTGTCCGAAACTCCATCGCCGTCATCGGGATCGCCGTTCTGGCGGTTCTCGCTGCGCTTTTACCGCCAGCCCGAGGTCGCCGATGCCTGCATCACGCTGCAAGAGAAGGCGGGCGTCGACGTCAATCTCCTGTTGTTTCTACTGTGGCACGCCACGCAAAAGCGGGCGCTGTCGGCGGCGGAGGTCGCGGAGCTCGAACGGCGGATCGCTGCCTGGCGTAATATGACGGTCATACCATTGCGCACCATGCGGCGGGCGCTGAAGTCGCCGCCCACGCTCGTCGCCGGCGCGAGCTCCGAACTCTTTCGCACCAAGATCAAAGCGGTCGAGCTCGAGGCCGAGCGCCTGCAGCAGGAGGCGATGCACGAACTCGCCTGCCCGTCGCTGCTGGGAGTAGAAGCGTCATCGCGCGAAGACGCCGCGCGTGCCAACGTCGCGGCCTATGCGGCCATGTGCGGCGCCGCGTTTCCCCAGCCCGCAATCGAAACCCTGCTCGCGGCGCTTGCCGGCCGCGGGCGCAAACCGGAGGAATGACCCATGGATAAGGATACCTATGACCGCGGCCTCACCATGCGCCGCAAGGTGCTCGGCGAAGACTATGTCGATCGCGCGCTCAAGAGCGCCGATGACTTCAACCGCGATTTCCAACGCATCGTCACCCAGTATTGTTGGGGTGAAGCCTGGGGCGACGACACGCTGAGCCCGCGCGAGCGCTCCATCCTCAATCTCGGCATGATCGCCTCGCTCGGAAAAATGGAGGAATTCCAGACCCACGTTCGCGGCGCGCTCCGCAACGGGCTCGCGCCCAATGAGATCCGAGCGGTGCTGACCCAGATCGCGGTCTACTGCGGGGTTCCGGTCGGCGTCGACTGCTTCCGCATAGCCAAAGCGGTATTGAACGAGGGCAAGAAGACATGACGGAGCTGCCGGCCCCGTTGGAACTCGCCTAAGTCATTGAATCGCGACAAGTTCCATCAGTCGGGACTTATCAAGAAGTTGGTTATCTTTTTCCGCCTATGGTCTTGAATGTGCCTTGTTCCTGGTTGATTCCGTCTGTCGATCCACGTCTGCGTGAGGGGGAGGGGGAATGGTTTTCCGCACAGCTGGTGCCGTCGCGACGCTACTGATAGGCCTCGGAGCGTCGGGAGGGGAGGCTTTGGCGCAGTACTACCCGCCTGCGCAGGCGTATCCGCCGCCCCAGGCGTACCCTCCTCCGCAGGGCTATCGGCCTCCGGTCGCCGACGCCGATGATAACCAACTCTACGATCTGCAAGGCCGCCCGCTTCCGCCGGCTGCCGTGGGGCCGCAGGCCACCGAGCCAGCTGCCCCCGCCCCGCGATATGGACAGGGAGGCCCCGCTTATCCCGACGAGGCGGCGGCGCCGGCGCCTCCCGGCGTCTACCGCGACCCGCCGCAGCAGGGCTACCGCGAATTACCGCCGCAAGGATCGCACGGTTACGAGCCGGCTGGGGCGGGTACGCGTCCCTATTATGGATCGCCCAATCCCAATTCTCCGTCGGCGGCGACCGGCCCGTACGAGCCGGACGCCACACGGCCGCCCCTGCCGATCAGCCCGGGCCAGATCGGCGCTGGGCAAGGCGAGCCGAACGCGGCCGGGACGGTGCCGGCTGATCCGCGCACCATGGCGGCGTTCCCGCCCGAGGTGCGGCCCGAGACCGGCCCGAAAAAGCAACTGCCTCCTCAGTTCCGTCGCACCCTGGTCGATTACTACACCAAGGAGCCGGCCGGGACGATCATCATCGACACACCGAACACCTATCTCTATCTCGTGCTCGGTCAGGGCAAGGCGCTGCGCTACGGCATCGGCGTCGGCCCCGAGGGCTTCACCTGGTCCGGCGCGGAACGGGTCACGAGGGTGGCGGAATGGCCCGATTGGACTCCGCCGGAGGAGATGATCGTGCGCCAGCCCTATCTGCCGCGCTTCATGGCCGGCGGCGAGACCAACCCGCTAGGTGCGCGCGCGCTCTACCTCGGCAAGACGATCTACCGCATCCACGGCACCAATCAGCCCTCGACCATCGGGACCTTCGTGTCCTCGGGCTGCATTCGCCTCACCAACGACGACGTGACTGACCTCTACACCCGCGTGAAGGTTGGCACGCGCGTGGTGGTGCTGCCGGGCAAGCCGCCGGCGACTGCCGCGGCGACGCCGCTTGCTCCGCCCGCCCCGCCGCCAGCAGGTGCGTCGGCGCCGCCAGCAGCAGGTGCGCCGGCGCCGCTCGGTGTCGGCTCGGTGACGTCCGCCCCGCTCGGTCCGCCGCCATCGGCGATGGCGCGCTAACCAACACCGACGATTACGTTAGGGTGACGCGATCACGCGTACCGGCTTGCCGTCGAGGAAAGCCCGGATGTCGTCGACCACGCCGCCGAAATAGGCGCGGTAGTTCTGCATCGCCACGTATCCGAGATGCGGCGTGAGCACGACGTTGTCCATCTTGCGCAGCGGGTGATCGACGGGCAACGGCTCGATGTCGAACACGTCGAGCCCGGCGCCGGCGATCTTGTTCTCCCCTAGCGCGGCGAGCAGCGCCGCTTCCTCGATAATCGGACCGCGCGAGGTATTGATGATGTAGGCCGATGGCTTCATCAGCCCGAGCTCCTTCGCGCCGATGAGGCCGCGCGTGCGCTGGGACAAGATCACATGAATGGTGACGAAATCGGCTTGGCGGAAAAGCTCCTCCTTGCTCACGTAGTCGACGCCGACCTCCTTGCATTTCTCCGCCGTCAGATTCTGGCTCCAGGCGATGACCTTCATCCCGAACGCCTGGGCGATCTTGGCGGTGCGGGTGCCGAGCTTGCCGAGGCCGAGGATGCCGAGGGTCAAGCCCTCCAAATCCATGCCGATCGTGGTCTGCCAAGGCACGCCGGCCTTCATCCGGGCGTTCTCGTAGCCGATGTGACGGGTCAGTTCGAGCATCAGCCCAATGGCAATGCCCGCGGTCGGATTGCCCAGCGACGGGGTGCCGCAGACCACGACGCCGCGCTCGTTGGCGGCGGCGACGTCGATCGACGCGTTGCGCAAGCCGGTGGTGATGAGGAGCTTGAGCTCGGGCAGCTTCTCGATCACGCCACGTGGGAAGGCGGTGCGCTCGCGCATCGCGCAGACGATCTCGAAGCCTTGCAGCGCCTTGATGACCTTGTCCTGGCCGTCGATGTGCGCGTTGAAAACCTTGATGTCGAGGTCGCCCGCAACCTTCGACCAGTCGGCTGCGTTGAGGGCGACATTCTGATAGTCATCGAGGATCGCGCAGCGGTAGCGAGGCATGGCGAACATCCGTGTTGGCCTGTGGAGGCGGTAGGGGGAGAAGAGGGCGGACAGCTCCCTATAGCACACGCGAAAGCGCGTCACGCCGCACTGCTGTCGTTGCCGAGGCATAGCTCGTCAGCACGAGGCAAAGCGCTTATGAGCCGGCAATCCACCGCTGTCGCGGAAAAGACGGATGCGCCCGGCCTCGGATCCTGCCCGAGGTCGGGCGCTTTAGCTCAATCCCGACTTGTGTGAGCGGGCCGCGCATGGCGCGCGGCGGATGATGCGGTTCCCGTCCTCGCTGAATTCCACCCTCGTCAGGGCCATCAGCGCTTGACGCGCACGCGCACAAGGGCCGGCATCGCGTGATAGGCGGCGGGCGCCCGGTCGTGCTTGGCATGCCACTTAGGACCGGGTCCGCGCATGTAATAGAGCTCGGGCCGGTACGGATCGAACAGGCTTCTGGCCAGAGCGTGCACGAACTCCGCGAGATCGGCCAACACGCCCGGTGCCATGCGGTGGGCAGCACCGCTTCGAGTTGTCTTTCCCATGACCCCCTCCGGTCGACTTGCGTCGTAACCGGTTCCCCGTTTCGCTCCGCCTTGATCGTACGGAGCACCCTTTTGCCGGCGATTGTCTCGCTAATTTTGTTAAAAACCAGTACGAATTCGCCTGTGATTTCAGTTTTGTGGGAGAGCGTTGCAGAAAAGCTACGGTTAGGGTTAAGGATCGATGCAATTAGGTCACAGTTCGCGCGCAATGGGGTCGCAACCGCAGCACGTGGCTCGGATCGGGGGGTGCGGATCGTAGGGCGCGGGGCCCCTTTAGGCGCAGCGAATCATGGCCGGCATGGCAACCGCCTTCGGTGCGCGAACCGGATCATGCTTGGCATGCCACCTTGGTCCGGGGCCGCGCATGTAGTGCAGCTCCGGCCGATAGGGGTCGAACAACGCTTTGGCCAGAGTCCGGAAGAGGTCGGTGATGTCGGCGGCGAGCCCAGGAGCCTGGCGGCGAGCAGCGAGCATCCGAACCGTGGTCCTTGCCGTGATCATGACGCTGTCCGTTCGGCTCGTTGCCTTTGTCGGCTGCTCCATTCACTCGTTGGTCACCGCGCGGAGCGTCTGGGTTCAATGAGCGATCGGCCGGTTGCGTTAAACCTTGGTAAGATTTCGCGCTCATGCATGGCGCAATCGGTCGTCTGTCTTGCATTAGAGATACGTTGATCGCGGCGGGGCGGATGTGACGTCGGTCACGTCCCTCTCGCTTTTGTGATCGAGGATTAAGGGGATGCGCAGCGGCCTTGCCCTCGACCGCGCGGCTCGCTACACCAGCGCCGACTTCCCGACATCCGGCGCCGAGGGGCGCCCAACAATGCGAGCGGGGCGCGCCGATGGCCCGTCAGTTCATCTATCACATGCAAGGCCTCTCCAAGACCTATCCGGGCAACCGGAAGATTTTGGAGGACATCAACCTGTCCTTTTACCCCGACGCCAAGATCGGCGTGCTCGGCGTGAACGGCTCCGGCAAGTCCACGCTGCTGCGGATCATGGCCGGCATTGACACGGAGTTCACCGGCGAGGCCTGGGCGGCCGAGGGCGCGCGTGTGGGCTACCTCGAGCAGGAGCCGCAGCTCGCCGCGGACAAGACCGTGCGCGAGAACGTGATGGAGGGCGTTGCTCCGCAGAAAGCGATCCTCGACCGCTACAACGAGCTCGCCGCGAACTACTCGGACGAGACCGCGGACGAAATGACCAAGCTGCAGGACGAGATCGAGGCCAAGGGCCTGTGGGATCTCGATTCCAAAATCGACCAGGCGATGGACGCGCTGCGCTGCCCGCCCGACGACGCGGACGTGAGCAAGCTGTCCGGCGGCGAGCGGCGGCGGGTGGCGCTCTGCCGGCTGTTGCTCGAGCAGCCGGACCTGCTGCTGCTCGACGAGCCCACCAACCATCTCGACGCCGAGTCCGTCAGCTGGCTCGAGGGCCATCTGCGTAATTATCCCGGCGCGATCCTGATCGTCACCCACGACCGCTATTTCCTCGACAACGTGACCGGCTGGATCCTCGAGCTCGATCGCGGCCGCGGCATCCCCTACCAGGGCAATTACTCGGCTTGGCTCGGGCAGAAGCAGCAGCGGCTCGAGCAGGAGGGCCGCGAGGAAGCCGCGCGCCAGCGCACGCTCGCGCGCGAGCAGGAATGGATCGCGGCCTCCCCGCGCGCGCGGCAGGCGAAGTCCAAGGCGCGCTATCAGCGCTACGAGGACTTGGTGAAGCAGGCCGCGGAGAAGACCGCCCAGAGCGCGCAGATCATCATCCCGGTGGCGGAGCGGCTCGGGCAGAACGTCGTCGACTTCGACCGCCTCAAGAAAGGCTACGGCGACAACCTCTTGATCGACGATCTCACCTTCAGGCTTCCGCCCGGCGGCATCGTCGGCGTGATCGGCCCGAACGGCGCCGGCAAGACGACGCTGTTCCGCATGATCATCGGGCAGGAAAAACCGGACAAGGGCACGATCAAGATCGGCGAAACGGTCCATCTCGGCTATGTCGATCAGTCCCGCGACGCGCTCGACGGCAAGAAGAACGTCTGGGAGGAAATCTCGGGCGGGCAGGACATTATCCTGCTCGGCAAGCGCGAGGTGAATTCGCGCGCCTATTGCTCCAACTTCAACTTCAAGGGCGCCGACCAGCAGAAGAAGGTCGGCTCGCTGTCGGGCGGCGAGCGCAACCGCGTACATCTCGCCAAGATGCTCAAGTCGGGCGCCAATGTGCTCTTGCTCGACGAGCCCACCAACGATCTCGACGTCGACACGCTGCGCGCGCTCGAGGAGGCGCTCGAGGATTTCGCCGGCTGCGCCGTCATCATCACCCACGATCGCTGGTTCCTCGACCGCATCGCCACGCACATTCTGGCCTTTGAGGGTGATAGCCACGTCGAGTGGTTCGAGGGCAATTTCCAAGACTACGAGCAAGACAAGATGCGCCGGCTCGGAACCGACTCCACCATCCCCCATCGCATCAAATACAAGAAGTTCTCGCGCTGATGGTCGAAGATTGGAACGCGCGCCAATACCTCAAATTCGAGGACGAGCGCACGCGTCCGCCGCGCGATTTGCTGGCGCAGGTGCCGCTTGAGTCTCCGCGCCGCGTGATCGATCTCGGCTGCGGACCCGGCAATTCCACCGCGCTTCTGCTGGAGCGCTATCCGCAGGCGCGGGTGATCGGGTTGGACTCCTCGCCCGACATGCTCCGCCAGGCGCGCGAACGGCTTCCCAATTGCGAGTTCGCTCAGGCCGATCTCGCCGATTGGAGCCCGCAGGAGCGCACCGACCTGTTGTTCGCAAACGCGGTCTTTCAATGGGTTCCCAACCATCCCGCGGTGTTGCGGCGTCTGCTCGCAGCGCTGCCCGCGGGCGGCGTCTTGGCCGTGCAGATGCCCGACAACACCGAGGAGCCGGCGCTGGCCCTAATGCGCGAGGTGGCGACACGCGGGCCATGGGCCGCGCAGCTCGCGCTGGCCGCGGCCGCGCGCGATGATCTGCCGACACCGGCGGCGTATTACGATTTGCTCGGCCCACTTTGTGCGCATCTCGACGTCTGGCACACGGTCTACAACCACGTGATGGCGGGCCCCGAGGCCATAGTCGAATGGTTCAAAGGCTCGGGGTTGCGGCCATTTCTCTCCCCGCTCGACGATGACATGCGCCGCGACTTCATCGCCGACTACACCGCGCGGATTGCGCGGGCCTATCCGCGACGGCACGACGGTCGCGTGCTGTTGCGGTTTCCGCGCCTGTTCATCGTGGCGACACGCTAGGTTGCAGGACATTCAGGCCTTCACCCGCACCTTGGTCGCGATCGGGCCGGTGTCGCCCACGTCCTCGTTATAATAGACATCCTCCCCAGCCTTGAGGTCGTCGAAGTCGCCCGACAGCAGCGAGTTGCGGTGGAAGTAGAGCAAGCCTCCCTCTTTAGTCACCAGGAATCCGAAATCCTGCTCCGGGGTGATCTCGGCAACCTGACCCAGCGACTGGTTTTCGGTATCGTGGTCGCCGATCTTTGTTCGGCCGTCGCGCTGCTGTTTGAGGTCGAGCAATTGCCGTTCGGCGATGCGGAACGCCTCGTTGATGGCTTTATGCAGGTCGGGGTGCCGATATTTGCGCAGCAAGTGGTCGGGCTCGTGGCTGACCACGAGGTCGCTGCGACCGGGAATGCCGAGTTCGATGTGGACGACCGGAGGGATGGTGCCGGTGAGGTCCTTGGCGCGCTGATCGATCCGCACCCGGCACGAAACCAGCCGGCCGTAAAGCCGTTCGAGCTCGGCGACCCGAGCGCGGATTTCCTGCTCCGCCCAATGCGAACTTTCGATATTATGAAAGGCGATTTCCAGCGGCACCTGCAGCATCGGCGGCTCCATATCTTGGGCGTTTTTTGGCCCTCTTATTAACGCTTGGAGGGGTCGAGTCGTTGCAGCGGATCGGCCTCGGAGTTTTCGCGGCACATCGAAAGGGCGAGCAGGCAATGGGTCGAGTTGGCAATTATACAGCGGTACTTGTGGGTTCCTGGCTTGCGGCAGCGGCTGTCATGTCTGCGCAGGCAGCCGACCCTGCATTTCACAGGTGGCTGGAGGAGGTCTGGCCGCAGGCGCAAGCGCTCGGTGTCTCGCGCACGACCTTCGACGCGGCGACGCGCGGGCTCGAGCCCGATCTGACGCTGCCCGATCTCGATCTTCCGGGCCGGGAGGGCGCGCCGCCGCGCGGGCAGGCTGAATTCGTGCAGACGCCGGCCGACTACATCAAGGAGGCGAACATCGCGCACCTTGCCGAGCAAGGCAAAAAGCTCGCCGCCGAGCACAGCCGCACGCTCGCCGCAATCGAGCAGCAATTCGGCGTGCCGGGAAATGTCCTGCTCGCGATCTGGGGTCGCGAGACGGCATTCGGCGGCTACAGGCTGCCGAAGAATGCCGTCACCGTGCTTGCCACACAGGGTTATTACGGACGGCGGAAGGATTTCTTTCGGCAGGAGTTCCTCTACGCGCTGAAGATGCTGGAGGAGGGCCACGTCAAGCTCGCGGATATGCGCAGCTCCTGGGGCGGATCTGGAGATCGGTGCCCGATGCGCTCGCCTCCGCCGCGCAGCAGCTCGTCGGCAAGGGCTGGCAGCGCGGTACGCGCTGGGCCTATGAGGTGCGCGCGCCGCAGGGCGTGGACTGCACCATCGGCGTCCCCGAGGTCACGCGTCCGCTCGGCGATTGGCTCAAACAGGGATTTGCGCTCGCCTATGGCCGCAAACCGACCGCGGCGGAACTCAACGAGCCAGCGTCGCTGCTCCTGCCTGAAGGCACCTATGGGCCGGCGTTCCTCACGCTCAAGAACTATTACGTCATCAAGGAATACAACTTTTCCGATCTCTACGTGCTGTTCGTCGGCCATTTGAGCGAGCGCATCTCCGATCCGCGTCGGTTCGAGACGCCGTGGAGCAAGAACACGCAGCTGCGCACCGCCCAGGTCGAGACGATGCAGCGTACCCTCACCAAGCTCGGCCTCTACAAGGACAAGATCGACGGCAAGGCCGGCATGCTCACGCGCGCGGCGCTCGGCGCCTACCAGAAGGCGAACCGGCTCAAGGTCGATTGCTGGCCGACCGCGGCGGTGCTCGACGACATGCAGAAGAGAGCGGCGAAAAACTAAAAGCTCGAAGAGGAGCACGCGGCAAACGAAAACCCGGCGGGTGCTGAACCCGCCGGGTTTTGATCTTGAAGCGTCGGATCGTGCGACGCGGCTTATTGGCAGACCGCCACGGGGCGACCGCGCCAGCCGACCACGTTGCCGTACATGTCGTAGACGGGCATGCGCGTCCAATAGCATCCCGGTCCGGGCAGCGGCGCCGCATAGGCGGGATAGACCACGTAGCCCGGTCCCGGCGCGGCGACGTAGGCCGGCTGCGAATTCGCAATCGCGTTGCCGACGATGGCGCCTGCGACGAAGCCGCCGAGCACGCCGGCGCCGACAGCGCATCCGAAGCAGCGGGCGTCCGCTGGCGTCGGCGCGGCGGCGATTGCAGTTGCCACGGTCGCGGCCGCAGCTAAGGCAACAAGTGTCCTCTTCATCAGCGTCTCCTTAAGCGTCGGCGGGTGCCGAGCGTTGAGCGCCGGCGAGTGCCGAGCGCAGTTCCAGTCTTGCGATGTGAATAGCCCCGACTGAGCCATAACCCCGATTCAGCCGAGGCAACATCATCCGGTTAATTTGTCGGAATTTGGTCAGTCCTGGGACGGCTCGACAGCCGTTTGGAGCGCAAAAAAGGCGGCGCTCGCAGAGCAAGCGCCGCCGTCAGCCTATCGGTCCAAATAGGGCCGCAGCCGCTCAACACACGCGATAGCGGTAGCCGTACCGCCAGCGCAAGCAGCTGTAATACGGCCGCGGCGCAGAGGCGTAGCCGTAATAGGCCGGGGCGTAGCCGTAGCTGTAGGCGGGATAATAGCCGTAACCGTACGACGGATAGTACGAGTACGCCGGGTAATATCCGCCGTAATACCCGCCGTAATAGTAGGGCCTTGCAAGCGCGCCGCCGACGATGGCCCCGACGGCGAAGGCGCCGAGGGCCGGGCCCCACCAGCCCCAGCGGGCGTCTGCCGTGCTCGGGGTGGCTACCGTCGCGACAGCGATCGTTGCCGCCGCGGCAACAGCGGTCAGGGTTTTTCTCATGGCGTCACCTCAGTGTGGAGTCGAAGGGTAACGGTCAACGTGACCCTTGATGGGAATGTTCCATGCCCAGGCTGAACGCGGGCTGAACGGCTCCTTACACCTGCCTGAATGCTGCCATGATCGATTCCGTGCGAAGCGTCTTGCTGCACTGCCGCATGTTGCAGCGCCGCCGTCATTTTCAATGTTGGCCCGGCGGATTTCGCTCGCGCCGCATCCGCGTTACGGTGCTTGATTGCAGAGGAGACGAGTGATGCTCACCCGACGGGATGTCGTGGCGAGCGCGGGCCTTGCTTTTATCGCCGGCGCACGTCGCGTGCGGGCGCAGGACGGCTATTCCGACCGGCCGATCCGCGTCCTCGTCGGCTATCCCGCCGGCGGCGGAGTGGACATCGTGGCGCGGCTCTTCGCCGAGGCCATGAAGGCGGCGCTCGGGCAATCCGTCATCGTCGAGAACCGTGCCGGCGCGAGCGGAATGATCGCCGCCGCAGCCGTCGCGAAGTCGCCGCCCGACGGTCTCACGCTGCTGATGGCGGCCTCGGGCGAGGTTGCGATCAACCAACATCTCTACAAAGACAAGATGAGCTACGATCCGCCGCGCGAGCTTGTCGCCGTCGCGCTCATCGGCATCGTGCCATGCGTGGTGGTGGTCGCAACCGCCTCGCCGGTACGCACCGCCGCCGAGTTGATCGCCTATGCGCGGGCCAATCGCGGTAGGCTCTCCTTCTCCTCGTCCGGCATCGGCAACCCGCAACAGCTCGCCGGCGAGTTGATGAACAGCATGGCCGGCACCGATGTGCTGCACGTGCCGTATCGCGGCGCGGCACCGGCCGTTACCGACGTCGCCACCGGTGCCGTCACCATGAGCTTTTCCAGTCTCGCCGCCGCGCTGCCGCTGATCCAGGACGGCCGGTTGCGCGCCGTCGCCGTTACCTCGCGCGAGCGCATGCCGCAGCTGCCCGATGCGGCTCCGCTCGCGGAAGCGGCGGCCGAGCTCACCGGCTACGAGCTGCTCAATTGGTTCGGACTGTTCGCGCCCGCCGCCACGCCGGAGCCGATCGTCGCGCGCCTCAATGAGATCGTGGCGACGGGCCTGCGCGACAAGGCGATCTCCGAGAAGCTGGAGGTGCAGGGCATCGTGCCGCGCATCATGACGCCGGCGCAGTACCGCGCGTTCGTTGCAGCGGAGACCGAGAAATTCGGCAAGATCGTTGCGCAGGCCAACATCAAAGTGGAGAATTGATTCAAAGAGCCGACGGGGAGGAAAGATTGCCCAACATCGAGCGGCGGACGTTTATCAAACGCGCAGCGGCAGGGGGCATCGCGCTGCTCGGCGGTATCGCCCAGGCGCCGCATGGTCCGAACCCGGCACGCGCGCAAGGAACGTCCGACGCCGCGTGGCCTAATCGGCCGGTGCGCTTCATCGTGCCGCTTGCGCCCGGAGGCGGACTGGACTTCGTCGCCCGTGTCGTCGGCGAACCGGTGTCGCGCGCGATCGGCCAGCAGGTCGTCATCGAGAACCGGACGGGCGCGGGCGGAACCATCGGCATCGAGACCGCGATCAAGAGCCCGCCCGACGGCTATTCGGTGCTCGTCACCAACGACAATGTGGCGAGCGCTCCGCATATCTTGAAGTTGGGCGTCGACTACTTGAAAGAGCTGGTGCCGGTCATACAACTGGCGCGCCAGCCGCTGGCGCGCCAGCCGCTGGCGCTGGCCGTTCATCCCACGCTCGGGGTGAGCTTGGTTGCAGAATTGATCGCGACGGCGAAGCGGCAGCCGGGACTGGGCTGTGCGACCTCGGGCGCGGGGTCGAACCAGCACGTGCTGCTGGAATGGTTCGCGCAGATGGCGGGCATCAAGCTCGACCACGTTCCCTATCGCGGTGCCGGCCAGGCGATCAACGACCTGATCGCCGGCCATGTCCGCGTCGCCTTCCTCGGGCCGACTGCGCTCATCCCGCATTACAAATCTGGAAACTTGCGCCTACTGGCGCAATCGTCCGAGACGCGCTCACCGAACCTGCCTGAAGTGCCGACGTTGCAGGAAGCGGGCTTCAAGGGCCTGGTGCTCGAGACGTGGTACGCTGCGTTCTTGCCCGTGGGAACGCCGCCGTCGGCTATCGCGCGCCTCAACGCCGAGATGGACAAGGCGCTGGCGGATCCTGCGACCAGCAAAAGCCTCCTGCAAACGGCAACCGAGCCGGTCGGCGGCGGCGCGGAGCAACTCGCGCGCGTCGCGCGGGCGGATTCCGAGAAATACGCGCGGCTGGCGCGAGAGCTCAATATCAAGGCGAACTAGATCAGCCGACATGCTGGAATGTCGACCGCGATCGCCGAAGCGTAGCGGGCGTCACGGCTCGAAGATCGCCTTGAACAGCGCGGCGAGGCGAAAGCCTGCTTTGGCGAGCTGGATGCGGGCCTGCGCCTTGACCCAGTCCTCATACGCCGGATCGGGCGTGGCCTCCCAGGTGCACCCGCCGGTGAAGGAGAAGGGCGAGGGCTTCGAGCCCTTGCGGATCGTCAGGCGCTGGTGCGCCTCGACCGCGAGCGGCATGATCTCGCTCGCCCATTGTGCCGCCCACGTGTCCGGTGAGCCGGTAGTTTCCCAGCCGGCCAGTGGCGCGGCGGCGAGCAGTTTGGCGAAGTCCTGCTCCGAGTGGGCGCTACCGGCGGCCTGCATCGCGCGAACGACGGTGGTGCTGTCCCAATAAAGGTGCAGGTTCGCGGCCGGCGGGACCGCGGGAGGCGGCGCGACCAGGAAGATCAGGTTGCCGCCCATCGTCATTGCAAAGGTATCGCCTATCCCGAACGTCGGCGGCGTGCCGCCGACGTTCGGATCGACGCTCGTCTGGCAAGCCTTGTCGAAGTATTTCGCCCCCACGTGCAGCGGCTGATGGATGTCGCCGACGAGGTGTGCGAGCAGCCAGACCGCTTCGGTGTCGGTGAGGTTGACGTCGGGTTTGGCGGGCGGGGTTTTGCCGCGCAGTTGCGCGACCGCATATCCGATCATCTGCACGACGTCGATGTCTTCCGTACCGGCAGTGTTGGGGACGTAGCTTGGTTGCTGCAGCGGCACATCGGCGAAGTGGAATTTGTCATGGTGCGGATTGCGTTCTGCATACGCTTTCTCTTCGTCGGAGGGCGGGCGACCGCAAAACGGTACGTTGTTTTTTTTCGCGCAATCCGGGAACACCGCGACCGCGCTCAGACTTCGCTTCTCCACGGTGCCGCCGTCGTTCTTCTCCAGCAGTTCGCTCACGCGGTGCTGCGTCGCCGGGTAATGCTGTTGCAGAACCAGGTCGGCGACGGCGCCGACGATGCGATGTCCCGGAAAGTCCCATGCCGCAGCCGGCACCGGCAGTGCGCTTGCCGCCCAGACGGCGAGCCATGCCGCTCGAATTCTGCCTCGCATGTTCGCATTCCTTTTCAGGTCGTCAGCTCTACGCGGGTCAACGTCGTGCAGCATATGGGCTCAGAAAAATCGGTTTGCCGGCCGCGGCAGACCGAGATTTTCGCGTAGCGTCTTGCCTTCGTATTCCCGCCGGAACAGACCGCGCCGCTGCAATTCCGGCACCACGCGCTCGACGAAATCGTCGAGCCCGCCGGGCAGGTAGGAAAACATCACGGTGAAACCGTCGGAGCCTTCGGTGGCGAGCCATTCTTCCATCTCATCGGCAATGGTCTCGGGTGTGCCGACCATGGCGAGTCCGGAATAGCCGCCAAGGCGCTGGGCGAGCTGCCGCACGGTGAGCTTCTCGCGCTGCGCCAGCTCGATGGCCCGTTGCCGGCCGCTCTTGCTGGCATTGCTTTCGGGGATTTCGGGCAATGGCCCATCGGGATCGAAGCGCGAGGCATCGTGACCGAGCGCGATGGACAGCGAGGCGATGGCGTTGTCGTAGTGAACGAGGCTGTCGAGCCGCGCCCGCTTGGCGCGCGCCTCCTCCACCGTGTCGCCGACCACGACGAAGCAGGCCGGCAGAATTTTCATGTGATCACGGCAACGCCCGGCCTTCTCGGCGCGGGCTTTGACGTCGGCGTAGAACTCGCGCCCGGCAGCGAGATTCGCTTGTGCCGTGAACACGGCTTCCGCCGTTTCCGCCGCGAGTTGGCGGCCGGCCTCGGACGCCCCGGCCTGGACGATAACCGGCCAACCTTGGATCGGGCGGGCGATGTTGAGCGGGCCGCGCACGGAGAGGTACTTGCCCTTGTGATTGAGCACATGCAGCTTGTCGGGATCGAAATAAAGTCCGCGATCGGCATCGCGGATGAAGGCGTCGTCCGCCCAGCTATCCCAAAGGCCAGTCACCACGTCGTAGAACTCGCGCGCTCGGGTGTAGCGCTCGCCATGCTCCATGTGATCGTCGAGCCCGAAATTGAGCGCCGCATCCGGGTTGGAGGTGGTCACGATGTTCCAGCCGGCGCGGCCGCCGCTGATATGATCGAGCGAAGCAAACCGCCGCGCCACATGATAAGGCGCGTCGAAGGTGGTCGACCCGGTCGCGACGAGGCCGAGATGCTCGGTCACGCCGGCCAACGCCGAGAGCAGCGTGAACGGCTCGAACGACGTCACCGTGTGACTGCGCTTGAGCGCGTCGAGCGGCATATTGAGGACGGCCAGATGATCGGCCATGAAGAAGGCGTCGAATTTGCCGCGTTCCAGCGTCTGCGCGAAGCGCTTGAGATGCGCGAAGTTGAAATTGGCATCCGGGAAAGCGCCGGGATAGCGCCAGGCGCCGGTGTGGATGGTAGCCGGCCGCATGAAGGCGCCGAGCCTGAGTTGACGCGATGCCGCCATTGATACCCTCTTGCATGAACGATGCTCGTATATAGGCGCGCGCTTATTTTAAAGGAAACAGCCGCAATACGCGCCGGCTATTGCGCGCAGGCGCGATAGCGATCGGCTATCGTCCGCCTCTCTCCGGCGCGCGGCCCGTTCTGCTTGATGGCGGCTGACGCTCGGCGACACCAATTTGTGATCCCAGCCGGCTGGCCCCTACCGCCCGAAGGCGTCATATTTCACCGCGCCACGTCCGCAACAGCTGGGAGAGCGGTCATGCCGAGGGTCAAGCTGACACGCCTCTGCACCGGATTGGTTGTTTGCGCTATCGGTCTTGTCGTGTTTTTCCCCTCGCCAGCCAATGCCGAGCGGGTGAACAAGAAGCAGGGCTCGTATCATCCCCACCGACTCGCGGCGAAGACCAGTGCCCAACGGGTCAAGGCAGGGGGCCCCAACGCCGTGCATTGGCGGTGCTGCCCCAAGATGGGTGCCGACCCCGATCCGTTTATCCGCTCGCAGATTCTGCGCGATGCGAGCGGCTTCTTCGGTGGAATCGACTAGGCGTGCCTTCGCACAGCCATCGGCTGCGGGCGTCAGAGGTCTCGGATCGATGGGCCTTGGGTCGGGTCAAAAGACCGGGGTGCATCCCACCATGGGGTATAAATTAAATGCTCGAAAAAGGGCGGCGGCCCGTGTCTGCCTGGTACGGTTCTAGAACGCGAAGGCGTTCAGGACCAGGGTGCAGGTCACTAACGCACCCAAGATGAGCCCGAATAATTGGGTAATTCGACGTTCGCTCATATCCAGCACTCCCATCCTAAACCTTAGTCGCGCGAGCGGTCTCTTCGGTTCAATTTCCTCGCGCGCCAAGGCCGACCAATAGCTGCCAACCAATTCAAAGGGTTAGCCTCGGTGACGCCGCCCCGATCTTGCCGGGCAGGCCGAAGAGGCGCACGCTTAGGGACCTTTGGCGCTCGCTTCACGACATGCAGCAACACTAGGGAGGTGTCCCGTGAAAGCTCTTGCGATCGGTTTGGTCGCTGGCACGGCGCTCTGCGGCGTCATGTCGGTGCCGGCATCGGCGATGCCCATGGACAATCTCGCCGCCGCGGCGAGCGATCTCGCGCTGGGCCAAAGCGCGCGCTACGTGTGCAATCGGTATCGATGCCGGTGGCGGCCGAATTACGCCTACCGCCCGTTGGGCTACTACGGCTATCGACCGAGCTATTACAGCTACGGACCAAGCTATTACAGCTATGCACCAAGCTACTACGGCTACGGACCAGGCTGGTCCGGCGGCTTGTATGGCGGCGGTCTATACGGCCGGTGGTGGTGGTGAGGCGCGCAATAGTTTGCTCGGGACTGCGCCTCTCGCCGAAGCGCGCGGCCGCACGTCAGGGTGCTGACGTTCCGGCGAGCGCTAAACAGCGCGAGTTCAGTCCTGAGATTTGGACGTGCCCGCCATTTGCGGCCCGTTGATCTGATAGAGCACGAACCTGTTGCCGGCGAAAACCGGGGTGAGCCGCGTCGGATCCGGATTGGCGTAGTCGCGGTCCGTGAACAAGATATAGAGGTAGTCATAGTCCGTGGTCCACCGCGCCCAATAGGGCGGGTCGTCCCAATCCGTGAGTTCCGCAGACGACAGCAGCTGCCGGATCGACGGCGGCGTTCCGTCTTCGGTATCGACGCGGTCGCGATAATTGCGGCGCACATGCATGATTTGCTTGCCGAGCACGGTGAAGGCGGTCGTGACTAAGGCGGAGCGCTCGATGATCGCCAGACAGGCGGCATGCGTGAGCCAGAGTTCACGTGCGTTGTCGCCATTGTCGGGATCCGCATACGCGACCAGCACCTTGGATCCACGCTCGATTTGGCGGACCGAGTCGCGGAACGAGGCGGTCCCGCGCGAGAGCTCGCGCCACACGCCCTGCACCTCGAATGCGCGCACGGCCAGCAGCAGAACGAGCACCGTCGCGAAGCCGCGGCGCACGAACTCGTCGCGCAGATCGAGATGCGCGCAGGCAATGATCATGAACGCCAGCGCAATCGGCAAGCGCTGATCCGCCATGTAGGTGTCGAACAGGACGCGGGGCAGCGCCAAATAGGTCGCGCCGCCGACCGCCAGCAGCACCCAGCCAAACGGATGGAATCGCAAGGCACGGTGGCGAATGGCGAAGAGCGCGGCGATTGCCACGATCGTCGCCAGGAAGAACGTCGCGGCGCGGGAATAGACCTCGATGACAAAGAGCAGACCGTTGAGCTTGCCGTTGAACTCCCAGGTGAAGTCCCAGCGCAGCGTCCAGGTCGGGCTCATCAGCAGCAGCGGCACCACCGGGAGAAACGGGATTCCGCTGGCGACAAAATCAACCCAGGCGGGCAGCTGCCGCGGTGCCGGATGCTCGGACGGCAACCCGAGCGGCTTGCGTCCGCGTAAAGCCAGCAGCCTTTGCAGTTCGAATGCGAACAGCCCGAGCCCATAGACCCCGACGGCGAACAGATGACAGAAGAACAGCGCCAACACGAACAACGTCGATACGGCGAGACGCAACACCATGGCGCGCTCGCGCAACGCCACCCAGGTCGCGAGCGCCCAGAGCGAGAGCCCGATGCCGAACAAATAGTTCATCGTGCCCACGAGAAAGACGTTGTTGTAGAGCAGGGGGAAGGCGATCAGCGGCAGCACCGACCAATGGCGATAGAGCTGACGGTTGAGCGCGAGCGTGCCCGACAGGATCAGCACGAAACTCATGATGGTGTAGATCTGTCCGGCGAGATAGACGTTCATGACCCGCTGCAGGATCGGAACGATCAAATCCATCATCAGGTTTGGAATGACCTGCCATTCGACCTGGTAGAAAAGCGCCAGATTGGGGTCGCTGCGGATGGTGGCGATCACGTGCATGCGCGCGAGGTGATTGATATAGTCGGACAGCGGTGGCCAGGGATAAAGCAGGATCGGGATCGAGGCGATGGCCGCCAGCGTCATGAACAGCGCGGCGATCTGCCAGGCGCTGAAACGAACGGCCTGTTGAGGAATCGGCTCAGACTCGCCGGCGAAAATGCCGAGCTGGCCTGCCGCTGGCGCCGATGGGCCCGCTCGTTTTGCCGCGCGCAGCCCGAGAAATTGACCGACATCAACCATTTCGGCTACGCGCTCAGGCGCTGCTTCACCAAAGCGATGGGGAGAACAGAGGTCCGTGCAAGTGGTCGCGTCGCCGGGCTGGCGAGCGTTCGATTGACCATGTCGACGTATCACGTCGACTTGTCAAAGTCCACCACTGCCGTGCTGCGCGGTATTGGGGCTGCGCGCGGAACGGGTTGAGCCTTAAGAACGTGAAAGCCAGAGAGCAGCATAAGCGTCCCAGTGGCGGATATCCCATCGCACTTGGGTGCTGCGCCGGTGGAAACAGCGCTCAGCCCGGCTCCTCCACTCCCTGACTTTGCTGGCTCGGCAGATATTGGTAAGAGATTCGAACAGGGCATCACATGATATCTCCCCGCCGCCAATTTCTGCGCTTGGCCGCCGGTGCCGCCGCGCTGGTGGCCGTTCCGCGGGTCGGTACGGCGCAAGCCTATCCCGCGCGACCGGTGCGCGTAATCGTTCCATTCGCGCCCGCCGGCCCGACCGATGTGTTCGCCCGCCTCATGGCTCAAAAGCTGTCCGAACAACTGGGCGCCCAGTTCTACGTCGAGAACATCGCCGGTGCGGGCGGCAATATCGGAGCGGGCCGCGCGGCGCAGTCGAGCCCCGACGGCTACACTCTTCTCGTCAACGGCGCCAACCACGTCGTCAATCCCGCGCTCTACCAGCGAGTGCCCTACGATCCCACCAAGGATTTCGAGCCGGTCACGCTGGCGGTAACCGCACCTGCGGTGCTCACCGTGAACCCGACGCTGCCCGTGGACACGGTCCGGGACCTCGTTGCGCTCATCAGAGCCCATCCCGGCAAATACAGCTACGCCTCGCCCGGGGTAGGTACGCCGCCCCATCTCGTGGGCGAGTTGTTCCGCCTGTCGCTCGGCCTCGACCTCGTACACGTACCATTCAACGGCGGCGGCCCGGCGATTGCCTCGGCGGTCGCGGGCCACACGCCGATTTCCTTCGGCTCGATGGCTCCGGCCGTGCCGCTGGTCAAAGACGGGAAGCTGCGGGCGCTTGCGGTCTCGAGCAAGACCCGATCGCACGCGCTGCCCGACGTCTCCACCATGACAGAGGCCGGTTATCCCGACGTTGCGGGTGAATCGTGGTTCGCCGTTGTCGCGCCGGCCGGAACCTCGAAGGACATTATCGCACTGCTGCAGCGGGAGATCGCACAAGCCATCGTGGCGCCGGACATGAAGGAGCGCCTGGCCACCCTCGGCTACGAGCCGGTCGCCAGCACGCCCGAGGAATGCGCCGCCCAATTCCGGACGGAAATAGCGAAATGGGGGAAAGTCATTGGCGAGGCGGGCATCAAGGCGCAGTAAGCGCTGCGTCGAGCCGTCTGCCGGGTGCAATCCCGAGATAACGCCGCCACTTCCATGCAGGGCGCAATGAGGTGTCGGAGCCCCCGATCCGGACGCTACTGGGCCCATATCGGAAGCCGCAAACGAATTCTCAATTGAGCGCTGTAATACTAATTGTGCATTGCCATTGGCCGATGCTGCAATGCAACATTGGATGATGATCCTCAGCCGGTCGGCTCAACCGATGCCATACGGGAATAGCTATGAAGAACCTTTGCGCTTACTGCCATGGCAAGTTCGGTCTGGTGCGGTATCGTCGAGCGTTCAAGAGCTTCTGTTCGCAGACATGCGTTGATCACTACAGGGCCTGGCTTCGAGCCGAAGTCGGTAAGCGCAAGAGTTGGTCGGACTGTATTTGGCTGGCCAGCCTGAACGTCGTTCCTTACGCCGGCGAGAAATCTTCGGTTTAGCAAAGAGCGTCATCGCGCGCGCAGATGCGCGCGCGAACGATCCCGTCATCTCTGCGAAAGGCTTGCGGGAGAATGAGCGCGCACAGCGCGGTCGCTTCGATGAAGACGGTAAAACGCGCGGCGATCGCCGCGCGTTTTGCTTTCATGCAACGAGTGGCCCCGGAGGTTTTCCGGGACCACTCGCTTTTGCCTGCTAGCTTATTCCCGCTTGGTGGCGTCAGCGGCAGGAACGGTGCGTCCTGATGATCACCCGGCCATCCGCCGTTACGATGCGTTCCTTCACGAGGGGACAGTCGGCGCCATAGGCATAGTATGCGTCACCGCGGTATGCGTCACCGCGCCAACGATCGTAGCCATACCGCGGCCCGACGCCGAAGCCGAACGGGCCGACCTGCACGCCAGCCCCTCCCGGGTCCGCGCCCATATAGACCTGAGCGGAGGCCGGAACCGCCGCAACGAGCAAGGCGCCGGTTGCCACGGCCAATAACAGGTTCCTCATGACTTTCCTCCTTCTCATGACCCTCCCGCCCCAACGCATCAGGCGCGCAGGCGTTGCGCCTTGAGAAAAATTTTCAACCTGAGGGAACCACGGCGTTTTCGTGCCGACTGCCATCGATGCCGCGTGGTGCGCGCTGGCGCTGCTTGCGGGGAACCGCCACGCCGCGTTCCCTGTGACGGAACCACGGTGGCGTAGCGATGCTGCGACGCGCTCAATCAGCAGCGCATGTGCTGCGCGACCGCCGCGCAATGACGATCGATGAAAGCTCTTGCTGAACGGCGCTCGACCGGTGAGCACAACAGTTTTGGCGGCCACCCGCGTTACGATTTTCTTAACCGCGTCAATAGTTGGCGCAGGCGCAGCCTTTGCCTGCGTCAATCGCTAGCCTGAGCGCAGCGCACGCACGCTATATCGGGGGCGCGAGAACAAAAGCAGGACTCCAAGAGCCGTGGAAAAATTGTTAGCTTAACGCAGTCGCAGTTCGTAGGAGTATTGCCGTGGCGCCGCGTGCATATTGGAAGGGCTATCTCAAGCTTTCGCTCGTCTCTTGCCCCATCGCGCTCAGTCCCGCCGCGTCGTCGTCGGAGCGCATCTCGTTTCGGCAAATCAACAAGAAAACCGGAAACCGCCTGCGCCAGCAATTGGTCGATGACGAGACGCGCGAGCCGGTCGCGCCCGAGGACAAAGGCAGGGGCTACGAAGTCGACAAGGGCATCTACGTCGAGGTCGACGATGACGAGCTCGAGGCCATCCAGGTGGAGAGCAGGCACACCATCGACATCGACAGCTTCGTCCCCGCGGCGCAAATCGACAAGCGCTTCTACGACAGCCCCTATTACATCGCGCCGACCGACAGCGTGGGGCAGGAAGCGTTCGCGGTCATCCGCGACGCCATGCGCGACAAGGGCATGGTCGCGCTCGGCCGCATCGTGCTCGCCAAGCGCGAGCGCGTCATCGCCTTGGAGCCGTGCGGCAAGGGCATGCTGGGGACGACGCTGCGCTACGCTTACGAGGTGCGCAAACCGGAGGAATACTTCAGCGAGATCGAAGACATCAAAGTGCCGGGCGAAATGTTGAAGCTCGCCGAGCACATTGTGGATGCGAAGGCCGGCGAGTTCGACCCGACGGCGTTCGAGGACTACTACGAGACGGCTTTGGTGGAGCTGTTGCGCAAGAAGCAGGCCGGCTTCAAGCCGCCGAAAACCAAGGAGCACGTCGCCGCGCCTCGCAACGTCATCAATCTCATGGATGCGCTGCGGCGCAGCGTGCAGGCCGAGCGGGCGGCGCCGGCGCAGGCGAAGAAGGGCCGCAAGCGCGTCGAAGGGCAGCGGGAGATGCTGTTGCCGATCGAGGGCAAGCAGGCACCGCAGCGAGCGGGTGCCAAGAAACCGGGCGCGCGCCGCAAAGCGGGCTGACTCCCAGCCCGTCATGGCGCGGCGGAATTGCGCGATGTCATTACGCCGTGCTGATTGCCGGCGGCAGGAGGCTCATCTCGCAACCGCAATCACAATTCGCCGATATATGCGTCCGAGATATGCAGTGCTGGCCGCGTTGGTCGTCTGCGGGTTTCGCTACGACGGCGCCGGCCCGGCCGCCGCGCAGAGCTGGCCGACCCGCCCGCTGACCATGGTGGTCCCGTTCGCGCCCGGCGGCGGCACCGACGTGCTCGGACGCATCGTCGGCCGGCGCCTCTCCGAGGTTCTGGGCCAGCAGGTGATCATCGAGAACGTCGGCGGCGCCGGCGGAATGGTGGGCTCGGCGCGCGTGGCGAAGGCGGCCCCGGACGGCTACCAATTCGTGCTCGGCAGCAGGGCCGATGCGATCAACCAGACGCTCTACAAAAGTCCGCTCTACAATTTCGCTGCCGATCTCGCGCCGGTGGTGCTGATCGCCGATCAGCCCACGCTCTTGGTTGCGCGCAAGGATCTCCCCGCCGCCAATCTGCAAGAGTTCATCGCCTATGCGAAGGCGAACCAGGCGACGATGCAAATGGCTTCGGCGGGAGCCGGCTCCACCGGCCACCTCGACTGCATGCTGCTCAACGCGGCGATCGGGATCAACGTCACCCACGTTCCATACCGCGGGGGAGGCCCGGCGATGCAGGATCTGATCGCCGGGCGCATCGATTACTTCTGCACGCTGAGCGCGACCGCCAAGCAGCAGATCGAAGGCAAACTGGTCAAGGCGATCGCGATCCTGTCGCGCGATCGCTCGTCGATGCTACCGGAGCTCGCCAGCGCGCAGGAGCAGGGGCTCAATTTCGAGGCCTCGACGTGGTTCGGCTTCTTTTTTCCCAGGGGCACCCCGGAGCCCATCATCCAGAAGCTCCATGATGCCACCGTCGCGGCGATGGACACGCCCTCGGTGCAGGAGCGGCTCAAGGAGGTGGGCGCGGTGACCGTCGCGCCCGAGCGCCGCTCGCCCGACTATCTGCAAAAATTCGTCGCCAGCGAGATCGAGAAAAACGCCGCGCCGATCAGGGCCGCCGGCCTCGCGATCGATTGAAGCCGTGCGATCGCCGAGTGCATCGCAGCCTATCGTGGCATTAGTCCCCGATCAGCGGCGTCCTGCCGGCGCCTTGCCGACGACGCCGTATTCGCTCGATTTGGAACCGTAGGTAGCCGTTGCAAATCCTTCCGCGGCGAGCCCTCGCTTGAGCAGCTCGCGCACCGCGGCCGCTCGGCTGGGCATGCGCCTCTTGAATCGGAAATCGTCGAGGATGATCAGTTCTTCCGGGGACAGCATGATCTGAAGGCGTTCTGCTCGCAATCGGTCCGGCATGGTGATGCCCTCCAATTAGGAGTCGTCTGAGCAAAGTTAGTACCCGCCGTCGTGTTAGCCAATATCATCATTTGATGCGATTGCTAGGTTTTATACCAAGCCGCTGAGTGGCTGACTCTCTAGGGATTGAACGAAGCCGCTCGCGCGGCATTGAAGCTTGTTGCAGCGCCGAGACTCCCACGGCATGCTTATGCCTGATCGGGCCCTCTGGAATGCATGGACCGATGTAGTCAGATAAGCCGTGCTCGTGACCAAAACGATCGCGAACCAATATCCACGCGGCGGCATCGCGACTTTCCGCAAGCCAGTCGCGCTGACTTGGCGTCAGCGGCTGGGTCAGGCTCCTAACGTAGAGGTTGTCGCACGTGACCTTTTTACCACACGTAACCTTTTGAAATCACATGTGGAGAGAAACCTACTTTCCCCATATAGCAATATCCGTGCCGTAACGTCCAAGTTGTGCGCGGGTTCGAGCCTGGCCATCGTCGAAGACCACTGGGTTTGAAATTTTTGCCGTGGCAGCGGCTTCGTTCAATCCGGCTTCTATGAGGTCGCGCTCACGCTCACGTTCGAGGCCTCCTTCTGCCACGCGACCTCACAGAACCCTCAAGATTCCCGAATCGATCGCGGCATGATTCAAGATGGCAAACTGAGGGGGTTTGCCATGGGCCACGCTATTCCGGTGCGGATGGACTATACCGCCGGCGAGGTTCGCCGGCTTGCCCAGCGAGCGAAAGATGCTGCGCAGGCGCGACGGCTGTTAGCGATTGCGGCCGTACTCGATGGGGCCTCGCGGGAAGAGGCGGCGAAGATTGGTGGCATGGATCGTCAGACGCTGCGGGACTGGGTGATCCGGTTCAACGAGCAGGGAGCGGACGGTCTCATCAATATTCCTTCTCCGGGGATGCCGCCCAAGCTCAACGGTATTCATAAGGCCTTTCTCGCCCGAATCGTAGAGGAGGGCCCGATCTCTGCGATCCATGGCGTGGTGCGCTGGCGGGCGTGCGATCTGATCATGCGGCTGCATGAGGAGTTCGGGCTCTCAGTGTCGGACGACACAATCTATCGCGTCCTCAAGAACTTGGGCTTCTCGCATGTGAGCGCCCGGCCCAAGGCTTATAAGCAGAATGCCGAGGCCATGGACGCGTTCAAAAAAACTTCGCCGAGCGTGTGGCGGAAATCCGCGCGCAGCTCGCACTCTGCACACCGTTAGAGGTCTGGTTCCAAGACGAGATGCGGGTGGGTCAAAAGAACACGCTGACCTACCGCTGGGCCATGAAAGGCTCACGCCCCCGTGCCGCCCACGATCAAAGGACCCAATCGACCTATCTGTTCGGTGCGGTCT
>WNGQ01001251.1_pt1 | contig 26413 bp, 21 predicted proteins | sample 5407661 | NCBI WGS metagenome assembly WNGQ01 (sample SAMN13153382, study PRJNA577476) | soil metagenome | isolation source: 60 cm soil or saprolite under Garry oak tree replicate 2 | place: USA:California | collected 2016-06-15 | reverse complement strand
GCGATGGGGATCATCATGAGGAAGAAGCTTCTGTCGGGGACGGCGTGTGCTGCCCTTTGCGTGATATCGTTCGGCGGCACAGCGCGTTCCGCGACCCTCGATGACGTCATGGCGCGTCTTGACAGGATCGAAAGAGAAAACGCGGACCTGCGCGCGAAAGTCAAAAGCCTGTCCGCCGCGAGGCAGGCGACTGCTGCGCCGGCTCCCGCCACCGATCCGAGCAAATTCAAGGGCAATCCGGTTCTGCACGGCGCGGTTGCGACCTCGCCGAAGCCGCCGCCCGGACCGACGATTGGCGGCATTCCGGTCAAGGCAGGTCCTTTGGGACCGTTGATCGATAACACGACGGTGACGCTCTACGGATCGATCGATGTGTCCGGCGACATCTTCAACCCGTCGGTCTTCGATCAGGGAACGAAACTCGGCATCGCCAGCAACATTTCCAGTTTCGGGGTTCGCGTCAGGCATAACCTTGCCCCCTATGGCTGGGACGGCATGGCGGTCGTGGCGCAGCTGGAATCTCAGGTCGACATTTCCTCAGCGCCAACCGAGCGCGCATCCTTTGGCACACGCGACAGCTTCTTGGGGATGGAGGGGCCGTGGGGAGCCGTCAAGGCCGGCAAGAGCGATACGCCCTACAAGAAATCCACCGCTGCCATGGATCCGTTCTCCCGAACGCTGGGGGATTATAATTCGATCATGGGCAACACCGGCGGCGACAACCGCGCCGAGTTCGATTGGCGCATGAACCACGCGGTCTGGTACGAATCGCCGATCTTCAATGGCTTCCAGTTCAGTGCCTTGGCCTCGCCGGGTCAGAACTATGCCAAGGACAATAGCGATTATTCTTACGGTGACTCTTTCCAGTGTAACGGCGCGTCGACGCGCGGCAGCGGCAGCAACTTCCCGGGCACCGGCGGGGCGGCCAACGGCAACATCGGCGGCCACGGTTGTACCGACGGTTCGTTCGGCAATGCCTATAGCGCGGCGTTGACCTACAAGAATGGTCCGTTTACCGCGATCGCGGCCTACGAGCTGCATGAGCAGGTTAATCGTCGCGGTGACGACAATACCCAGTTTGATGCGGCCAACTTTGCTCCCGGAGCCGTCACCCTGGCAGATGGTTCTGTCGTCATGACGGGCGTTCACAATGAATGGGCCGCGAAGGTTGGCGCTGGCTATCGCTTCAACGATGGCCTCGGCGATCTTCAGCTCAATGCCTATTACGAGTGGATACGCCGTGAGGCCACGGCGGCCGAACAGCCGTTCAACGAGCGGTCACGCGACGCCGTATTTGCCAGCGCAACGCAGATGATCGGCAAGTGGGCGATCAGCGGATCTTATGCCCACGCCTTCAAGAGTCCGGGCAATCCCGCGATGTTGAGTGAGAACGATCCAGTGCTTGCGCCGCTGGCGACGGTGCAAGGCAACCTGTTCTCCAATGATGCCAGCCAGTATGCGATCGGTGCCCGTTACTACTTCAACGACTGGGCCAGTTGGTACGTCGTTGCGTCAGAGCTCACTCAGGGCAAGGGCGCGCACTACTGCCTTGGTGCAAGCGGCCACGGCTACCAGGTCTGCTCGCGCGATGCGGGCAACGACACCATCGGCGGCGCGACGATCAAGGCTGCGACCACAGGCATGACGTTCAACTTCTGAGCGCCAACAACACCGGTGACGAAGGGGGACTTGGCGACGAGTCCCCCTTTTCTCGTTTCATGCGGTTTGTTTCGACAGTTGCCGGAAATTCCAATCGCCGTCGGCTGCCGAATGGCTGTAAAATGTCTCTGGCAGACTTGTCGCATTGCAGGGGAGTAAACGATGGACATGCAACCGCCGCCGGCTTTTGTGCAGCTTGCGCAAGCCGAAGTCGCGCCCGAGGCTCCGGTCGATCCCACACCGATTGCGGTCAACGTCTCCAAATACATTCCTGAATCGGCAACCGCTGTCACGATGATCGTCACGCTGACGCCGCCGACGGGGCAGGCCGTGATCTATGCGGCCGGCCATGAGAATGAGGGCACCTTGTTCAAGGGGCCGCGTTCGATCGACGAGGTCAAGCTTTCCGGTCCGACGATCTATGTGAAGCTTTACGGGGCGACGAGTTTCGATATCCAGTATACGAACTATCGGCAGCCCTATTGAACGCTGCGGGTTTCGGATTGAGGCCGCACGACGCCGTGGGACATTCGACACCGGAACAGCTCTTGAAAGAGGCCCTGACGGCGCACCGCGTCGGCAGAATAGCGGATGCCAAGCGCCTCTATGCTTCGATCCTCCGTGTTGATCGCAGCAACGCGGCTGCTGTTGGCAATCTCGCGATCATCGCGGCCCGAGAGGGCGATCTTGCGGGTGCCGAACGACTGTTCCGCGACGAGATCAGGCTGAGACCGGAGCGTCCCGCCGGCTACAACAATCTTGCATTGGTGTTACAGCAGCAGGGAAGGCTGGCCGACGCGGTTGCCGCTCACCGCTACGCCCTCGCACTCAATCCGAACTATGCGGAGGCCCATTTCGCGCTCGGCAATGCCCTTAAGCAGCAAGGCAATCTCGACGAGGCGATGGCGTCCTATCGCGCCGCCATCGCTGGCAAGCGCGACTACGCCGAAGCCCATAACAATGTCGGCGTGCTGTTTCAGATGCAGGGCCGGCTGGAGCATGCCGCGTCGGCCTATCGCGAGGCGGTCGCACTCCGGCCGGCCTATGCCGAGGCCCACTTCAATCTCGGCGCGGTCCTGCACCAGATGAATCAACGCGATGCTGCCGTCGCGGCGTATCGGCGGGTCATTTCGCTTCATCCCGAGATCGCGGAGGCGCACAACAATCTGGGCACGGTCCTGAAGGACGAGGGCTTGCTCGACGAGGCGCTCACCGCTTTCGAAAATGCGATTCGGCTGAAGCCAGATTACGCGGAGGCGTTCCATAATCGCGGAACGATCCTGCAGCAGCTGGGTCATCCCGACGAAGCGCTCGCCGCCTACGGTCAGGCGATCAGGTTGCGAGGCGACTACGCGGACGCGATCAACAATGCCGGCATCGTGCTTCAGGAATTGGGACGGGCAGGCGAAGCGATCGATCTGTACCGCGGACTGATCGCGCGGGCCCCGGCTCACGCCGATGCCTGGAACAATCTGGGGACCGCGTTGCTCGCGGACGGCCGCCCGGACGAGGCGCGCGCGGCCTGCGCGCAGGCGCTGGCCTTGAGGCCCGACTTTCCCGAGGCGGTCTATAATCTCGGGAACGCCTGGCGGGAACTCGGCAATCTCAGCGAGGCGATCGCGGCCTATCGACACGCGGTGCGCCTGAGGCCGGATGACACGGAGGCATTCGGCCAGCTGGTCTATCATCGCGCGCAGGCGTGCGAGTGGAGCGACCATGAGACGGACCAGAAAAAGCTCCTCGACATGGTGCGCGCCGGGGGGCGCATTCCCCCGTTTTACCTGCTTGCAACGGCTGCGACCGCGTCAGACCAGTTGATCTGCGCGCAACGCTGGATCGCGCCGATCCGACCGTTGCGAAACGCCGTCTTCGGGCACAAGCCACGGGTCGCGCGCGAACGCATCCGCCTCGGCTATCTGTCGGGCGATTTTCATCAACACGCCACCGCGCACCTGATGACCGAACTGTTCGAACGCCACGATCGCGGGCGCTTCGAGGTGATCGCCTATTCCTATGGTCCCGATGACGGCAGTCCGATGCGCGCACGGCTTACGCGCGCGTTCGATCGTTTCGTCGAAATTCGTGGCCTGTCGCACCGCAACGCCGCCGGCATGATCCACGCGGATCAGATCGACATCCTGGTCGATCTGAAGGGCTATACCCACAACGCGCGGCCGGCGATCTCAGCCCACCGTCCGGCGCCGGTCCAGGTGAGTTATCTCGGATTTCCCGCGACCATGGGCGCCGATTTCATCGACTATGTCATCGTCGATCCGTTCGTGGTTCCCGAAAGCCAGCAGCCGTACTTTGCGGAAAGGCTGGTGCATCTTCCGGGGTGCTATCAGGTCAATGACCGAAAACGCGAGAGGGCAGGGCCGGACATCTCGCGGCAGCACTGCGGACTGCCGGCCGAAGGGCTCGTGTTCTGCAGTTTCAACAACAGCTACAAGATATCGCCGGCATTTTTCGACATCTGGATGCGCCTCTTGCAGGCAGCTCCGGGCAGCGTGCTATGGCTGCTGCAGGCCAATGCGCTGGTCAAGGGCAATCTGCGCGCGGAGGCGGAGAAGCGCGGCGTCGATCCGGAGCGGCTGATCTTTGCGCCGCTGGTTCCCCCGGCCGAACATATCGGGCGCCATCGTCACGCCGATCTGTTTCTCGATACGTTGCCCTGCAACGCCCACACCACGGCCAGCGACGCGCTGTGGGCCGGACTGCCGGTGCTGACCTTAAGCGGTGAGACATTCGCGGGCCGCGTGGCGGGAAGCCTGCTGGCGGCGCTCGGAACGGCGGAGCTCATTACAGGATCGCGCGAAGAGTATGAACAAACCGCGCTTGCCCTGGCCCGCGATCCGCAGCGCCTCGCCGCGCTGCGGGAGAAGCTCGCGCGGCGGCGCGACCAGAGCCCGCTGTTTGACTTGCCGCGAACCACCGGACATCTTGAAGCCGCCTACTCACGGATGTGGCAGACTTGGCGTTGCCAAAAGGCACCGGAATCATTTTCAATCGAGAGCGCCTAACTGATGAGGACAGGGATCATGATGCGAACCATCGTCACGCTCGCGGCCATCCTCGCCTTCGGCACCGGCCATGGATGGGCGAACTCCGCGCACAAGGCGAAGACACATCACAGCCGCGCAGGTGTTGTCCGTTACGAGGAGGCCCCGCCATATCCCGGTACGCTGGTGCTGCATCCTGCTTCAAACATCGCGTGCAATACGCCCTTTCGGTCGACGCGTGCGCTGCCTTGCGATCAGCCGGTCTGGGTCTATGGCAGCCCCTGCGAGGTGGATCTCGGTCTCGGCCGCTACCGGTCTTGCGAGTGACGTGAGAGCCAGGGCGTTCGAGACATGACCGCCGGGAGCCGCTCCGAACAGGTGCTCGCGGCGGCCATGGATCATCATCGCGCCGGGCGTCTGATCGAGGCTGAACGTCTCTACCGGCAGGTCTGCGACGGCGAACCGAACAACGCGCGCGCGTTTCATCTGCTGGGCGTGGTCGCCCATCAATTGCGGCGGCCCGACGCCGCCGCACTGCTCGGCCAAGCCGTGACCCTCGATCCGCAGAGTGCCGAGGCGCACAATGACAGAGGCGTCATTCTCGCCGCCAACGGGTTGTTTTCGGAGGCATTGCCCTGCTTTGAAAGGGCGGTCGCGTTGAATGCGGGTTATGTCGAGGCTCGAAACAATCTCGGACGGGCGCTGCGTTCGCTCGGACGCCTCGACGAGGCGTTGCAGCATTTCGAACTGGTTCTCGCGAGCGGGCCGGCGTCTCCCGTCGCGCATTTCAGCCTGGCGGCGATGTGCGACCAGATCGGCCGAAAGCTGGATGCCGAGACGCATTATCGGAGCGCCATCGCTTTGCGCCCGGACTTTGCCGATGCCCACATCCATCTCGCATCGCTACTTCAAGATACGGATCGGCTGCCGGAAGCGCTCGCCCACGCCGAACGCGCGGTCGCGTTGCGGCCGGACAGCGCGGGCGCGCGCAACAATCTCGGCAATATCCTGCGCGCGCTGAGCCGGCATGCCGAGGCGATTGCGCAATACGAGGCGGCGCTGGCGATCGATCCAAACTCCTTCATGGCACACTACAATTGCGGCGTCGCACTGCGCGGCGAAACGAGAATTGCGGAGGCAAGGCAGCATTTCGCAGCAGCCTTCGAACTCAGGCCGGACTTTCTGGAAGCCGAGCTCGCGCTCAGCATGGCCGAGCTCCCCGCGCTCTACAAAGACGAAGCTGAAATCGCCGAGCGCCGCGACGCCTATGCGAGCCGGCTGGCCAGGCTGTGCTCGGATGTGGAGGGCGCGGGCGTACCTGCGGCGCTCGCATCGGTGGTCGGCTCCCATCAACCGTTCTATCTGCCCTATCAGGGCCGCAACGACCGCGAACTGCAAAGTCGATACGGCTCGCTGGTCTGCAGGGTTCTTGCGTCGAAATATCCGACGCCGCCGGCATTGCCGGATCCCCCGGCTGCGAACGAGGTGGTGAGGCTCGGAATCGTCAGCGGGTTCTTCAGGCAGCACTCCAATTGGAAGATTCCGCTCAAAGGTTGGCTCAAGCAGTTGGATCGCACTCGATTTCATGTGTCCGGCTACTACACCAGCGGTGAACGGGATGCCGAGACCGCTGTTGCGGAAGGTCTCTGCGATCGTTTCGTGCAGGGTCCGCTGTCGCTCGATGACTGGCGGCGAACCATCCAGGGTGACGCGCCGCACGTGCTGATCTTTCCCGAGATCGGAATGGACAAGGTCACGGCGCAGCTTGCAGGCACGCGGCTTGCCGCGACGCAATGCTGCTCCTGGGGCCATCCCGTCACCAGCGGATTTCCAACCATCGATTACTTCCTCAGTAGCGATCTGATGGAGCCCGAGGGCGCGGACGACCATTATTCCGAACGGCTGATCCGGCTGCCTAATCTTTCCATCCACTATGAGCCTTTGGATCATTCACCTGTTGGCATCGACCGGGCGGAGCTCGGCTTGCGCGCGGACGCCGTTGTCTATTGGTGCTGTCAGTCATTGCCGAAATATCTGCCGCAGTTCGACCGCGTCTTCGCGCGCATTGCCGCAGGCGTTCCGGACTGCCAGTTCACGTTCATCGAATTCGGCGGCGGCAGCGGCGTCACCGACCTGTTTCAGGCCCGGCTCGATCGCGCATTCCGGGCGATCGGTCGCGACGTCCGAGATCACTGCGTCTTTCTGCCGCGACTGGCGCAGGACCGTTTCATTGCCGCGATCGGTCAATGCGATGTCGTGCTGGACAGTATCGGTTGGTCGGGCTGCAATTCGGTCATCGAGGGCCTAGCCCACAATGTTCCCATCGTCACGCTCGTCGGCGAGATGATGCGGGGCCGGCATACGGCCGCGATCCTGGAGATGATGGGAATCCATCGGACCACGGCGCGGACGGTCGATGAGTTCGTCGCAATTGCGAGTTCTCTCGGCTGCTCCAGGGAACGGCGCTCCGAACTGTCGGGCGAGATCGCGACCAGGAAGCATCGCGTCTATGGCGACCGCGAATGCATCGTCGCGTTGGAGGCGTTCCTGGACAGGGTCGCGCGCGGTACGACGTGAGCGGTTCGCATCGATCAGGAGGGGCGGAGCGGCTGACCCGTGTTGGAGAACAGCGACGACAGTTGCGAGTGATGCCGCGCTGACCAAAGGCGAGTCCCCCGACATCAGCGGCTTCGGGTGGCGGGCTTTTTCTTCCCCGCGTGGCGTGGCCGAAGCGAGCCAATGTTACCCGCAATTAGTGTATTACGAGGCTTGATTGCTCGTTCCAGTTGCGCATAGTAACGGTGAACGGCCAAATGGGGCTTGGGGAAAAAATGGGATACCTTTATTTTCTGGTGATCGCATGTACGATTTTTGGCGCGATGGGCCTCCTCTCTTCCTTCATTTCTGAAGAAAGTGACGGATCAAAGCTCACTGCGAAGGCTATACGTGCTGTGGGTTTCGTGCTGCTTGCTAGCTTGCTGAAGAGCTTTATTGGTTAGCCCAGATATTTCTGCTTCACGCCCGGCGCCAGCGCGGCGCAGCCTTCCGTCAGAGCGAGATCAGCGGCGGCGTCTGCTTCGATCCAAAGCAATGCGAGGCCGGTCATTTGGTCCCGGCTGCCAAATTCGATTAACTGGCGCTGATATTCGGCATAGGCCTCTGACGGATCGACATCGCCGAGCACCGTCAAGGCCGCCGCCTCGGCGCGCTCCTTGTCGGTCAGTTTTGGAGGTTCAAAGTCTGCCCCAAAAAGTTGCGGCCAGGCCTTGGGGGAGGCCTGGCCGCGCGCGATCCGGTCTGGGACGGGGAGGGGTGGGGATGTGACCGGGTCGCGTAGCTCCGTTGTTCGTCTGCTTGTGCTCAGTGCTCTCTGGCGCTGGCGGTGGCGACCGCCGGGCGACCATCGCCGAGCGAAACCCACACGTTCGGATCGCTCTGCGACTGACGCTTGATGAAGCGGTATCCAGTTTCGGTCCAGGCGACGACGCTCTCGTTCTGGTTGTCGAGAACGTACTCGCCCTTGTCTGTCTTCACGGTCAGAACCGCGTGGCCTTCGCCCTTGCGGTCGCGCACCACGGTGATCAGCAGCGCCTCGCGTGGCCAGCCCGCATCGATCAGCATCTTGCGCTTCAGCAGCACATAGTCCTCGCAATCGCCGTAGCCGTCCGTCGGCAGCGACCATTTCTCGATCACGCCCCAATGGTCCATGTCGGTCATCGGCTTGACGGATTCGTTGACCCAGCGGTTGACCTTGAGCAGATCGCGCCACGCCGCCTGCGACATCACGATGTCGCGTGGTTGCGATGCGCCGCCGCGGCATTCGCCCGGATTCTCGTTGCAGAATTCGATCCAGCCGATCGGCGCGCGGGTGGTATCGCCGAGGCTCGCATAGACCGCACGTTCATCGCCCGCATAAGCCTGTCCGTTGATCCCGATGAGAATGGCGACAAACGCCAAACCCAATCCCTGTCCCTTGATGTTGAACATCGTGGCCCCCGTTTCTTGTTGGGACCAGGTTTCGCACAAAGGATTTTCGCTGCCGCTAAGTTGTCACAGGAGATCTGAATCGAATGAACGTAAAAACTGCGGAGTGTTTGCGCAGTATTCGAATAAAATTTGAAATGACTGCGATTGAATAGAATTTTACTGAGTAATACCTCGAAGGCCGCCTTTGCGGCACTTGATGGACGGAAGGCCTGGCGCGTTAACCACGTGCGCGCTGCGGCCGACGCCGGCATGGCCGGCATCGATTACCGATGGAGCGGGAGCCTGCGGCCGAAACGGGAGAGTTGAGGGGTTGTGCGTTTTACCGCGCGGTAACGCTGTCTTCGAGCGTCTCGGCCAATTGTTCGTGGACGAACTCGAGCGCGAAGCCTTCCTCGAGGTTTCGCACCACCCTGGCCTGAACCTTTCCGAGCATGACCAGCGATTGCAGTGTCGGACGGTGTTCCGCCGCTATGGCCGCGCCCGACAGCGACATGTCGATGATCCGGCAGGTCATTCTAGTGCCGTCCTCGAAGGTGATCATGGCGATCGGGTTGCGCGGGATGATGCGGTCGTGACGGCGGTCCTCGGGCAGGTTGAGAATGTCGCGGTTGGCAAGCCAGGTCAGCTGGGCGGCCAGCTTGTCGCGCTTGCGCGCGGTCGCGCCGATGGTCATCGCAAAGCCATTGTCGATGATGCGGGTGAGCTTGCCCTCGACCCGGCCGATATGGTCGAGATAGGCGATCACGCGGTCGCCGACATTGCCGATGCCGGGCGCCAGCAGCGCCAGCCCGCCCGGGGACATGTTGATCACCTGGCAGGGGAACTCGCGACGGTCGGGCAGCATGTAGCGGCCAAGCAGGTGGACCCTGACCCGCTGAAAGCGCCGGCGCTCTTCGGCGGCCGGAAAGATCGATTTTTTTTTCGCAAACCCCATCTCGCCACCCGACAACCGGCCCTACGGTGTCGAAAGACCCTACGGCCAGCAAGGTTAACGAGCGGTTCACAACGGTTGCACCATCAAGGCCGGCGGTTGCTTGATTGATTGACGGTTCCGCCGATGATTGAAGGCGTTGTTCCGCCTGGTGCACGACGAGCGCAGGGACGCGCTCGTCGCTGCTCGGCGCTCGCCCCGTCCGCGGTTGGACCGTGCCCGGTTTCCGAAGTCCGCGAGACATCGCCGCAACACCTGTTCGCGGACTTCGGAAGGGCTACTCACAAATCTGTGATTCTAGTGCCGCTATCGATCTGAAGTCCCCGGACGGATTTTGCCGCTCGTGAGTCGGGGACGTCAGATCGACCGCACTAGTCCAACTGACCGATCAGGCGTCGTAATCCCCGGTCGCCATGAACAGAATGAGCGCGTCCCACGAAAAGAACAACGGGCCGAGGATAATCGCCAGCGCGGTCATGGTCCCGATCCAAAGCGATTTCGCCGCCGACCACCGCACGTTGCCGACGAGCGGATCGGTGTCGTCGCTGGCAATCACGCGCTCCGAACCCGGGCGTAGCTGCATTGGATCGTATCCATCCGCAATGACGGAATTGTCCGACAACCTGGAGCCGTGTCCTTCGCAAGTCAATTGCAGCCCGTCTGCGACATGTCCGTCTGCGACATTGGCACCAAGGCTCAGTTCAAATAGGCTCTGCTGGTCCGCGCAGCTCAATCAAAAGAAATCGGGATATCCAGAGGAAACGTCAATGGAGCAGATCCGCGTATGCACCTATGACGGCCCCGGCGCGCGGCCGGTCATCCGCACGGTGCCCTGGCCGAAAATTCCAAGGCAGGCGGCGCTGATCAAGGTCGGCGCCTGCGGCGTCTGCGGCACCGACCTGCACATCCTGAAAGGGCACTGGCCGAAGGCGCTGCCTTGGCCGTTCACGCTCGGACACGAGATCGGCGGGGTACTGGTCGAGGTCGGCTCCGAGTTCAATGCGGATTTCATGAGCAAGACGCTCGACGTCGGATCGAAAGTGATGATCCCGCCCTTGATGCCGTGCGGCCAGTGCTACTATTGCGTTCACTATCCCCTGAGCGCCAACAAATGCCTGACGCCGGTCTATTACGGCCGCTATCTCGGCTTCGACAAGGCGCCGCATCTGTGGGGCGGCTGGGCCGAATATGTCTATGTCGATCTCGAGATGCTGCCGGGCACCAAGATCTACAAATTGCCCGACGACATGCCGCTGCGGCTCGGCGCCTTGTCGGAACCCTTGACCTCCTGCATCCGCGCCTTCAATCGCGCCACGCGCGCGGGCGGATTTTCCTGGGGCGACACGGTGGTGATCCAGGGCTCCGGCCCGATCGGCATTCTGGCGGTGGCGGCGGCGCAGGAGATGGGCGCGGGCCGGGTGATCTGCGTCGGCGCGCCGGAGCAGCCACGCTTGAAGCTCGCGCGTAAATTCGGCGCCGAAGCAACCGTCGATATCGAGGAAATCAGGACGCCGGCGGAGCGCATCAGGGCCGTGCGCGACATCGTCGGCGGCTTCGGCGCCGACCTCGTCATGGATTGCTCGGGCCATCCGAGCGCGGGCCCGGAGGGAATCGAGATGCTGCGCGACGGCGGCACCTATGTCGAGATGGGCCAGTTCACCGACGCTGGCTCGATCGAAACATCCTGGCACCGCATCTGCACCAAGGACCTCAACGTGCTGGGCTCGTGGGGCTTTACGGCTAACGACTTGCCGCTCGGCGTCGATATGCTCTCACGCACGCGGGCCAAATATCCCTGGCTGGAGATGCAGACGGTCTATCCGTTCTCGGAGGAGGGCGTGGGGCAGGCGGTTGCAGACGCGATGGCGATGAGGACCGTGAAATCGACCATCGTGCCGTGGCCGGAACTGGTGGAGTGACGGCGGCCGGCGAATATGCTGTACCGGATCATGCCCCGGAACTTGCCTTTCTCGAACGGATGAACACCGGTGACAAAGCCGGCGCTGCGTCACCGAGGGGTGCGAGCAACTCCGATGCCTGCGGTCGCGGAGAAGCAGATCGCCGGCGCAAGAAGCGCCGCTCGAGATAGGCGTAGGACAGGGTTGCGAACGCTATCGACAGGGGCAGCCCGAGCAGCAGACGGTATCGCCACTCGATACCATAGCTGTCCATGAAGTTCAGGATCGGGAGATGCCAGAGATAGATGCCGTAGAATATCCGCCCCAGAAAGATCGCTTCCGGACGTTCGAAGATGCGATGGCATATCGTGCCGGAACTGCGGGTCAGCATCGTCAATGCGAGGGCCCCGGGAATGACGCCGCACAGAATGCTGCCGAAATAGTAGTAGTTGTAGGATGGCCCGGTAGCTGGCCAGAACAGAAAGGTGACGGCGCCCCAATACAGCAACAAAGGCCATGCCAGTCTGGGCCAGAGGCGATCCAAAGCTGGATATTTTCCCGGTGGGACCAGCTTCAGGATCACCGCCAGCGCACATCCGCCCATCAGGGCATCCGCGCGGGTGTCAAAAGCTGTGTACAATCGCGACCAATCCGCGCCCTGGAAGATTAGCAGGACCCGCCACGCCCAGATGGCTGCTCCGATCGCACCAATCGCCAGCACCAGCCGCCAGGTCACGCCGAGGCGCCGGACCAGAAGTGCGAACGTGACTGGCCAAAGAATGTAGAACTGCTCCTCAGTCGAAAGCGTCCAGGTGTGGCCAAGGTCCTCGATGCCCTTGGGGTCGAATACATACCAGTAGTTTGAAATGTATGACAGGACGATCGCCGCACGAGCGAGTGCCGACGTAAAGGGTGGCCGGAACAGCCAGCTGAAGAGCAGGTAGACCGCCAGCATCGCGAGCAGCGGTGGAAGGAGTCTGGCGAAGCGCCGTCGGTAGAATGCCCCGTAATCGATCCGGCCACGCTTTTCGATATCTCGCAACAACAGCGATGTAATATAATAGGCGCTCGCAGCAAAGAAGAAATCGATATAGAGCACCGCTCCGGGGACCATGCGATAGCTGACATGGGCTATCACGATGCCCAGCGTCATCAGCCCCCTCATGCCATCGTGGGCGGCAACATATCCAAGAGGATAGAATTGCGCGTGATACGCCTCACCAATGGCATCTCGAAGCGGAGCGATGCTCTTCCACGCAATTCGCTGAATAACGTTTATGAACCAAGCACTGATCAAGATCTGCACGCGACCCATATTATAATCGAATAAATCGGTGATTATATTAGATTAACACATTTAATAAGACAATTCAGAGTTGTCACTCAATTTATGCGAGCAATCTCCATTTTTTTGAGCGGCCCGTTTCAAGGATCGTGACGGCGATCTCTTATGGCGCTTGCGGCTGTCCGCTCGTTCCCCGGTGACGGCAACTGCAGTGCCGCCAGGATCGCCGTGAACAGCATCGTGAAAATGAAGACACCGACGGTTGCTTCGCGGATGTCCTGGATGCGCCAGAGGTGGCCGGTGGCGTCGATGACGTCACCGGTCTGCTCTATGGTCCACGGGAAGAAAGACATATGGCACGACGTGCGGCAGGCCTGCGCCGAGGTAAAACAGAGAATGTCGGGGCCGCCACCGGTTTTCCGTTCGGCCGCAGCCGATGGCGAGCCATAGGGCGATCTGTCGGGAGCGGGCGAGATCGATGCTGTCTGACGCCATGCTGGCTGCCGTCGGATCGGGATGCCGTCGTGGCGCAAATCTAGCTGAACCGCGCCACCCAGCAAGCACCGGGTGTGGGGCGAGCGCTAGCGCAGGCCTTCATAGACCATCAGCCCACGCGCAAACGCGATCTTGCGCAAGGTGCGCGGGACGATCTTTTCCTGCTGATGCCCCAGATAGCGCCACGAGGTCAATTTGAGATCGCCGATTGTGTCGTGGCGTTCATCGAACGGCGCCAGTAGCCCTGTCAGGCTTACGGGCTCGTGCGCGCGCGTATGGAACGGCAACAGCAGCAGTTCGAAATGGGCCCTGAGCCCGCCTTGCGAGGTCGCGCTGATACCGGCCACCGCCGCCAGCGTCTCCTCGGCGACCACGGCAATGATCTCCTCGATCTCGCGGCGGCAATCCGGCTCAAACAGCCCGGAAAAGCTCTTGTCCTTCAGATCGCTGCCGAGCAGGGCGCAGACCCGCGTGCCGGCCACGCGAAACGGATAGCCCGATGTGGCGTCGTAGGACAGCACGAAGGTATCGCCGAGTAGCCCGCGCACGGCCCCGGGTTCGATGTCGCTGCGGTCCGGCGCCCGCGCATTGCCGCGCTTTCGGTTCCAATAGGCGAAAAACTCGCGGTTCGACGGATGTTTCATACGCTGCACTCATCCCCGCGCCGCCTCGAACGGAACAACTCTGTCCCGCTTTCGCTCACGGCGCGTACCCTTTCCTGTTCTGCCGGAGGGGACGTGCAGCGTCCATGCCGCGCACAGGATTGCGGTGTCGCGGAGCCGCCTTTGCGCTGTTAACGTTAAATTAACGATGGCCTTGGCGCCGGGCGCGGATCCCCGTAGTAACACGGACATCGGACCGCGCCGCTCCAAGGTTCCCGGCGCAGTCAGGCAGGTGGCCGTCAAACAGATTGGTCATCGCGCGGGGAGGGGTGGGGATGTCACCGGGCCCTCGCTCGAAAGATCGACAGCAATCGGAGGGAGGGCTTTCTCAGGGCCCTCCCTTTTTCTTTGCCGCCGATGTCGCCTTTTGTCCCCTTGCACCATTGCGTGAGGCCGCCTATTTGGGCGGGTCGCTCGCAAGTCGTGTCGCAAAGGTTTTGGACGCCTTGGATTCTTCGCCAGATTCCCCGCCGGAAGTGCCCACCGAAATGCCGCAGAAGGCCCCGCGCGAACCGATCCTGACCTTGCCGGGCGCGCTGACGGTCTATGTGCTGCTGATCGGGTTCATCCACCTGCGCGTGCTGCTGCCGCCGGAGCTCGAAAATTGGACCATCGACGTGTTCGGCTTCATCCCGAAGCGCTACGATTCCACGCTCTTGGACGTCAGCTTTCCCGGTGGGACGGGGGCCAAGGTCTGGACCTTCGTCACCTATTCGCTGCTGCACGCCAATCTCAGCCATATCGTCTTCAACGTATTGTGGCTGTTGCCGTTCGGCAGCGCGCTGGCGCGACGGTTCGGTGCGCTCCGCTTCTTTCTGTTCATGGCGGTCACGGCCGCAGCCGGCGCGCTTGCCCACTACGTCACCCATGAACATGACGTCGCGCCGATGATCGGCGCGTCGGCGTCGGTGTCGGGAACCATGGCCGCCGCGATCCGCTTCGCATTCGTCCAGGGCAGCTTCCTGTCGTTCAGCCGCGGCGATGCCGACGCCGCCGCCAAGGTGCCGGCGCTGTCGCTCTTTGATGCGCTGCGCAATCCGCGCGTGCTGGGCTTTCTCGCGGTCTGGTTCAGCATCAACATCATTTTCGGTCTCGGATCGATCGCGATCGGCATGGACGGCGCGAGCGTGGCCTGGCAGGCGCATATCGGCGGCTTCATCGCAGGCCTGATTCTGTTCTCCCTGTTCGATCCTGTGCGGCGCGGCACCGGCGATGCTGCAGGTGCGTCGTCTGCCGGATTACCGTCAGGCGATTAGATTGCGAACTCAAGCCGCAGCACTCGCTTGCGGCGCAGGCTGATTTCATCCATCATCGATCGTCGAACCGAACGGCAAATATTCGCGAGCGTGCTCGGTCCATTAACTGCACGCCGAATGTGGGCTACCGTTCCAAATCCGCGGCGTCCCCTTCGGCTCGCTCCGGATTCGAAAGGACACGAGAACCCACAATTCCAGCACGGTTTTGATTCAGAAGTTCTCTTCAACAAAGAAACTTCTGAATCACCACACGCGAACGAAACCGGCGCTGCGCTGTTATTTGAAGACTCTGGGAAACAAGAATAGCGCTCGCCGAACGGGCGCGATCGGCATCAGGGAGACGACAATGACGGTACGTGCAATCCTCGATTCCAAAGGCCATCACATTGAGAGCGTCGAGCCGGAGGCAAGACTTACGGCGGCGATCCGCGTTTTGAGCGAGCGCCGGATCGGCGCTGTGCTGGTGATGCAGAAGGGGCGTATCGAAGGCATCTTGTCGGAGCGCGACGTCGTGCGCGTTCTCGGCGAACGCGGGGCCAGCGTGCTCGACGAGCCGGTCGGCGGCGTCATGACCCGCAAGGTCGTGAGCTGCCGGCAATCCGATACGATCGGCGCCATCATGGAAATGATGACGCTGGGCAAGTTTCGTCACCTGCCCGTGGTCGAGGAGGGCGCGGTGGTCGGTCTCATCTCCATCGGTGACGTCGTCAAATGGCGCGTCCAGGAGTATGAGAACGAACAGGAGGCGCTGCGTACCTATATCAAGACCGCCTGACAGGTGCCGCCAATTTGACGTTCCGAAGTTTGGGCAAAGCGGGCGCTGCTGCCGATTGAGCTTCGGAACGCCGGCGCGAAGCGGATCAGGATTCCTGTTGAGACGTCGTTTCCGTTGCGGGCACGGCCGGCGCTGTCGGTGCCAGCACGGGAATTGCCTCCTGGATGGCATCGAGGGTGCGCTCGGCGGCGCGGGTGCCGAAGGCGATCAGTTCGGCGGCGCGGTGGAAATCGAACCAGCCGATCTGGCCGACGCGGGGGGTGATCAGGAGGTCCGGCGGGTCGCCGGCAAGGCGCGCGCGCGTGATGCGGTCCTGCATGATGTTGAAGGCATCGGCCATGACGGACGAGATGCCCGGGCGCCCGGCACCGCCCAGGAACTCGCGCTTCATGGTGCGCTCGGGCGAGAACAGCCTGCCGAAACGGCGCTTGGGCGGGTTGGACTCGATCGCGGTCTCCGGGACTTCCACCGGCTGGCCGTGGGAATAGATCGTGGTCGAGTGCGTGAAAACGTCGCTGGAGAGATTGGCGGCGATGACGATCTCGGCGCCGAGCGCGCGCGCGGCCGAGACCGGGACTGGATTGACCAGCGCGCCATCCACCAGCCAGCGATCTCCGATCCTGACGGGAGAGAATATCCCGGGCAGCGCATAGGACGCGCGCATCGCCTCCACCATGCGGCCGTGGGTGAGCCAGATCTCGTGACCGGTCCGGACCTCGGTGGCGACGGTTGCGAACTTGATCGGCAGATCCTCGATCGCGGTCCGACCGATCGAGGCTTCGATCTGGGCGGCAAGCTTGTCGCCGCCGATCAGGCCGGAACCGTTGAGTCGGATATCGAGGTAGCCGAGGATGTTCCGTGGTTGCAGGCTGCGCGCCCATTCTTCGAGCGTATCGAGATGGCCGGCCGCATAGGCGCCGCCAACCACCGCGCCGATCGAGGTGCCGACGACGACATCCGGGATGATGCCATGCGCGATCAGTGTCCGCAGGATGCCGATATGGGCAAAGCCCCGTGCGGCGCCGCCGCCAAGCGCCAGCCCAATGACCGGCCGCCGAATGCTGCCAAGGCCCACCTTCTCGCCGTCAGCCACTCCGCTTCGGCCGCGTCTTATCAACCCATCCAGCACTAAAATCTCCCGGACCAGTCCAGCGTGACCGTCGCACACTGCCTCTGCCATTTAGGCACGACGGCAGAACCCTACCAGAAAACTCGGCAACGCATGGTTTATGCCGGCCGACGGCCTCCCGCCAGGCAGGGAGCTCCCGCTAGGCCGGGAATTTGACTGGAGAACGGCCGATTCCAACATTCGCACCGCGGCTTGGCATGCCCTTTGCGACGGACGACCACTCGCAAATCTTGGATTCTAGTGGAGTTTTCGGCTTCACATTCGGTCGCCGCAGACACGGCTGGCGGGGCCAGCGAATGTCAAATCCAGGCCACCGTGCCGCCGATTTGAAGTTCGTGCAGCGCCAGCGGGCGAGTTCGCGTCTCACGAACTTCTGACCGGTCGGCAACAGCCTCAGTCGACAACAGCCTCACTTGCGGGCGCGCGGCCGTTGGTTCAGTCTCTCGGCCAAAGCACCGGGAGGCTTGAATTTGCCGCGTTTTCGGTGAAAAGCAGAGCGATGATTCCCAAGGATTACATCAGGTTCCGGCGCTGCGGGCATCTGTTGCCTGTACTCGTGCTTGCGGCCACGTTACGCCTTGGAATGATCGGCCCTGCCGACGCCCAACTTTTCACCGATCGTCCGCCGCCGATTCCGCCAGCGTCCGTTCCGGATCCCGGCGCCGCAGTGAGTCTAGCGCCACCCTCCGGGCCTGCGTCTGGTCCAACTCCGCCTGCGCCCACGTTGACACAGCCTCCCGCGGCCGTCGCCCCACCTCCGGCTGCGCCGCTCAGTCCGGCCGCGCCCGCCCAGGCCGTGCTGTCATTGTCGGCGCGCTACGGCAAGGATCTGCCTCCCATCACCAACGGTCTGGTGTGGCGGGTCTTTCCGGACCGTCCCGACGAAACCGGCACCTTCAAGCTGATCCGCGAGGACCGCGGCGCGACGCCCAACATCGTGCTGCCGCCGGGCAACTATGTCGTCCATGTCGCGCTCGGGCTGGTCAGCGCCGTGCGCGCGGTGAGCCTGAAGGCTGAGACCGACCGGGAATCCTTCGTGCTGCCGGCCGGCGGCCTGCGCATCGAGGGCCGCGTCGGCACCAGCAAGATTCCGCAGAACCAGATTTCCTTTTCGATCTACAAGGGCAGCCAGTTCGAGGTCGGCGAGCGCGCCTCGCTGGTGCCGAACGTGTCGGCCGGCGACGTCGTGCTGTTGCCGGAAGGCACCTATTACATCATCTCCAATTATGGCGACGCCAATTCGGTGGTGCGCTCCGATATCCGCGTCCAGGCCGGCAAGCTGACCGACGTGATCGTGACCCATCGCGCCGCGGTCATCACGCTGAAACTGGTCAGCGACAAGGGCGGCGAGGCTTTGGCCAACACCGCCTGGTCCGTGATCACGCCGGGCGGCGACGTCATCAAGGAATCGATCGGCGCATTCCCGCGCGTCGTGCTGTCGGAAGGCGAGTACCGCGCCATCGCCAAGAACGAAGGCAAGGTGTTCGAGCGCTCGTTCAACGTCGTGAACGGCGTCGACGGCGAGGTCGAGGTGGTCGCCCGCTGATCCAATGCTTGTCATGCTCCCTTTGGTTCTGACATTCGCAAGAACGCCCGCCGCGACATGATACGGATGTTAGAACCGGACACGAGCCGCTGGACGGCCGCGCGCATGCGCCGCTGTCAAAACCGCGTCACGATATCGGGCAAGGCCGGGCGCGGGCGGTCTTCGCTCGGCTTCGACACGGTGCCGATGTGGATGAGGCCGGCGAGCTTCTCCTCCGGCTTCAGGCCCAAGCCGTCGAGCACGTCGCGGTCGAAGGCGAACCATCCGGTCAGCCAGCAGGCGCCATAGCCCAGCGCGGTCGCCGCGGTGACGATGTTCATGGCGCTGGCGCCCGCCGACAGTTCCTGCTCGAATGCCGGCACCTTGGGGTGCGGCCTTGTGAAGTTGACGATGCCGATCACGAGCGGCGCATCGGTCAGGCGCCGCTTCTCGACCTCGATCTCGGCTGCTGTCGCTTGCGGGTTCTTCGTTGCAAACACGCCGGCGATGACCTCGCCGGCGCGGCCGCGCGCATCGCCCTCGAACACGATGAAGCGCCAGGGCGCGAGCTTGCCGTGATCGGGCACGCGCGCGCCAATGGTGAGGATGGTGTCGAGTTCGGCCGCCGAGGGGCCGGGGCCGGTCATGTCGCGCGGCTTGACCGAGCGGCGGGTCTTCAGCAGTTCGATGGCGTCAGGCACAGGCGGTCTCTTTTTCAGATGACGAGGTTTCTGACCCGGATATAGGCGACGACGAGATCCAAGGAAGCGACTTTAGATCGATTGTGATCGATCACGCCGCCTCCCGCGCCCGTCTGATATCCGGCGGCGTCGCCTCGTCGACCAGTGCAGTGATGGCCTCGTCGGTGGGCAACACCTTTTGCCCGTCGCTGCCGAGCCTGCGGACCGACACCGAATGCGTCTCGGCCTCCTTCTTGCCGACCACGAGCAGCGCCGGGATCTTCGCCAGCGAATGTTCGCGGACCTTGTAGTTGATCTTCTCGTTGCGCAGGTCGATCTCGACGCGCAGGCCGGCGCGCCGAGCGGCGGCCGCGACCACCTTGGCGTATTCGTCGCCTTCGGAGGTGATCGTGGTGACGACGGCCTGCACCGGGGCCAGCCAGAGCGGGAAATTGCCGGCATAGTGTTCGATCAAAATGCCGATGAAGCGTTCCATCGAGCCGCAGATCGCGCGATGCACCATCACCGGCGGCTTCTTCGAGCCGTCGGCATCGATATAGAACGCGCCAAATCTCTCGGGCAGGTTGAAGTCCACTTGCGTGGTGCCGCACTGCCAGTCGCGGCCGATGGCGTCGCGCAGCACATATTCGAACTTTGGCCCGTAGAACGCGCCTTCGCCGGGATTGATCGCGGTCTTGATGCGCTGGTTGTGGCCCTGCGTCTCGATCTCCCGGAGCACGGTCGCCATCACGCGCTCGGCGTGATCCCACATCTGGTCGGTGCCCACGCGCTTGTCCGGCCGGGTCGACAGCTTGACCGTGAGTTCGCCGGTGAAGCCGAAATCCTCGTAGACCGAGAGGATCAGATCGTTGATCTTGAGGCACTCGGAGGCCAGCTGCGCTTCGGTACAGAACACATGCGCGTCGTCCTGGGTGAAGCCGCGCACGCGCATCAACCCGTGCATGGCGCCGGACGGCTCGTAGCGATGCACCACGCCGAATTCCGCAAGCCGCAAGGGCAGGTCGCGGTAGCTCTTCAGGCCATGCTTGAAGATCTGCACATGGCCGGGGCAGTTCATCGGCTTCAACGCAAACCAGCGCTTGTCCTCGGCCTCGTCGCCGGCCGATTGCGCCGCGAACATGTTCTCGCGATACCAATCCCAATGGCCGGAGGTCTCCCACAGCGCCTTGTCGAGAATCTGCGGTGCGTTGACCTCGCTGTAATCCCCCGTCAAGCGTCGACGCATGTAGGCGATGACCGCCTGGAAGATGGTCCAGCCCTTCGCGTGCCAGAACACCACGCCCGGACCTTCCTCCTGGAAATGAAACAGGTCGAGCTCGCGGCCGAGCCTGCGATGGTCGCGCTTCTCGGCTTCCTCGATCTGCTTCAGATAGGCGTCGAGCTCGTCCTGCTTCGCAAACGCCGTGCCGTAAATGCGGGTCAGCATTGGATTGTTGCTGTCGCCGCGCCAGTAGGCGCCGGCCACCTTCATCAGCTTGAAGGCGCCCCCGACCTTGCCGGTCGAGGTCATGTGCGGTCCGCGGCACAGGTCGAACCAGTCGCCCTGGAAATAGATCTTGATCGGCTCGTCGCCGGGGATGGCGTCGACCAGCTCGACCTTGAAATTCTCGCCCTTGTCGCGGAACACCTGCTTGGTCTTCTCGCGATCCCACACCTCCTTGGTGAAGGGTTTGTCGCGCGCGATGATCTCGCGCATCTTCTTCTCGATTCCCGCGAAATCCTCAGGCGTGAACGGCTCGTTGCGGAAGAAATCGTAGTAGAAGCCGTTTTCGATCACCGGGCCGATGGTGACCTGCGTGCCCGGCCACAGCGACTGCACGGCTTCGGCGAGCACATGGGCTGCGTCGTGACGGATCAGCTCGAGGGCGCGGGGATCCTCGCGCGCGATGAACTCGATCATGGCGTCGTGTGAAATCGGGTCGTTGAGATCGTAGAGCGCGCCGTCCAGGGCCATCGCCACCGTGCGCTTGGCGAGCGAGGGCGAGATGGCCTTGGCGACCTCGAGGCCGGTCATGTCCTTGGGGTATTCGCGCTTGTCGCCGTTCGGGAAGGTGAGGGTGACCTTCGTCGCCGGTTCGGCCGGTTTGAGATTGGTGATGCTGTATTGAAATCCGGACTCGGATTGGTGCCGATCGGGCATGGCTGGTCTCCTTAAGCTCACTCCTGCGAACGAGCGCAGGTAAGCGGAAGCCAGCGGTATAGCAGGCGATTCGGACCGTGCAATCGGCTTTATCGGGGAAAACGCCCCGAAAAGTCCCGGATTCGACGCTGCTCGCCGCGCATGATCCGGCGGCATCCCGACACCTTCCGATCGCGGTCAGCGCCAAACTAGATGTTGCAACTTCTGCGGGCGCGTCTCTATGATGCGCCCATTCTGAGACGAATTTTTGAGATCGAGATTTGCTTGCGCCGGCGGCAGAAGTCATTGCGGAGGATATTGCAATGTATTGGTTGGAAAAAATCAGCGCATGGGTCTCGACCGGGATATGGCGCCTTCTCCGCATTCTCTGGGTCTGCCGGGTCGCCGTGGTGAGCGCCATCGGCGGCGGTCTCTTAATCGTGTTGGCCGAACAGGCGCGCGATCTGTTCGCGGATACGGGCTTGTATGCGGGCGATTGGATTCGATTCTTCGTCCTGCTGTTCCTGTGGGCGTGGCTGGTGCACGGGATGGGACGCCGCGCGCTGCAGTTCGATGAATGGGTGCCGGAAGCGCACCGGCCGGGCGGTCTGCAGGACCAAGATCGACTGCGGCTGCGCAAGGAATTCTATTGGTACGCCATCGTGATACCTCGACTGCTCGGCCTCATCGTCTTCATCGCGACGGCCGCAGCGCTCCTGTTGACCTACGGAAACCTTGCAGACGCCACGGAACTCGATCAGGCGAAGAGCGCTCGCGCCCTGACATGGGCGTTACTCGAGTGGACGGTGGCGATCGGGGTTGGGTACCTAGTCTTCATCTCGTTCTGGCGGGGCTTGCGCGCACGCATCTCGAACCAGCCGGACAAGGACGAACCTTTGCTGATCGGGGCGCAGTCTGTGCTGCGTCTGGCGTGCCTCGCGCTCGTGAACAAGAAGAATGCGCCGGCGTTTTGGGCGATTTTCAATTCGAAGCTCAACAAGACGCTGATCGCGGCAGCCGTTATCGTGACGCTGGTTTTCGCGTTCGCGCTCACAGAGCCTGCCTTTGTTGCCGACTGGCTTCCGCGTGCGATTTTCGTGCCGCTGTTGCTGGGCGGCGGGGTGCTGCTGTTCGGCGAGATCGCCTCGCTGTCGCACCGCTACATGTTGCCACTGCTGATCGGCTTCTTCATCCTGGGCGGCCTTCTCAGTCTGCGTCTGGTACACTATGACGACGTCCGATGGGTCGGACCGGGAAAGGCCACGGGGATCAAGGGCACAACGCACCAATGGGACCTGTCTGAGGCGATCGCGCGCTGGCGGGCGGATAATGATTGCAGCGCGCCTAAGGAATGTCCGCGGCCGATCGTAGTCGCCGGCGCCGGCGGCGCCAGTCGCGCGGGATTCTTCACCGCAAGCGTGGTCGGCGCCATGATCGATGCGGGCGCCAAGGACAAGGACCTCGGCAACATTCGAAAGCGTATTTTTGCGCTCTCGACGGTCTCGGGCAGTTCGGCAGGCGCCGTCATGATGCGGGCCGCCTGGATGGACGCTCTTGCCAACAAGAAACCTGACCAGCCACCCTGCACAGCCAACACGGAAGCCTGGTTCCGGAACGGTGCGCAGCCCGCTTCCGGCAAGGACGGCGAGGCCTCGCCCTGGCGTGACTGTTTCCAGAAATTGATGGCGGGCGATTTCCTCTCGCCGGTTTTCGTCGGCTTGACCTATCGCGACATATTTCCTTTGGGCAATCCTTTCAACAAAGAGGGATGGGGTGAAGACCGCTCCGGGCTGCTGGAGCAATCGTTCGAGCGATGGTACCGGCACATCACGGGAGGCAAGAAAGCCTCGTGCGGCAGGGATGACAATACGGGTCTGTGCCGACGGCTCGGTCATCTGCCTGATCGTGCCGATGCGAACCAGGCGGGCGACTGGATTCCGCTGCTCTTCATCAATGGAACATCGGTCGACAGTGGACGACGGATCATCGTGTCCGACGTCAGGATCGGCTGCATCCTGCCGAAGAAGGACCCGCAGGAGAAAGATCGGCGATTCCTCGAGTTCGCCTATGACTATCGTGAAATGCGCGACCCGGACGTGCGCAAGAACGAGCAATGCTCCCCGGAGCTCAACGACCCGCCTGGCGAGGACATCGACATGAGGTTGTCGACGGTGGCGCTGATGAGTGCCCGCTTTCCGGTGATTTCGACGCAGGGCGTCATCCGCGATGTCAAGGGCAAGATTGTCGACAGTGTCGTGGATGGCGGCTATTTCGAGAACGAGGGACTTGCGACCGCTGCCGATATCGTGCGCGAGTTGCAAATTGACGGCCTGCATCCCGTCGTCATACGGATCATGAATGAGCCCGATCCGAAGATTGACGTGGAGTCCGACCGGAAATCGGGGGACGCCGGCAAGACCGACGATACAGCGAGGGCCGAGGCCGAGGCGCGGAGCTTGAGCTCGAGAGTCATCCGCGACGGGGAAACCGAATTAGCGCGGCCGCCGCTGCCAAAAGCCGGGGAGCGGTCATTTTTCGATGTCTACACGTCGATCGGCCGGGCGCTGTATGCGACAAGCTCCGGGCACGAGGATGGCCATCTGGCGTATTTGCGCGAGACGCTCAAGGGTCCGTTGGTGCGAATTGGGGTCGATGGGGTCGATCCACCTCAACCCACGTCGTCGGCATCGCGCGCCGCACTGGCTGCGTTCTGCCGCTCTCCGGTCACGCAAAGGACCGCGATGACCTTCGTTTCGATGAGCTGGTGGATGTCACAACCAGTGCAGGCCTATCTCGACGCGCAGCTCTGCCGACCGCAGATGGTGCGGCTGCTTTGCGTCCTCAAGCTCAAGGCCGGCGACTCGGACGAGCCGTGCGGCAACACGAGCACTGCGGTGACGTCGAGGTGAGGCGACGCAGCTTGAGCCGGGCGCGTCTGTCGAGCCCGCGACACGATGACCTCGGCCGGGAATTTTCGACATCCTTCGGTTGCCGCAGCATGGACTTGATCTTGCGGTCTTGCTAGTTTTCCGATCGTCGTCACGTTTGCCGAGTTCACCTTTCCATGACATTGCGCGCTGTGCTGGTCGCACTCCTTATCGCGGTCTGCGAACCATCATGGGCTGCACACGGCGCGCGGCCGACGTCGAAGGTGACGGACGCGCCGATGACATTCTATGTCGTCAAGGGCGCGCCCGGGTCTTGCGGTCCGGGCTGCGACAGCTGGATCGCCGTCGAAGGCAACATCGATGCCAAGGCTTCCTCTCGGTTTCGAGGGTTTCTGCGGCAGATCGGGAAACGCGACCTGCCGATCTACGTGTCGTCGCCTGGCGGCAATCTGGACGAGGCGCTGGCGATCGGCGCCGCGCTCCGCGAAAGGCCATTCGTCGCCAGGGTGGCGCGGACCGTGGTGGGGGAGTGCGGCTTCGAGGCACAGGACAGCGACGTCTGTGTCAAGCTGAAGCAGTCCGGCCGCGTGCTCCACGGCGGTCTCTTCACCCGCGGCGCGATGTGCAACTCGGCCTGTCCCTATCTGCTGTTGGGTGCGGCCACCCGTGAGGTCGCTCCGGACGCGATCCTTGGGGTTCATTCGCCGAAAGTCGTTCTGTTTTTCCATGGTGGAGCGGCGCCGACGCAGCAGATGCGATCGGCCGCGACCCAACGCGGGCTCGAACGCGCCGATCGCATGCTCTCGAGCTACATCGTCCGGATGGGCGCGGATATTGGACTGCTCGGTCTCGTCCACACCATCAAGTTCGAGCAAATACATGTGCTTACGCGCGAGGAAATGGCGCGTTTCGGGATCGATCGGCGCGAGCGTGCCGAAACGCCGTGGCAGTTCGAAAACGCCAGTCGCGGCGTGGTGTACAAGATGACGCTGCAAAAGAACGAGAGCGACAAGTCCTACCGCGTGGTGCAATGGCGTCTGATCTGTCTTGATGCGGATCGCTTCGAACTCGATTTCCAGCGCCCGGCGGCAGCGTCCGCGGTGTTTTCCACGGTCCTGATGTCGAACGGCGGTGCGACCTCGCTGTATCTCAAATCGATCCCGTTCAAGTCGCAGGGCCTGGAGTTCTGGGGTCTCCAGCTCAACAAGGATTCAGTTCGCGCGCTCGCCGAAGCGCCTCAGTTCGAATTGACCGAGGCCTCGCAGGGAGGCGACGGGCGCAGGCTCGCGCGCACGTCAAGGTTTTCGAGTGAAGGATTGGCTGGCGCACTCGACAGTCTGCTCGCGACCTGTCCACAACCGACGACTATGACCATCGGATCGCGCGACGGTGCCGCAAGATAGGAGACTACCGTTCGGACACGCGCTATTCCCCAGCGTCGGCCATGCCGCGGCCTTCGTCTTTGTTGCGCTCGCGATGGTGATGCCGACCTGGCCCGTCGGGACGGGCGCCTGCGTCCTGACGGCCGGAAGGCGGCCGGAAAACCGCCGGAATAATGTCGTTTCCTGCATTTTACCGGTGGTGCTGCGAATTTTGACCGACACCGGCGCGGTGGGAACTTGGCAAAACGACCGGGACCGGATTAAAGCCGCTTCCGGGCTGCCTGCCGTTTTCGACGTCCGTGGTGCGCCCCGTGGTCAAAACCAAAGCGAAAAGTGAAGTGACATGAGATTGCTCTTGAGAATGGTGCTGGCGTCCTCGGCTGTCCTGGTTTCAGCGGCCGCTGTTGCTCAGTCCGATGCTCCACCCATGGTCGGCGACAAGCCGCTGGTTCAGGTCAAGCCACGCGCGGCCGCGATGGCCAAGCAGGCGGCGGCCAAGCCGCAGTCGACAGCGGTCCGGCTGCAGGCCTGCCTCGACATCGACGATGGAACCAAGGAGCGGCTGAACTGCTACGACGCGGTGATCGCGCCGGTTGCGAAGCCCAAGGCCGCGGCCGCGAAAACCGTCGCCGAATGCCGGTTCACCAAGGAAGAGGACGAGCGTCTGTCCTGTTTCAACGGCTTCGTCGAGAGCATGCCCAAATTGCCGAAGTCCTGACCGT
>WNGQ01001249.1_pt1 | contig 26442 bp, 18 predicted proteins | sample 5407661 | NCBI WGS metagenome assembly WNGQ01 (sample SAMN13153382, study PRJNA577476) | soil metagenome | isolation source: 60 cm soil or saprolite under Garry oak tree replicate 2 | place: USA:California | collected 2016-06-15 | reverse complement strand
TTTCCCTTCTACGCTGGGGCGAGCACGGTATTATTTTCGCGCAAGGCGCAAGCCAAAGCGGTACTAGAAATTGCTCAGACAGCCCGGCCGACGCTTTTCTTCTCTGTTCCTACGTTGTATGCCCAGATGCTCCAAGAAGCCGAGAGAGAATCGTACTGCTTGGACAGTATTCGACTCGCCGTCTCCGCGGCGGAACCACTTCCGGCTGAAATTTTCCGCAGGTGGCAGCGCAAATTTGGCGTAGAGATTCTGGACGGTATCGGTTCCACCGAGGCACTTCATATTTATTTGTCGGCGCGGCCTGGCAACGTGAAGCCTGGCAGCACGGGGAAGGGGGTTCCGGGTTACAAACTGCGCATCGTTGATTCGGACAGTCGCGAAGTTTCGCCCGGCACCATTGGAGATCTGCACGTGTCGGGAGACAGTATCGCGCCTTATTATTGGAACCGCCGCCAGCTAACGGCTGAGCGCATGCTTGGGCACTGGTTCTCCACCGGCGATAAATATTGGATGGATGAGGATGGGTACTACTGGTATGCGGGCCGTTCCGACGATATGTTCCGGGTTTCGGGTCAATGGGTCTCGCCATTTGAGGTCGAAAGCGCCCTAATTGAGCACGAATGTGTCTTGGAAGCGGCGGTCGTCGCTTATCGAGAAAATACGGAACTCTGCACTCCCAAAGCCTTCGTCGTGGTTCGGGAAGGCATCGCAGCCACTCCTGATCTCGCGCGCGAACTGCAGGAGTTCGTCAAACATCGAATCACGCCATACAAGTACCCGCGACATATCGAATTTACGGACAAACTGCCTAAGACCGCGGCCGGAAAATTGCTGCGCTACAAACTGCGTGGGCTCGCGTCCGGCACTTTCATTTAAATGGCCAATAAAATTCTTCGCCAACCTCAGGACAAGGTGGTGTGTGGGTCTTCTTCGAGGACATTTTGTGCGTCAGTTGTTGAATGTCCTAGGAAATCATCGGTCAAATAACGAGGTTGTGTCGCTCGGTCTCATTTTTCTATTGATCGTGGGCGGCTGGACGTTCGACTGGGGCTCAGAATTCCGACTCCCCCCGCCTCCACCACTCAATAGCTGTCTTTTCAATTATTTACGAAAAGATAAATGATCACATACAAGCACCAACTTGCTGAAGCATTCTTGAACTCAGACTCTCCCCGCCTCCACCATAGATGGCCTCGTGCTAGACCACGAGTTTGAGGCCTGCCGCCTCGGTGAAGGCGCGGAAATCTCGGTCTCGCGTGAGGAGAGAAATTCCACCATCGATGCAGCTTTGTGCGATCAGTGCGTCGCCTAGACGTGCTCTTCGGAGCTTCGCCAGAACTTTCGCTCGCAACGCGCCGGCTCGCTGCCAATAGCCGCTTCCAATTTCAATCGCTGGCACATCGCAAAGAGTTTTCGCGACCTCGGCAGATAGCTTCGGATCGCTTAACAGCTCAGTGAGTACCACCGGAACCATTAGCAATTGTCGGTTTCCCAACGCCTGATCGAGGAGCTCAGTGTCAGCCGCAGTTTCTCCTTCAAGATACGCGATCCACGTACTCGTGTCCGCGGCGATCATCGATCATCTTTCAGCTTCGCCGCCGTTCGCGAAAATTTAACTTTCCCCCGCAACTCCCGCAATCGCGCATAAGTCCGCGAAGCCGCGACAAGCTGCAATCCCGTGCGCACGGTTTGCGTGATACCTTCGCCGCTGGCTTGCTGTGCTCTCTCCAGCAGCTTTTCTGGTACTTCGACCGTAATCTTTCGCGCCGTGTTCATCACCATCACTCTACCATACTCGACACCAGCGTCAAATATGGTATTTTACTCATGATTGAGTCAACCTCTTTTTGCATCTTCTTCATCCTGCCAGGTCCCCTGCAAAAGGGACGTCGGTTCAGAGTTCAAAGCGCAGCTCCTATGGACGCTCTATACGAATAATACTGACCCACATATAGAGTGTCAATAGGAGGCGACCTGGAGTGCTGAGCAATATCATCCAAGACCCGCTGATTGCGGCAGCGTTATTCTCTGACTTACAGTTCGGGAAGGAATTCCATCAGATGAGCAAACAAAGTGCTGCTCAAGGCCTGGATTGCGAGTTGGAGACCTTTCGAAATGATTTGCAGAAGGCAGCAGATCTTATCGTTCAGTTATACGGAGCCCTGGACCACGCCCGCATCACCCCCGCAAAAACCCGGATGGAGATCGCCTCATTGTTCGACGAACCTTTCGCAGAGGAACCTCAGCCGATGGGAGCCATCTTGCGCGAGGTGGAGAACAAGATTTTTGCGAATTCCACGTTGTATCTGAGCCCGCGTTTCTTCGGATATATCAACTCAGGCGGAAACCAGGCGTCGATTCTGGGCGAGTTGTTGGCATCAGCAGTGAACCAGATCTGCGCCATGTGGCACTTTTCTCCGGCTGCTTCGGAGGTGGAACGACGGGTGATCCGATGGATTGCGCAGTTCATCGGGTACGCTCCCGAAGCGGGAGGGTGTCTTTTGAGCGGAGGATCTGCCGGCAACCTCGTGGGGCTGGCGGTGGCTCGCAAGCAGAAGGCGCAGTTTGATACAGCCGCGCTGGGGATGAGAGGAGGGCCTCCCGTCACGGTCTACGTATCGCGAGAGGGGCATGCGTCCCTAGAGAAAGGCATGGTGCTCCTGGGAATGGGACGCAACCAGTTGCGAAGAATCGCTGTTCGGGACGATTTCACAATCGATCTGGACTCGTTGGAGAAGCACGTAACCGAAGATCGGAGAAATGGATATTGCCCCATTTGCGTGGTGGGAAATGCCGGCACAACCAACACCGGGTCCGTGGATCCACTCGATGAACTGGCGGAGTTTTGCCGGGACCAGGACTTGTGGTTCCACGTGGACGCTGCCTACGGAGGACCTGCGGCGTGCACCAAAGCCGCCGGGAAACTCTTTCGCGGATTGGACCGGGCCGATTCGGTCGTGGTCAACCCGCACAAATGGCTGTACGTACCGGCGGAGGCTGGGTGCATTTTGGTTCGGGAACCGAGAGCGCTCCGCCGCACCTTTCAGGTCGTAGCGGACTACCTGCGGGAGGAGAGCGAAACGGGAGCCGATGGACCGCTCGATTTCAAAGATTACGGTCCCCAGCTTCACAGGAATTTCCGAGCGCTGAAGGTATGGATGACCTTCAAGGCGTACGGCGCAAGGAAACTGCGCGCCGCCATTGAAAGCAATATCGAAATCATGCGGTATCTGGCGGACCGGATTGACCAGTCGCAGGATTTCGTCCGGCTCGCCCCTGTTCCGCTGTCGGTTGTGTGTTTCCAGTACCGCACCACCGACATTTTCGTCCGTGGAGATCAGAAATACCTGGACGAGTTGAACAACGAGCTGTTAAAGGAGCTGGAGAAAGATGGGCGCGTGTTTCTGTCGGGTACGAAGATCAATGGAAAAAGCGTGCTTCGGGCGTGCAGTGTGAATCACCGTTTGCGACGGGAGGACGTGGACTTTCTTCTCGATGTGGTCCGAGAGGTCGGGCGTTCGTTGATCGCAGCGCGCAATCCGTCTGACGCGACAGCTCGCCGGAACTTACCTTAGAGACCGCTATGACGTGCACTCGCCAGCGCGTGGACTGAAGGAAGCGTACTTCCCGGGTGTAATGCCGAGCGTCCTCTTGAAGCAGCGGTTCAAATGGCTCTGATCGCAAAAGCCTGTGCGGTACGCGACCTCTGAAACTGCTGCACCTGACCTCAAGAGCTTTCGTGCCTGATGTATGCGCACTATTGTCTGATACTTGTGCGGTGGAATTCCCACGTGTTTGTGAAACACCCGCACTAGATAGTACGGGCTAAGACCGGCAAGATCAGCCAGCGAGTGGACCGAGACGTTCTGCTCAGAGTGGGCTTCGAACCAGTCCTTGACTCGCCGGACCGCTGCGTGTTCCCGCCCCGCATCGCTAAGGGAGTGCCCGGGCACGAGATGATCCGTGGCCAAACGCGCCACAACAGACAATAGCAACGATTCGTTCTGCAACTGCGAATTCGACTCCGCCAGACTCGCAAAAACGTGAGCCAGCCGCGCGGCTAAAACGGTGTCTCTCACCAAGGGGAATTTGAATCTGACATCCGAAGGCCCTTGCCGATCGAGACTCCTGAGAAGCACGGTCATGAGAGTCGTCTCAACGTACAGGTTTCGATAGGTCCATCCATCTGCAGATGTAGCGTGACCAGTGTGCAATTCGCCGGGCGCTATGAGATTACATGTGCCAGGCGCCGCATCACGAAGCTCACGCCGACAATCAAATGCGCCACGGCCTCCGTAATTGAGGCTAACCGCGTAGAAGTCATGCATGTGTGGGGCAAACGAATGCTCCATCCACCGGGCACTCATGACTTCAAGACCGTCCAACCCGAAACAACGAGAATATTGAGCAAACTCCCCTGTCTTCATTTCTCGTAGGGAAGGCACTGGTTCTCATCTTTCATCGCGGCACCATCTTCACAGAGCGAAATAGTTGGCGTCTGAAAGCGAAGAATATCGCAGCGCTGGCCCGTAGGTCTTGGACAAAATTGTCCCAAGACTCCGTCGTTCACCCGATGAATTGAGAGTGAATTGGCGAGCACGGGCCGGTCCATCATCATCGAAATCCGTCTGCGGGCATTTTCCCTATTCCCGGTGGTTGGTCGGCAACTCTTGCCTTGGGATTACTTCAGGGTTGCTCGTGATTCATCCAGTGGAAGTCAAATTTCTAAGTGCGAGGCCGTCCTAGGCACGTCGTAATGGGAGGGTGGTCGTGAGCGGCCGCACGTTTCTCAGGTGTGCGGATTCTTGCGTAATCGGTAAAGCTGCACAAGCGTGAAAAAGAGCGTCGCCAGTACGATCCACGCGAACCAGTCCCCCAGGAGGAGATAGAGGGTGGTGTCGTGCGCTATCGGTACGTCCGCCACCAGCGCGGCGAAAGGTGCTGAGTCACTTTGGGTCTCTGCCAGGATGCGGCCACGGTCATCGCTCACTGTCAGATAGCCCTGCTTTGCGGCGCGCGCTATGCTGAAGCCGCCTTCCACGCCGCGCATCACCGCGATATGGCCATGCTCCCACCGGTCCAGGACGAAATCCCAGGCGGGCACCAGCATGAGACCCGTGCCCGCCTCGCCATACTGCCGGGAGAGCGGTGTGAAGTCCATATCCTTGCAGATGGCCACGCCCCAGGTTCCGGAAGGCTCGCGCAGTAGCGTCAGCGTCGTACCTGGTTTCAACTTGGATTCAAAGGGTGGCAGCATATGGTGTTTGTCGTAGCTCTGCAGCATGGCTCCCGGCGCATACACGCGCGCCTCGTTGTACTTCACCGGCGGGGATACATGGATCAGGCCCACGACGATCTTGGATTTAGTCTTATCAGCCAGGGATTGGAAGAAGGTGTCGGTCTCCTTAGTATCGGGTTCCACGGCCACACCAAGCTTCTCCGGCAGCACGATGACTTGCGCGCCTTGGGCCGCGAGCCGTTCCACTTCGACGGCATAATCACGAAACAACCGCGCGGCTTCAGGACCCTCAGCCGCCACGCCCACGTTGGCGGGCTGGTCGGACGCGATGAGTCCTACCTTTACATTCTGGCCCGGCGCCAGCCGCGTGAGGCGCGCGGCGCCGATGACCAGCACCAGCAAAGTCAGTCCTAGCTCCGCACCAACGATACGCAACGCCTGCTTCGGCGCGGTACGGCGTAGATGCAGCCCGATGGCGATCGCGGCAGGAAATAATAGCACCAGAAAACTGATGCCCCAGGGTCCGGTGATAGAGGCGAGCTGCAGGACGGGCAGGAAGTTCAATTGCGAATAAGACAGGTTGCCACCCGTACCGTGGGGAGAAATGAGGTTGAACAGGTATTCGACGGAGACCCATGTCGCCGGGAAGGCCAGCAGCGCACTCCACGAAGCGCCGCGCCTCAGCAGCCCGCGAAAGAGTAGCACTGCCCCCGCGAACACAAGCGCCGGGAAGACGAAGATTGGTATCCAGATCGCGGGCAGCATATGCAGCGCCACGCTAAAGTAGTACCAAAGGTTAAGACTGCCGATGAGCCATGAGAGCGCTGCGGTCACCGCTGTGCCCCACCAGGAGTTGCGCGAGGCGAAGAGTAGCACCGGGAGCGGCGCAAACCAGAGTAGCGGCCATCGGGGGTAAAGACCGGTTCCGAACCAGACCAATACGGCTGTGGACGCCACGGCAAGGAGCGCGCTGCCGGTGCGCCGGTAGTCAGTTGCGAATGCCATGGATATATCTCCTGAAGGAGCGCCGGTAGAAGGCGCGAAAGCGGGCGGGAGGCATGTCAATGCGCCCGCCCAGGTAGAGCATGATGAGGCCGTGGGAGAGAGCGCCCATCTCGAAGGCGATCTCCCACGCATCGTCGTCACGGAAATGACCGTTCTCCATGCCTTCCCGTACTACGTTCACGATCAGGTTGGCGGTGGGGGAGCGACCGGCCTTGAAGTCTCGTGGGTAGCGGCGGGCCCCTTCGCGCGGTTGAAGGAACATGAGTTCGAAGAGCCGCGGGTGCCGGAGGGCGTGATCCAGATAGATATCCCCCATCTTCATGAGCCGCTGCTCAATGTCGCCAGAGAAACGCTTGCCCGCGAGCCAAGCAGCTAATTCCTCGAAACCATCGTCCGCCAAGGCATTGAGGAGGTCCGCTCGGTCCCGGTAGTGGCGATAGATCGCCATGGGAGTGATACCCACGGCCCTGGCTACCCGGCGCATGGTCACGGCCTCAGTTCCTTCCTTGTCCAGCAGGCTGCGACCCGCAACGGCTATTCTTCGAGTGGTAGGGCTTGCGGTCATGTATACACTGTATACCTCACGGTCTACGATGTATAAATATTTTTCTTAGGCGAAGAATCTTCCCAGCATCCTGTCCTGAAATTCTTTGATTTTTCTACGGCTCGTATTTAGGGATGTGGCTACCCTTGCGGCGCGGGCGTCGCAGCGGACAATCGAGAAATCCACGAGACAGATACCAATAAACGCGCCGCTCGTGGCGGCAGATGGTTCTTTAACGGATTGCCGACACAATCTAAGCGTTAAGAATGCCGAAATAACCGAATCAGTTCTGCGAGTCGTTCTCGTGCTGAATCTTGACTGTTCCTATCGCATGTTTCTCCAGCCGCGCAAGCCCCCCATGCCGTGTTGACAGCGGATGGTCGCCAAGTCGGAAACAAACAATGAAGCGGTAAGCGGATTTCGCCTGGCAAATGAAAAATCTCACGTTCCAGTTGGGCGGAATTTGGCCGTTTTCAGCGTTTTGAGCATCTCGAAAAATCAATAACTTCCGTGTTTTCCATACCGCTAAATACTCCGCCCCCCCCCCGCCGCCTCCATTCTTACCATAATTATAATTACCGTCAGAGTATAATGTAGAGTCCGAGGCACCGCGTTATATTTGCCGCGTGATATCTCTAGACGTCTGGCGCCAACTAGTGCAGGTTCTCTTATCACATCGAATGATGGTATAAGCCAAGACATCGGGGAGTTTCTATGAAGCTGATGCTCTTTATTTGTTTTATCCTTTTGTTCCCGCCGCTGGCCCATGCCCAAGAGAGCGCTGAAAAACCCGAAGTCCCTGTGGACAAATGGGCCAGGAAAACAATCCTGCTCATCGGTGCGCACGCGGACGATGATGCGATGTCGCACGGCACACTGGCGATGCTTCAGGCACACGGAAATCAAATCTACATTGTGACTCTGACGACCGGGAACGTGGGCACACAAGACCCGAATTTGTCGCGAACTCAGCTTGCCGAGATTCGCAGGCAAGAGGAACTGGCTGCTTTGGCGGAGCTCGGCATTTCGGGAGAGCATTACATCAACTTAGGGTATGACGACGGGCTTCTCGAATTTGAAGATCGCAAGACGGTAGTCGAAAAGTTGGTGCGCTTGATCCGAACGATTCGGCCCGATGTGCTATTCGCGTTTGATCCAGGCAAGCGCTACCAACGCTGGCACAAGTCGGACCACCGGACGGCCGCGTACCTGGCCGCAGATGCGGCTCGGGCTGCCATGTGGCGGCTCCTTTTCGAAGGTCAGATTATTCAGGACGGCCTCAAGGAGTACATGATTCCCGAATACATGTTTTATGACGGCGCTCATGAAGACGAGAATATGCGGATCGACATCGGTGAGTTTGTAGAAAAGAGAGTAAGTGCAGGCGCAAAATACGTTAGCCAATTTGGACCCGGCTGGAACAAGTATAAGCCGCAACTCTCGGAGGTCGAGTTGAAGAAAATGAGGGACTCGGTGCGCGCCGCGATCAGAATGAAGGACGGAAGGCCAATCGAAGGATTTCGATACTACAAAGGTCTGCCGGATTCGATAGGAAAATAGCTCGCGGCGTTCCCTGCCCTGCCGAACCGGTTTGTGCGCTCTTGCGTTGATGATAGAGTTTCCACATGATGACACACAGCAACTGCCGCCAAACGGAGATGGAGGCTTTACCGTGAAACGAATTGGTAAGTTTGTTGCAACGGTGTTGCTGGTCGGGCTCCCAGCAGTGGCTCAGGCGCCGCCGGAAAGCGGGTGGCTAGCTCTTTTCAACGGGAAGGATCTGACAGGCTGGAGGAAGAATGGGGATGAGAAGTGGATCGCCGAAAAGGGCACGATCCTATCTGAAAGCACAGCCAACAAGTACGGTTATCTAACCACGGAGAAGACCTATCGCGACTTCGATCTGCGACTTAAATTCAAAGGTGAGGCTGCCGGCAACAGTGGTTTATTTTTTCACGCGCGGATCACGGGCATCGATCCGGAACACGGCCCGGATATTGAAGGGATGCAGGTGGAAGTGGATCCCGGCGTGGGCAAACACACCGGCGGGCTGTATGAAAGTGGTGGCCGAGGCTGGGTTGTAATGCCGACGCCCGAGGGTGAGCGGGCGCTAAAGCCAGGCGAATGGAATGATCTTGGGGTGTCGGTTCGCGGCAGTCATATCGTAATTCATCTGAATGGCCATCAGGTTACGGACTACAATGACGCCTCGCCGAAATTCACGGATGGCGTGATTGGTTTGCAGATTCACACCGGTGGCGGCGTGAAGATGAGATGGAAGGACCTTTACATCAAGGAGAAGTAGAGCCTTTCTTTTTTGCACACGGGTAGTTAAATTTTCTTTCGCAGCTCATGCTATGAATAAACCAGATCGTCGTGCTTTTCTTCAAACTTCCGCGGGGGCTTTAGCAGCCAGCCTAGGCCCGGGGGCGTACGCCAAGCTGAACCTTCATGTTATTCCGGACGACATTGCGACTGAAGCTGGCACAGCACAGCTCGCTCAACCCGTAGCCTCCAACGAGGGCAGGAAGCCGCTGCGTCTGGGCCTAATCATTGGTGTTGGCGAGGACCCTGATAGCTCCATGGCCAAGGTCCACGATTTGGGCCTGCCAACCTGCCAGGCATTCGTGGACGATTTCAAGCCAGGGCTGGGGGAACGACTGCGTCAGGCCCTCGACAAGCACGGAATAGAGGCTACTTCGCTGGTCGTCGGCGGACCTGGAAAGGAGGTATGGGATTTCTACCAAGGGCCGCTGACGATAGGTCTTGTTCCACGGGAGACGCGGGCAGCTCGCATCGCGCACATCAAGAGAGCTTCGGACTTCGCCAAGCAATGCGGCATTCCGGCGGTCCAGACACACTGTGGATTTATCCCCGAAAATCCCAATGACGCGGTATACCGAGAAACGGTGACGGCGATGCGCGAAGTGGCCGCTTATTGCAAGGGCAATGGCCAAAATTTCCGTTACGAGACCGGGCAGGAGACTCCCATCACCTTGGTACGAGCCATTCAGGATGTCGGAATGGACAATCAGGGCGTCAACTTCGATCTTGCTAATCTGATTCTCTACGGCAAGGCGAATCCTGTTGACGCCATTGAACTCCTCGCACCCTACGTGCAGGGGATTCACGCCAAGGACGGGCTGTGGCCGACAAACCCGAAGGCGCTCGGTGAAGAAGTGCCGATCGGCAAAGGCAAGGTGGATTTTCAGCGCATTATCGCGCGTTTGAAGGAGCTGAATTATCGCGGCGCGGTCACCATCGAACGGGAGATTTCTGGTGCGCAGCAAGTGGAAGACGTGCGGGCTGCGAAGGCTTATCTGGAAAAATTGATCGGATAATTCACAATGGGTTGGGCGAGGAAAAGAATTTTCTTGCGTAAAAAAATAAATCGCGCAGAAATTCACTAAGACCCTTGCGAGGATGTATTTAGTACCAGGAGGAAATATGTCAAAGGATTTCGAACAGCAGCCAAACTCCTCGGACAAAATCGATCGTCGTAAATTTATCGGCGTAGCCGCGGCCACGGCTGGCGCGATGTTGATCAAGCCCGCGCTGGTGCACGGCACGGCAGCGAACTCCGCAATTCGAGTGGGCCTGCTTGGTTGCGGTGGGCGCGGCACTGAGGACGCAACGAATCTGGTGGACACCGGTGGCGCTCGCGTCGTGGCGCTAGGCGACCTCTTTCGCGATCAGCTCGATGCCGCTCACGCACACTTCGATAAGATCCAGCAAGCCAAAGGTTACGCCGCGATCGACGCGTCGCAACTCTTCGTCGGCCCCAACGCGTATCAGCAAATCGCTGCGTCCAAGGAATTGGACGCCATCGTAATTGCCACTCCCCCTTATTACCATCCTCGGCATCTGGAAGCTGTCGTGGCCGCAGGCAAGCATGTTTATCTCGAAAAGCCCGTCGCCGTTGATGTCCCCGGCGCGCTGAAAGTGATCGAAATCGGCAAACGCGCAGAAGGCAAAGTTAGCCTAGATGTCGGATTCCAGATTCGCGATTGCCCGCCATTCGTCGAAATGGTACGGCGCATCCATGATGGGGCGCTCGGTAAGATTGTCTGCGGAGAAGCTCACTATCTTACCGGCTACATCGACCGGCCGGCATGGCCGAACGCCTCCCCTGCCGAGCATCGCCTGCGCAACTGGGTATACGACCGTGTTCTTTCCGGCGACATCATCGTGGAACAAAACATTCACGTGATCGACATCTGCAACTGGATTCTCAAGGCTCATCCGCTGAAGGCTTCTGCGACCGGCGGGCGCCAAGGCCGGCCTGGCAACGATGGCGACGCGTTTGGAAATTACAACGTGCTCTTCCACTATCCCGACGGGGTCGACGTCACTTTCAGCTCCACACAATTTGCCAAAGGCTGGTGGGACGTCACCGAGCGTTTCTTCGGCACCAAAGGCACCTCGCAGTCTCCTTACACAGGCCCACTCGGCATCTGGGGCGATCAACCGTGGCAAGCAAGCGGTTCCCCCGCAAAAGATAGATCTGAGCCCCAGGAGTTCTCGGTCACAGGAAGCTTTACCTCCAATCTGGAGTTCGCCGATCCGGAAAAAAAGAAAGCGTTCGTCGAGAGTATCTCGAGCGGTCATTTCCATAACCAAGCGGACAAGGGCGCCGAGTCTGCTCTTTCCTGCATGATGGCACGCAGCGCCGCATACCAGGGACGCGAGGTCACCTGGGACGAACTCCTGAAGTCGACCGAGGTGTGGGATCCGAAGATCGACCTGAATAAACTAGCCTAGCTGGACCCTTGGCAAGTTGCGAGAGCAAGCAGGCTGTGGAGGAGGTGCGCAAATGCGCCGAGCAACGCGTCGCGAATTTCTGAAATCCTCGGTCACCGCCGGCTGTGCTGCAGGCCTTGGCGGCGGCTTATCCGAATATATTGCCGCGGCGGGCGTTCACACGCCCTACGCAGCTTCGATCACAACGAAATCGCCTGCTCCGTTCCCCATCAAAAAAGGCGTTCTCCTGGAGATGCTGCCGGAAAATCTCAGCTATGCCGACCGTTTCAAACTGGCGCGTGCCGTAGGCTTTGAAGTTGTGCAAGCGCCCACCGAGCCTGACGAACGCAAGGCTGAAGAAATCAAAAGAGCCGCCGACGGCGCCAACATGCGGATCGACTCCGTCATGAACATGGACCACTGGAGGTTTCCGCTATCCTCTAGTGACTCTGCTGTGCTGGAAAAGAGCCTCGCGGGAATGCGCACATCCCTGCATAACGCTAAGCTCTGGGGTTCGGATGCGGTTTTGCTCGTTCCCGCCGTCGTGAATCCGCAAACCTCTTATCGCGACGCTTGGACGCGCTCGCAGCAGCAGATCCGCAAACTTATTCCTCTTGCCGAAGATCTGAAAATCGTGATCGCCATCGAGGAAGTCTGGAACAAGTTCCTCCTGAGCCCGCTCGAAATGGCCAGCTACATCGACGAGTTCCACAGCCCGTGGATCAAAGCGTGGTTCGACGTCGGCAACGTACTGCTCTACGGCTATCCGCAGGACTGGATTCGAACGCTAGGCAAGAGGATCGTGAAGGTCCATCTCAAAGATTTCAAGCGTCGGGAAGACGGATACGCCTGGGTTAATCTCGGCGACGGCGATGTAGACTGGATGGCAGTGCGCCAAGCCTTCACTGAAATCGGATACACCGGCAGCGCCGTGACGGAACTGGAAAAAGGCGATGAGCCCTACCTGCGTGACGTGAGCAACCGCGTGGACCGGCTGGTCCTCGGCAGGTCCTGAGACTCGCGGCAATATTTGCTTCCCGGTGGAAAGAACAGCCAGATTCGGTCTCCAGAAGATAGCGGGAAAAATTCTGGACACCCCTCCCGAGGCCAGTGACAATTCGAGATATGCGCCGCTCATTTCGGATGGGTAGTCGAAGAGATTTTCTCGCTCTGGCCAGCGCTTTTTTACTTCCGCAGTTTCGAGGAAAGAAATCCGATTTCAGTCCACTTTCCGCGTTAACCCCAATTCACTTTCGCGAGGTTGCCCATAGCGCCGGGCTGGATTTCGTCCTTCAGAACAATCCTACGCCGCGCAAGCACATGATCGAAACCATGCCGGGTGGCGTTGCCGCTTTCGATTACAACAATGACGGACGAACGGACATTTTTTTTACGAACGGGGCGTCGATTCCCTCGCTCGAAAAGGATTCACCTAGATTTTTCAACCGCCTCTACCGCAACGACGGCGGAATGCGCTTCACCGACGTTACCTCAGAGGCTGGAATTGCAGGCGCGGGCTATTCGATGGGCGCGGCGGCTGCGGACTACAACAACGATGGCCATGCGGATTTGTTCGTCGCGGGCGTTTATCGGAACATACTTTATCGCAATCAGGGCAACGGCAAGTTTGAGGACGTGACCGAAGCGGCAGGCATAAAAAGCGACAAATGGTCTGTAGCTGCCGGCTGGTTTGACTATGACAACGATGGATGGCTGGACCTATTCGTAGTCAATTATGCGCACTGGACGCCGGACTTTGATCGCTACTGCGGCGAGCGTGACCGTAATCTCCGGGTCTACTGCCACCCAAAGTATTTCGAGGGGCTCGCCAACACGCTTTACCGGAACCGGCGCGACGGGACTTTCGAGGATGTCACCGCCAAAGCGGGCATCGCCGCACACGTCGGCCGCGGCATGAGCGTTGCCTTCGCCGACTACGACAACGACGGCCTGATGGACATTTTTGTGACGAATGACAATATGCCGAACTTCCTGTTCCACAATCAAGGCGACGGAACGTTCAAAGAGGTTGCGCTGGAGGCCGGCGTGGCGCTTACCAACTACGGCCTGCCCGTAGCGAGCATGGGGGCGGACTTTCGCGACTACGATAACGACGGTTTACCCGACCTCAATATCACGGCCCTGGCGGGCGAAACGTTTCCATTGTTTAAGAATCTGGGCAAAGGCTTATTCCAGGACGCGACGCATCAGAGCCGACTGGCCGCGCTCACCACCACGCGCAGTGGCTGGAGCAACGGCTTCTTTGATTTTAACAACGACGGCTGGAAGGACCTGTTTACCGCTAATTCCGATGTAAATGACCTGATTGACTTATTTCAATCCACGCACTACAAGCAGCCCAACACGCTCCTCGCAAATCTTCAAGACGGCACGTTTCAGGACGTTTCAGCGGAAGCAGGTTTTACGCTCTCTCGGGCCCACCGCGGTAGCGCCTTTGCGGATTTCAACAACGACGGAAGAATCGATATTGCCGTGAGCGCTCTGGGTGAGCCTGCCGAGCTTTGGCAAAACATCAGTCCAGAGGTCAATCACTGGTTGATGCTCAGGTTGATCGGCAGCCGAAGTAACCGAGATGGGATAGGTGCGATCATTCGGTTGGGCAATCAGTCGAATCACGTCACCACGGCGGTCGGCTACGCCTCGTCGAGTCCATCAACGGTGCATTTCGGAACTGGCAAGCTCGAGAAGATCGAGCAAATTGAGATTCATTGGCCAAGCGGTATTGTTCAGGTCCTGCGAAACGTTGTAGCCAACCAGGTTCTCGAAGTCCACGAGCCCTCGAAATAGCCAGAATCATGGGCCTTCTACGGTGGTGTTATCTCCACCTCTCGCTGGGCAATCGCTGTCGACGCAGCAGCCGAGCGCTGGGCCTTCTGATACTCCTCAAGCATTTCTTTTGCGAGACTGGGCTGGCTGGTCACCTGGTAAGCTCTTGCAAGCTGGTAGTGCAAGCTGCCGTCCTCGTCGGTCGAGAGTGCCGCTTTGAGATGAGGTATGGCGTCGCCGGCTTTTCCAGCAGCCAAGTATCCGCGAGCCAGGGCCTTATGGGCCGCGACTAGCTGCCGGTCGAGGCTCACAGCGCGCCTGAGCAAGGGGATCGCCTCTTCCGTGCGCTGCAGGTCGAGCAGGGTTTCCCCCGTCAGATAGTTCAATTCCGCCGATGCTGGCTGCGCGCGAAGCAGACTTTGCAGCAGTGGTAACGCGGCTGCATAGTCGTGGCTGAATTTCAAACTGATCGCCAATTGTTTCTGAACCTGCTTGTCCGCTGGCGAAAGCTTGAGGGCGTCCCGCCATTCCTGCGCGGCCTCGGCGTATTTTTTCTGGCCACTGAAGATGTGAGCTTTCAGCTCATGTTGTTCCATGGAGGGTGGCAGTTGGACGAGACGAGTAAAGGCTTGGACGGCCAGCTCGTTATAGGCGCGCGCGCGCCAGTAGTACGACTCCGGAGTGCTCGTGGCATTAGCAGAGGCGAGAAGCTCGAGAAATTTCCCAGCGCGAAACTGGCACTCGAGTGTTTGCGCATGGCAGTCGGGTTTCGGAAGCTGTTGCTCTTTCTGGTCTTCCAGGTTAGCCCAATCTGCATGTCCGCTCCGGCGATAGACCTCCGCCACCTGTGCGTGCAAGCCGCGCATCGCTGGCGCTTTCTCCAGAGCACTACGGTAAAGGTAAAAAGCGCTGGAAAGCTGCTGTTCGCGCAGGCGAGTCTCCGCTATCAGCGCCAACCAGTATGCGGAGTCCGGCGCTGCTTCTTGCAAGTCCTCGAAGGCGCGAGCGGAAAGCGATTCATAGCTCCGTCCCAATCCGTACCAGGCAGGTGAACTCTCAGGAGTAAGTTCTGTGAGCTTCCGATACTGCTCCACTGCCTCTGCGGCGCGATTGAGCGAAAGCAAAGCGCCCGCCAGCATCTCCAACGCGTCCCGATGATCCGGCTGTAGGCGTAAAACCATCTTGACTGCGTCGACGGCTGCGGGAATTTGCCCGAGCTGCAGCCGAGCTGCGCCAAGGAACAGCCACGCTGGCGCCAAGGTGGAGTCAAGCTTCACTGCCGCTTCGAGCTGAGGTATGGACTTGCGCTCGTCCCCGGCCATGTGCAGTGCCATGCCTAAATTCAAAAGCAGCCCGGGATTGTTAGGCACAGCGACATTAAGTTCGCGATAAAGCGGGACCGCGTCAGCAAACTTGCCCTCCGCCATGAATTCCTTGGCCCGCCGCGACTTCTCGGCTAGGTCATCGGATTGACTGAATCCGCTCACAGCGACGAGCAGGCTAGCGAGACAAACGAGGCTTGTCAGGAAATTCTTCATCAACGTTCCCGAGCGCAAAACGGGCTCAACAGGGTTGTCTTCCTCCCGGAGGTTGCTACCCCTCCCCCGGTTTTTGCATAAGTGTTCATTCTAATGGCAGTTAAAGTCCTTTATTTTAAAGTCCTTTATTTTCACACACTTTTGCAGGTGTCGATTCTAAAGGTAGTTATCATGAGAAGTGGCGCGTGGTGCATTTTTTCGCTCGCGTCTATGTTGCTTTGATCGGAATAGACAAGACTGCGCGGGCATCGGAAATGCGGTGGGACTGGGAGCGCCAAGTTCATGGCTGAACGCTCTACGTTGCCTGCCGACAGCAGGCAAGCCTGCCTGTAGCAAGCACGTCCTCACCAATGTGCTTGCCAGGAATATTCGTCTGCTTGCGGTCAGATAGACCGACCGGCGAAGACGGTCGACATCAATGCCCTATCCCTCGGACGAGATTGCTCGCATCGCATATTGAAACGAGAGCAAGAAGAAAGAGCGCAGGGTTTTATGCCTGCGCTCGTGGAGAATGCGGGGCACGTTTTCACGTGCCCCGGCCGGATTTGTGAAATTAGAACGAGAATCGTAAGCCAAAACGGAACTGCCGTTCATCGTCCTTCGCGTTCGTGACGGTGAGGAAACTTGAACTCGAGACGCTTGTAGTGGAACCGGTAAAGCAACCGCCCGGATTGCAGAAGTGTGGTGTGTTAAAGAGGTTCGCAGCGTCTGCCCTGAACTGTAGGTCAAAACGCTCAGTTACTTTGAAGGTCCGAATCAAGCTAAGATCGAAGTTCACGCTGCCGGGCCCATACAGCGTGTTTCGACCGACATTGCCGTAGACGACACCAGTCGGAGCAGCAAAAGCAGTCGGATCATAGAACGGCTGGCCTGGACCTATCCCGCCCAGTCGTTTAATGGGGCCTACCTGGTCAGGGGTCTGCCTTTGAGCGACTGCGTCCAGTGCAGCGCCAGAGGCAGTCAAACTGAACGGTTGCCCGTGAATTGCGCTAAAGATCCCGCTGGTTTGCCACCCACCAAGAATTGCGGACGCTGCGCCACTATTGGCGTACGGTTTCCCTTTGCCCAGCGGAAGCTCGTACACATAAGCAATTTGGAAGATGTGGGGCGTGTCATAGCCCGCCGGAGCCCGATTCCGGCGGAAAACGGCTGGATCATTCCAGGTCAGCCCCGCCCAGCCATCGTCATCTGTGAAGTCGATGGCCCTGGAGTACGTATACGCACCCTTGACCAGGAGGCCCTTCGAAAACTGGCGGTTGATGGAAACCTGCAATGCGTGGTAATGCCCGCTCAGGTAACCCTGCCAGAGATCGGTTTCTGCGGTTCGCCCAAACGAGGGAACCAAGCAGGTTTGCGTCGTAAGGTCAGCGGTCGCGCAGTTTAGGGCCTGCCCTAAGGCACCTGTGCCGGGCGCCGACGCGTTAACGTTGGTGTCCGCAAACTGATGAACCGTCTGCGTTCCTACGTAACCCACTGAAACAAGGAAGTTAGCCGGCAGCCTACGCTCCACGATTAGATTCCAGGATTCGATGTAGCCGCGCTTTAGTTCGCCAGGGCCAACGCTTCGCTCCAGTGCCTGATTCGGCAGCGGAATGACGCCGCTGCTGATATCCGGGCAGCAAATGGACGGAATGCCAGTTGCCAGCGTTGAACCTAGCGGCATGACCGGGTTTACTGGCGGCGCGCCTGTGAGGGAGTCAAACGGCGTGAAGCTATTGGGACCCACAAAGTTGGAGCCGACGGTCAGCGGGTAGAAGCCGCGCAATGGCCTCGCCAAAGGCAGGGGATCGACGGTGATTCCGAAGCCGGTGCGCACGACAGTCTTATCATTGATCTGGTAAGCCAGACCGATACGCGGGGCAAACAGTTTCTTGCTCGTAGTGACTCCGAGATGGTCTGGATTTCCGCCGATGCCACCGAGCAACACGTTCAGAGTACTGAAATCAAGGCGGTCGAACTTGAACGCACCGTCACGGGTCATGAGTGGGTAGTATTCGTACCGAAGGCCGAGGGTCGCTGTAAGTTTATTGGTGATTCGATAGCGATCTCCAACGAAAAGCCCAAACTGCCATTCCTTGGCGGTCGCCTTGATGAACTGTTCGCTTTTACCTACACCGATGGCGTTTCCGCCGTCGGTCCCCAATTCGCCGGCAAGGCCCAGCTCAAATTGCGCCAGCGCATTGAACTGGTCGGGAGGGGCACCACCGTTGAGTGCCGTAACCGCTCCCCCAAAGTCAAACTCTCCACGCGGACCAGCGCCCAATTCGGGCTGCCAGTGATTCAGGTGATGATGAATTATGTCTACGCCTGCACTGATCTGGTGCTTGCCGTGAGACCAGCGTACGTTATGCGAGCTCGTGAAACTCCAATCGTTGCGGTACGCAGGGTTCCAACCTTCGGAGTTACCTAGGTTCGCGTAGCCGGTGATTCCAAACATCGGGAATCCGCTGCTGCGAAGATCCGAGCCATTATTCGTTCCGGGAATTCCGAGGACGTCCGATCCGATGTTCGTGCCAAAGTCAGGCGTCTGACCATATTCGCTCATCCGTGTGAAGCCGATGTTGCCATCGACAACGAGATTGGGCGATAGCGTCAAGGTGTGGCCCAAGGTGACAAGCTGCACGAACGAGTGGAAATCGCCGAGGCCGCCGTCACAAGCGCAGTCTCCAATGGCCTCGCCAAGGCTCGGCACTCCGTGGAATACCGACTTCATCGCGCTGTATTTGACAAAGATCGTGTGTCTGTTGGTCCTATTCCAATCCACTTTGGCGTCAAAGTTGTTGCGGTTTAGCGCCTGGGTGGCTGACTTGAAGTAATTGTTGCTCTCACCCGGAAGATTGGGCAGAGGAATCAAAGCCAATATTTTGGCCGCAGCCGCGTCGATAGGCACTTGGTTGTTTGAGAAAGGTTGCCGCCCAGTGCCGTCCGGGTTTCCTGTTGCTGGATTGTAGATGGTTGTGCCTGTGCCGCTAAAATCTCCGTTCCGAAGCGCGGCAGTAGGAACGGTTAGGAGGCCGCCCCCAGCCTGGCGATTATCACGCTCATAAGTGCCGTTGTAGCTCCCGAAGAAGAACAACTTGTCTCGCTTGATCGGGCCGCCTAATGTTCCGCCGAAATCATTCAGAATGCTTTTGCCCTTTTTCGGGCTTACTGCCTCTGTCTCAAAGAACTGTCTTGCCCGGAGGGCTTGGTCTTGGTGGTATTCAAACGCACTGCCATGAAACTGATTCGTGCCGGACTTGGTGATAACGGTAATGGCGGCGCCGCCGGTCATACCCTGCTCGGGGTCAAAATTGTTGGTCGAGATGTTTACTTCCTGAATGGTTTCTGCCGGAGGGACATACACGGTGTGGTGCGGCAACCAGACAAAAACGTCGGCGGCGCCATCCACGCGGGTGTTGTTGTTATTGCGGTTCGTACCATTGATGTTCGTACTTAGAGCGCGCTCGGGCGTATCCGCAATCGCGTTCTGAAACACTCCCGGTGTTGCTCCGGGCACCAGATTGATGAGCGTCTGATAGTTGCGATACTGATTCAGCGGCATTTCCAGAATGGCTTTCTCTGTGAGCTCGGTGTGCAGATCGGTTTTCTCCGTTTGCAAGCTCACTGTAGAGGCCTCGACAGTGACCTGCTCGGAAACGCTGCCGAGTTGCAATTTTGCGTCGGCATTGACGACAGTGTTGGCGCCAACCGTCAGATTTGTCTGAGTCAGAGGCTTGAAGCCGCTTGCGGTTACTTTGAGGTTGTAGTCGCCTGGCGGAACATCTGTGATTCTGTAGTAGCCATTGTCGTCGGCGTCCGCTTCACGCACAACGCCGGTGGCGCGGTTCGTGACAGTCACGTGAGACTTCGGCACGCCTGCGCCGCTTTGGTCGGTGATTGTGCCGCTAACCGACCCATACAACACCTGGGCGCTGGCGTCGTGAGCGTTCCCGAGCAGTAAGAAGCCGAGAGCAAAAAAACACAACAGCGAAATACGTGATTTGGTCTTCGACATCCCTCCGCCTCCTGGTTTCGATTCGATTGGGTCCCTGGCCAAACGAGTCTCGACTGAAAACACCTCTCCCTTGGCCGCTGCCACAGAAGGGCGATAGCAGTGCACCGCTGCAATTTTGGCTGAGTTGATGCCTGTCCGGTTAAAGTCCGGCTTGGGCAACCCTCGACTTAAAGAAAGCTCTCCTGGGCCCCGACATTGCGCGGAAACTAACAATGGAGGGAACCTTTTGTCAAGAAGTTTTTTTACTTTTTTGAACAAAGTTGGCGCAAAATGCGGAAGGCACGAGTGACTTAGTTATGTTTTGAGATTTATTTCACGTTCCACTTCGATGGCAAATACTCGAACGGAAAGCACCCAATGTATAGATTGAAGCATTGCAAGACGCAGCGTGAGCGAGACTTGCACGTAGTCGAGGCTCTGGTGCGGAGATTCGGGTCTCTCTCTCAAGTCGAGATCCACGAACTCACTCATTTGAGGCGCAGCACCATCTCCGGCCTTGCGCGAGACCTACTGAAGCAGGGAAGGCTGGTCGAGGCCGGTCGATCGGACAACTTGATGGGCAGGAAGCGGGTCCTTTTGCGCCTCAACGAGGAGCACGGTTTTTTCCTGGGAGTAGGATTCGACGACGAAAACGTGCTCGCGGCGGTGATGGATCTTCGTCCCAGAATTCACGCAATGGTGCGCGAAGCTACGCGGTTGGAAGGAGGCATGAGCGGCTTGGCGCATCAGCTCCTGACTTGCGCGCACGAAGCCGCGCAGCAGGCCGGTCTTAAGACAGAATTGCTTCTGGGAATCGGCGTCGCCGGCTCAGGCTTGGTGAACAGCCAGAGCGGCACAATGGTTATGTCGTCCACGATCGAGTCTTTCAAACACATGCCGCTTCGAAGCATCTTCGAAAAAGAGTTTTCCGTTCCCGTGCTGCTGACGAATTTCGCGACCGCGAAGGCGGTTGCAGAGAGAACGCTCGGCGCAGGCGCGATGGCCGACGACATGATTTACGTCGAGTACGGCAAGACCGGGATCGGCGCCGGGATTATCAGTGGCGGAAAGTTGCTCCACGGCGCCGGATACGCAGCGGGAGAGCTAGGCCACACGCACATCACTGAAGAGGGTCCGCCATGCAAGTGCGGCAGCTTCGGTTGTTTGGAGACGCTCGCCGGAGCGGCAGCCATCGAGGCGAGAATCCGCAAGGCCATCGCCGAAGGAAGCGGCTCTGAGGTGGTATCGCTGGCGGGCGGCGATCCCGGCGCGGTTTCCGGATGGATGGTGCTCAGGGCAGCGGAAATGGGCGACAAGACCTGCAGCGCTATTGTTGAGCAGGCGGCGAACTACTTAGGATTGGGCCTCGCCAACCTCGTAAATCTATTTAATCCTTCGGTGCTAGTTCTGGACCAGCGGCTGAAACTCGCGGGACAAGGTTTGCTAGAGCAAGTGATAAAGGTAGTAAAGAGGCAGGCCTTAAGCTATTCGACGGAAAATGTGAACATCCGGTTCGGGAACCTGGGTGCCGAAGCGAGCGTTCTGGGCGCCGGCTCGATCGCGCTCGAAAAATATTTTGAGATTCCGGCGCTCAAACCGCCAAGATTTCTGATCGAGTCCATTTCCGGCCCACCACATCGCAGTTCGCGTCCTGGAGCGCTCACCAGGGCGGTTTCAAACGTGCTGCCAGAGCTCCCCGTGTCTGGTCCGGCCCCGATTGAATCTTAGGTCTTGCCCTTGAGGATCCGGCCGGTCCCTTGTCGGATCGTCATGATTTGGTCCGCTTGAATTTTGTCCCACGATTCGATGGGGCCGTCGGGCCAATAAACAATCAGTTCATCAATCCTGGCCTGCTCTCCTAATCCAAAATGAACACGGACATCATTGGCGCTTAAGTAGCTCGAATCCGTGTGGACGCGCCGCATGAGTCTTCGTCCGTTTTGACGAACTTCGATCCTGGCACCGATTCCAAAGCGATTTCCGCCAGCTGCTTCCAGGCGAACCAGGAGCCAGTGATTGCGCTTGAGAAATCTGGTCTGGTTCAGCAACAGCCGCACAGGGCCATTGTTGTTGGCAATCACAATGTCGATGGCACCGTCGTTGTCGATATCCCCGAAAGCTGCTCCGCGGCTTACCTCGGAAATGGCAAGGGCAGGCCCAGCAACTCCGGTTACCTCGCGAAACTTTTTTCCGGAACCTTCGTTATGGAACAACTGATTGATCTGGTCGAACGGATACGGGCTCCCACGCAAGGACGCAATGCGGTTCACAGCACCGTTGGCTACAAACAGATCCAAATGACCGTCATTGTCATAGTCAAACCATTCCGTACCGAATCCGGTATAGGGCAAGGTCGCCTGCAGGAGTCCGAGTTCCACGGAGGCATCGTAGAAATTTCCTTGGCCATCGTTAACGTAGAGATTCGAACCCTCATGAGTCAAGTTGGTCTTGAAGATGTCCTCATCACCATCATTGTCAAAATCTGCAGCGGTTACACCCATGCCAGCTTGGGGCGCGCCCTCGACGTTGTAGGCAGTTCCCGACAATAGGCCTCTTTCCTTGAACGTACCGTTACGCTGATTGACCCACAGGTGAGCGGCAGCGCCGTCATTGGCGACGTATATGTCCGGCCACCCATCGCCATTGAAGTCAGCACAGACCACTCCGAGGCCGGGTCCGACGGCGGCGCCGATTCCGGCCCTTTCGGTGACATCTTCGAATGTGCCGTCGCCGCGGTTGCGGAAGAGGCGTGCCGGCACCGGCTGGTACATTTTCGGCGTGCAATAATCGCGCTCTCCCGTCGACAAGTAACAGCTCTTGTTGCCTTTCGGCGTGAAGTCCAGATAGTTTGCTACAAAAAGATCGAGACGCCCATCGCAATCATAATCAACCCAGGCAGCGCTTGCGCTCCAGCGGGGATCGTCGACGCCGGCCTGCGCCGTGACGTCTGTGAATGTGCCGTCACCGTTATTGTGGTAGAGCACGTTGTGTCCGAAGTTGGTTACGTAAAGATCCTGGAAGCCGTCATTATCGTAGTCCCCGACAGCGACTCCCATTCCGTAGCCGATGTGCCCGACTCCGGCTTTTTCGGTGACATCTACAAACTCCAGTTTTCCGGTCTCGCTCAATAGATTGCGGAAGAGGCGATTGCCGGGCTTCCAGCCTAGAGCAGGCGGAAACTTCGCAAGCCGAAGATCCTGAGTAGGGTCGAGCATCGTGCCCTGCACGAGATAAACGTCCAGGTCACCGTCGTTGTCGTAATCGAACAGAGCGACGCCGGCTCCCATGATTTCCGGCATGTAGTACTGGCCGCTTGCGCCGTTGAAATGATGAAACTTCAGGCCGACTTCTTCGGCAGCCTCGCGAAAAAGCGAAACCTGCGCAGGATGAGCGACGGCCGTACTCCACAGCGTGCTCAGACCTCCAGCAAGCCCCAACGACGAGAGCAGTTCCAAAAAATCGCGGCGACTGTAGATGTGCCTCTGTTTTTCTGCAAGGCGTCCGGCAGAGCCCCACTTCCGTTCTTTCACTGTGGAGTCCCCGGCGGGGTTTCTAGGATGCGAAGGTCGCGCTCGACGCTGTCAACCAGGCCGGACTGCCCGCGTGCTAAAGCTCCATCCCGTGCCTGGCGTATGTAACGCAAAGCATTCTGCCGGTCCCCGGAGCGCGCGAACGCCGCGCCCAGAGCGTAGATGTATCGCGGGGTGTTTTCATCCTCCGGCTCAATCGTCTTCTCGAGTTCCTCGATTCCTTCACGGTAGGCATGTTGATTGACCAGCACGCGGCCCAGATTGAAGTGTGCCTGTCGATCGTTAGGTTTGTTGTCGACAGCCTTGCGGTACTCGGCTGCGGCTTCCACCAGCTTGCCCTGCCGCTCCAAGAGGTACCCGATGTTGTTGTGGGCGGCAGCGTGAAAAGGGTCGATTTCGATGGCCTTCCGGAAAGCGTTCTCAGCCTGTTCAAATTTTTGAGCAGTAAGAAGCAGCACGCCGTAGTTGTAATGACTTTCCACGGAGCCTGGTTCGAGGCGGGCTGCAGCACGATAGTGTTCCTCTGCCTTTTCGAATTGACCCAGCCGCCCGTAGAGTTCGACTAGATTGATGTGCGCCTGAACCATGTGTGAATCAATTTCGAGGGCTTTCTCGTGTGCCGTCACGGACTCCTCTAGCCTTCCCTGCCGCTCGAGCTCGATGCCGATCTGCACTTGATTCGTGGCACTCAGATTGAGGGCCCGAACTTCATTTAGTAGCGCGTCATTCGACGGAGGAGCCCCATCCTTGTTTTTCTCGAAGAGGTGAACCTGTTCGCTAGCCTTCCCATCCTGCCCGAGCGAGCGATAGATCAACGCCAGAGCATAGTGCGCAGCACCGAAGTCTGGAAACAACGCGCACGCTTTACCGTAGGCATCGGCGGCCCCGGCGAAATCCCGGCGGGCGGTACGAACTCTTCCCAAACCGTAGTAGGCATCGGCAGTATCGGGGTGTTGCTTTACGATCGCACTGTAGAGTTCCTCGCTGGCATTCCAGTCAGCGGAGGCAAGCAGGCAGCTCGCGAGCCGTAATTGTGCCGGGACATAGTCGGGAGCGATCTGGAGCGCCCTGCGAAGCGTGGCAACAGCGTCGTCACAATGCCCGCCGTCGCTCTCGATCGCGGCGAGGTAATAGACCCACCTAAAGGTCGCGGGCGCGAGCCGAACGGCACGCCGATAGCAAACCTCCGCCTCTTGGAGAAGGCCGTACGTGTGGAGGATCATGCCTAGCCGCCCGTTTGCGGTGGCGTCGTCCGGGTGAGCGCGGACGTCAGCATACGCCTCTTGAATCTGGCCTCGGATGCCGGAAGAGAAATCGTCCAGAACCAGGGGAGGCAGGTCGGGAATAGCTGGCGCGTTTTGAGCTCGCGCGCAGCACGCGGCGAGAATCAGCGTTTGGATCAACCATAACGCTTTCCTCATTCCTTTTTCTCCACTCGATTGCGATGCTAGCATCGCTTGAAAACTCAGGTCAATCTTGTCGGAGAACAGCGAGCTCCTTCGAGAATAACTTTTGACAACAGACCTCATCCAACCTGTATACGTCGCGCAAACGCTCTGCGAGGCAGCGTTGTCACCCGGACCGCCAAGACAGCTGGCGCATCCCACAGCAGCATGAAGTTCGCTGTCCGGCACGGGGGGCGGGCGACTTCGTCAGAACCAATTTCAGGTGAAAGCCGAATCTTTAAGATCACGCAAAAGAAGATTGTCTCGGTTTGGGTCATACGACTGAAACCCCCGCGTTCCAGATACGTTCCAGTTAGGCGCAATTTCTGCGTTTTCTGCGTTTTGGGCGTCTCGAAAAATCAATAAGTTGCGTGTTTTTCAATACCGCTGAATATTCCGACTCCCCGCCTACACGATTCACTCCCCAACGAGTTTTCCTCGTATAACCGTGACTGAGGCCCTCGGCAAGGCAAATACTCCGTCCTTCGGAGCGGCGACCGAGAACCTGGCTTCTGGTCCGTCAGGATCAGCCGTACCACCGTTGACATTTGAATGCCACTGATACTGTTCACTTCCAAATGTAACCACGCTTACTCGCCCTGTAAAATGCCTAGTCTCCTTTTCACCTTCAAAAACGATGTGCACAGAGTGTGGATTTAGTTGGTCCTTATTGACCAGCAGCAACGACCATTCTCCGTCTGGGCGCAACACGGCGTAAGAGGTCACAAGCGTATGTCCTGCGCCATCTTGCACGTCGCTGGTGCTTGGAAATACTTTGTGGTCGCCGTTGCCTGGTTGTACCCACTCTTGTGTGATCATTTTCCCAGCGAAGTATTGCGATGTTGGCTGCTGCAGCTCGTAGTCCTTCGTCGTCGTGAACATGCTGAAAGTACCTGGCGACGTATTGTGGCAGCCCAGGGATTGTCCCAGGGGAATATAGTGGAAGTAATAGACCGCGTTTCCTCCGGCTTCAAAGAACGCTCCGACGAAGTCCGCCCACCAAAGCGCCGCGAAAATGTCCACAAAAGATTCGTCGGAGCCTGCGGCTATGTTGGTTTCGGTGATGAACATAGGAACGCCCGGAGGGAGTCCGTCTTCCCGCCAGACCTGAAGAATATGACGCGTGAGATTTGCCTCATCGTAAAGATCGCTCCACTGCAGTTTGCAGGGCTCGAAAGGATAGTGCTCGAAGGAAATAAATGAGAGATCGTTGAGGCGATTGTGCTCTCTTAAATAGTCGAAAAATCGTCCCATCCATGACGTCCTTCCACGAGCGTCAGGCCACACCTCGATGTCTTTATTCACGCCTTCGAAAATCGGTCCGCCCAACTTCAAGCTGGGATCAACTTTGTGCAGCGCGGTCGCCCATTGAAGGTACAACGCTCCGTAGTCCTCCGGCAGAGTGTGTTTGCCATCGGGCTCCTCTCCCATTTCGATATACGAGATTGGATAGCCTCTCGCTTTGAGGTACTTCAGCTGGGCCACGGAATTCTCAGGCGTCTCGTACAACATGGCGACCGGAATCATTGCCGGTAGCCCACGGGTGATACCACTGGTATAGAAAAGATCAAAGCCGACCTGGTCAGCGCGATCGTTGATGACCGAGTTTTCGTGCCATGGATCGACAGAGGAACAGAA
>WNGQ01004204.1_pt1 | contig 26457 bp, 24 predicted proteins | sample 5407661 | NCBI WGS metagenome assembly WNGQ01 (sample SAMN13153382, study PRJNA577476) | soil metagenome | isolation source: 60 cm soil or saprolite under Garry oak tree replicate 2 | place: USA:California | collected 2016-06-15 | reverse complement strand
TCATGCGCCCATTTGCCGAAGGGAGCCTTATGCGGCATATACCTTCTGAGGACGACTTAAAACCGCTCAAACCGTTTGGAGTGACTACGTGGGGTCAGGCTCTTCTCAAATGGATTCTCAGTGACACTCGCTGCCATGTGACGATCCCAGCTACCACGCATGCTAACCGCGTAGCTGAAAATGCTGCAGCTGGAGATCCTCCCTGGTTTGGCTCCCAGGAGCGGGAGTATGTCGCGCGCCTGGCGAAACACTAGCCGGTAACCTTTTTATTGCTTGCGTGCTGTGACACGCTTCTCCTGCTCTGCTTGAGCAAGGAGAGCGTGTACTTCTTCGTCTGTTGTTTGCGAGAAGTCCTCGTACCAATAGCCAACGCCGTAGAAGAGTTCCGGTGTTTTAGCGCAAATGATCTCGTCCACCTGTGTGCTAAGCTCTTCACACGTTTGAGGAGCAGCTACCGGAACGGCAACGACGATACGGGCGGGATGTTGCTGTTGCAATGCTTTTATAGCAGCACGCATAGTTGCACCGGTGGCCAGGCCATCGTCTATGAGGATGACCGTGCAATCGCGTACGTCTGGTGGGGGACGGCCATCCCGGTAAAGGTGTTCACGCCGTTCGAGTTCCTGCCGTTCTTTTGTTGCGACCTCCTCTATCACTCTGTCGGGGATATGCAGCATTTGCACGACATCTTCATTGAGTACGCATACACCTCCCGTCGCGATAGCTCCCATAGCCAGTTCTTCGTGACCGGGTAGGCCCAGTTTGCGCACGAGAAAGACATCTAGCGGGGCGTGGAGTGCCTTTGCCACTTGATAAGCAACGGGGACTCCGCCGCGAGGGAGTGCAAGCACAAGAACATCGCTGCGTTTAGCATAAGCCACAAGCTGCGTGGCGAGGACACGTCCCGCATCGCTTCGATCTCGATAAAGTGTCACCTTCTTTCTCCTCTCAGCTTCTCTTTTCAAATAAGTATATCTTGCAATCAAGATGCGAGGTAGCGTGTGAACCATTGGCTTGCCAGCTGCGCAACCTGCTCCAGGGCGCCGGGTTCTTCAAAAAGGTGTGTTGCACCAGGAATGATCTCGATCTGTTTTTCACCTTTTAGTAAAGAGAGGGCCATACGGTTCAATTCAATTACCTGAGTATCCTTTGAGCCGACTATAAGAAGAGTTGGGGCCTGAACTGCGGTAAGGGATGAACCGGCGAGATCGGGCCGACCACCGCGTGAGACGACTGCCCCAACGGCAAGGGGGTGTTCAGCTGCTGCCACTAAAGCGGCCGCGGCACCGGTGCTGGCTCCGAAGTAGCCAATCTTGAGGTTTGCTGTGGCCGGGTTCACGGTGAGCCAGTTCGTTGCACCCTTGACCCGCTGGCTGAGCAAATCTATGTTAAAGCGTAAGTGGCCTGTTTGCCAGTCTTGTTCCTCTTCACCAGCGGTGAGCAGGTCGATCAAGAGGGTGGCAAATCCAGCTTTGTGCAATACCTGGGCAACAAATCGATTACGAGGGCTATGACGGCTGCTGCCGCTGCCGTGTGCGAAAAGAACTACTCCACGAGGATTTTCAGGTATATTGAGATTGCCTTCAAGCGTGATATTGTTTCCAACCTGCACCTGATATGCGTGCATGTCTTTTTCTCCCTGGAAATTCTTGTTAAAAGGTTTCGCAGTAGCTACCACATGTACGTTTGCAGGCGAGAAAAAGTGTCACTGTCGGGATTTGAAGCGGGCTGGTTGTTTGAACAATCATTTCTTTCAAATTTTCTCTTCCTTCCATCCTTTCACAGAACGCTCCTGCCTAGGATCCTGAAATACTCAGAGAAGCAGAAACACCGTCACTCTCTACGACAAGGATCGCCTGCTGCATGCTGCTTCTCCTCTAGTGAAGTGGAGCAACAGGAAGTGAGCCATCCTTATTCCTGGGCCCCTTCAGGTTGCATCCTGGCCTCGCCCTCGACCATGAAGAGGATGCGTTCACAGATGTTGGTGGCATGATCGCCCACTCGTTCGAGTTTGTGGGCAATCCAGAGCAGGTAGGTAGCACGCTGCAAGATGAAGGTGTCATGCTGAAGGGCCGGGATGGCTCGTGCTCCTGCAAGCATGGTCATCAAGTCATGACGCACCAGGTGATAGCGGACATCGACAACATCATCCTCTTCCCAGATGTAGCGTGCAGCATTGACATCACGGTCCGCAAAGGCCTTCATGGTCCCCTGCAGGACTCGCCGCGCCTCCTGGCCCAGATCAAGGATACCGCGCACGATGGATGCTTCTGTGACCTGTCCATCCTCACCCCTGGGAGTGGGCTCGACCGCATCACCCAGGCTTCTCGCGATCGTCACTTGAGCTGTGTTGCTGCGCAGGGGGGACAGACGGAGGAGAATCTGGGCAATCCCCTCCGCGCCATCGCCTGTGCGCTCAAGATCACCTGCAATTGATAACGCCGAAGTCAGGTAGCGCAGGTCGCGGCCACCAAGCGGTTGTTGGAGGGTTAAGAGGCGAATGCTGTGTTCTTCAACGGCGACCCGCAGGCTGTCGATGAGGACATCGCCTTCAATCACTCTACCCGCCTGGGCGAGGTCGCCAGTTTCTAGAGCCTGCAGGGCTTTTTCCAGGGCGTCAACGACCAGGGAACCTAGCTGGATGATCTGGCCATCTAGTTCTTGCAGTTCTGTATCCAGGATTTTTCGTGGCATCTCAGATTTCTCCTTCTCTCTTTTAGCAGGTGTTTCACTCCAGAGCTGTCCCTCCCTTTTCATCACTCCTAGCGGAAGCAGTAGCCTACCCCCCGGACTGTCTGAATCAGTTGCGGGTTGGTCGGGTCCTCCTCCAGCTTTTCACGCAGCCACCGCACATGGACATCTACGGTGCGGGTATCTCCGGTGTAGTCGTAGCCCCAGACGTTCGTCAGCAATTGATCGCGCGTCAAGACGGTACCACGGTTACGGATAAGGTAGGTCAGCAACTCGAACTGCTTGGGCTGGAGTTCCACCTCCTGGCCCCGGCAGTAGACACGACGCCCGGCCAGGTCAATAGTCAGCGGGCCGGCCGCCAGTTGGCGATTGGGTCGTGGAACCTCGCTGCTCGTCTGGGTAGGATGTTCTTCTTGAACGGGAGCATAGTCGGCACGGCGCAGCAGTGCACGCACCCGTGCCAACAATTCGCGCCGGCCAAAGGGTTTGGTTATATAATCATCGGCTCCGACCTCCAGACCGACGACTTTGTCGATCTCGTCGCCTCTGGCGGTCAGCATCACGATGGGCGTGGTGGCCGTGTTACTTTCCCGGCGCAACTGGCGGCATACCTCTAAGCCATCCATTCCTGGCAGCATCAAATCGAGGATCACCAGGTCTGGAGTCTCACGCTGGGTCGCTTGCAGAGCACTGGCACCATCTGCCATTGTAGTAACCTGGTAGCCAGCCTGTTCGAGGTTATATGCAATCATCTCTACCAGTACGGCCTCGTCGTCCACCACGAGAATTTTACGTCCCACGTCGCCCTCCAGCCCTTTGTATGTTAACCAAAACGTCCACTGATGTAATCCTCGGTCTCTTTCACTTTCGAATGCTTAAAGATATCAACGGTCGGCCCGTATTCAACGAGCTTGCCAGAGAGGAAAAAGCCGGTGAATTGTGAGACACGCGCGGCCTCTTGCATGTTGTGTGTCACGATGACAATGGTATAGTTCTCACTCAACTGGGTAATCAGTTCCTCAATCTTCAACGTCGCTATAGGATCAAGCGCCGAACACGGCTCGTCCATTAACAACACTTCGGGCTTCACCGCCAGCGCACGCGCTATGCACAGGCGCTGTTGCTGTCCACCCGAGAGTCCCTGGGCCGGCGCTTTGAGGCGGTCTTTGACCTCGTCCCAAAGGACGGCTCTGCGCAGGCTCTCCTCGACCGTCTCGGTGATGGAGTGCCCAGACTTTCTTTGGACCCGTAAGCCATAGGCGACGTTGTCAAAGATCGATGAGGGGAACGGATTGGGGCGCTGGAACACCATGCCCACGCGCTGGCGCAGGCGGATCACATCGATCCCTGTCCCATAGATATTGTCCCCGTCCATGATCGCCTCTCCCTCAACGCGGGTGCCGGGAATGAGGTCGTTCATGCGGTTGAGTGTGCGCAGGAAGGTTGTTTTGCCACATCCCGATGGCCCGATGAGCGCCGTGACCTGGCGTTCACGGATGGGCAACGTGACGTTGGAGAGCGCCTGCTTTGAACCGTAGTAGAAATTGACGTGCCGGACATCTAGTTTGACTCCCGCTTCTGGCTTCACCTCTCGGGCCTTTTCACTGACCTCGATTTGCGGTATGTTCGAAACAACTATCACTTCCTCCCCGGCAATCTCTACCTTGGCCGGTTGATTGGTACCGTTGACATTGGCCTCCATCACGGCTGGGTCTCCTTTCTTTTTCCCCGTGCCCTCCTGCACCCTTAGACCAGCGGATATTCTTTATGGAGCGGAATAGAGGCATCGACAATCAGGCGATCAGCAAGCACCACCAGCCGTATATAGCGGCCTGCCAGCGCCTTGCTGATGAAGTATGGGCGGCCTTCATAAGAGATGTGACCACTCCGCGCCACTTTACGAGAGAAGATACTGGCACCTTCGGGAAGTGTCATACCTGTGCTTCCGTGTGCATCTGCTGACATATTCATGATACTCTTTTCCTCGATTCTGCGGAAATGCTCGCTGCTCCTGGACGTCTCTCCTAGCTAAAGCGCCCGCTCACGTAGTCCTCGGTTTCCTTCTTTTGCGGGTGGGAGAAGAACTGTCGCGTCTCCCCTTCCTCGATCACCCGTCCGTGCAGAAAGAAGACCGTTTTCTCGGCCACACGCCCGGCCTGCTGCATATTATGTGTCACGATGACGACCGTGTAGGATCCTTTGAGCTGTCGAATGAGCTCTTCCACCTCAAAGGTCGAGATGGGGTCGAGCGCCGAAGCCGGTTCGTCCATGAGCAGGATCTGTGGCTCAATGGCCAGCGCACGTGCAATGCAGAGCCGCTGTTGCTGGCCGCCCGATAACTCGGCGGAGGATGTATTCAGCCGATCTTTCACCTCGTTCCAGAGCGCCGCCCGGTTGAGGCTGCGCTCCACGATCTCCTGCAAGGCCTTTCCACGTGCCAATCCGTTGATGCGAGCGCCGATCGCCACATTGTCCCAGATGCTGAGCGTCGGAATGGGATTGGGCTGCTGGAAGACCATGCCGATGTGCCGCCGCACATACATCGGCTGAATGGAGCGCGCGTAAATATTGATGCCATCGACCAGCACCGACCCTTCGGCTCGGGCCCCCGGTATCTCCTCGTGCATGCGATTGAGGCAGCGGACAAAGGTCGATTTGCCACAGCCAGAAGGGCCAATGAGAGCGGTGACGCTGAGTGGCTCGAACGAGAGATTCACATCGTAGAGTGCCTGCGTGCGGCCGTACCAGGCGTTCAGGTGTTGAACTTCTAAAGACACCTCTTCCTCCTTTTTCCCTGTATGGCCCCATGCGGGCCTGTTTGATTCGTACCGGCGCTGGGACGTTTCTCACACACGGCTTTTGAATCCTCCCGTTGCCCAGCGTACCGCAAAAGAGGCGAGAACTATCAGGAGTATCAAGATCACTGCGCCCGCGTACGCCTGATTGACCTGCGCCTGGTAGGGGCTTTCCGTGAACACGAAGATGCGCAGCGGAAGCGCGTCCATCGGCTGTGTCACGTCCGTGTTGAAGAAATTCGTGCCGAAGGCCGTCATGAGGAGCGGAGCCGTCTCGCCGGCAACGCGCGCCATGGCCAGCACCACGCCGGTAATGATGCCGTTGATGCTCGCAGGAAGAACCACCCGCAGAATCGTCCGAGCCTCGGTCGCCCCGAGTGCCAGCGAGGCCTCGCGCAGTTCTTTGGGCACTAAGCGCAGGACCTCTTCCGACGTCGTGGCGACAATGGGAATCATGATGATGCCGAGCGCGACGCCACCGGCCAGTCCCGAAAAGGACTGCTGGGGCACGACGATAAAGACCCAGGCGAACAGGCCGAAGATGATAGTCGGGATCCCGGTGAGCACGGCGACCAGGAAGCGCACGCCATTGGCGAGGACCCCCCTCCCAAATTCGGAGAGGTAAATGCCTGTGAACACGCCCAGGGGAACGCCTAAGAGGGCCGCCAGGCCAACCAGGATGAGCGATCCCTGAATCGCCTCTGCTACACCGCCACCAGGCTCCCCATTGGGTGTGGGAGTCTTTGTTAAGAAGTCCAGATTGATGTACGGAATGCCCTGGCGCAACACATAGAACAGGAGATAGAGTAGGACAATCACGGCAAACGCTATTGCCATTCCAGTAAACAGGACCGCCACGATATTACCGACCCGCCTGCGCAACTCGTGAGCAGAGCGCGGCGGCTGGAAGGGATGAGCGACCGGCATTTTTTCTTGTTGAGCAACGCTCCTCATGCAACCGTTCCTTTCGTATGCACTTGACTCAATCGTCCCATTCTGGCGATGAGCAGGCGGGCCAGGACATTCGTGATGAGGGTGATGATAAAGATAATCAAACCTGCCTCCAGGAGCGAAGAGATGAAGAGCCCCGGCGTGGCCTCGCCGAAGGTGTTGGCGATCAAGCTCGAAAGCGTATAACCGGTATCGAAGAGATGCAAACTGGGCTGCGACGCCTGATTGCCGATGACCAGGGTGACCGCCATCGTTTCACCGAGAGCCCGACCGAGCGCCAGGATGATTCCACCCATGATGCCGACGCGCGCGAACGGCAACACGGCATGGCGAATCACTTCCCAGCGGGTCGCTCCCAGGGCCAGCAGCGCCTCGCGCTGGGATCGAGGCACGGTGAGCATGATCTCGCGTGACACGCTGATGATGAGCGGCAGCACCATAATCACCAGGATCATCCCTGCGGCCAGGAGGCCCAGCCCATGATACGGGCCCTGGAAGAACGGCAAAAACCCGAGGTACCGTTGGAGCCACGGCTCCCCCGTGTGTTGTAACCACGGAGCCAGAAGCAGAAAGCCCCACATACCATAGATGATACTGGGAACGGCTGCCAGCAGTTCCGCGATAAACGCCACAGGTATCCGGAGCGGCCGCGGGCAGAAGTCGACCAGGAAAATCGCGGCTCCCACACCAAGAGGTATGGCAAAGATGAGCGCGAAGGCCGAGGTGACGAGCGTCCCGTAGATAGCAGGCGCGACCCCAAACACGTTGTGGACGGGATCGAACGCCTGGTTGGTCAGAAAGCTGAAGCCGAACGCCTGAATCGTCGGGAGCGAGCCACTGACCAGTACCCAGGTGACCCCGATGATGATCATGATGACCACGAGGACAAAAAACAGGGTCAATCCACGGAAGAGCACGTCACTGAGCCTGCGTCTCTCTCCAAAGATCCTGACCGTCCCCTTTGTCACCGATAGGCTATGTTGCATAAAGCGACACCACTTTCACACTGCTGCACCACCAAAACGATCCATCTTCACCCTCTCGTTCAGGCAGTCACTTTTCTTCTCGCTCCGGTGCAGCATGCGAAGAAGAGAAAGATGGACTGCTGCGGGTCCGGAGTAGGAGGAGAAGGCTGTCCTCTCGTTCCCTACTCCGGTTGTGAGGTCAGCTTCCAGTATAGCACGGAGAGCTTCCGCAGGTCATAGCTTTAACCTGAGCCTCGCTCTTGGTGACGATTGCACTGGGCAGCGGCACATAGTTCAACGGCGCTGAGTACTGCTGACCATCATGGATCATCCACCACAGCATGTTCGCAATGGCCTTTCCTTTGTCGGCATTGGTCTGATTTTTGTAGACAACAACCCATGAGAAGCCCGAAATGGGATAGGAACCCTCGCCTGGCGCATTGACGATAAAGAAGCGCAGGTCAGGTGGAATGTTGGTCACATTGGCTGCATCTGCCTTCGCTCCATCAAGCGATGGCAGAACAGGTTTACCAGCCGAATTTACCACGGCAGCATAGGAGAGATTGTTGGAGAGCACATACGCCAGCTCAACGTAGCCGATGGATCCTGCAGTGCTTTTGACAGCTGCAGCGACTCCCGCATTGCCTTTGCCGCCGACACCTGTCGGCCATTTCACCGTTGTCCCTGCGCCCACCTTCGACGCCCAGTCGGGACTAACGGCTGCAAGATAGTGCGTAAAGATACCGGTTGTGCCACTGCCGTCGGAGCGATGCACAGGAGTAATGGTTTGATGAGGTAGTGTCGCTCCCGGATTCGCAGCCTTGATCTTAGGATCGTCCCACGTGTTGATAGTGTTAAGGAAGATGCCTGAGATGATGTCCCCTGTCAAATTGAGATGCCCAGAGACGCCAGACAGATTATAGGACATGGCTACTGCTCCAAGGGTTACGGGGATGTGGAGAATAGGTCCACTCGTACTCTTGGCAAGCTGCGCGTCGGTCAGGGGGGTGTCCGTCGCACCAAAGTCAACGATATGATTGAGTAAGTCATTAATGCCCGCGCCGCTGCCAACGGACTGGTAATTGACGTTGGCTCCGCACTTCACACTCGGGTACACTGAGAACATCTTTGAGAAGAGCGGGTTGTCAAAGGTTGACCCCGCGCCTGTAAGCGCCTTCGTCGAAGGACAGGACGGTCCAGAACTCGTGCCAGACGAGCCACTGGAGCTCCCGCCACAAGCGGCCAGGATCAATACGAGACCGAGTACTGCCGCTGCTCCCAGGCGGGTCAACAGAGGCTGCCGCTGTCGGGTATGGGACGCCGGTTGAAATACCATGATACCTTCCTCGCTTTCCTACGAGATAACAATATTCATATCTATGAATGCTAACAGAGTAAATTTTACTGTCGCATCTCTACCGTACCACCCACTTGTTAACTATGCTTTAAGGATACGTTAAGGGAATGTTAAATTTTTCCCTTTGGATAGACCATGTGGGTGGGACACAGGTGAGTAAGAGCGATACAGCTCAATAGTAACGAATATATGGTTTTTATTACACAAACATTTCTTGTTTTTTTCCCAAAACTTTGTTATACTGCTTGCATATTAGTGTATAAAGGACACTTTCTCTTTAGATACATAAAAGTGCCAAATGTAGACCCTTCTACCAGAAAAGGAGATGACGATAATGGCTCAACAAGCTACCGCACCTGCACTGTTTGATGTGCAAGATGCTTTTAAGGGGGCATACGCGCCTCGTATCCAGGCCTTTATAGAGGCAGGCCAACAAGCAGGGCTCACTGCATCAGAGAACGACAGTGAAAAAATTGCCGTTATATTGGTAGACTACCAGCACGATTTCGTTGACCCTACCGGAACGCTCTATGTTCCTGGTTCGCAGCAAGACGTAGCGCGCTTTCTAACATGGTTCTACGCCAATGCACATAGGATTACCTCTATTTATGCGTCATTGGATACCCATCTGCCCTTCCAGATTTTTTATAGCTCGTGGTGGGAGAACCCTCAAACAGGAGAGCGCCCGCAACCGTTCACACCCATTACGCTAGATGATGTAACGAGCAAGAGATGGGTGCCTGCGCTTCAACCTGACTGGTCTGTGCAATATGTGCACCAGCTTCAAGAACAGGCCAAGAAGGAACTGATGATCTGGCCGTACCATACGATGGAGGGGACACTTGGTCATATGCTGGTGGCTCCAATCAGCGAGGCCATAGCCTGGCACAGTGCGGCCAGGCATACCCAACCAACTTACATCGTCAAGGGACGAACCGTTCGTACAGAGTATTATGGCATTTTTGGTGCGGAAGTGCCTGATCCCGAAGTTCCTGAAAGTGGCTTAAATGTGGGGCTTCTCGATGCAGTCATGAAGTACGATAAAGTTTATGTTGCCGGCGAGGCAAAATCGCACTGCGTACTGGAGACCGAACGACAAGTGGTGGGTTACTTTGGGCATCAACCCGAGCTGTTGAAGAAGTTACTTTTTCTCAAGGATTGTACAAGTTCTGTACAGCATCCCACCATCGACTTTGATGCTCTGGCCGAGTCTGAACTGGCCAGGATGGAGCAACAGGGTGTCCAACTGGTTCTGAGTACTGACCCCATCAGCTATACGTAAATTTAAATATTTTTAGCTTGCTCATTCTAAGCAACTATGTTAAACTATGACTGGTTGGAGTACTCTAGATGAGTAAAATTTGTGTAAAACTCTATTCGAGGTGTGTTTTTCTGTGAATTACGAGCCTGATGAGCAATTGGAGTTGCTCAATCTATTGTATCCAGGGGAGCCATCTAATCAGCTTAAGCACGATAATGAGCGAGAGGGCAACTTCCAGCCTTCAAGTATAGTAGAGCAGAAATTTCAGAACTCTAAGAGTCAAGCAAGCTCATCCGACATCGAGACCCGCCCCGACCCGGGACGTGAGCAGCGTAAAGGGACCCCTGAAGTCATCTTTGGTGAGTCGAAAGATGTCGCCCAGATCATTGTAATGGCACAAGGACTGCTGAAAGGATCGGGAAGAGCAATTATCAGCAGGGTGCGACCGGAGGCTATTGCACCACTTCAGGAGGCTTTTCAAGTATACACTGTTTCCGTTCGTGAAGCGGCTCGAGCAGTTGTGATCTATAGGCCTGACTACGTACGGCGACGTACAGGAGGGCTTGTAGGCGTTATCAGCGCTGGCACGTCCGATATTCCGGTAGCCGCGGAAGCGGCGCTCATAGCGGAAGAAATGGGTTGTCAGGTGACCTGTATCTATGATGTAGGAGTAGCAGGGTTACATCGCCTGGTAGAGCCTTTGCGTGACCTTCTCTCCAATGGAGTAGATGCGATCGTCGTGGCAGCAGGCATGGATGGGGCGCTGCCATCAGTAGTGGCAGGGTTGGTTCCTGTTCCTGTTATTGGTTTACCGACGTCGATAGGCTACGGACTAGGCGGCAAAGGGATTGCCGCATTGCTTTCGATGTTGCAAACGTGTGCGCCAGGTCTCTCTGTGGTCAATATCGATAACGGTGTTGGCGCAGGTACTACAGCGGCGCTGATTGCCAATCGGGTGGCGCAGGCGCGAGAGCATCAGTTGCAGTAGGGAAGCAGCGAGATGTTCTGTATTGGAGGAATGTCTCACCGCATTGTAAGTTGGGTAAATGTGGAAGTACGAGTTTTAGAGAGGCGGGACTTTCTATGGCAAACAACAAACGTGGACCAGAACCGGGATCGCAAAAGGCAAAGCATGGTGGTCAGGCTGTACGTGAGAAGTATGGTGCTGAATTTTACTCCAAGATTGGCAAGAAGGGTGGCGAGACTGTCAAAGAGAAACGAGGGCCACAGTTCTACGCTGAAATTGGCAAGAAGGGTGGCGAGTCGACGAAACGCCATCAAGGGTCGGAGTTTTATTCTAAGATCGGCAAAAAGGGTGGGGAACACGGTCGTGCCGCTGCTGAAAAGGAGTAAAGCGATATAAAAAGAACAAGCCCGAACATTTAGCTTCACTGAATGTTCGGGCTTGTTCTTTTTATATCGCTTGGGACCACTCATATTTGCTTTCAGTCAAACTTCTTCATGAAAGGAGGTACGTCTATAGCCTCCTCCTCCTCTTCTTCCTCGCCCATTTGACGACCTCTGCGCGTGTCTTGACGGCGTCCCATGCTACGGATGCCACGTAAATCATTGAGGCTGCGCTGTTGACGTCCAGGTGGGCCTGGCGGGCGCACAACAGGCGGCACAACTGGAGCCTGTGCTGGCGCCAGGGCTTGGGACCTGGCGGGCGACTGTACATCATAAACAGGAGATTGTTGAGGTACTGGTCTGGGTGTTCCAGGTGATAGTGGCGCAGCCGGAACTGGGCGAATCGCTGCTGGCTGCGCTTGATGCAGCTGGAGGGACGGTATACGCAGGGTACTGCGCTCTTCCATGCCAGCAGCTATCAAGGTTACACGGATGGTATCTTGCAAGGTCGGATCGACGACCGCGCCAAAGGTAATATCGGCAGTGTTATCTATGGCCTGTCCAATTCTTTCGGCGACCTCGTTGACTTCAAAGAGCGTCATATCGTCGCCGCCACTGATATTGAAGAGCACGCGACTGGCACCACGGATACTCACATTGAGAAAACCACCCGCAACGGCCTCCTCCGCTGCACGCTGGGCACGGTTGCGCCCCTGCCCTTGCCCGATACTCATCAGGGCTGTTCCTGCTTTATGGAGGACGCTGCGTACATCGGCGAAGTCCACGTTAACCATACCGGGTACAGTGATTACCTCGGCGATGCCCTGCACTCCGTGGCGCAATACATCGTCAGCAAGCTTAAATGCCTCGGCAAGACTACGATCGCGTCCTGTAGTGGCCAGCAGGCGATCATTGGGAACAGTGATCAGAGCGTCAATCTCTGAAGCAAGTTCTGCTAAACCTTCTTCAGCGATACGCCGCCGCCGCGATCCTTCAAAGGTAAATGGAAGGGTAACAATACCGATGGTAAGGGCGCCTAATTTCCTGGCAATGGAGGCGATAACGGGAGCCGCGCCAGTACCCGTCCCCCCACCCATACCAGCGGCGATGAACACCAGGTCTGCTTCACCGAGGGCGGCGCGAATCTCTGCGACGCTCTCGGTTGCCGCACGCATACCTGTGGCAGCGTTACCGCCCGCACCAAGGCCTTTGGTATAATGCTGACCCAGGCAGATACAATTAGGAGAGCTTGAGAGGTCAAGCACTTGCGCATCGGTGTTCATTGCGATGAAACGGACTCCACGCACCCCCATGCTAATCATGCGATTGACGGCATTCATGCCGCCGCCACCCACGCCAGCAACCACGATATCAACATGGAGAGGAGTCTGCTCTGGTATCGCAAAAGGGGCTTGGGGAGAAGTATCATCATCTTCTGTGTTTCGCTGGTCCCAGGCTGACCGGACTGGCTCATTCTGCTGCTGCATATCCACTACCTCCACCTCATGCCGAAGTACGGCCCACTGGTCTTCATGCTCTTCGCACACATCTGGTTTGGCAGCAGTTTTCTCTACCCAGGGCTGTGGGGTTACCTCGTGTTGGAATGGATTGTCGTGCGGCTTTGATTGCATGCGAACCCCCATTTCATCTGGTTCTTCCCACTTTACTCAATGGAGCAGTTTCGCAAATTGAAATCTACTGCAATGAGCAGATGTGTACGGCTATTAGACGGATTTTACTCGCATTGTAACAAGAGTGTCAAGTCTGCTTACGCACTCAATATTAACTACGGTTACTCTTTCTTCAGAGAGTTGCCAGTTTTAGCTGCTTTTTTCTCCCTCTGCATCTCTTTCTTTTGTTTATTTGACTTGGGCGGGGCCTTCTGCACTTTTTTTTGTTCTTTATTCGCCATGATGAATACCTCCATGAAATAGGGCCGGGGTGGGCCAGTCTCTAGCTAACCAACTAACTGAACATGTCTATTGTACCAAATTCATGTAAAAAGAGGTAGTATCAATGGTACTGTTTTTGTTGGTAGAGTTGCTGTTCTTCAGAAGTTGCCAGCGCGTGAGTTATCATACGTATCACGCCGCCAATGTCCATTGGCTTGCGGAGTGGATGAATGCCTCGACGCTGTAGCTCTGTAAAAGGTAATGTTGCGCTCATCATAATGGCTGGCACCCCGCTGGTCTCTTCCTTCTGCTGAAGACGGTCATACAACTCTACCCCATTGAGGCCTGGCAGCCGATAGTCTAACAACAAAAGGCAAGGATGAATTTGCGGGGCTTTTTCCAGGGCCTGAAGGCCATTTGTTATGACAGCCGTATTATACGGAGTCTCTTCTTCGATCAATCGCTGAAGAAATTTGCCAATATCGGCATCATCTTCAACAATAAGGATCGTGGCGCTACATGGAATCTGTGCAGCGGGTGGAATAACCTCCACCGTCATGATTTACTCCTTCCTGTCTGCAATAGATGAGTTAGAAGATTACAAGCAATACTATACTGTAATGTAACGGACGTCAAGACAAATCGGTTACACATAAGGGATGTAATAATGTGAAAACAATGTTAAAGCGCTCCTGGTTACCTGTCCCTCGGACAAAATGCTAGATTTTCAGGTCGATACTCCTCTTTATGAAAGTCATGTCCTGGGCAAACAGAACCAGGCTGGCTCCTCATTCTGGTGATATATCCAACCATTTACCCTGGTCAGATAATGGAGCGTACGCTGCAAAGCTGTCTAACAGATCAGCGGGCGATGTGCTGTTCAGGAGAATATGTGCATGGTTTGGAAGCTGTGCCCATGTTGTGATCTCAAAGAGCTCATCGAAGGTGCCAAAGCCGCCAGGAAGGGCGATGAAGCCATCGGAGAGATCGGCCATGAGAGCTTTGCGTTCGTGCATACTGCCTACTTCGTGCAGGGTAGTCAAGTGCTCATGAGCGACTTCACGACGAAACAGGGCACGCGGTATGACGCCAATGACCTCGCCGCCACCGGCCAGTACAGTATCGGCAATGACCCCCATCAGTCCGACGCTGGCTCCTCCGTAAACCAGCCCGAGGCCGCGTGCGATGAGCTCTTGCCCTAAATCGCGCGCTGCCTGCTGATACTCCTTGCGTTTGCCCGTGTTTGAGCCTGAGAAGACACAGATGCGGTGCATGGAAAAGGCCTTTCATTTATAATCTCCAAAGCTGCTGTGCAGAGACAATTATGTTCTGTACCATACAATAATATCCTGAACCAAGCAATAATGTTTTGAACTTCATGAATACTTACAGCAGTAAGCGACTCAAAGTGGCCTCCCGACATTCCCCCCGTTTTCCCCTTGGGCAAAAGAGGCGGAAGCATATCCAAGAAGCTTTGGTGAAGGAAACAGTTTTGAACGACGAGGTGGAAGGGTCTGAACAAAGAGGGGTGCTCTCTGTTGGAAGAGATGTCTGGTATACCACCATTTTCTGGACTGAGCTGTATCAATCTAAGAATGATCATTTTTGCCCAAGGAGTGTTCACAACGGATCGTTATCACGCAGGTGTAATGTGGGAACGGAGAAACCTCTTCACAACTGAACACACACCTTTTGCATGCGAATTATGAAGAGGCTTTCTATTCATGTGTTACTCCCTATAAAGGTGGAATCAGATCAGGAGAGATCCCAAAGTGGTCACGTAACGCTCTGCGCCCGGCAAAGTTAGGGAGGTGTTTCCCTGCTTCCCACCTCTGGTAGGTTTTCTCGTCAACTTCAAGCAGAGCTGCTGCTGCTTGTTGCGAGAGGCAGCGGGAAAGGCGAGCTTGCTTGATCCGTTCATACCAGGGGATGTTCTGCATAAACCCCTCCCCATGGATCTTGAGACACTTTGTAGGTCATTACCACGTTACTGAGAAAACTGTCTCTCAGGTAGACATCTATGCTATTCTGAGGATGACTCAAGCCATTCAGAAAATCTGAGCTCTCCTGTGGAAAAAGGAGAGAGAACCAACGAAGAATCGTCTGAACTGACGAGTATCCCGCTGCAAAAAAGGTGAAAACTATCATGTGTATCGCTCCTCGTGAGAACGATCATACGCGCATGACCAGGATAGATCGATCAAGCTGAGTATGCCCGATCTCAGGGGATACCTCTACCAAAAAAGCCCTGTAATGCCCCTGTAAAAGGGTATCAGGAAGAAAGAAGTTGCAAGATGGATGAAGAGGTAATCGACTTTAAAAGCTCACTGCTAATGTACACTGATCGAGCTAAGATAAAAGCTGATAGACTGATGAGCCTAATTCAGCGGCGATTTCCAGACTTTTCCGAATGGAAAGATCAGAACGAGAAAAAGCGCTGTATTCGAGCTATTGAGAATTGGTTGTATCGGGAAGTTAAGAAGCCAAATCCTGTGCAATGGCCACTTGTGGTAGCCATTGCGGCAGTACTGTCATTAGAGCGAGAGGAAGCAGAGCAGTTACTTCAAGTAGCGGGCATGAAGACATTAGAAAGGCTTCAGCAAGAATCTTCAGAGAAATATCACGAACTTTTTATGATCTGGATGCAGTCTAAGCTTACAGATCAGAAGCCAATATGGAGAGTGCCGTTTGCACGTAACCCCTTCTTTACTGGGCGTCATGATTTGCTTGCTCTCCTTGAACAACAGCTTTTACCGACGAAACACGAGGACCTAATGACCATTAGTCGAGTCGCATTAACACAACCTCAAACCATAAAAGGACTTGGTGGCATCGGCAAAACCCAAATCGCGGTTGAATATGCCTATCGATCTCGCGATGCCCATCGGTACACTCACACGCTCTGGATCAATGCCGCAAACGAAGAAACGATTGTCGCTAGCTTTATAGAGATAGCACCGTTGATCCATTCTTTGCCTGAGAAAGACGAGGCAGATCATAGCAAACTCATAACGGCAATAATACATTGGCTGGAGGAGTGTGAACAGCGATGGTTGCTCATTTTCGATAACGCTGATGACCTTTCCATACTCCATTCATATCTTCCCAACAATGGCAATGGTAGCATTCTGCTTACTACACGCTCTGATGCTGACTTCCCCCTAGCAGCATCCATCGAAGTAGAAAATTTGGGTTTGTTGGAAGGTACAAAACTCCTTCTTCTTCGTGCAGGACGCTTCGGTGAGGCTGTTCGTCTTCTTGAGGAAGACAAAGCGATTGATATGACGACAAATGAAGTAACCCTTAAAGTCATAGATGACGCAACGAACCTTACAATAGCCCTTTACCAGTTTCCACTAGCCCTCGATCAGGCAGGAGCGTATATCAACGCAAAAAAATGTAGTATCGCTGCTTATCACAAAATGTATTTGAAACATCGTGAAGAACTTCTTGCCCAACGGGGACTTCAGGCAGGCAACTATCCAGATTCAGTAGCAACCACGTGGTCTCTCTCTTTCCAAAGAGTTGAAAAGGCTAATCCGGCTGCAGCACAACTCCTACACCTTTGTGCATTCCTAGCTCCTGACAGGATTCCGGTAGAGCTTATAAAAGACGGTGCAGTTCATTGGCCTCTGCCCCTTCAACGATCTGCCGCTGATCTTTACGAATGCAATCAAATGATTGGAGAGCTTCTGAAGTTCTCCCTTGTAAAACGCCTCACTGACACCGAGGCCCTCAGCATCCATCGGATAGTACAGACAGTACAAAGAGATCGGATGGAGGAAGATGGGCAGAAACGATGGGCAGAAAGGGTGGTCCGAGCGGTCAATGACGTGTTTCCTACTAATCCTGCGGATATAGCTCTCTGGCCACAATGCCTTCGATATCTCGATCAAGCACAATCTTGCCATTTGTTATTAGAACGGTATGGCCTTCAGTTCATCGAGGCCGCACACTTACTTCATCGAACAGTTGCCTACTTAGATACACATGCACTTTATGGTATTGCTGAACGACTCTGTAAGCAAGCGCTCTCCATTGTTGAGCAACAGTTTGGGAGTGAGCATCACAATACAGCCGCTATCCTCAACACCCTGGCTGGACTCTATGTGGATCAGAGCAAATATGTCGAGGCCGAATCACTCTATCAACGAGCTCTTTCCATCACTGAGCAGCGCCTGGGAAGCGATGACCTCACTACGGCTAGCTGCATTAACAACTTGGCCCTACTCTATCAAACACAAGGGAAATATGCCGAGGCCGAACCACTCTATCAACGAGCTCTTTCCATCACTGAGCAGCGCCTGGGAAGTGATCACCCTACTACGGCTACCTGCATTAACAATTTGGCTGGACTCTATAAAGATCAAGGGAGGTATGAGCAAGCTGAACCCTTGTATCAACGAGCTCTGGTAATCAGAGAAAGGACATTAGATTCACAACATCCTGATATTGCTATGAATCTTAGAACCCTCGCTGGACTCTATCGAACACAAGGGAAATATGCCGAGGCCGAACCACTCTATCAACGAGCTCTTTCCATCACCGAGCAGCTCTTGGGAAGTGATCACCCTGCTACGGCTACCAGTCTCAACAACTTGGCCCTACTCTATACAGATCAAGGGAGGTATGAGCAAGCTGAACCACTCTATCAACGAGCTCTTTCCATCACTGAGCGGCGCCTGGGAAGTGATCACCCTGCTACGGCTACCAGTCTCAACAACTTGGCTGGACTCTATACAGATCAAGGGAAATATGCCGAAGCCGAGCTGTTATGCCGACGAGCTCTTTCTATCTATGAGCAGCGGTTAGAAGGTGAGCACCCCACTACAGTTACCTGCATTAACAACTTGGCCCTACTCTATGTCCTGCAGGACAAAAATATAGAAGCTGAACCACTCTACCATCGAGTCCTCTCCATCTATGAGCGAAAGTTGGGTTCCGATGATCCCAAGACGCGAGCCGCTTACAAGAATCATGCGTTTCTTCTTGAATTGATGAAATCCCAAAAGAAATGAGAAGGTTGGAAATAGTGCTCTAGCCTTTTAAAAGATGAGGGAAAGCCTTTCCGTAGAGTCTGAAAATCAACCCAGCCTGTTGAAAAACTAAACTGATGAGATTTAATGAATGCGAAATACTTTGTTTTGCTACCAAAGTGCTGCGAATCAACCGTATACGAGAGCAGTTTTCGGCGTTTTTCTTCTCTATAAAACTCTACAATAGACTTTTTCAACAGGCTGAACCGTTTTTTCTACTCAACAATATTGAGCGAGAAGCGTTCAGTCCTCACTAGAAGAGGAACGACGAGAATGGAGAAGTCATACAAAGTGTTCTGCTAACTCATGCTTTCCTTTTTCTCTGAAATCGACTATACTACCATCAACTCGATAAGGAACGGGTTTCGTACCGCGGGAGAAAGAATGGGATGTGTGCATTGTTAGGATTGTAGGTTCTCAGCCCCGTTTGGTGATAGAAATAGAACTAGATCAGCCCGGGAACGAGAAAGAGTGGCTCTGGTCAGAGCATATTCTCTGGAAGGTGATGCAAGAGCCAGAGGCTTTCTCGAATACACAATCTGTATCACCAAACGGGGCTGAGAACCAGCTTATAGAGCCGTGAAGCCTCCCGCCTTTGAAGGGGGTTGACAGACGCTCGCGATCTGGAAAGGAAACCATTTCCTTCACAAATCTGGTCACCTCGTCTGTTTGACGCCACTGGAGATATGCTCGATAAGACACCTACAGATGGGTTAAAGAAGACACGGCAGGTTATGAGACAGGACGGCGGAACTGCTAATTCCATTGCTCTGCTTCCAGATTGCTAATCTACCATCTGGGTGAAAAGTTTTGTGTCAGACTAACGACGATAATCAGTTCAAAGCACAGGATGGATTGGAGTATGGGACGAACGGAGTATTGGATACGGCCAGGTCAGGGGAAAGCCATCGCGCTTATCCATGGCATCGGGGCGAACGATCCGCAAGCCTATTGGCAAGATTTTCTCTCCGTCCTCATGAATGATGAGCAGCTCCACGAGTTCGGCGTCTTTGTCTGGAAATACCCGACGCATGTGCAGCCAGGTGGCATCAGGAATGCTCTTTCCACGATGAAAAGGAAAACTCTGCGCGAGACCGCTCCCAGGATTGCTCTGCTCGGATCTGCCTGGAACACAACCTACCACACGCAATTTCAGGGGTATCAGGATGTCGTCCTGGTCTGTCATAGCATGGGTGGCCTGGTCATCAAATCGTGGATTCTCCAGACACTCGAACAGGGACAGAGCACGAGCCTGGCAACGCTTCGCCACATTGCTTTCTACGCCACTCCACATCAGGGAGCACCTGTAACGACCCTTGCCCGGTGGAATCAACAACTCAAGGATATGCAACTGGATAGTCTATTCATTGAGGATGTGGACAGACGTTGGCATGATCATGTGATTGCCTGGAAAGAGCGTCTCCCAGGGCCAGCAGATGCCCATTTTAATAGCTATATTCCTCACCTGGTGCTTGCGGGTCTCAATGATGGGGTAGTTCCCCCACAGTCTGCAACCATTCGTGGCATGCCTCTGACCCAGATCATCGGGGACCATTCGCAGGTTATTCAACCTATCGATAGCACCGATACGCGCTATAGAGTCTGGTGCACCCACCTGGATGAGACGTTCAGCAGGATCGCACCAAAGATCGATGTTTCTTCTCCACCAGAGCAGCACATGTCTCATACGATACTCGAAGAGAAAAACCGGAGAGAGAGCCAACCAGTGATTCAGGGACGCGTTAGGGAGCATCCTCACACGGTTATCTTGCCCTTTGATAGTACCGTACATCGTCCTATCCCGGCTAGCCTCTCACAACCACCATCGGTATCCTCTAGAGTTCCCTCTACAGAGGGTCAGAACGCTATCAGCGTCTTTATTTCCTCTGTCCCGAAAGATGAGGATTTGCTTCAGCAACTAGAAGCTCATCTGAGCACGATCAAGCGGCAAGGGCTCATCTCGCTCTGGTCTAAGAGGCAGATCGTTCCTGGCACCGACTGGGCCAGGGAGATTGACCAGCGCATAGAACAGGCATCTATTATTCTGTTGCTGGTGAGTGCGGACTTTCTGGCCTCCGAGTATTGCGATCAGGTTGAGGTGAAACGTGCCCTGGAACGGCATGAGGCTGGTCAGGCACAGGTGATTCCCATTCTCTTGCGTCCGGTTGATTGGAAAGGTGCTTTGTTTGGGCATTTGCAGCCCTTACCCAGTGATGAAAAAGCCATCACCACCTGGCGCAATCGGGATGAGGCATGGAAAGATGTGGCAGAGGGGATTAAAAAAGTTCTTGAAGAGCTTCAGAAGAACGAGGAGAAGAAAGATGGACACACTCCTCAGGAACAACAGCCTGGTCAGGCGCAGAAAAAGCTGGATCGCTTTCCTCCTATATGGAATGTTCCCTACCGCTATACCGCCTTTTTTACGGGCCGAGATGATGTCTTAGCGACTCTCTTTACAAACTTTACGACCGTCCCTGCTACGGGGATCACACCAGTCCAGGCACTGACCGGTTTTGGCGGACTCGGCAAAACCCAGACGGCAGTGGCATATGCCTTTCGTTATCGCAAACAGTATCAAAGCGTGCTCTGGATCAAAGCCGAAACAGAGGGAGACCTTGTCGCGAGCTTCACACGCATGGCCAAGCTTCTCGCGCTACCTGGTACCAACTTGCACCAACGCGAGAGCGTCCTTGATAGTATACAGAAATGGTTGAGCAATACAGCAGACTGGCTCCTGATCCTCGATAATGCCGACGATCTCGCTCTGGTAGCACCGTTTCTGCCTATCAGGCTTCCCAATGGACATCTCTTGCTGACCACTCGTGCGACCGCAATGGATGGGTTAGCGCAGTCACTGCCCCTCACTTCACTGGAACCAGAAGATGGGGCACTCTGCATCTTACGTCGGGCCAACTACATAGGTTGGAATGCTGACTTACGTGATCCCTCGCTATCTGCTCCTGCTCGTAAGGCGGCGCTAGATCTTTCTGAACTGATGGGTGGACTTCCACTAGCCCTGGAACAAGCGGGAGCCTATATTGATACGACTGGAAGAGGTGTTAATGGATATCTTAAGCTCTACGAGCAATACCGACCAGAGATCCAAAAGAACCAGTATGGAACGATCCTTTATTATCGTACAGCGGTTGCCTTTGCCTGGAACATTGCCCGCGAGGTAGTCCAGCTCGAAAGTCCAGCACCCATTGAACTGCTTTACCTCTGTGCTTTTCTGGCCCCTGATGCCATTCCTTATCAGCTGTTTCCCGAAGATCCCAGCATTCTTGGCTCAATCTTGGGGCCAGTCGCTGCCAATTCATTAGCTCTCGATCAAGCTCTCATCCCCTTACGCAAACACCCTCTGATCAAGCACGAAGTCGACCGCGACACAGACATCCCCCAGATCTTCATCCATCGTGTGCTGCAAGAGATCCTCAGAGACGGCATGGACCCAGCAACACAACGTCTCTGGGCAGAACGTGCGGTACGCATCGTCGCACTCGCACTTCCTGTGGTGGAATGGCAGATCATGCAGGCGCATGCACGGAGTTGCATGCCACTGATTGAACACTGGCAGATGACCATCCCTGAGGCAATTCTCATCCGCCACCGTTTCGCAACAGAGCATGAATAGAGGAGAAGAGCATGCCTACACCCAATACACCAACCATCTGGCACGTTCCCTACCAGCGCAACCCGTTTTTTACCGGACGAGAAGATGTGCTGAACCAACTGCATCAGACACTGCATGCTGAGACGACGGTGGCCCTCTCTCATCCCCAGGGGATCAGTGGTCTGGGCGGCATTGGCAAAACCCAGACCGCCCTTGAATATGCCTACCGTTATAGAGCAGAATATGCTGCCATCTTCTGGGTCCGTGCGGACTCCCGACCAGCGCTCACGTCCAGTCTGGTCGAACTGGCTCACGTCCTGGAACTGCCTGAACGCCACGAGCAAGATCAGGAGATCCTTGTCCAGGCCGTCTTGCGTTGGTTCCGTCTCCATCCAGATTGGTTATTGATCTACGATAACATTGACAATCTTTCCATTGCCGAGCCATTTCTCCCCAAAGCTGGCACAGGACATCTCCTCTTCACCACACGTGCTCATGCTTTTGGAGAACTTGCCCAACGCGTGGAAATCCAGCAAATGGAGCCAGAGATCGGCGCATTGCTCCTCCTGCGCAGGGCCAGTCTTCTCGCCATACAAGCTACCTTGAACCTGGCGAATCCGGATGACCAAAGCATCGCGCGTGCCATCTCACAGGAACTGGACGGACTTCCTCTCGCCCTTGATCAGGCGGGTGCCTATATCAAGGAAGTTCCATGCCCATTACCAGATTATCTGGGGCGTTATCAGACCCGTCGCAGTGACCTCCTTCGCGAACGCGGAAGCTTCGACCAGGGCTACCCCGCCTCAGTCGCCACCACCTGGTCCCTCTCATTTGAGAAGATTCGTCAAACCATTCCCGCATCCGCTGAACTACTCAACTTCTGTGCTTTTCTGGCCCCCGACGCCATTCCAGAGAAAATGCTCATGCGGGGAGCACCACACTTGCCGCCAATTCTGCAAGAAGCGCTAGCGCATCCTGTACAGTTCGATTTGGTGACAGCTGCACTGCTTGGCTATTCACTACTGCATCGCAATATGAACGAAACGTTGGACATTCATCGGTTAGTGCAGATTGTTGTGCGTGATAATATACCAGCAAAAAAGCAGTCACGTTGGAGTCAGGTGCAAATGGTCTTTCACAAGCAAACCTCTGTGACGATACAGACCCAGAAAGATTGGAAACAGCGTGCTGTACAAGTTGTGAATGTCGCTACACCAGACATGCAGGATATCGATCAATGGAACGATTGTGAGCAATGGGTGCCTCATGCTCAGGTGTGTGCGACCTGGATCGAGCAGGAACACATGACCTTTCCAGAAGCGGCACACTTACTCAACGAAGCAGGATATTACTTAGATATCCGTGCGCGATATGCGGAGGGGGAGCCATTGTTTGTGCGGGCGCTCTCGATCTCTGAGCAGGAGTTGGGGGCCATGCATCCTGATACGGCAAGCAGCCTGAACGCCCTGGCGCTCCTCTACGATCACCAGGGGAAGTACGAGCAGGCGGAGCCCTTGTATGTGCGAGCCCTGGCAATCAAAGAGCAGCAGTTAGGGCCACAGCACCCCAACACGGCCCACGGCCTCAACAATCTGGCAGAACTCTATCGAGCACAGGACAAGTATGCGCAAGCGGAGCCCTTGTATGTGCGAGCCCTGTCGATCTGTGAACAGCAGTTGGGACCACTACACCCCAACACGGCCATAGGCCTCAACGAACTGGCAGTATTATACTACAGTCAGAGGAAATACGAGCGGGCCGAGCCATTGTTTGTGCAGGCGCTCTCGATCTCTGAGCAGCAGTTGGGGCCACAGCACTCTGAGACGGCTACCAGGCTCAACAACCTGGCAGAATTGTACCGAGCGCAGGGCAAGTACGCCCAGGCCGAGCCGCTGTATGAGCGAGCCCTGGCAATCAGAGAGCAGCAATTGGGAACCCAGCATCCCGACACGGCTCAAAGCCTCAACAATCTGGCAAGTCTGTATCAGGATCAGGGAAAGTATACAGAAACGAAACCGCTCTATCTGCGGGCGCTGGCCATTGTTGAGAACACGCTGGGTCGAAACCATCCCTCCACACAAGCCGTGCGCGCGAATTATGTCTTCCTGTTACGCACGATGGGACGCGATGCCGAAGTGAAACAATGGGAAGTGGAGATGTGATGGCTTTTCCCAGTGAGATGATCCTGGCATGCGTTGGTTGAGGTGTGTGGGAAACGTCCGTTTTCCAGCCGTTCCCCTCTCACTCGTTTCCGCATGGACGACCTGCGGTGTCATGCTTGTTTTTGAAGCTGATCCATTCTGATAATCCATTCTGCAAAACAGCGTCTGATTACTAACCTTTTCAATGAGTTTCCATACAATCTGTCGGTTGGCGAATAAATGGGTTCATGGCCACGTTTGGTGAGGCAGGGGAAATGATGAGGTATTCTGGCGTATAGAACAAGCAGGATCTGAAAAAATCGCATATTGATCAGTTCATCATTCACCACAGTCGTCTATGAATCATAAAACGGATCATCCCACGCGATGCGCAACGAGATGGTCTCAACAAGCAGAGAAGTGGCAAGGTTGGTGATGATCCTACCCGAATCTCCTTCTGCTGTGGTCTGCTCTCGCTCATTTCTCCTTCTGGTTCTCAGCACGTTTGCCAGCCCGGTAGAAACCCGGATCGGATGAGGCCACTCGTTCCCCGCGCATGAACCCGGTCAGGAAGGAGGGGGTGGGATGACGTGAGTGCTCGATAGCTTTGATAGCTGCCTCACGGTCGTAATCCACGCGCCGCAACTGGATGCGGTAGCCCTGCTCGTCGGCATCCAGAAGGACATAGGTCGCCTGCAGGCCCGGCGTGACCGGATTGCTGACGCTGCCCAGGTTGATGGCACGTATCCTGCCAACCTGACGATCGAGCGGAACATGGGTATGCCCGACGATGACCACGTCTGCCTCGCAGCCAGCAAGCCGTTGCTCCAGTTTGCCATCGCTGTGCCTGAGCTGGATACCCGGTCCGTCGTCTCTGCCTGGAGAAGCATGGACGCCAAGCAAGCGCGTGCCATCGGGTAAAGTCAAACGAACTTCGAGCGGCAAGTTCGTCAGCCAGTCCAGCCAGCCCGCAGCGCTGAGATAGCCCCTAGTCCAGGAGAAGCTTCTTGTCGCCTCGATGACCTGTGGCAGCAGAGCGGGATCTTGCAGTGCTTTCTCCGGCTGCACTGGCAGATCCTCCGTCACCACATAGCGATCCGTATTGCCACGGGTGAAACTGGCATGAGGAAGGGCGGTAATCTTCTCAAGCGGGGTCACCGGATCGTAGCCAAGCGCGGCGAAATCACCCAGCACCCAGTATGCATCTACCTCGCCCTGGCTCTGGATATCGGCCAGCACAGCATCAAGAGCGAGAGGATTCCCGTGAATATCTGAGAGGATGGCCAGACGCATCAGTACCTCCTTTGTGCCCTTTTGCTCTGAGAGTGGCTACTCCTGCATTGTATCACGGCAGAAAGTTGCGTATCATCTCATACTCGTTGCGCATCGCGTGGGCAGACATCTCTTCCAACAGGGATCACCTCTCTCTGTTCAGGACCCGCCACCCCGTCGTTCCACCCTGTTTCCTTCAAAGCTTCTTGGACATGCTCCCGCCTCTTTTGCTCAGGGGGAAAACGGTGGGGAATGTCGGGAAGCCACTTTGAGTCGCTTACTGCTGTAAATATTCATGAAGTACAGAACATTATTGTTTCTCTTTTATCTTTCCTACGAAAGAAAAAGAGCGTTCCGATACGCAATGAGTCACATAACAGAGTCCGAGGTCATTTGGCTATACGAAGATTATCCCAGCCAGCTATAAAACAAATATTCCTCAGTAAAGATGGCCATAAGGGATTACCTCCTGGTTGATCATGACTTCTTACTGCCAGGCAAATTGGCTTTTGACTTTATCATGCTATCAGACTAAGCTAGACTTGAGAAGGATATCTTTCGACGAGAGAACTGGGAAAATGTAAGAAAAGTCATTCAGGAGGTTCTGTATGGGATTGACGATTTTTCAGGTAGACACTTTTACTGACAGGCCGTTTGCAGGTAATCCAGCGGGGGTATGCGTTTTGCCTGGGGCAAGAGATGAGCGTTGGATGCAGAATGTGGCACAGGAGATGAATCTGTCCGAAACGGCTTTCCTGCGCCGGCAAGGCGATGGTTACCAACTGCGCTGGTTTACTCCTGCGGTCGAGGTCGATCTTTGTGGTCATGCCACGCTGGCGAGCGCACATGTATTGTGGGAGGCAGGACATCTGCCACTGGATGAGCAAGCGCGCTTTTATACTCGCAGCGGGCTTTTAACGGCTGATCGTAAAGATGGAGGTTGGATTGAGCTTGATTTTCCGGCTAAGCTGGAAGAGCAAACCGATGCACCGCCTTATTTAATCGAAGCCCTTGGAGTTTCGGCCAGGTATATTGGCAAAAATGTCTTTGATTACCTGGTGGAGGTCGATACAGAAGAGGTCGTGCGCAAGATGAAGCCTGACATATCCTTACTGGCAAAGGTGCCTGCGCGCGGAGTT
>WNGQ01004042.1_pt1 | contig 26461 bp, 26 predicted proteins | sample 5407661 | NCBI WGS metagenome assembly WNGQ01 (sample SAMN13153382, study PRJNA577476) | soil metagenome | isolation source: 60 cm soil or saprolite under Garry oak tree replicate 2 | place: USA:California | collected 2016-06-15 | reverse complement strand
CAAACCGTAGAAGCCAGTCTCCAGCGAAGCAGGAAAGCCCACTCGTGAGGGTGGGAATCCCGTCTGCCTTCAGGCGACGGGAGGATGTCAAGTCAAAGACAGCATTACTCCGAGGTCTTCGCAGTCAACAAGGACGCATGAGATTTCGCGGCGCTCATCTGCTGTACCAAATAGCTACTCCCACTCCTCTATTCTGATATTCTGAATGAGGCCGGGTAAAAGTGGAAATGCGGCCTGTTTCATCCTTGTCGACCGTTTGTGGCGGGCAACTCTGAGAGGCATCACGCGCGGGTCATAATGGATGAATTGGCTTTCTTCCGATAAACTTGTCGATACAAAAATCTGTGCGCAAGCACACCTGGCCTGTGAGCGATACGAACCGCCTCGAGCCTCCCCTGTCTCCTGGTTTTTGCTCAGTGTTTCACTTCCCTCGACATCTACTCGGGCTGCCAAGCAGTTCGTATTTAGAATGCATTTAGTTTCCTTTCAGGAAGGTTTCGAGCGCCTCTCCCGAGTAGATACCGTGTCATTGCCCTGCTAAGGTGCCCCTGGATCAAGCAAGCCAAAATGCGATCAAATACCATTTCATGCTGACCGCGTTGCTCAGATATTCAATGTCCTGCTGCTACGATGATTACGAGTACCGACATTTTTCCGAATTCATCGTCTGTATTGAGAATGGGATAGTGGCTGGACGTGGGGGTAGGCAGCTATTTTGCTGAGTCAGCGACCCCACAGGTAAAGCCTGGGGGCATGTGAGGAGCATGTCCCAATGCTGACCAGCCCCCTGGAGTGCTGTACTCCAGGAGCCGTTCATGAGGAGTGCCCAGGTTCGGACCTTCAGGTGGCTTTTCCAGCCGGAAGCTCTCCAATCTCGGTGTTAAACAGGTGCACGGGGAAGCAGAGCCAGTGCATCGGGAAGATGGCCGCTCATGAACCAGGGCGAGGAAAACTTGACCTGGCAGGTTGCCCTGCCAGCGATCCCTCATTAGCGAGGGTCCCTTCACCGGGAAAAGAAAGGAGTTGATGATGTCTCGCATTTTGGTGGTCGATGCCGAGCACAGGCCGCTTATGCCCACGACTCCTGCGCGTGCCCGCATCCTGCTCAAGAGCCGCAAGGCGGCGATCCTGCGACGCTTTCCCTTGGTGCTGATCCTCAAGAAAGCGCGTCCAGAGGCAGTCGCCCAGCCATTGCGGGTGAAAATCGATCCGGGAAAATAGCATGCTGGAAAAGCGGATAAACCTCAGAGACGATGCGAGGTGATGCACCGCAAGACCCGCGATCTATGGCGAAGGCTAGACTGCTTGAAACGCAATCCTGACTGAGTGTTCCCGCCACTATCGGAAAACGTCTGAAACCGAATCCCTGGTCCTGTGCCCAGTTGACTCGATGCTGGACGCACCTCTCAGAACCAGGCAGAGCACCCAACGGGGGTGAACAAAGGGATGAATGCGTCGCCTACGGATCGCTAGAACGTATCATATCGACGGAACGTGGGATTGCCTACGAAGGGAGACCTTTAGGGCAACGGAACGCCCATAGTACTCAGAAATCAGGAAAGCTGATGACACGGGGAAGGGGCGTAGGTAGTTCGATTGAAAGGACAGGAGGGTACGCGTGATGCGGAATGCTGACACTGTGCTAACAATCATTCGTGAACGTGGCCAAAAGCAACTGCCATTGGAACGCATCTATCGATTACTGTACAACAAGGAACTGTACCTGCGTGCCTATGCACGCCTTTACCCAAACAAAGGGGCAATGACCAGAGGGATGACCACCGAAACGGTAGACAAGATGTCACAGGCGAAGATTGAGCGGCTCATCGACGCTATCCGTCACGAGCGGTTCAGTTGGACACCCACGAAACGCATCTCTATACCAAAGAAAAACAAGAAACTGAGACCATTAGGATTACCCACATGGTCAGATAAGTTACTTCAAGAGGTCCTGCGAAGCATTCTGGAAGCGTACTACGAACCGCAGTTTAGCTCACATTCACATGGCTTTCGACCTGAACGTGGCTGCCACAGTGCTCTGACGGAAATACAGCAGCAATGGACAGGAACACGGTGGCTCATTGAAGCGCGCCGTGTCGGTGCATATGGAATTCCTGTCTGAGACAGGGAAGGTTGAGAGCAAGAACCTTCAGAACAACGGCTTACCCGGAAGCGAAAGCAGAAGGTGGACAACAGCCTGCCGATAAAGCGGAAGCAAATCAAAGGGAGGTAGATTTACGTTCCGCAAGTTCTCTGTGCATGGTGAGACTGGACAATTGTCAAACCCAAGTTCTCGTGTGATGGGAACCACATCCGTCACTCCCTCCTTATGGTGGCGACGCCAAAATACCAGGTTTCCTTCGATGACCTGGAAATGCTCTCTTTGGCGGGCAGCGGGCAATGAGCCTGAAAAGGGAACAAATGGGCACCTACACACAGTCAACGTTCCATATGCGCAAAAGCGGGACGGCCTAAAGGTCGAGAGGCCCAAGGTCGCGGAACCCCCATAGTACTTCATCGTCAGGCGAGGAAGTTTCTCGATGAAGAAAGGGGCAGCCCTCGAAGGAGGGCCAGAGTGTGCCTCTGATACTGGCACACAGGGAAGGTAAGAGGAATATCCTGACTGGAAAGGGATGCGAAATGCAGGAAACCGAATCCTACTTAGGAATTCTCCGTGAACGAGGCAAACGTGGGTTGCCACTGGAGCGGGTGTATCGACAGCTTTTCAATCGAGAGCTGTTTCTGAAAGCATACGGACGCATCTACCGCAATAATGGTGCAATGACGCACGGAATCACTGCTGAGGTGGTAGACGGTATGTCCTTAGAGAAAATCGATAGCATCATCGAGGCACTTCGTCACGAGCGATACCGATGGAAACCTGCCAGGCGCGTCTGGATTCCCAAGAAAAATGGGAAGAAACGACCACTTGGTATTACCACCTGGTCAGATAAGCTCGTTGCAGAAGCCGTACGTCTCATCCTGAATGCATACTTTGATGTGCAATTCAGCGATCACTCACATGGCTTTCGAGAAGGAAGAGGATGTGGCGATGCCTTCCGAGAAATCTATCACACCTGGAAGGGCTGTGCATGGATCATTGAGGGAGATATCTCTGACTGCTTCGGGTCACTCTCACACGATCTGCTCATCTCGGTGCTGAGTGAGAAAATCCATGACGGACGTTTCATTCGTTTGGTCAAACAATTGCTCGATGCTGGCTATTTGGAAGAGTGGAGGTTCAACCAAACTCTGAGTGGCGTACCACAAGGATCAGTGGTCTCCCCCATCCTTTCCAATATCCTGCTCAACAAGTTAGACCAATATGTCGAAACCGTGCTCATCCCACAATACACCCGAGGAGAGAAGAAACGGGTCAACCCGAACTACAAACGGCTCACGAGCAAGGCGGAAAATCGGTTCAAGCGAGGGCTAACCAAGCAGGGCCAACAGTTCCGCAAAGCGGCTCAACAACTCCCCTCGAAAGATCCACAGGACCCCAATTATCGACGGTTACGGTACTGTCGGTATGCCGATGACTTTGCACTGGGTTTTATCGGCCCGAAGGCAGAGGCGGAGGCTATCAAACAACAACTGGCAACCTTCTTGCGCGAGGAACTCAAACTCTCCCTCTCAGAAGAGAAGACATTGATCACACACGCGAGAAGCAGCGCTGCCAAATTCTTGGGCTATGAAGTGACCATCCTCCAAAACGACGCGAAACGAAGCCGAGTGAAAAGAGGAAACACGGAGCGGAGCTTTGATCAACGAAGCATCAATGCTGGTATTGGCCTGAGAATTCCCCAAACCGTCATTCTGGACAAGTGTGCCCGGTACATGAAGAACGGAAAGCCAATTCATCGCTCCGAGTTAGAAAACGAAAGTGATTTTACCATCATCTCAACGTATCAGCTCGAATACCGAGGAATCGTGGAATATTACCGCATGGCCTACAATCTTCATACCCTCAGTCGCCTGAAATGGGTCATGCAACAATCGCTGGCAAAGACGCTTGCGCACAAGCACAAAACCTCCGTACGGAAAATCTACAAGAAATACCAGACCGAAATCGAATGGGAAGGGAAGCGATACAAGGTATTTCAAGTAATGATCCACCGTGAAGGGAAGAAACCATTGATAGCGACCTGGGGTGGAATTACACTTACCTGGGATATGCAGGCACCCTTAGAAGACTGGCCTGGATGGAAATGGAGCGGTCGATCTGAACTGGAAAAGCGACTTCTGGCACAAGTATGTGAAGTGTGTAAGGCCACCCGTCTCACCGATCAGATAGAAGTGCATCACATCAGGGCACTCAAAGATCTGAAGACATATGACGGTCGGGAGAAGCCACGCTGGGTCAGGATCATGGCCGCACGAAAACGAAAGACGCTGGTCCTTTGCCGAACCTGCCATGATGATTTACATGCAGGACGCCCTTTGAAAAGGGCACCGGTATCACGTTCACGGACGGACGAGTAGTTCCGCTGTTGCTGGAAAGCCGGATGCGCGGAAACGCGCCTGTCCGGTTTGGAGGGAGGCATTTGGAACAGGGCTATCTACTAGATAGTACCTCGCCAGGTGCCTACCCTACGGCGATATCGCCAAGTATTTTGATACCATCAACCATGAGGTGCTGATGGAAATGCTTGGAAAAGATGTTCACGACAATCGGTTCTTACAACTCATCTCCAATCTCCTTCAAGCGGGATACATGGAAGAATGGACATTTCACAAGACCCTGAGCGGAACGCCACAGGGAGGCGTGCTTAGCCCCCTCCTTTCTAATATCTACGTGAACACATTTGATCAGTACGTCGAAAAGAGACTCGTTCCAGCATACACCCAGGGGAACAGGAGACGAGAAAATCTTGCATACGGGAGGATCAGCGGCACCCTCAAGCGAATGAAGCAAAGAGGGCAGAAGGAAGGGGTCAAGGCGTGGTTACAACAACGGCGACAACTCCCATCCAGTGACCCCAACGATCCTGACTACAGGCGATTACGCTACATACGCTATGCCGATGATTTCGCTCTTGGACTGGTAGGGACACATGCTGATGCCGAAGAAATCAAACGGCGCATCAAAGAGTTCTTGCGTGATGAACTCAAGCTTGACCTCTCAGATGAGAAGACGCTCATTACCCATGCAACGACGCAAAAGGCACGATTTCTCGGCTACCACATCAGCAATCAGCAAGCAAACAGTAAAACGACCACGAACACCAATCGTATTAAAAAGCGAAGTGTGAATGGGCGGATAGGCTTGCACGTCCCACCAGATGTGCTCGAAAAGAAATGCGCTCCCTACATAAAAGATGGAAAACCCATCCACCGACCAGAAATGCAACACGAAAGCGATTTCGCTATCGTGACGTATTACCAGCAAGTCTATCGAGGCATCGTGCAGTACTACATCCTGGCCCACAATGTTGCGGTGCTAGGAAAGCTCCGCTACATGATGAAAAACTCTCTCCTCAAAACATTGGCTGGAAAGCACAAGACAACGATGTCTGCCATGAGGCGCAAGTACCAGACAACTCCCACGACAGAGGAAGGGAAAACCCTTCAATGTCTGGAAGTGCGAATAGAGCGAGCGGGAAAATCACCACTGATTGCACGATTTGGAGGCATTTCACTGACACGAACCCCAATGGCAACGCTTAACGATACCCCTTATGTTGACAAAAACAACCGCTCGGAACTCCTTGATCGTCTTCGAGCCGAGAGATGCGAACTGTGCCAATCCACAACGAAGGTGGAAGTTCATCACATACGCAAACTCGCAGACCTCAACATGAAGGGAAGGAGTGAAGCGCCAGAATGGAAAAAGCGAATGGCAGCAATGCACCGAAAAACGCTGATACTGTGTCAGCGTTGTCATGGGAAACTGCACGCAGGAACGCTATGACAGCAATCGCGAAACGAACTACTGGAGAGCCGTGTAATGCGAAAGTATTAAGCACGGTTCGGTGGGGGACTATGGGAAAAGGGCCGGATACCTGGTACCTCGCCTGTAGTCTACCCAACTATCAGCGCGGCACCTTGTGGGGTACGGAAGTGCGACAGTACCTGCTCGCCAAATGGCAGTACCGGTGTGCCTATTGCACTGCCACCGGATTACCGCTGGAAATCGATCACGTGATCCCACAGAGTCACGGTGGCAGCGACCGGGTGAGTAATTTAGTCATGGTCTGCCGGGCGTGTAACCTGACCAAAGGGGACAAGCGCCTGGAAGACTTCCTGGCTGACCGACCAGAGGTGCTGACCCGCATCCTGGCCGAACGCCGAGCCCCACTCAAAGATGCCGCAGCTGTGAACAGTACAAGGTGGGCAATCTACCAGCGGCTGAGCGCGCTGGGATTGCCGCTTGAAACCGGTTCAGGCGGTCTGACGAAATGGAACCGCCAGAATCGGAACCTCCCAAAAACGCACTGGGTAGACGCAGCATGCCGTGGTCCCGCTCCATCTCAAGGCGAAAGGCGTCCATATTGGGCGAGTCCTGGTGCGCACGCGCGGCATTTTTGACGTACAGACCAGGCAGGGGCGAGTCAAAGATATTCCGGCGCGCTATTGTCACAGCTTATACCACAACGATGGGTATGCCTATCAACTTGGGGTGGCGCTTCCTCCGCATGCCTGAAGGCAGCGGCCCCGCGCCGCATTGCTGAGTGGTAACAGAGTAGAAAGGATAGGCGTTGACGACAGTCCGTTTAGCTTGTCAGAAGGATGGAGGGATTTGGCGATGCCATTTGTTGCCAAGCGGAAAGGAACGGGAGAACGGGTCGATATCACTCTCATCGAGAATCCTCGCGGGGTACTCAAGCCGGGTGAGTGTATCTGCCAGGTGTGCGATACGCCAATGATCGTGAAAGCGGGGCTCGTGCGTCAACACCACTTCGCGCATGTCGGCCGCTGCTCAAGCGATTATCAGTCCCACCCAGAAAGTCCGGCCCATCAAGATGCCAAGCGTTTCCTGGCTGCGAACTTGCGCAAGCAGTTCAGAGAGTGCGCAAACGCTGCCATCGAGTACGAAGTCCCTATCCCCGAGGTCAGGCGCATTGCTGACTTGCTGGTGACCTTCCCGACCGGCTGGCGTGTCGCTCATGAAGTGCAACTGGCCTCGATCACGACGGAGCAATTACAGGAGCGAACCAGTCAGGGACCCTTCCCATCGAATGGGATGAGCTTGTGAGGAGGGCTATCACATCGTAAGCCTTGACTAGTGGGCCTCTTTCAGGAGAGGCAGCAGCGGGATGGGCTACAAGAACGTTTCTGCGCCACCCTAACAGAAACCTCTTCCTGTTGCGCCCAATCAGATGCTCTGGATACATGCAGAGCTATGCCTGTCCTGCCATCACGAAGGGTCATATTACCCCGGCCTGGACCGGGTGAAAGGAAATCCTGGTTGTGAGAGTACCAGTTGTAGATAGCAGAGGGGTTCCCCTGATGCCCTGCACACCTGTGAAGGCTCGCCACTTGCTCAACGGTGGTCTTGCCCGACCAAAGCGCAACAAATTAGGTCTGTTCTACGTGCAGTTATGCTATGAGCAGCAGCCGGAGAACCAACCCCTTGCTGTGGGGATTGATCCTGGCAGTTCGTTCGAGGGGTTCAGCGTCGTCGGGACCCGTCACACCGTGTTGAACCTCATGGTGGAGGCAGCCGATCACGTCAAGGAGGCCGTGGAGAGACGACGCACCATGCGGCGAAAACGACGCTCTCGCAAGTGGCGACGACCCAAGCGCTTCGACAATCGGCTCAACCGCAAGAAGCGGATACCGCCATCGACTCGCAGCCGATGGGGGGCCAAGGCGCGGATCGTGAAACATCTGTGCGCCATTTTGCCCATAACCTCTGCCGTGGTCGAAGATGTGCAGGCCGGAACACTCGCGGGCAAGAACCGCAAGTGGAATGTGACCTTTAGCCCCGTCCAGGTCGGCAAAGACCATCTGTATGGTTTGCTCCGCAAGATGGGTTTGACCATCCATCTCAAGGCGGGTTGGCAGACCAAAGCCCTGCGCGACACCTCCGGACTTAAGAAGACGAAAAGTAAGTCCAAGCAATCCTTCGAGAGCCACGCTGTAGACGCCTGGGTGCTGGCAGCATCACACAGCGGGGCGAAAGAGCCGACGTGCACCCGGCTGTGGTACATCGTCCCGGCACGCTTGCACCGCCGTCAGCTGCACCGGTTACAAGCGAGTAAGGGAGGCATCCGTATGCCCTACGGAGGCACCCGCTCCTTAGGGCTGAAACGTGGAACGTTGGTGAGACACGCAAAGTATGGGTTGTGTACTGTTGGCGGATTTGACCGCAAGAAGCAGACGATCAGCCTCCATGAGTATCGCACCAACAAGCGGCTGACACAGTGTGCGAAGGCCAAGGACTGCCGCATCTGTACCTGGATGGCCTTCCGTTCCTGGTTGGTTTCTCTCAACTCGAAGAAAGGAGGGGTGGCATTTCCTCCCAACCTGTAAACGGTGGTGGGTCTCCGTGCCGCTTTTTATGACTACACCCTGGCAGGAATTGACGTTGTTTGGTGGTTGGGCAAGAGCGCAGATACCCCCGCCAATCGAGAGTGGTGTCGATCTACCTTCGGCTATACCCTCAGTCTCACATCTAAGTTCGCCTGGAAGCCCCCGTCATTTATGCGGGAGATGTAAGGTGTTCCGCTTTTGGGGGCGAGGGTGAGAATAAGCGGAAGAGACGATGAGAAGATACAAAGTAGCAGCGCGCGGCCGTCGTGAGTGATACAGGGAAAGGCAAGCCAAAGAGTCATGAAGAGGAGCAAGACACCAACCTTCCTGGTGGAACTGCCGTTGCAGGTCAACGCGCAGCAGGCCAAGCATCTGCGTGCCCATTTTGAAGCGGCCCGCTGCCTCTACAACGCGCTGCTTGGGGAGGCGATGCAGCGCCTCAAGCTGATGCGCGCCGATCCACGCTGGCAAGAGGCACGTCGCCTGCCCAGAACGCAGAAGCAGGAGCGCGCGGCCACGTTCTCGCAGCTGCGCGAGGAGTATGGCTTCTCGGAATACGCCATGCACGCCTTCGCGACGCAGGCCCGGACCAGCTGGATCGCCGACCATGTCGACAGCAATACCGCACAAAAGCTCGCGACCCGTGCCTTTCAAGCGGTACTGCGAGTCTGTTTCGGCCAGGCACGGCAGGTCCGGTTCAAGAGTCGTGGGCGCGGCCTAGACAGCGTGGAGGGCAAGACCAACACAAGCGGGATACGTTTCGTGCTGCAGACACCCGATGAGGGCAACGCGGGCTGGCTCGTCTGGCAGCACGACCACCTGCCGGCGCTCATTGATTGGAACGATCCGGTGGTCAAGCACGGCCTCTCGCAGCGCATCAAGTACGTACGCCTCGTGCGCCGTCGCGCCTCTAGCTCGCGGGCTCAGGGGGCCGACTGCGAGGGCTTTCGCTACTGTGCTCAGCTCGTCGTGGAGGGCCTGCCTTATACGAAGCCCAAGCATCGTGTCGGAACGGGCACGCTCGGCCTCGACCTGGGCCCCTCCACGATCGCTATCGTGCCGCAGGAGGGAGAGGCCCGTCTGCTCCCCTTCTGCGCGGAACTGAAACCCAAGCAGCAAGCGAAACGACGCCTGCAGCGCAAGCTCGATCGGCAGCGGCGGGCCAACAACCCGCAGAACTACGACCAGCGGGGACGAGTGAGCAAGGGGCGCTTGGCCTGGAAGGACAGCCACGGCTATGAGAAGACTCGCCGAAGGCTTGCCTCGCAAGATCGCAAGTTGGCCGCGCACCGCAAGAGCCTGCATGGCCGACTCGTGCATGAGGTAGTGGCGTGTGGCACCACCATCATGACCGAGCAGTTGTCCTATCGCGCCTGGCAGAAGCAATATGGGAAGAGCGTGGGTGCGCATGCGCCGGGGATGTTTCTTGAGCATTTGAGACGCACGGTTGCAAGAACTGGCGGCAGCCTGCATGAAGTGCCCACCACGACCACCAAATTGTCTCAGTATTGCCACGGCTGCGGCCAGTACAAGAGGAAGCCGCTGTCGCAGCGCTGGCACCAGTGCACCTGTGGCATTGGCCCGGTGCAGCGTGACCTGTACGCAGCGTTCCTGAGCTGTTCACTCGACCTTAGAACTTTGGTCCCCTCTATTGCCCAGGCGACCTGGGAAAGTGCGGAGACGCGCTTGCGGGCAGCGATAGAGGATGTACAAGCACGTGCGACTGCGGGGGAAGTCCTCCCCCAAAGCTTTGGTATGCCCAGAGCCGGAGCGCGTCTGCCCAGAAGTCGTGCGAGCGACCATCAAGAACTGCGCTTTCGTCATGATCGCGTAGAAGCGGTGGCTCGTTGACACGAACCCCCTGCTTTCTAAGCAGGGAGTCTCAGTTTCCACCAGTAGCGACCGCATAGCCGTCTCCTATGACGGCGGTCCATCGCGCATTGTTGCCACAGCTTTCGACGAGCAGTGGAGCACCCCGGACGGAGTTCGGGAGCGTCGCCTGCCGCGTGAGTGGTTGCGGAACTCCTTTCCTCGACGCTGGGCACATGCCTCGCTCGTACACTACCATCCCGCCCTCCGCGAGGTCATCCGGGCCTATGCTGCTCGCCGGGTTCCCATGGCGGGTCGATCCCGGTATAGCGTCGGCGAGCAGCCTCTGAGCTACTTCCGTTCTCTTTTATCGGGATGGAGGTACCGGCTCCTCGTTCGTTTCCATCCGGTTCTCCGCGAGGTCACCAGGACCTATGCGGCCCGCGTCGTCGCGGTTTCTCCAGCTAACAGGCCGCGGTGACAGGTTCGGGCCGAAATGAGGGCGGGACTCGAAGGTGAGCAGAGACTAGTATAGCTGGAATTGCTGCGCTATCCGCATCTGGCCGTTGTCTCGGCATCGGAGAGCCCGCCTTTGAATGGATGACACCAGTTCAGTAGCGGACGCTCCATGGCTAAAGTGTGGCATTGCCGAAAATTTACGCTGCCTCCTCATAATCAATTAAGACAGCGAGGCGGTCGGCGGAAAGGATAGAGGTTCTTCCAGTCCGATGTTCCGGCCGATTCCGCTTTTTTGGCACACAAAAAGAATAGGAGAGTGGGAGAGGAATCTATTGGAACTTTACTAGCGGTAAACGCACCTGTGTGGGGAAAATGCCCATGGGCAAAAAAAGCATTCACCAGGAACTTGAAGAGGCGGTGCGGGAGAAAGAGGAGCCGGCAGAGGCTGCCGACAAGCAGTCGGGCAAGGCCAGGAAAGAGCGGCGCGATAAGGGGAAGAAGCTCATTAAACAGCGCGACCTGGTTGTGCTGCTGTGGATCGCTCAGCAGTACGCAGCCAGGCTCGATCATGTGCAGAAACTGCTCAGCAGGATGCCAGGGCGGGGTGGAAAGCAGGTTTCACCCACGGGGTTGACGTTGTCGGCGGTGCTGCAGGTGGTCGATCGGTGGGTCGCGCTCGGGCTGGTCCAGTACCGGCGCATTTACGAAGGCGAACCGGGGTGGATCTGGGTGACCCCTTATGGGCTCGGTCTGCTACAGCTAGCATATGCCCGGCACACTCCCGCCGAGAGCACACTGCCCCATCTCCACCACATCAACCGTGTGCGTCTCGACATGGAGCGCCGTCACCCAGACTTCCGGTGGATCAGCGAGCGCACTCTGCGGGCTGGCCAGCCCAGGCGCGAGGAGGGCAGCGTGCTGCCTCACCTGCCGGATGCCCAGGTGCGTACGCCGAAACGGGTAGCGGTGGAAATCGAGCGGTCCCCGAAATCTGACAAAGAACTTGACGACATCCTGGCCGAGCATCTGATCACCGGCAGCCCCTCCCCCAACGGTGTCGATCCCCCGCCTGCCAGCCGCGCGTCAAGGTGCTTTCGCTGGAAACCCTGACCGAATTTCCACCATCGGAGGAACGAAATGATGAGGCTTTCGACGGGTAGAAAGGCGCTGCTGCGGGCCTTCCTCCCCATAGCAGCGCTGCTGGCCCTGCCAGGGCTTGGCATTGGCGCGCTCATCTGGTGGCGAACGGGCAAGACCTGGGACTACCGGGAGCGGTTGGCCGGAACGTGGTTGCTGGCGATCATCGGCCTGGTCGTCTACGCAGCGATTACCTGGGCCGCGCATCCCCTGCCCTCTATGCTCCACGCGCTGCTTGTTGATCGCCAGAAGAACATCCTCAGCGCAGGCCTGCAAGACGTAGGGAAAATGTGGCTGCTGCACCTGTGTTTTGCGCCGGCCTGCGCCCTCATCCTCGAGTGGCTGCACCCCCTGACCAGGCCCGTGCGGAGGCTGCCGCGCTTCCGGGCGCCGCGGCGCGGGCAAGCAGGTTGCGTCTCGCCACTCGTACCCACGCCGCCGCCTTCATCGCTTCGATCCTCACCCTCCAGCCAGGTCTCATTCGTCCAACCTCCGCCGGCTGAGCCGCTCGGAATCTCCCTGGGGGGAGACCTCTACGAATGGCTGCGCGGCGGTCAGCTGTGTCTTCCTCTTGAGGAGATGTGGAGGCACGGAACAGTGGTTGGTGAGCCGGGCTATGGCAAGACCACGACCCTGTTGCGGCTGGCGACGATCGCCGTGCGCTATGGTATGCAGGTGATTTTCCTCGACCTCAAAGGCAGCAAGAAGACGGCGGCGCAGTTCGTCGCCGCTATGCGGCTCAGCGGCGTCGGGCGGATCGCGGTTTATCCAAAGCTCGCCTACGATGGCTGGCGCGGGGATGCCAATGCGCTCTATAACCGCCTCATGGCGATGATCGACCCGGGCACGCACCCCTACTACAGGCGCATCACCTCGGCGCTGGTCTCGCTGGCGGTACATGCGCCAGGCGGTCCACCGCGCAGCAGCCAGGAGTTTCTCGCGCGGCTCGATGAAAGGTGGCTCAAGTATGCCTACGCGGGGAAGATGCATTGGTACGCGCAGCGCAAAATCAAAAAGCTGAGCAAGCATATCTACGAGACCTCGCTCACCTACGATGGGTTCTTCGATGGCGCCGCGGGGGGCCTCGACGGAGCGTTCGCCTACGAGGATGCCGATGCGATCTATATCGGGCTGGACGGCGATGCGCTCAAAGAGCAGGCAGTCACTATGGCGCGCTACCTGCTCGAAGACGCGGCGCACTACGCGAAGCACCGCAAAGCGCCGGGAGTGCGCGCACTCTGTCTCATCGACGAGTTTGGGGCACTGGGTATTTCCAACGTGGCTGGACTCTATGAGCACATGCGCGAGGCCGGGCTGTCGATGTGGGCCTCGGCGCAGTCCTACCAGGGTCTTGGGTCGGAACGTGACAGCGTGCTGGCCGCCTCCTCGATCAAGATCCTGCATCGCTGTGGCGATCCTGAGGAACTGGTCAAGTTCTCCGGCCAGCGCGAGGTGCCCGCCTTTTCGCAGGTTCTCGACGACGAGAGAGACGCGCGGCCGCTCCCTGATGAGCCAGCGCGCCCGCCGAGCAGGCGCACATCCGTCCATATGCAGCGCCAGTACGCCGTTCCCATCGAGGATGTGCAGCAGCTCGCGCTCGGGACAATTGCCCTCATCACTGGTGGGCTTCACGTGTGGGTGCAGGTGTACCCGGTGGCGCTGCCAGAAGACCTGCTGCGGATGGCCACGGCTTTTGTGTCAGCGCCACCGGAGGAGCCGTCTGCCCCCATTGTGCCACCGCCAACACAGGCCGCGCCGAAAAAGGCGCCGAGGCGGACATCGGCACAGGCTCGGGGAAAGGACGAGAGCCAGGAAGCGAAGCCACCAGAGCCAGCACCGCCACCCTCACCCCCACAGGCGAACAGGCACAGACCGGTAGCAGAGGAGGATGATAGCCCGATCGATTTTTAGGGTGGTTTCCCATGAGAGGGAAACCGGCGTTCTTGCCGTGATGTCCTTGTAGGTGGGGCCGTAGTGCGTATCGTGCAGCGATCGATGTGAAAGATGTACCAGAGAACGAGGAGACAAGAGCTATGTGGATTGCCCTGCTTTTGCTGACGTGGGGGATTGAAGGGGTGACTGGTGTATGGTTCTGTTATCATTACTGGACCTTTAGCGAGATCCATTACGGCAGTGGTGCCTTCTTTACTGGCCCAGGGAAAGCGGTCGTGCAGGTGGTGAATGCCCTGATCACGGCGCTCTCTCACGAGTACGCTCCTCACCAGCATCCATTCGTGCTGACACAGGAGGGGCTGGCGCGCTTCTTTATCGCGGTCTATGTTGCCGCGCATATGCTTTTCCTCGTGAGAGGGGTGATCGCCCCCGGCCGAGAACGACACAAGTTGGGGGTCCGGCAGAGGCCAAGCGGTCGGGAGATCCAGCGCTTTGAGCAGGTGTTTGCTGTCCTCCAACGAGCCCAGGCGGCGACACCTGAGGCACCACCGCTCAAACGGCCGTACTTCTGGAAGGTACGTGACGATGACCAGGGGATGCAGATACGTTGGATTGGCCTGGTGCTGATGATCGATCGGGGGCTGCTGATGAGCCGTCACTTTCCCCCGTTGCTGGCCCACGAGCTGGCTCACGTCAACAGTTTTGACCTGCTCACCCGCAGCCTGTATGCGATCCTGCCGCCATTTCGCTGGAGCCTCTTTACCCTGCTCGGCCTGCCCCTGGCGTGCGGCCCGATCCTCTTTCACCCGGCGTGGATGAAGTACTGGCGAGACCGGGTGTTTGCCGCCGACGAATACGCGGCCAGGCTGGGCCAGCGCCACGCGCTCAAACGCGCCCTGGATGACCTGCGCTGGGCGCTTGATGGCGGCAGAGCAACGCAAGGCGGTCGCTGGCTGCGCGAGACTCCCTATATCGAGGAACGCATCGATCGCCTGGACCGCTATCAAGCGCCCTCGGCAGGTGCGAGGCCGTCCGCCGGCATATGATCAGCGCCAGAGCGCTGTCAGGAGTTATGTGCATGGCGGCAGGCTGCATCCCCTACATGGCACCGCTGCCCCTGGCAGTTGCGCTCAACTTTTGGCCAGGGTTACTATCGTCCGCCCAGTGCTCGTATCGCTCGTACAGCCGTGCCAATTTGACACTTACCTCGGGCGCAGGCATGCAGCAATGAAGCGGTGTGAACGGGGTATCTGAAAATATAGGCGGTCTTCGTGGGGACAGAGAAATACCCGCGTGATAAAGTTGGCGGAATCTCTTGAAGACTGGCCACCCTTGCATTATAACAATCTAAAAGCGATCTAATTAGTAACTGCAAAGGGACTAAATCTTGAAAGAGACTGTTTGTAGTGATGACGCAGAAAGAAGAGCAGGCCTTGCAGCGCATCGTGAAAGCCACGAGCGAGCGAAAGCGATCCTCGATCAAGCCTACGAGCAGGCGGAAGCTGCTGGCATCGTGCAACTGTGTGAAGATGAAGCAGGACCGTATCAAGTCATTCCCCAGCCAGGAGAAGACTGGCACCTGGAGGGGAAGCCGACCGCTCAACCACACGAGTACGTGCGCGGGGGAACCGCCAAGCTGCTGACGCTCTTTCGCCCGGCAACTGGAGAGGTGCGGGCCAAAGGCGTGCTGTCGGCGCCCAATGCGCTGCTGCATCCCTGGTTGCAGGAGCAATTACAACGCATCCTGGACCAACTGGACATGGAGCCCCTCCCGGTGGGCATCCCCTTGCCAGAGGATCATCCGAGGCTCGCGCACCCGGCAGCATTGGTGGTGGTCTTATGAGCTTCCCTCACCCGCACCTCCTCTGCGCCTGATCGCGGGTCTCTGGACAACCTCAAAGGACATCTCTCGTACCAAATGGTGCGCTGGCTGCTGCAACATGGCATCCTGCCGCTCTGCACGCCACTCTCCGGCCGCCTTTCTCAATATGGCCGAGTCGGTGCAACGTATCCTGGTGCGCCGCGCCCTCTCCGGCCGGCATCCGAAAGACGCCCAGCAAGTCATCGACTGGTTGGAAAACGGTAGCGGGTTGGAACAGGCATCCCAGGCCTTTTGTGTGAATGGCAAGCGCAGATGGTGGCGCGAGCGTGCTCACCTGCGTCGGCTGGGTGGGTCAGGGGCCGCTGTTTTACAAGTAAGATCGCCTGAAAGCCCCCGTCATTGATGCGGGGGATGAAAGGCGTTCCGCTTTTCGGGGCGAGGGAAAGAATAAGCGGAAGAGGCGATGAGAACGAGAAAGTAGGACCAACGTATGCTGACCTATGAGTACAAGTTGGATGGGACCCCGGCCCAGTACGACGCCATCGATGAGGCGATCAGGATCGTGCAGTTCATCAGGAACAAGTGCCTGCGCCTATGGATGGACACGCGAGGGACCACCAAGAACGACTTGCAGTGCTACTGCGCTGTGCTGGCCAAAGAGTATCCCTTTGCGTCTCGTCTCAACTCCCAGGCCAGGCAAGCGGCGGCCTCCCGTGCCTGGTTTGCTGTCGAGCGCTTCTATGACAACTGCAAGCATCAGCGCCTAGGCAGGAAGGGCCATCCCAAGTTCCAGCATGACAACCGGTCGGTGGAATACAAGCAGACGGGCTGGAAGTTAGAAGCCGATGGGAGGCACCTCCGGTTCACAGATGGCTGCGGCATTGGGCGCCTGCGGTTGGTGGGCAACCCGGGCCAGCACATCGAGGGATTTCCTGTCGACCAGATCAAGCGAGTACGCATCGTGCGGCGTGCGGACGGCTACTACGTCCAGTTCGGGGTGCAGGTCACCCGTGCAATCGTGCATCTGCCGACGGGCCGGCAGATCGGCATTGACCTGGGGCTCACAGCCTTTCTGACCGACAGCGAGGGCCACACGGTGGCGAACCCACGGCATTTGCGAAAGGCGGAACACCGGCTCCAACTGCTGCATCGTCGCCTCTCGCGCAAGCAGAAGCAGTCCCAGAACCGAAAGAAAGCCCGGAACCGCTTAGCCAGGGAATATCTGAAAGTCCAGAGGCAGCGTGAAGATTTCGCCCGCAAGACGGCGAACGCGCTCATCACATCTAGCGATCTGATTGCCTTCGAAGACCTGCAGATACGCAACCTGGTCAGGAACCGGCACCTTGCCAAATCGATCTCCGATGCCGGTTGGGGAACGTTTCTCAGGTGGGTGACGTACTACGGGGGACTGCACGCGATTCCTGTCCTGGCGGTCGAGCCGCACTGGACCTCCCAGGACTGCTCAGCCTGTGGGACACGGGTGAAGAAGTCCCTCTCCCTACGAACGCACACCTGTCCGACGTGTGGGTTGGTGCTGGGCCGCGACGAGAATGCCGCCCGAAACATCCTCTTGAAAGCACTGGAAGGTACCCTGGGGCACAGGGGAACCTCTGAGCTGGTCTCAGAAAACGCCTGGGGAGAGGCGACCGCTACTGCGCTGTCTGCGAGGGCAACGTGGCAAGTCGCCTCGCCGAACCAGGAACCCCCCGCGCTTTAGCCGGGGGAGTGTCAGTTCCCGCCGCTTTCTAAAATGATGCGTGCAACCTCTGCAGTCGCCTGGGTTTGGGGGACATGCCCAACTCCTGGTAAGAGGATAAGCTCAGAGTTAGCTATTCCCTTATGAAAATCGTGAGCACAGGTTACTGGAAAGAGACCGTCCTGCATTCCCCAGATAATCGTTGTAGGAACTCGCACCTGTGCTAAGACGGAATCGAGTTCCTCCTGTGGATCGTAGTTTTCTATAAAACCTTTGTAGGCGGGCCTTTGTGAGACACGTACCATAGCGTCCAGGAGAAAGCCCGGAAGAGGCATGGGTATACGCTGGCCTTGTATTCGTTCTATAGAGCGATGGGCCGCTGCCCGGTCAGAAGCATAGGGTGAATGGCCGTTTTCACGGCGCAACCCGGCACTGTTGAGCAGGTACAGGCGTTTGACACGCTGAGGATAATCTACGGCGAAGCGTGTGGCGATCCAACCTCCCAGCGAATTGCCCACGAGGGTTACCTGCGGATAGCCCAGGGCATCGAGAAAGCGTCTGACATAGAGAACATGTGTGCGGATATTGAAACCTTCTGGAGCGAGGGGCGTTTTGCCAAAACCAGGCAGATCAGGCGCATAGACCAGATACTCTTTGCTCAGGCGGGGCATCAGCAAGGCCCACGATTCGGCAGAGGCCCCAAGGCCATGAATGAAGATCAGGGGAGTACCTCGTCGGCCTGCGCAGTAGTAATGGATAGGAAAGCCGTCAACATCGCAAATTTCTTCACGCACACCCCTGAGGAGCATGCTGATGCGAGCCGCTTCTGTTACTGTCTCGCTGGGGCGTCGATAGAATGGCACTGCCAGCGCCACCCCTCCAGCCGCCAGCGTTACAAGGGTTGGCAGGGTCGGAAACCGGGTAAAAGGGTTCTTGGATGAGAAAGACATAAAAAATCCTTGTGATATCCTTATCTGGTTGACCCTTTGCTAAAAGCATATCACAAGGTCTAAAGGAGCATCTAGTTGTAGTCCGGCAAGACCAAAGGTCTTACTTCGACGAATACGGTGTCACGTCGAAGGTGGCCAGGCGCTGGACATTGTTGTAAATCCAGAGCGCGCCTGCCTGGCTGTTGCCTGTAATGGGATCGGTCTGACCGGCATAGGCGTACCTGGCCTGCAGCGCCATATCACCCACAAGAGCGAAAGCCGCAGGCTGTTGCAGTTGCTCGTCGGACATATGGACCAGCTGCAGCGCATCCTGGCGCACCCGTTCTAACACGGTCTTCAGGTCAGAGACCTCCCGATTGAGCTGTGTAGCCAGCGCACTGAGCTCAGGGGTTGTCCCAGGAGACTGCACCACCCCGGTGAGATGAAACAGGGTGTGATCCATATAGTCATGAGGCGTTGCGCGGAAGACCCGCTTGAGCAGATCCGCCTCTTCCTGTTGCTCCTGCAAACACGGATTAATCAGGGAAAAACGTGCAATCTGGGCAAGCGTGGCATTCCCGGGAGTTAGAGGGGTACCCGTAGGCGCACCTTGCAGGTCTGCGGGAGCACATTCGCCATCCAGATAGTACAGAATGTTGGTGAGCAGGCCACGTACCGCCGCACTGTTCAGGAAACGATCCTTTGCTTCCACAGACCACCTCAAAATCTCCTCGACATTTCTCAGCAGCCAGATACTCAGGCCTCCTGGTAATCCCAGGACCTTGAGTTCGGGTGCCTGCACGAGCAAGTGACGCAGATGGTCAAGCATGCTAAAGTGATTCAAATCTTTAGGGGAGGGCAGTTGATAAATCTGGCCATAGTAGCGCCAGGTCTTTGGATCCAGGAGAGGGTTTACCAAAGGTGCGCTGGCATCCTCCTGGGTAATGAGCAAGCGGCTGAAATCGATGAGCAGGTTGGTATGCATTTGATCGCCGGGATAGAGGAAATGCACCTTACCCTGGGTGACGCTTAATTTTCCAAGGGCGATCCATGGCACGTCCGACTGGTTACTATCCCCGAGTAACCAGGCATAGTAGCTCTTGCCAGCACTGGGGACAGCTATGTTGTGGAGATCAATGAGCACCTGGTCATAGATGCCCTGGTTGTTGTTCACATACAGCTGCCCGCTACTGAGAAAGTAGACGTGTCCCACGACTGAAATGGTCGGGGCCGCAGGGGTGGCGGTACTCACATTCCTGTGAGGAAGCAAGACAAGAGTCCCCAAGGTAATAGCCAGCAGCATGAGGATGAGGATGGCAATCAACGCAATGCGGCCTTGTTTGCTGAACGAACCTCTGGGTTTTCTCTCTGTTGCAAATCTAGATGGAGACACAGGCCTCTGAGGAGGGGGAAATGGCGAAGCCGGAGACGTTGGGTCTGATGCAGTCGGCCAGGGTGTCGACGGCTGGTTCGGGGGTGAGAACGTCATGGACGTTGCTTCACTCCCTGAGCGCCTTCTCCCTTCCTCAGAAATGTCCAGAGGTGTTGCCCGGACATCTTGTTCACTGCTCTCCGAGAGTGAGGATTCTGGGGAAGATCGGGCCTCAAAATGAGCACGAGGCAGCTTGATCGTGAGCATGTCCTGCTCATCTTGAGACGGTGGAGAAGACTGGGCAGCAACACGGGAAGACGACGAGACTGTGGAAGACATCAGATCAGGCAGCAAAGTAGATTCTGTTAAGCGAAGATCGACCTGGCCATACATTATGTCTGCCGAGGAGACGGGTTGGCTGAGGATCTCAGAAGTTGAAATATCGATGGCCTCGGCCAGTGCGGTGACCATGGAAGGAGCTTCGGAGAAACGCTCCGCTGGGTCTTTCGCAAGGCTGCGCATGATGACGGCCGACAAGGCAGGTGAGATATTTGGGTTCATCTCGGTGGGTGGAGTGGGCATCGTGCTGATATGTTGTTCTCTGATGCTAGCCGGACTGTCGCCCTGGAAAGGTCGCGTTCCCGTGCAGATTTCATAGAGCATGACACCGAGCGAGTAGATGTCGCTACGCTCGTTGGCGGGCTGGCCCTGAGCCTGCTCGGGCGAAATATAGAAGGGCATATCAAGTTCGCTACGGCTCAGTGCGCTAGTGGAAGTTTCCAACAATGAGCGAAGACCGAAGTCGGTGAGCATGGGTTCGCCCATCGGATGACGTGAAGTATTGTGTGTGTCTAGCAGGATATTGGCCAGTTTGAGATCGCCATGGATCACGCCTTGCTCGTGGGCGTAGTCGAGGGTGGCAGCAATGGAGGCAAAGAGATCTTCCACCTCACTTGCGAAAGGAAAGTCTTGCCTGTAAGAGGTGTCACGAAGGTAGCCGGCGAGGGTCGGCCCCTCTATGTAGTCCATCACGATATAGGCCTGGGTCTTCTCCGATTCGTCGGGAGGGGTGATATGGAAGCCATGCAGGCGCACAATGTTAGGATGGCGCAGGGAAACGATCAGTTTTGCCTCGCGTACGCGAGCCAAGTTCTGATAACGTGCCATGAAATCAGAGTCATTCGCTTCATCAGCATGGAATATCTTGACAGCGACGTTGCGCTGCAATTGGGGGTCAAAAGCCTTCCATACCTCGGCCATGCCTCCCCGTGCCAACCGCTCTTGCAATTCCAGGTCTGCATCCATTGTAAACAGCTCCCATTCTAGAGAAGTTCTAACCTCTAACTATAGTTAAGGTTCTGAAAGCCGTATTATGCGCTTGAAAAGGGGAGCACATACATGCTCTGCTCTCAAGGATAGTCGAAATAATAAGGCTTGTCAATACATCATAACTATAGAGGGCTATTTCATGGGGTTGTACACAAGGATATCAGATGCTGGACAGGAGACAACCGGATCAGCATGGATATCTGCCCCCTTTATTATATATTTTGATCATTTCTGCTGGATTAGTATCGTCATATACTGCCATTCTCGCATCACCGATCACCGTCACGCGACGAATTTTGTTAGGGTGCAGCCAGCCGACATGAATGTGTGCCGTCATCCCATCGGCAAATCCAAGATCAAGATGAGCAATATAGGCGTTTGAATCATTCTCGAAAAGGCAGGTATTACTTTCCCCAAGTGAACAATAACATCTACAGGTGCTCGCGTAATGATCTTACGGAGTGATTTTGGGTTTAGCTCTCCCTGCTCAAGTGGAGAAGATTTAACCTGAATAAAGGATTTTCTGGCTTCTTGTGCGTCTAGGATAACTTTTCCTCTAGCTTTTAACCATATTTGCATACGAATGCTCACCAGTTATACACCAGGCAGGTATATCCTCTTCTATAGAACCTTTGGGAAGAAAACAATGACTAGAAACGAGGGGAAAATTATGGTAGTTCAGTCAGCGCCTATCCAGACTATTAGCATTCATCTTGGCTATTCACGGGCAAAACGTCTTCTCGATATAGCTTTTACCCTGCTCATTTTGCCTCTGCTCCTCCTCGTCAGTATAATCATCACGGTGCTTATCAAGCTAGATTCAAAGGGGCCCCTCTTTTTCCGACAGAAACGTGTAGGACGAAATGGTGTTGAATTCGAGATGCTCAAGTTTCGCTCTATGTATATAGATAACGACGACTCTACCCACCGTGAAGCCGTTAAGCAGTATATGAACGGTGCAATACTGAATGGTAATGGAGATATGCCATATAAGATAGGCGATGATCTCCGTATCACAAGGGTTGGCAGAATTATCCGTAAGCTCAGTATCGATGAGCTGCCCCAATTTTGGAATGTCTTGCGCGGTCAGATGAGTCTGGTTGGCCCACGCCCACCTCTTCCCTATGAGGCAGAACTCTACACTTCACACGATTGGCTCCGCTTCTCTGGTAAACCAGGTTTGACTGGCACCTGGCAAATTTATGGGCGCAGCAAGGTGAGTTTCCAGGAAATGGTCCAGATGGATGTCGCGTATCTTCAGCGCCAATCCCTTTGGGAAGACCTCAAGCTCATTGCGCTTACAGTGCCAGTCATGCTGACTGGACGTGGAGGGGCATAACGCAGGGCAAAAGTAATATAACGAGGGTATAGCGCATAGACCTATGCGCTATACCCTCGTTATATTTCCTCTTTTATCTGACAAGAGAGTAGCGTCACTATTCTGTGGATTTGAAGCGCCTCTAAAAGCGAAAATCGCTGCGAAATATAACCTCTTCTATGCTCACGGCGTTCGATACGTTTAATAAGCAAGCGCATTCTAGCAGGCTCAACCCACACAGGGAAAATAGTACATCCGGTGAACTTACTAAGAGCTTCAATTAAAGAATCATCGTGCCGATCAGTAATCGCTACTGTAAGCACCCCACGAGCGTATCCAATCACAACACATTGATACCGTTTCATCATCATCAAAGGCAAAAAATGCCGATAGCGTAACGGTACGCGTCGTAAGTTACTTAATCGTGGGATAAAATTACCATGCACACTCATCGCCATTGGTTTCTGCCTATTCATGCACATACAGTTTCTCATACTTGATCCAACACAATACACGTTTAAGAGCTATATTCCAAAGTGTAATGAACCGGTGTGTAGAGAGGATGTTAAAATGCAAGAAAATACGGTGTGAATACCACCGGCTCTGTGGAAATTTCGTTGCACAACAAAAAATAAAAGGTGAAGAGAGCATTTCTTGTTGCTCTCTTCGTCTTTTGAACGCTTATGATATCTAATTCTCTCAAGAGCTAGCGCGCAATGAACGTACCACTTCCTTAGCTTCCTGCTCCCCAATAGAACGGCGCACCAACGTGTAGCCAACCCCCGGCACTGTAAGGATGTAGTGAGGTTTACCTGGGTCAAGTTCGATCTTTTGGCGTAAGTGACGTATATGAGCCTTTATTAAACTTTCATCTCCTTCTCCGTCATAACCCCACACGTGTGTCACAATTTGTCCTAACACACAAACATCATTGGCATTTGTGGCAAGGAAATGAAGCAGTTTGCCCTCGATGGGTGTTAACCGAGAAGTCTTCCCATTAATATTTACTTCGTTATGGAGTGAATCAACCCGGATCGGGCCAACGGTGATGATAGAAGAAGGTCGCTGTTCCAAAGTGGAACGGGCTCTTCGACTAACAGCACGAATACGTGCTAGCAGTTGTGAAGGGAAGAAAGGTTTGCGAAGATAATCGTCGGCACCTGACTCCAGGCACCGTACCTCGTCTTGCACATCTTTCCCGTCAGTCACAATCAACAATAACGCATCGTGCTTACTACGCATCTCTCGGCACATTGCCAGTGCATCTCCATCCTTTAACGCGCTATCTAAAATGATAAGGTCCGGTTTTTGTTCTTCCCACTCAATCTTTGCACGTTCTGCTGTGTACGCGCGATGTACTTCATAGCCAAGGGTTTTCAGCCAGCTCGTAAGCATTTCGACCAGGTCACGGTCACTATCAACGACTAACAGTTTCATCTTAACTCTCTCCTTGAGACACATGGTGGCTTTTGGCCTGTGTTACAGGTCAATAATATATTTTATAACAGGACATTTAAATTGTACATTGAATATTTTCAATTTCCTATTCCTCATTTGCAGTGGTTAAATAATCCCATCAAAACGCATCCGCAAGCACTTATCCCCCCTCAGATGAGGCGTATAATACTGCTTGAGTACGGTTCAAGGCCCCTAATTTGCGTAATATTTGCTGCACATGCTTCCCGACAGTATAAGGTGAAATAGAGAGTTTGGTCGCAATTTGCTTGTTACTAAGCCCTTGATGCATCAGCTGAAAAACCTTATATTCCTGCCTGGTTAGCTTATTAAGCGCAAAATCTGAGAAATTGATTGACGAAATCTTAGATGCGGATTTAGAAGAAATAGTGGGTAAGCTTGCCGCTGCTGGTCTAGCGTTCGGTAAACGTGTCTTCGATGTTGTTTCTACATCATTACACTTCTTCACAAGACGGCGAATAACAGTCGTTGCTGTCGAGGGTAGGAGCGCCAATTCGCCCCCTTGCAAGCTTTGCAGGGTGTTGATAACATCCTTCGCTGGAAGGTCTTTGGTGAGGTAGCCACTTGCTCCCGCCAATAGCGCATCTAAAAGTTCATCTTCATCCATTGTAGGTGAGAATAGAACAACTTGGGGAGGTGGAGCCAGATTTATTAAAAGCTGTATAGCATCAATAGCACTAGCATCTGGTAAAGAGGAACCCATCAACACCACATCGATATGCATCCTTGCTGCCTGTTTTAGCATCTCGCTGCAGTTGCTTGCCTCAGCGACAACTTCAAAACCATCGACATCGATCAATATATTACGTAGACCATGTCGGAAAATCTCATGGACACTGGTAATCATCACGCGGAGAGATTTACCAGCAAATGCTCCCTCTACATCTAAAAAAGTTACCATTGCTGCTTCTTTTCTGGCGGTTTACCGAAGTCAAATGTACAGGACAACACAACTTTTCAGGAGGGGATTTAGAAGGCCTCTAGAGCGTCGGTCAAGTAATGCCATTTGGTCACAGAGTGCTCAAAACCGATGTTCATTGAGCACAAATTGTCAGAGCTTATAGTAGCATTTTCGATTACTTGAACCGTGTTCTAGCTATTAGAGACAAATGGATTAAAGAGATATGGACATGCTGAACTTACACCTATGTAAGCCGGGGCGAAGCGAAAAAGTGCGGATTTCGCATAATCAATAAGAGTTATCGATTTGCTCCCCTAAATATATTGATATATTCGAGCCCATCTATGTATAAGCCGTTACAACCATTTCAGACCTACCTCCCCCCTCATAAAAAGCGGTCTGAAAAACATGGGCTAATGCCTATGCTAGAATGGGCGCAAAATACCAGATCCTACTTTTTACCCGTACAATAGATTATAAACTAAAAAAGAGCAAAAATCAATACATTTGTAGAGCAGTTTTCAAAATGTTTGTTTTAAAATTATATACATTTCCTACATTTGTCTATAACCAAAGTTAAGATGCTCCAAAGACAAAGTACACTCAATCCACCGGGAAATCTCAGCCACTTTTCGGTCTTTCAAACTCGTTATCCATACTTCATATGCCTTCCATCAGTATTGCCTCTTCCTCTATCCTGCTTTCTGCTACCTTTCATTTTCCCGACCATCCTCTAAAATGACGCGTGCAACCTCTGCGGTCGCCTGTGTTTGCGGTACATGTCCAACTCCTGGTAAGAGGATAAGCTCAGAGTTAGTTATTCCGCTTTGAAAATCGTGAGCACAGGTTATGGGAAAGAGGCCGTCTTGCATTCCCCACATAATCGTTGTAGGAGCCTGCACTCGTGTTAGGACGGAATCGAGTTCCTCTTGTGGATCGTAATTTTCAACCTAAGGCGGCAGGAGTGCCATCCCATAGAGGGGAGCTGGAGGAATGCCGTCCATAGCTTCATAGATTTCAATCTTGATATTTTTCTGTTAAGTATGGTACATTTGTTCTATGAAACAGGTGATCACGGCTAAATTGAAACTATTGACGACTCCTGGCCAGTTCGCTGCCTTGCGTAGCGTGCAATTGGCCTATCGTGATGCCTTGAACTACGCCAGTCGCTACGCTTTTGCGCATGGAAAGATGAGCAATCAGGAAGCCTTGCAGCGTGGCACCTATGCCCAACTGCGAACGACCTACAAGCTTTCGGCGCAATTGGCATGCAATGTCCCCCGGCAAGTCGGAGCATCCTACAAAGCGTTGTGGACCAAAGCCAAACAAAACACTGCACAACGCAGGGTAGGCATCACCAAGAAGCGCTACAAGGGATTGGACCAGCCGCCCAAGTACGTTTCTCAATCGGCGCGGGAAGACCCCTTGCCCTTTAGGGAAGGGGATGAAAGCGCCGCCCCTTTCCGTTTTTTCACTGGTGTGCGAGAATAGAGAGGTAGTACCTTGACAACGGAAGAGTGTTGGTGGGTTCCAGGCTAAATCGTTCGCCTGGGTAAAAGCGACTTTCGTGTTTGACCAAGATACACTCTCTTTCTCCTTGCCAGATAGTGATAACCAAGCTCTCTGATGAATCACAGAACTGAGAACTACCGCAGGGCTTGCGGAAAGTCATGCCTGTGGAGGCGATGTAAGAGCAAATACGGATACAAACCGTAGAAGCCAGTCTCCAGCGAAGCAGGAAAGCCCACTCGTGAGGGTGGGAATCCCGTCTGCCTTCAGGCGACGGGAGGATGTCAAGTCAAAGACAGCATTACTCCGAGGTCTTCGCAGTCAACAAGGACGCAT